>Ga0070717_10000353_pt1 | contig 29605 bp, 23 predicted proteins | sample LARL113metaG_FD_71366 | JGI IMG/M metagenome (GOLD analysis project Ga0070717, IMG submission 71366) | Corn, switchgrass and miscanthus rhizosphere microbial communities from Kellogg Biological Station, Michigan, USA - LAR L11-3 metaG | ecosystem: Host-associated > Plants > Roots > Rhizosphere ...
GATTCGCGCTGCGATAACGCAGCAACGTTTCGAACTTTGTGCAATCGAAGAGACGATTTTGCAATGCGCTCAGCTCGCGCAGGGCGCGAGCATAGCCGCGATGTTTGATCGCGCTGAAATCGTGCGAGTCGAATTCGGAAAACAGCGAGTCGGCGATGCGCAGCTTCGGGTAGTGAACACGGAGATTTTTTTCCAGGACTTGACGGCGCTGAAAAACTTTTCCAAGGCGGGCGCGTGTTTCCGCACTCGAGCCATTATCGCGGCGAAGATCGACAAGCGCCTGTTTGCCTTCAAAGATGGCGGTCGTTCCGATTTCGTTAGGCTGCGAGCGGTAGGCTGCGACATCCACACGATAGCGGCAGCGCGGCAAGCTGACTTCCATCGCGCACGCGGAATAACCTTGTGCCTGCGCCCAGAGCAAAGCCAGGCGTTTCAGGCGAGCATGGGCGGCTGATTCGCCCCTGCGGCTGTTTCGTGGGGCAAGTTCGTAACTTGCCGGGTTAAAAAAATCGCGAGGTGAAAACTTGCGCCTCACTACTCCCGTGTCCATTCGACGAGCTCCCGCGCCCAATAGGTGACGATGATGTCGGCGCCGGCGCGTTTGAGCGAGGTCATAATTTCAACAGCGGCGGCGCGCTCATCGACAAGTCCCTTTTCGGCCGCCGCCTTGGTCATCGCGTATTCGCCGCTCACATGATAGACCGCGGTCGGTTTGCCGAAGCGCTCATGTACGCGCCATAAGATGTCGATATACGGCAGCGCCGGTTTCACCATAATGATGTCGGCGCCTTCATCGATATCGAGCGCCACTTCGCGCAACGCTTCCTCACCGTTGGCAAAATCCATTTGATATGAACGGCGGTCGCCAAACTGCGGCGGACTTTCCGCAGCATCGCGAAACGGGCCGTAAAATGAAGAGGCAAACTTGGCCGCGTAACTGATGATACCAGTTTGGTCGAAGCCGTTTGTATCGAGCGCTTCGCGGATGGCGCCGACGCGCCCGTCCATCATGTCGCTGGGCGCGACCATGTCTGCGCCGGCGCGCGCGTGCGATAGCGCTGTCTCCACCAAAAGATCGACAGTCTCATCGTTAAGTACGTGAAAATGATCACCGTCGGTCCGCGTCACGCCGCAATGGCCGTGGCTCATGTATTCGCATAGACAAACGTCCGTCAGGAGGACCAGCTCCGGAGATTTCGATTTGATTGCACGGACGGCCTTTTGAACGACGCCGTCCTCCGCGTACGCACCACTGGCCTGCTCATCTTTTTTCTCGGGGATTCCGAAAAGCAAAACTGCTTGCAATCCGAGGTCCTGCGTGCGCCGTGCTTCATCAACGATTTCGCCTAACGAGAACTGCGAAACGCCCGGCATAGACGCGATCGGTTTCTGCTTGTCGATCTTTTCGCTGACGAAAAGGGGGAGGACGAAATCGTGCGCGTTCAATCGCGTTTCGCGAACGAGATTGCGCAGGCCAGCTGAGCGCCGCAATCGCCGTGGCCGGTGGACGAGTTTCCTCACGAAACGAGGCTACGCGGTGCGGCCAAGCGTCGCAAGGGGCGGGGAAGCAACTTACTTGAATCGCTCACGCTAGCAGGGAGACGCCTGCCCGTTCCTCAGGTTCGCCGCAGCGAGTCTGTCCTCGGCCGGACTGCGAGCTTGTGCCACTGAGCTTGACGGGGCGCGGCGTTCCGTGGCTGCATGTCCGTCATGGGACGCGCGGCTAATTATTTGTTGATCGATATCAGCAATTCGTTCACGAAGCTGGCTTTCGCCTCGAAAATAAAAATTGGCCGGCGCCAAAAGGTCACGACGCTGCGATTCGACGCCAATTTTTTGCGCCACTTCATCAACCGAAGAAAGATCGACATGTGGATTGTCTCGTCGGTTGTGCCGAAGAGAAACCGCGACGTCCAAAAGGCGGCGGGAAAAACAAAAGTGCTTTGGCTGAATTCACGGCTGAAACTCGGCGTTGGGATTGATTATCCGAGACCGAAATCGATCGGGGCAGACCGATTGGCCAACGCGGCCGCGGTCGCAGCGCTTTACGGTTGTCCGGCGATCGTGGTCGATTTCGGCACGGCCGTCACGTTCGACATTGTCTCGGAAGGAAAAAATTATATCGGCGGAGTAATCGCGCCAGGGCTTGAGGCGATGACCAATTTTCTTTATCAACGGACGGCCTTGCTGCCGAAGCTTTCTTTGCAGGAGCCACACCGCGCTATTGGAAGATCGACAATCGACGCGATGAGATCGGGAGCAGTTTTCGGATATCGTGGTTTGGTGCGGGAGATCATTGCGCAAATCAAGGCGGAACGATTTCCGCGAAAGAAAGTGCACGTGATTGCGACGGGCGGTTACGCCGAATTAATTTCAGCGCGCCTGCCGGAGATCGACACGGTGCATTGCGATCTAACCTTGGAAGGTCTGCGTATCGTCGCGAATCTCAATTCTTGACTTTGCCGCAGGCCGGGGCGAAGACATCGATCTTGCGCAGATCTGGCGGCTCGATTCCTGCTTTTTATCCTGGAAAATTCGCCGCCGAAATTTTAGGCTTGTCATCGGTCGCGAGCAGAGGTCATATGATGAGCTGGATGAGAATTCGGAAATTCGCTGCGATCGCAGTCTTGGTGCTCGGTTCCTTCGCTGCGGACAACGTCGCTCCAACGAAAGCGGAATTGGAGGCAATGTATGACAAAGCTTTTCGAGCGTTCGACGCGGGCAATTTCCCAGTAGCATTAAAAGAACTCGACGCGATCGATGCGCGCCAGCCTGATGTAGCGGAATCGCAAAATCTGCGCGGTGTCATCTTGATGCGACAGGGGATTTACGACAAGGGGGAAGCGGCGTTGCATGAAGCCCTCCGCATCGACCCGAAATTTTGGAATGCGCGCTTCAATCTGGCGGAGATTCCGTTCTTGAAGAAGGACTGGGGGGAGGCGCGCAATCGTTTTCAGGAGCTGCTTTCAAGCAACGCGTCCGAATTGCAAGGCGAAGCCACCCAACTGATTCAATACAAGATTCTCCTCACTTACTTGCTGGAAGGGAAGGAGAACATGGTCGATTCCATTTTGGCCAAGTTTGAGCTTTCGCCGGACACGCCGGCGGTGCATTACTCCAACGCAGCGATTGCACTGCAACGTAAGGACACGAAGGAAGCTAAGAACTGGATGGTGGCGGCCGAAAAGAATTTTTCGCCGCAGTTAAACAAACTCTTCGCCGAATCGCTGTACGAGGTGGGCTGGCTGGAGAAGCCAGCCGGGCAGGGCCGGGCCGCTCTTGAGTTGACGACTGCCTCCGAGCGCGCGGCCAAGCTGAAAGAGTTCGCGCAGTCGCGGTTTGAGGAAGCGCAACAGGCCGTTCAGCAGCATGATTTCACGGCGGCGCGCAAGTTTATTGACGAGGCGGAGGGGGCCGAGCCTAACCAGGCTCGCATTCTCAACCTGCGCGGTGAGATTTTGATGGAGCAAAAGGAATTCGCTCAGGCCGAGGCGGAATTCAAAAAAGCCTTAAAAGCCGATCCGAAATATCGCGAAGCGCAATACAACCTCGCGCAAATTCCATTCAAACAAAAGGAATATGCTAAAGCGCGAGATCGGTTCGAGGCCCTGTTTAGCCGGACACCGGGCGGCGACAAAAACCAGGCGGCGCAGCTGATTAAATTCAAAATCTACATGACGCTGTTGCTCGAGGGCAAAGAAAGCCGCGCGCAAAGGATGATGGAGCAGTTCCAATTTACTGGCGACACCCCGTCGCTCTATTACGCGCAGGCGGCCTGGGAGTTTAAGCATAATAATCCGACCAAAGCCACCGATTGGATCGCGTCGGCCAAGAAAATTTACTCGCCAGCGTTGAACTCAGTTTTTGCGGATGCTTTTTATGACCTTGGCTGGCTGCAAACTCCATCGCTAGGCACTTCGCCCGCGCCGCCAACGGAAGCGGCAGTGGCGATGGAATCGACGCAGACGGAATCGAGTCCCGCGATTGAACCAAGCCCCATCCCGGGTGTTGCGCTGGCAAAGAAAGAGCAAGCGAAAGAATCGAAAGCGCAAACTTCGGCGACCGCATCGCCGGCGGCCACCCCCGCTATCGCAGGGATGGAAGCAACAGCGTCGCACGCTGAAAAGCCCGCTCCTGCTACGGTTTTACAGCCGCCAGCTAACATTCCAAGCGAATCTTTAGCTGCCGGCACACCAGCAAAGCCTGAAGAAATGCCCGCTGTCCCTGTTCCAGCTGTATCGCCAGTTGTGGAGACTCCAGTTACCGCCGCCGCCGCGCCTGCTTCCTCGGCAATTCCCTCGGAGTCAGCTGCTGTTGCCGAGTCAAAAGCGATCGCCTCGCCCGCCGAAGCGATATCGATGGCTTCTGCGTCTCCTGCGTCTGCTGCGGCTGCTTCTGCAACGCCTGCGACGGTCTTGGCGCCTGCCCACGTTCACGAGTTGGCGCACCCGAGCCGATTTGATTGGCAGACATTGCTGGTCGGCGGCCTTGTCGTGGCCGGGGTCGCTTTGTTAGGGTGGGTATTCCTGCCGGACATCCGTCGCCGCGCTATTCACCTTCAACTGCCGAGTTTCGGTCGCACCGCCACTGTCAATGGTCCGGGCATCAGTGAAGTTGGCATTCCTGGTGTCGCTCCCGCACAAAAGGAAATCAAAGCCAGCCCTCGGTTTGTCGGTGGGCCGCGGCAGATCTCGCTGCGATTAAAAGCATCCGAACCTTCGCTGCGGCGTGCGGTTGTCCCGATAGGCAAACCAACCCGTATGTTTACGCCGCCTGCGGAGCCGGTAATTGAGCGGAATGGCGAGCCCGAAGTGGCCGTAACGCCACCGATTTCGGAACCAGTTTTTGAATCGTCCGTCGGCCCCGTTGTCGAACAAGGCGCGGCGACAGCCATGCCAGACATCGCGGCTGCATTAGAGCCATCTGAGCGGACGTGGACCACGCCGGTTGAAACGGCGCCGGAGCCGCCCGTGATGCCGGAACCGCCCATGATACCGGAAGCCCGAGAGGAGGAGTCGGCCGCCCCGGCTCCGGTTGCGGCGCAAGCGCCAAGTGTCGATCTTGCCGAGCCCGAGCCGTTTTTCTGGGAGCGTGCGCCAATCGTCCTTGAACCTGGGTCCGAACCTGAGCCTGTCGGGCAAGGTCAACCAATTCCGCAGTTGACGCCGGTGATGAGCAGTGAACCTTACACAGCTGAGACCATCACCGGACCGAAAGCAGAACGGATCGAGGTCGGCGAGCTTCGCCAAATAACGGAGCCGACCGTTCTCGATCGACCAACTGCTTTCACCGAACCTGTTATTTCGCAACCAACAACATCCGTTATCATGCCTGAACCTATCCAAATACCAACCGCTTCTGTAGTTCGAACTTCCGCACCCGGCGGTGCGCCACAGCCCGGCTCTATCCAAACGGCCGTGCAATTGACTTTCGCTTTCGAGATCGCCTCGATGCAATTGACGCCGACTTTCAAGATGGGCGCGGTGCAGTTGCGTCCCGCTTCCAAGATCGTCACGATGCGCCTCGCGTCGTCGCAACATCTGCAACCCGCGATGAACCTTCAGGTTGCGTTCGAGATCTCACGGATTCAGCCCTCCGGCGGAACACTCGGCAGCGTGCGGCTCATGCCTTCGCAGCAGCAACGGCCCACTCCCGTCGGAGCGCCTTCCTTCACGGTCGCGGGATTGCAGATCGTTTCCGATTTTGCGGCGGCACCGCTCCAACTGACTCCCTCGCCACAAGATCATACCTCCGTGCATGTGACAGCTCCGTTCCAGATTGCGACGGTGGAATTTTCACCCTCGTTCGAGATTGCTTCGATTGTTTTGAATTCAAGCTCCAAACAGGTGTCGGTGCAGTTACCTGGCGCCGGAGCGGTGGAAGATGCCCCGATTTTCGAGATCGCCAATCTCCAACTCACCGGGACGGGCGATATCGGAATGATGCAGCTGCATCTCTTGGGTCATGGCCCCAAGCGCACCTGAATCGAGCGAGGATCGACAATCAGCGTCCTGTCCTGAGCGCGAATTAGGATTTCGCACGGCCGCTTTTGCGCAGATGATCGCGGTTAAGCGAGCGTAATTGTTTCGGCACAAACTCGCCGTCCCGGCGGATCAACTTACCGTCGAAGTAAATTTCGCCGCCGCCGTAATCGGGGCGCTGAATGCTGACCATGTCCCAATGTACCTGGCTTCGATTCCCGTTGTCTGCTTCTTCGTACGCTTGACCGGGCGTCAAGTGAAGCGAGCCGGCGATTTTTTCGTCAAACAATATGTCGCGCATCGGATGCAGAACATGCGGATTAAAGCCGAGAGAAAATTCGCCGATGTAGCGCGCGCCTGCGTCTGAATCGAGAATCTTGTTCAGTTTGGCCGTCTGATTGCTTGTTGCATCGACGATTTTGCCTCCCCGAAACTCAAGACGAATTCCATCGAAAGCCACACTCTGATAAATACTCGGCGCGTTGAAAGTGATGTGTCCTTCGACCGAATTCTTCACTGGACACGTGAAAACTTCGCCGTCCGGAACATTGCGATCGCCCCCGCAAATGACGGCCGGAATTCCCTTGATGCTGAACCGCAAGTCGGTGTCCGGCCCTTTGATCTCCACGCGGTCAGTCCTTTCCATCAATGCTTTTAGCGCTTTCATCCCCGGTTGCAATTTTCGGTAATCCAAAGCGCACACTTCGAAGTAAAAATCCTCGAAAGCGTCCGTGCTCATGCCGGCCAGTTGCGCCATCGACGGCGTAGGCCAGCGCAGTACTACCCATTTGGTTCTTTTTACGCGTTCGTCCTGCACCGGTCGCATTTTTTTCGCGATTAACTGCATTCGTTCGGCGGCAACATCTGAAAGCTCTGTGATGTTATTGCTGCCGCGCAATGCGATGTAGGCGTCCATCTTTTTCATCCGCGCCAGCTCGTGTCGAGCGGCAAGGTTCAGTTGCCGACCCGAGGCCTCCAGCGCGAGCTCACGGTTGACGCGTGCCCGCTGGATTTGCACAAACGGAACTGCGCCCGCCTTTCGCACTGCGCGGATCAGTGCGATGGTCATTCGGTCAGGGACATCAAACGATTCGATCAAGACAGTCTCGTTACGTTTGAGGCTGGTCGAATATTCCACCAAAAGCTTCGCGAGTTTATCAAAGCGGGCGTCGTGCATAGAAATCTATGATTCCATCGTGCGAGCTGGACGCAACCGGCGTTCCGTCCGGCCTTGCTTAGCCCGTCCTCATAAATTTCGCAGCAAAAGCGCCATCGAGATGTTCTCGAAATGGCAAACATTGCTTTTGCTCCTGCCGCTCTAAGATCGACATGTTCCTGAGAACCTGTTGCACAACATGCTCGTTTTCCTCCGGCTCGACACTGCACGTGCTGTAAACCAGGATGCCGCGCGGTTTGAGTAATTTGGCGACGGCGTTGACGATCTTGATCTGGAGCATTTGCATTCGAACAAAATGCGGCGGCCGTAAGCGCCAGCGCACATCCACGCGGCGTCGCATCACGCCAGTATTAGTGCAGGGCACATCGATCAATATGCGGTCGAACGGGACGAGCGAAGCAATTGCTGGTGGGATGCGATCACCTATCCAGTCGTGGCGAAAGATGTGCGCGATCCCTACCCCGAGGCGCACCACGTTTTCTTCAAGAAGTCTCACGCGGTTCGGCTCGCGATCACATGCCACGATGGCGCCGCGATTATCCATCAGCTCCCCGAGATAACCTGTTTTTCCTCCGGGAGAGGCACAGGCATCGAGAATTTTTTCGCCCGGTTGCGGGTCGAGAAGTTCGCAAGCGATCGCCGTGCTCGGATCTTGCACGTAGCATTCGCCCCGTTCGAGAGCTCTCCGGGCGAGGTCGGTCATGCCGACGAAATTCTTGTGGTTAGGCAAAACGAAACTGCCCGGGTAAATACGCAAAAATTTCTCGGGTGACATCTTGATTTGATTAATCCTGGCATAAAGCGGCGCCGGTATATTGTTCCACGTGCAAAGATCGATAACTGCTTGCCGCCCGAAATTTTTGTCCCAGCGCTGGAGCAAGAAGTGCGGATGAGAAAATTGAACGTGCCACGGCTGCGCTCTTGTTGCTCTTCTCAAATCATCCGTGCGGCGCAAGGCGGCCCGCAAGATGCCGTTAATCAATGGACGATGTTTCGTTTGTGCGAGCTCGACCGTCTCATGCACAGCAGCGTGGGGCGAAGTCTCGAGGACAAAAAGCTGATAGAATCCGAGTCGAAGAATATCGCGAAGATCGGGATCGACCCTGGTGGATCGGAGTAAACCGATCCAGAAATCGAGTAACGTCAGGTTGCGCAAGACACCGTAGAATAATTCGAGAGAAAATGCCCGATCGGCCGTGCGTAGCTTGTAGGCGACCAGCAATTCGGAAATGATCGAATCGGCGAATCGTTTTTCTGTTCGCCAGGTTCCCAGCGCGCCTAGCGCGACTTGACGAGCTGAGGTCGGCGCCACCAGTTCTAATGGGGTGTGACGCTTCCCCGGCCGATCGAGTAATAGTGAAAGCCGACTTGGCCCATCGTTTCCGGGTTAAACAAATTGCGTCCGTCAAAAATGATCGGCGTGGTCATCTTTTCTTTAACCACGGCGAGATCGACATTGCCAAACTCGCTCCATTCGGTCGCGACAACGAGGGCCTCGGCGCCTGCAACCGCCTCGAGCGCGCTGGAAGCAAAATTGGCGGCTGCGATTGTTTCGATCTCGTGCGCTTTGTCCATAGCTTTCGGATCGTAAACCGTGACATGCGCGCCTTCGCGCAACATGTCGGCGACCAAATCGATGGCGACCGATGAGCGGATATCGTCTGTGTCTGGTTTGAATGTGAGCCCCCACACGGCGATCTTCTTCTCGCGCAGAACCCAGAGCGTTTCGCGAATCAGTTTTAAGAAGCGTTCTTTCTGCGACGCATTGATGCGCTGCACCTCTTTCAACAAATTGAAGGGGATGCCAAGTTGTTCGCTTATCGCGATGAAAGCCGCAACATCTTTTGGAAAACATGAGCCGCCGTAGCCGATCCCAGCATTGAGGAACTGCCGGCCGATTCGATGATCCATTCCGATCCCGTCTGCCACTTTTTCGACATCGGCGCCGCTCGCCGCGCAAATCGCGGCAATGGCGTTGATGTAGGAAATCTTCAGAGCCAGAAATGAATTGGCCGCGTGCTTGATTAGCTCGGCGCTGTTGATGTCGGTCACCAGAATCGGGGCCATAAACGGCTCGTAAACTTTTTTCATCAGATCGATGGCGTGCTCGCTCTGCGCCCCGATCACAACCCGGTCGGGATGCATCAAGTCGCCAACCGCGCAGCCTTCGCGTAGGAATTCCGGATTGCTGACGACATCGAATTTTGCGCCGTGGCGATTGTAACGTTTGATCGATTCCGCGACGCGTTCGCCCGTTTTCACGGGCACCGTGCTCTTATCTACAATCACGCGGTAATCAGTAAGAACGCCGGCGATTTCGCGAGAGACTTTCTCGATGAAACTAAGATCGACATCTCCATTTGGCTGTTGCGGAGTGGGGACAGCGATGAAAACGATCTGTGAATTATCAACGCCTTCGCGAATGCTCCCGCTAAATCGCAGTCGATGGGCTGACACGTTGCGATGAATAATTTCCTCGAGGCCCGGTTCGAAAATTGGAACGCGGCCAGCCTGGAGCGTCTCGATCTTTCGCGCATCGCTATCGACGCAAATGATATTGTGGCCGACATCGGCGAAACACGCGCCGGTGACGAGGCCAACGTAACCTGAACCAATGATTGAGATATCCATCGCGAATCAAGACACGCAGCGACTAGGTCGCGGCCGAGAATCACCGATCAGAGCAGGAAGAATGCAAGATTATTCGGACAGGCTGGGCTTATTGATTTTGACCTGCGCCCCCAGGGTCGAAGTTCAAGTCGAACCCGAATTTGGGAAAAGCCTTTAGAGTGAATGTGAGCAGCACGCCATATTCCTTCACCCCAGCGTTGTCCCGCACGACCGCGCCAAGAGAGGCGACCCAGTTCGTCAGGTCCCGATAGACAGCGTAACGCTGCTGCTCGAGAATCCCAGTGCTTGCTTCATATTGCTCTTGAAACCCGACGCCCCAGTTGTCGTCGAACCGGTAATAGCCGCCAACCACGTACAAGCTGCTGTTTTGAAAAAACGGATTGTCGTGTAAATAGCGATGCCCAACGCTTATCTGCAAATTTGCCACCGGCTGCACCGAGACGCTGGTATTGACTTCGGTAAAACCTCTGTCGAACGCGGGAATTTGTGAGTCAATCCTGAGGGAGGCCCACGGCAGCGGTGTAAAAGTGAGCTTGTTGAAAAGGTTGGAGTACAGTGTCCGATCGTACGGATTGTTGAAGTTCACATCGCAAAAAGTGTCGAGTTCCACCCAGGTGACCGTCGCGTCGTCGCGACGAGTTTCAAGGCGATTGCGAACGCCCAGCCGCCAGATTGTCCAACTGGCAATCGAATCGATGGTAGTAAACTCCGGAAAATCAAGGGAGCGGGGCTGCGTGGAAGGTTCAAAGCGATCGAATTGAAGAATCGCCGCTGGGTTCAGTCCGTTCTCGCGGACATAGGAAAAATCGGTGTATGGCTGGATGACGTGTAATAAGCCATCCAAACCCAGAATGCGGCTTTGCACGTCTTCCCAAGTTCTGGAAAGCTTGAAAGATGCTTCCGCCCCGGTGTCAAAAACCGTGCGAACGCCGGCGCCGGCATCCACTATTGGATTCTTGAGCGTCGGATCTGGCAACAGAAATTCAGGAACGAGTGGATTGTTGCTTGGCGTAAACAATGTTTTCCCCAGATCGCGAGTTTCATCGTAATAGGTGGCCCGAAAGCCGACCCGAGGTACTATGGAAAGCCAGCCAAAATAAGTGTTGGGATAGGTGAGTTGGTGGAAAGTGTCAGCTCGGATTGTGCTGTAGTCCTCAAAATCAGAGCCGCTTGCAAAATTCCGGTGCAGATCCGCAAGCCCGGTTTCCCCCTCGTAGAAAATTGGGCCGCCAAAGAGCGCATGGCGTTTGACGTCGAGCACAACTTCGGGGAGGCGTTCAGTTTGCTCAAAAAATTCATTGGCTTGAAATCGTGTGATCGCTGTCAGCGTGTAAAAGGGGGCGCTCTTCGTTAACGCGATCACGTTGTCCGGCACGGGATTAATGCGGAACTCGTTTTGATAAAAATCCTGCATCACAAATGGATCGCTCAGCTTCGTGATGTCCACGATCGCGTAAATATCGTCTGTGAAGTTTGTGCGATCTTCCAGGCTGACGCGATAGCGGCCAGCGGACACATCACCCCGCCGCAACGCGGTTCGATTAATCTCCGCATTCTGGTCCTGAAGGTAGTAAGTCTTGAGCTTGGCGTAGCTCGAATTGTCTTTCCCGTAATCAATGTCGGATTCGAACCCAATGGCCAATCCACGCCGTCCTCGATAATCCAGCCGCAGCCGACCCTTGATGTTGTCGGTAATCGGAAACGTGATCTGGGTGAGGAGCGACGGACCCCATGAGCTCAAGTAGGCTGGTGACACCGTGAAATTAAAAGCGTCATTGAGCGACTGATACAGGTAAGGCCACCAAAAAACCGGAACGTTTTCGATGTAAAAGGTCACATCCCGAAATACGACATGATCATTTTCGTAAACACGCACCGTTCGCGCATGAAGATGGAAATCGGGATTCGGAGCGTCGGCCGTCGTGAAGGTTGCATTCTCCACTCGATAAGCATTTTGCGAAGTTTGCGTCACGTTTTGGCCGCTCAGGAAATACGGATTGTATTCCGTGCGCATGTTGCTTGTGCGAACCTCCTTCGTGTCGAGGTTGTAAACCCCGTGCTCTGCTAAATAGAGATTCACGTCGCGATAGATTCGGACGTGGCCCTCCGCCGAAACCTCATGCGTCTGCGAGTTATACTGCGCAAAATCAGCGTAGATGTCTGTGTCTCCAATGTGAATGGCCACGTTATCTCGCGCGGTGGCCACACCGTTTTGGTAAGTCGTTTCGCCGCTCGCCGTGATCTCGACCGGCTGATTCTCGGGAGTCTGCGCGGCTGCGTCGGCTACTCCGGCGCCGGCAAAGAAACAAAAAATGAGCCAACCCGGCGTCCAGATGGCGGACGTCGATCGTACGGGGTGACTTCGCCTGCACAAAGTTAAAAGCGAAGCACGCATTCGGGTAAGCTCAATAATCACGTTAGATCGACAGCCGCAACCCGGCAACCTGTTGATTCAACCCGCAACTCAAAACAATTCCCGTGCCGGCCGATGTTTCTTTTCCTGAAGAAAGCGAAATCTCCCCGGCATTTCCTGGATCGACGTGCAACAACGGTGGCAGCCTTTTTGTCCGCAGCGATTGTGCGGCCACAATCACTTGCCAAATCGCACTCGCGCCAACGCTTTCGCCCAACGCCGGTTTTAGCGAATAAATTGTCGCGTCAGACATTTCGCGCAAAAGTGCGGTTTCTTCCGCAAGATCGACAAAGGTTCCATTTGCGCTCGCGATCAAGATTTTGGATCGCTCGTCTGCTAAATCAGAAAGAATTCGGACGATCGGTTCACTCGCCTCTTTTCGTCGCGAAAAGTTCGCGCCAGCATGAATTTTATCTACCGCAATCGGACCGTCGCGCGCGAGCAAGATTGCGCCCGCGCCTTCGCTCAAAATCATTCCGCGCGGCGGATGGCGAAATGGTTCGATAGGAGGCTGCGTTTTGAGAAGCCGCCATTTCCGATAGGCATCGCAAAGCAGCCAATCGGCTTCCTCTGCGCCAACCACCAGGCAAAAATCAAGCGCCTCATTCATCATCAAATCCTCCGCCATCTTCATGGCGAGAATTCCAACGGAGCCGTCGCCGACTAATGTGTAGCTCGCTCCGGTGATTCCGAGAATGGCGGCGAGATGACTCGCCGGCGCGTTAAAGACCGTCTCCGGAAAAAGTAACGGGCTCGCGGACTGCGCGCCCGACTCCGCGATGTCGCGATAAAATCGCTTTGTGTAAACGACGCCGCCGTTCGACACCGCGAAGACGAGCGCAATTCGCTCCATGTCGATCTTGTCGAAATCGAAAGCTTTCGCATGCTCGCGATTCCCGGTCAGAGTTGTCGACGTTGCTTCTTCCAGAGCGTCCAAACTAGCCGTAGCCGCGAAGCGCGAAATTGCGCTGGCGCGGCGCAGGCGTGGATGCGGCGGCAAATTCTTTAATGCCGTACTCGGCACCGGAAAGAATGGATATTTCTTTCCTTCCGGGCCGTCTGAAATTGGTTGCGCGCTCGCTTCTTCTCCAGCGACCAATCGATCCCAAACAGCGTCAATGCCACGGCCGAGTGGGGTGACCCAGCCCATCCCTGCAATTCGCAGGCTCATGCTGTGAATTTCTGCATCACAATCGAAGCGTTTGTCCCGCCGAAACCGAATGAGTTTGACAGAACGATCTCGATGTTCGCCGGGCGCGATTCGTTCGCGATCACATTAAGGTCGACATCTTCGTCTCCGGCTCGGAAATTGATATTTGGCGGCAGAAACTGATTTTCCAACGCAAGCAAGCAGAAGATTGCCTCAATTGCGCCGGCCGCGCCTAACGAATGCCCCATCATTCCTTTGGTCGAGCTGATCGGTACGTGATCGAATAATTCGGCGATGGCTTTGCCTTCGACTGCATCGTTGAACGGCGTGGCCGTGCCGTGCGCGTTGATGTAATCGATCGCTTGGGCGGAAATCGCGGCTCTGGCCAGCGCGCGTTCCATCGCCTGTCGCGGTCCACTTCCCGATGGGTCGGGTTGCGTGAGGTGAAAATTGTCCGTGGAAATGCCGTAGCCGGTAATTTCCGCCCAAATGCGCGTGCCGCGAGATTTCGCACGATCTAAATTCTCGAGCGCAAGAATGGCCGCGCCTTCACCGAGTACCATTCCGGTGCGATCTCGATCAAATGGGCGGCATTTTTCGGCCGTGGCAGCTTGGAGCGAATCGAAGCCGACGAACACGAGCTCGGAAAGCGCGTCGTAGCCGCCCGTCAGGATGCGGTCGTATTTGCCGGAGCGGACGCATTCGAATGCGTGGCCGATTGCGTTCGTGCCGGAGGCGCAGGCGTTGGCGATGATCTGGCATGGCGCGGAAATGCCAAACGCGTCCTGCGCATCAATCATCGGTTTTTGCGGCGGATAGTTGGCGATCCAGCTCGGAGAGTGCCGCAACCCACGGCGTCGATGTACCGCGCGGTAATAATCCTGGCCGAAAGACATGCCGCCGCTTGTCGTGCCGATTACGGTCAACTCAGGTCTAAACCGCGAGCCTTGCGCGAGCGCCTCGTCCAGCGCGCAAATCATCATTTGCGAGGCGCGATGCAAACGTTTTGCCTTGCGCCCGTCTGGCCGATGGCCGAGAAGCCGTTCGTCGGCAATTTGCCCGGCGGTCTTGCATCGGCATTGTTCGACATCGAACCGGGTTACTGGGCCGACGCAATCCCGGCCAGCGCGCAGCGCCTTGAGTGTCTCGGCCAAACCGACACCGAGCGGGCTCACAATTCCGGCCGCGACAACGGCAACGCGCGCGTTTTTGATTTTTCTGTTTGAAGCGTTAGATGTCGGCATTTTCAGGGTGTGTCGGTTTCGATTTGTTATTGCTTTCTCAGCCAAATCATTCTACTAAAAACACCCGAAAGGGGAAAACAGCAGCTCGGCAGTTGGTGGATTGTCAGTTGAGTTTATTCAGCGGCGATTTGAAATCCGATAAGCGGGAACAGTGACCTTGCGGCGTTTTCCAGAGTAGACTCAATGGCAACTAAATTATACGTGGGAAATCTCCCATTCAACACGACCGAGAACGAACTTCAGGAACTCTTCTCCCAGGCTGGCGCTGTCCAGGAAGTCATGCTGATGCAGGACAAATTTACCGGGAAATCGCGCGGCTTCGCCTTTGTGACAATGGGCTCCGATCAAGACGCGCAGAACGCGATCTCCCAGATCAACGGCAAGACTCTGGAAGGCCGGGCGCTGACGGTCAACGAGGCCAGACCTCGCGAACAACGTCCGCCCGGGGGCGGCGGCTACGGAGGCGGCGGTGGTTATGGGGGCGGCCGCCGAGATGGTGGTCAACGTCGCGGCCGCTAAGAGCGCGCACGCTTTTTCAAAAGCGATTGATCTCTTCAGGCGCTTCCGTGTTGACGGATTCCGCACAATGGCACGGCCGTAGTGGCTGTGCCGTGCGATTCTGCTTTGAAAAAACTACGAAGGAGCTTGTTATTTATGCCTGACGATCCCGACACGCAACAAAGCGGTGACCCACCTGCCGCGGAGAACATTGAGATTCCACCAATTCCAAAGGAAACGGCCGGTGCGGTAGCTGGCGCGGCGATTGGTAGCATGGCCGGCCCGGCGGGTGCGATCGTTGGCGGGGTCGTCGGCGCTCTGGCAGGGAAGGCTGCAGCGAGCGGTCGATCGCCTGTTCGGGCTGCGAAGAAAACCGTAAAAAAGGCCTTGGGGACGACCAGGACTCCAGCGAAAAGAGCGAAGCCCCGGCCAGTTGCTAAATCGCGAAAAGCTGCAACTCGTTCGCGCGCCAAAGCCGCAAAGAAAAAGCCGTCACACAGACTGGCTGCCGCCAGATCGCGTAAACGTTCGGCTCGTTCTCGAAGAGGCGCGAGAGCCCGGCGACGATCGACATATTCGCCCGCGAAGCGCACCCGCGCGCGCAGACGCAGACGTTAGCAATTGACTTGGGCAGGGCTGGATTCGAACCAGCGAAGGCGTAAAGCCAGCAGATTTACAGTCTGCCCCGTTTGGCCACTCCGGAACCTACCCTTCTGGTGCGAGCGTTGATATAACTCGCAGATCACGCGTCGCAACTAATTTGGCCGCCCAACTTGGGCCGAGGCGCAAATGACCTTTTATTTGAAGAATTCTGCGATTGAATTTACCACATGTGATTGCGCTTCGCTCGAAATTTCAGGGTAGATGGGCAGCGCCAGGGTCCCGCGGGCGGCCCGTTCCGCCTCGGGAAAGTCGCCACGCTTGTAATCAAGATAATCAAAACATTTCTGTTCGGGCAGCCCGAGCGGATAGTAAATCGCCGTTTCAATCTCGCGCCCGGCGAGATGCTCGCGCAATTCATCGCGTCGTGCTGTGCGAATCACGTATTGATGATAAATGTGATGATTTGTTAGGCCGCGCTCGCGATATGGCTCGGCCGGCAACGTTATTTTCCCGATCAAGGAGCGCCGCTTAAATTCGTCGCGGTAAAAATCTGCGGCAGCGCGGCGTGCGGCCGACCATCGATCGAGATGCGGCAACTTCACGCCGAGAATCGCCGCCTGGATTTCGTCCAGCCGAAAATTTCCACCGATGAATTGGTGATGGTAACGCGGCTCCATTCCATGTTGGCGACAAATGCGCAGCCGCTTCGCCAAGGTTTCATCGCGGCAAACGACTAGGCCAGCATCGCCAGCGGCACCGAGATTTTTGGACGGATAAAAACTGAAGCAACCGGCTTCGCCCATTGTGCCGGCTTTGCGCAAACCCATGTGAGCAGTGAGATACTCCGCGCCGATGGCCTGAGCCGCGTCTTCGATTACATCCAGGTTGTATTTTTCTGAGATGACGTGAATCGCATCCATGTCGCAGCACAGACCAAACAAATGGACGGGAATGATTGCGCGGATTGGTCGGCCGTTTTCGCCACGCAATTCGCCACTGGCATCACGTTGGCAGCGCTTGTCGATGTACGACCCGAGTGCGGCCGGCGAAAGATTGAAAGTCGCAGGATCGATATCGACAAAAATTGGCGTCGCCCCGACTCGCGCGATGCACCCCGCCGTTGCAAAAAAGCTGTAGGCGCTCGTGATTACAGCGTCGCCCGGGCCGATCTCCAGCGCCATCAGCACAGCCAGCAGTGCGTCGGTCCCGGATGAAACGCCGATGGCATGCGGCGCGCCGCAGTAAGTGGCGACTGCCTTCTCGAATGCTGCTCCATTCGGGCCGAGAATGAAGCGCTGGCTTGCCAAGACTTCCTCGATTTGCGCCCTGATTTCGCCTTCGAGGCTGCGATATTGTTCGTCCAAGGCGAGAAGCGCAACGCGCATGACCGAAATAGCTTGGCAGTTTCGTTGCCCGGTTCAATCGCAAGTTTGGTTCACGCGCGCACGGCGATTGACCCATGACTACGCCTAAGTTACGGTTCTCGCCATGGCTCTACTGCGCGGGCTGTTTTGGTTCGCTCTTTTTGTCTTCTTCACGTTTTGCTTCGTCGTCCTTTTCGAATACGGGACGTCGGGCTTTGCGAACGGATTTCAAACAGAGTTCGCGCGGGTTAAGTCTTTCGTGATTCAGCAGACCGAAAAATCCCAAAAGCCGAAGAAATAGGTGGGGCAATTGGGTGTCGCCTCACTCGACGAACTCGATTTCGAATTGGTTGTCGACGTAACGCGCTTTCTGCGCTTCTCCCAGAAACTTTCGGATTGCAGCGCGACCAACATCTCCGTAGTCGCGCGTAAATTCGTTCACATACATTCCGATGAATTTGCTCGCCAGCCCGGCGTTCATGTCACGTGCGTACGGGAGCGAGTGGCGCACTGCTTCGGCGCGATGGGCGAGACCGTAATCGATACTTTCCCGAATGATCTCGAACAGATCATGCCGCACTTCTGGCGGAATATCTTTGCGCAAGACATTCCCGCCGAGCGGAAGGGGCAGGCCGGTTTCGCGTTTCCACCACCCGCCAAGATCGACAATTTTTGTGAAACCGGATTGCGCATAAGTGAGTTGACCTTCGTGAATGATCAAGCCGGCATCCGCGCGGCCGTTCTTCACCGCGTCAAAAATTTCGTCGAACGGCACAACAACGTGTTTGAAATTTTCGAGATAAAGTTGCAACGCCAGATACGCACTCGTCATCCGCCCTGGGACTGCGATCACACAATCTCGTAACGACTTCCGAACATCGGCATCTGCGTTAGGCGTTGGGCGTTTTCTGATCACAATCGGCCCGTATCCGTCGCCCATGCTCGCGCCGCAGGGCAGCAGCGCATATTTGTCCGCGACGTAGGCGTACGCGTGGATCGAGATCGCCGAAATATGCAGTTCTCCTCGCAACGCTCGTTCATTCAAAGTCTGGATGTCTTCGAGCCGATGCTCGAACCGATAACCGCGGAGGTCGATTTTGCTCTTCGCGATCGCATAAAACATGAAGGCATCGTCTGGATCAGGGGAATGCCCGAGCGTGAAAACCTCCGGCCGCGAGTGCATCGCGGCATGCTATCTTTACTGCCGAGCAGGCGCAACAACGCCGCCGCCGCCCGTTGCTGTTTGCGTTCCCAAGATTGTTTCGATAGCCTCAGGTAAATGGCGAAATCCGGTCTTGGCAAAGGTCTGGGCGCGCTCATCAGCACTCGCCCACTGCCGGTCGCGCCGGATGCAGAGGAGCGCGAGCAGATTCACCAAGTCAGTCTCGAGAGCATTGTGCCGAGTTCGCTGCAGCCGCGAAAAGATTTTGGACGCGACGCATTGCAGGAGCTGGTGGATTCGATCCGGCAACACGGGATCATTCAGCCACTGATCGTTCGCCAAATAAACGGGCGCCACGAACTGATTGCAGGCGAGCGACGCTGGCGTGCCGCACAGGAAGCCGGCCTTATGCAAGTGCCGGTGATCATTCGCATAGCGAGCGATCTGGAAGTGCTGGAACTTTCGTTGATTGAAAATCTACAGCGGGCCGATCTTAACCCGATCGAAGAAGCGCAAGGTTACGCTCGGCTTGCCAGTGAATTTGGCATGCGTCAGGAGGACATCGCCGCAAAAGTCGGGCGCAGTCGCGCGGCGGTGGCCAACGCGATGCGATTACTCGATTTGCATCCGCAAATTCAAATCTGGCTCACGCAGAATTTGCTTTCAGTCGGTCACGCCAAAGTCCTCCTCGGTTTGAAAGCTCCGGAGGACCAACTGCACATTGCCGAAACGGTTTTGCGACGCAGCGCGACAGTGCGTGGGGCGGAGCGATTGGTCGCCCGCCAACTTGGGCTCGGCCGCGGCCGCCGAAAACGCGGTACTGGCGAGGCAACTACCACGCCGGCGGCGATCGAAGATTTGCAAAATCGATTGCAACAAAAACTTGGCACGCACGTGAGGATCCATCACAGCGACAAGCGCGGTCGGATCGAGATCGAATATTATAGCAACGACGATCTTCAGCGCATCGTGGGCGCCCTGGGTTTGGGAGTGAGCGAAAGCTGAGCGGTTAAGCCGTTGGAGTGAAGGAGTGTTGGAGTATTGTTTGAAGTGAATCCATTGCTCCATTACTCGACCACTCCATTACTCCTTCTGGCGTTGGCTTCGACCGCGCTCGTTTCCTGCCGCCGCGCCGAATCGGCACCCGCGCCGGACACGAAAATCTGGGAGCAATTTTCTGGTGAAAAGGCGCTCGCCCACGTGCAGTATCTTGTCGATCTTGGACCGCGCACGCCTGGCTCGGAGGCAATCGAAAAAAGTCGCAACTACATCGAAAACCAGCTCAAGGCGAGCGGCTGGCAGACGATCCAGCAAGCTTTTTCCGACGAAACGCCGCGCGGAAAAGTGCGCTTCGTGAATCTGATCGCGCGTTTTCCTGGGCAAAAGAATATCGTGCCGTCGTTTCTTTTGTGTTCTCACTACGACACGAAAACATTCAGCAATTTCCGCTTTGTCGGCGCGAATGACGCCGGTTCGAGTACCGGCTTGCTCTTGGAATTGGCCAGAGTGCTGGGGCAACGCTCGAATCTTGCCGGCAAAATTGAGCTGGTCTTCTTCGATGGCGAAGAAGCGTATGAGAATTTTTCTGACACGGACGGGCTCTACGGCAGCCGTTATTTTGCGAAGCAACTCTCGGAATCAAAAGCGGCAAAACAATTCCGCGGCGGAATCTTGTTCGACATGGTGGGCGACCGCTCGCTCGATATAACTCTTCCGCCGGATTCGCCTGCCCAAATAGCACGCGACATTTTTGCATCGGCCGACGTGTTGAAACTGCGAAATTACTTTAGCTATTTTGATCGGAGCATTGTCGATGATCACACACCGCTGAATCAGGTTGGCATTCCCACCATCGACATCATCGATTTCGATTATCCGCCGTGGCACACGGCGGAGGACACCATGGATAAGCTCAGCGCGCAAAGCCTTCAAATCGTTGGTTCGGTGGCGGCATATTATTTGTCTGAGTTTGCTCTTAAGTGAAGCGAGGCGTCTTTATTCCTTTGCTGCTGACCGCCGCTGCGGCCGGTATAGCTTGCGGCGAATGGACTTGTCGGTTGCCAGGTTGTCGCAATTTGCTCGGCGTTCTTTGCGGGCGCGGGCATCTGCTGGCTTTGGCGCGGGGCCAAGGAATTTATGAGGCGGATCTGGAGCGCGCAGTTGCGGAATTGCGATATGCTGCCGGCATGGATGACAAAGGTCGACAAGGTGAAGGCACGGATAATCAGGGAGTTCTCGACCTGCTGGTTACAAACGCCATGGCGCAATCTCTCGCGGCGCAAGAAAGGGTTTCTCGTACGGAAATCGAGCGCGGTGCCACCCTGGTTCGCTGCCAGTTTGGGGGTGAAAAAACGTGGAAAGCCGCTCTGCAAGCGAGCGGTCTTTCGATCCGAGCGATTCGCCGACAGATCGCTGCGGATTTGCGCACTCGAAAATGGATCGCCGGAAAGATCGCCCGAGATGTCGATATAATGCCGGCTGAATGCCGGGCTTTCTATGACGCGCTCCCGGAGAATTTCGCCCAACCTCTTCGACTCCGCGCCAGTCACCTTTTTCTGGCCGCGCCGATGGACACACCGCCGCCGATTATCGATACAAAGCGCGAGTTAATTAAATCACTTTCTGTCCGCTTGGCCCGTGGCGAGAAATTTTCAGATCTGGTGGCAGCAGCCTCTGAAGATGAGGCGACAAAAGATCGCGGAGGCGACCTCGGCTATTTCTCGGCGTTCCGCATGCTGCCCGATTTTTTTGGAGCGGTAACGAAACTACACGTGGGACAGATCAGCCCTCCGATTCGCACGCGGCTCGGGTTCCACATTGTGCAACTGACCGATTCCAAACCGGCGCAACAATTGCCGTTCGATCAAGCTCGCGCGGAAATTGGCGCTGCATTGGAAAGTGAAAAGCGCCAGGGCGCCATCAAGACCCTCATTGTCGATCTTTGCGCCCGAGCGGAGTGCTTTAGCGCGACGCGCCGATAGCCGGATCGCAAACTTCTGGTTGCGTGACCGATCATTTCGCCTCACTCTCATTACCCATTGGTCGCGCAAAGAGATTATATGCCCCGCCGCTCGCAAAGAAATGTTGGAGTCATCGGTCTCGGCATCATCGGGACCCGGGTGATGGACAACCTTCGCCGCAAAGGATTCGATGTTTTCGTGTGGAACCGGAGCCCGCGCACCGTTCCAAATTTTGTCGGCGAGCCGGCGGAAGTCGCCGAGATGTGCGATTACGTGCAGATTTTTGTATCGGACGACGACGCGCTCCTGGATATTGTGCAGCAAATATCGCCCGCTCTCGCACCTCGCCACATTGTTCTGGCGCATCCGACGGTGGCACCCGATTCCATGCGAGCGGCGGCCGATATCGTCGAGCGCCGCGGTGCTCGTTTTGTGGAAGCGCCTTTCACCGGGAGCAAGATCGGCGCGGAAAAAGGCGAGCTCGTCTATTACGTGGCGGGGGATGAGGTGGCATTGCGCGAAGCGCGCCCTGTTCTGGAAGCGAGCGCCAGGGAAATTATCGAGATCGACGAGATTGGTCAGGCTACCGCGATTAAGGTGGCAACGAACATTATCACCGCCGCCACGGTGCAAGCCGCGGCCGAGGCGTTAGCGCTCGTTCAGAATTCAGGTGTTTCTCTGGAGAAATTCATCGCGGCGATGCAAAGCAACGCGAGTAATTCAGGCGTGCTCTCTCTGAAGTTGCCGAAGATGATCGAAGGCAACTTCGAGCCGCACTTTTCCATTAAACACATGCTTAAAGACATGCAGATCGCCACTCGCCTGGGATTATTGAATCATGTTGAATTGAGCGTGACGACGGCAGCGCGCGACCGGCTGCTCGAGCAAATGCAACGCGGCTACGGCGATGAGGATTTTTCTGCCGTGGCGCGAAAATATCTTCATGAAATCCCGCCGGCCGGCCAAGAGGAGGCCGACTTGGAGTTGTTTGAGCAACCAAGGCAGGTCGAGCAACCGGCCATTCCACCGGAGATCCACGCGCCAGTCGCTGCGGCTTTGAATAACGAGGTCGAATCGGCAAAGGTGGAAATGAGTCCGCCAGCGCCGGAGCCGGTCGAATCGGAGGCGATGCCGAAAATAGAGGTTCTGGGCAGCCCGGCCGAGATTGCAACTGAGGCTGAAAAGGAGAAGCCGGATCTTCAAAGCGAAAGCGCGGCTACTCCGGAAATAACCATGCCGGCTGAGCCGGAAGAAGCGGCTGACGTAATGCCATCGCATCGCGGTTTTTTCGATCGATTGCTGCGGCGCGGCAGCTAACATTGAAGATTGGCTTTGGCGCGGGCTAAAAATAGCATCGCGGTTTTTGTCGATTGAGTACCGCCTTTCTGGATCTCTCGCTGCGCGTGAAACTGCGCGTCACTGGAACTGATCGCGAGCGGTTTTTGAACGGACAATTGAGCAATGACGTGCTCAAGGCGTCGAAAACGCACGCGATCGCGGCCTGCATCTTGAATGCAAAGGGCAAGTTGAACGCTCACGTCTTTGTGGCCGCCGAGGGGGAAAGTTATATTCTGGACGCCGATCCTGAACTTCGCGAATCGCTCCAACCACGACTCGAGCGCTACATTATTGCCGACGACGTGCAGCTCGCGGATGAGAGCGACCGATTGTCAATCTTTCACCTTTTGGGAGGGACGCCACCGGCTTTGCCTAACGAGTGCCACCTTAGATCAACAATCCGCTTTGCGGAACCAGGCTGCGATATTTTGGCCGAGGCGACGCGACGGGAGGATTTGCTTCGAGAATTGTCGCGACAATTTACGTTCTACGATGCCGATCGCGCGGAAGTGTTTCGAATTGAAAAAGGAATTCCGCGCTGGGGGCGCGAGCTGACGGAGGAAATCATTCCGGTCGAAGCAAATTTGGAGGAGTGGGCGATCGATTACGAAAAAGGTTGTTACATCGGCCAGGAAGTGATTTCGCGAATGAAGATGTCGGGACAAACCAACAAGCGGCTTTGCGGCTTGGTGGCGGTGACGGGTTCGCCGCTCGCCCCAGGCATGAAACTATTTTCGATGGGCGAAGAAAAGAAGGACGTCGGCTGGATCACGAGCGCCGCCAATTCCGAGCGTTTCGGAAAAGAAATTGCGCTCGGATTTGTTAAACGCGGATTCAATTGGATCAAGACACAATTGCACGCGATCATGCCGGGGAATCCCGCCGCCGGCGTTCCGGTGGAAATTGTCGATCTCCCATTCGATTAATGGGAGCGCCTATCGGGCAATGGCTTCAGGCGATCGATACCGTCGATCATCGCCTAATCTTGTTTAGGGCCGGTGATTTGCATGACTTTTCGGATTGCTTTTTCAAAAACAAATCGTGTAAAGTCCCACGCTCGTTGCTTTCGATGACATGAACCAAAGACTGCTTGCAGAGATCGGTCGCACCCAGCGCTTGGAAATCTTGAATTCGCTCAAGCGCACCCGGGGGATGTCCGTGAACGAGCTCGTCGAAAAAATGAAGATGAGTTACATGGGGATCAAGCAGCACTGCATGACGCTGCACCGCGACGGGTATCTCGATACGTGGCGCCGTCCGCAGAAAATGGGCCGGCCCGAGATGGTTTACCGGCTCACCCGTCGCAGCCACGATCTCTTTCAGAGCGATAGTAACGCGTTTACCCTCGACCTGCTCAAATCGGTCCGCGAAATCTACGGGCCGAACGCGCCGGAAAAACTTCTCTACGGCATCTTCGAACGAAAAACGACTGCGCTCAAAGGGAGGGCGAAAGGAGAAACGGTGGCCGAACGCGCAAAGTGGCTGGCCAGGATACGCGACGACGAAGGTTACATGGCGCAGTTTCTCGCGGACGGAACAGACGGCGGCGCGCAGATTTTAGAATGTCACTCGCCGATCCTGAACTTGCTCGAGCGCTACCCGCTCATTGGACGGCTCGAGCGCGACATGTTCCAAGCTGTCCTCGGCACGCGGGTGCGCCGGGAAGAAACCCGCACCTCCGGCCAGTACGAGTGCGCGTTTTATTTCGCAGTCTAAATTAATTGTCGATCTCGCCAGAGGACGGGTCCGTGTCGCCGTGGCGACCGGACTTGCGAAACGCGCCGCACGAGGTAGCCAACGTTCTGTGAGCCGTTTCACGTTCGGCGCTTTCCGCCTCCCTTGACGGCCCGCAGGGGCTGTGGCTACAGGGTGCGATTTGTTCTTTCGCAATTGCCTAATTTCGGTTGATTCAAGGCCGATGATTCGGGCCTTTCCCAGCGCCGTCATTGAGAATCTGCAGCCGCTTATCGACGGCGGACGTTACCCGGTTAAGCGCGTCGTCGGCGAGGACCTGGCTGTCGAAGCGGATGTTTTCAAAGACGGGCACGACGTGGTCGCGGCGGTTTTGAGATGGCGGCTTGTTGGAGAGACCCGCTGGCACGAAACCCCGATGAGTTTCGTCGATAATGATCGCTGGCGTGGCGTTTGCACGCTCTACCAAGTAGGCATTTACGAGTACACGGTCGAAGCTTGGACCGACACTTTTCGCGGATGGCAACGTGAGTTTGCCGCAAAATTCGAAGCTGGCATTCCGGCGCTGACGGCGGAAGCCTTGGAAGGCGCGGCGCTGCTCGAATCAGCCGCCCAGCGCACCAATGTTGCGGGTGATGCGGCGCGGTTACGTGAGCTTTCCGAGCGCATCCGCACGAGTGAGAACGCGCAGATAAACGAAATCGCGCATTCCGGCGAGCTCGAAGTATTGATGGCAACTTATCCCGATCGTTCCGATGCGACACAATATGTGCCGGCCCCCCGGGTGATTGTCGATCGAACCACAGCGCGGGTAGCTGCGTGGTATGAATTTTTTCCGCGCTCTGCTGAAGGTCGCGGCCACCCCGGCTCCCGGTTGCGCGATTCTTTGCCGCGGATCGACGACGCCAAGGCGATGGGCTTTGACGTCATTTATTTTCCGCCGATTCATCCTATCGGCCACACCCAGCGCAAGGGCCGCAACAATTCGGTCACCTGCGAACCGGGCGACCCGGGCGTGCCGTGGGCGATCGGCAGCGAAGCCGGCGGGCACAAAGCCGTCGAGCCTTCGCTCGGCACACTGGAGGATTTTGACTGGTTGCAAGCGGAAGTGCGCAGTCGCGGAATGGAGATCGCGCTCGATTTTGCAATCAATTGCTCGCCTGATCATCCGTACGTGCAGGAGCATCCGGAGTGGTTTTACAAGCGGCCCGATGGCTCGATCAAATACGCCGAGAATCCGCCGAAGAAATATGAGGACATTTATCCGCTGAATTTCCGGTGCGAAAACTGGCCCGAGCTATGGGCCGAGATGAAAAGCATCATTCTTTTTTGGGCCGAGCGCGGTGTGCGCATTTTTCGCGTCGATAATCCGCACACCAAGCCAGTCGCCTTTTGGGAATATTTGATCAGCGGCGTGCGACAAATTTATCCGGACACGCTCTTTCTTTCCGAGGCATTCACCCGGCCGAAAATGATGAAAGTGCTGGCCAAAGCCGGGTTCACCCAGAGCTACACTTATTTCACTTGGCGCAATTCGAAACAGGAGTTGACGGAATACTTTACCGAGCTGATGCAAACCGACATGCGCGAGTATTTTCGCGGTAGTCTTTGGACGAACACGCCGGACATTTTGCCATTTGTTCTTCAGGAAGGCGGCCGGCCAGCATTTATGATTCGCGTGGTGCTAGCCGCCACACTCTCGAGTTTGTACGGCGTCTACAGCGGATACGAATTGTGCGAAAACGACGCGCTGGCTGGACGCGAGGAATATCTCGATTCGGAAAAGTACCAGTTCAAGGAGCGCGACTGGAACGCGCCCGGCAACATCAAGGACTGGATCACGAGCCTGAATCAAATCCGAAAAGAAAATCGGGCGCTGCATTGTTACGATAACCTGCGGTTCTATAACGCCGATAATGGCGCGATTTTGTTTTACGGAAAGATGACCGCGGCGCGGGACAATATCATTTTGGTGGTAGTGAATCTCGATCCACATCGCAAACAACATTCATATGTTGATGTACCAATCGAGCAGTTCGGCTCGATGGACGGGGACACCTATCAAGTACACGATCTCCTGAGCGACGCGCGTTACGTCTGGCATGGCCACCGCAATTATGTCGAGCTTGATCCTGAAATTCAGCCAGCGCATATCTTTCGGGTTCGACGCTGGATTAGTGGGGATCGATTTGTTTAGTGTTTTTGGAGTGCGCGGACATGTCCGCGTCCGCCAGTCTGACGGACTCGTCCGGTGGCGAGCTTTCAAAAGCGGCAACTCGCCGAAGGCGGCCGCACTGCAACTCCGCCCCGGTGATTTGCATCTGTCACCGCTCTGTCTATGATTAGAGAACTTTCGGCATGAAGATTTTCCTCTCGCTGATCGCTGCGGCGATCGCGACTCCTTTGCTCGCGCAGACGGTCACCGCACCGGTGATTCCGCCGGATATTCCGCATTCGAAAACGGTGATGGACGCGCTCATCGCGGCGGGTCCGGTTATGATTTTCCTTTTTGCCCTGTCCGTATTCTTCGTGATGCTGGTGATTGTTTATTTGATGACCATCCGCCGCGGCGCAGTCGTCTCGAGCGGGTTCATGGCCACGGCCGATGCGCTCCTGCGCAAGCGCGATTATCTTGGATTGCTCGCCGTTTCGAATCGCCACGGGGAAGCCATCGCGCGCGTCGTGCAAAAAATGCTAGACTTCACGACGAAGAATCCTGATGCCGATTTTGGGCACGTGCGTGAAATTGCGGAGACGGAGGGAACGCGCGTTGCCGCCAGTCTGAACAATCGTGTCATTTATCTTGCGGACATTGGGATGATCGCGCCGCTCCTCGGTTTGCTCGGCACTGTGCTCGGCATCATTCGCTCCTTCGGCGCGCTTGGAGCCGATCTCGGCACGGCACGGTACGTTTTGCTTTCCAAGGGCATCAGTGAGGCCTTGGTCAACACTTGCGCTGGACTCGCCATTGGCATTCCGGCGATGATTTTTTATGCGTTCTTTCGCGGCAAAACGCAAAAACTGATTTCGGAGCTAGAATCGGCTACCACGCACGTGCTGGCGCTGCTCTCTTTGCAATATGAAAGGCGAGCCGAGCGAACTCCCGTCCTGATCGAGGACGAACTTTAAGATCGCCATCGTTCTTTTGGTCACATGAATCTCCGCGGCCGCGCTCCTCTTCATCATCCAGGCATTCAACTGGCGCCGCTCGTCGATGTATTGCTTCTGCTGCTGATTTTCTTTCTGCTCACTTGGAACGCCGCGCGCAACGAAAACGAACTCGACGTGAAAGTGCCGAAAGCTTCCGCAGCGAAGGAAAAGAGCGCGCCGATTGGCGATGTAGTCGTAAACGTGAAGGCAGATGGCAACGTGGTGGTCAACCGGCGAACGCTCAGCGGCCCGGAGCTGAGCGAATTGTTGAAAAGTCTGGTTCACCTCAATTCCGAGCAGGCGGTTGTCATTCGCGGTGACGAGTCCGGCGCTTACAAGAATATCGTCGGCGTGCTGAACATTTGTACCGAAGCTGGAATAACCAACGTCGCTTTCGCGACGGCAAAATGAAATTCGCGCATGGCGCGGCCGGTCCGTTGGGACTGGCAATGCTTTTTTTCCTTTCCGCGACAGCTCTCGCTCAGCGGTCCGATGTGCGTCGTGCGCAGCCGGTGGATGAATTGCCGCCACCGCGGGCATTGCCGATCGAAGAAGCAGCGGCGACGCCGCCACCAGTGGAAACGGTACCGCCTGATCGCCGCCAGCTTGAGTACGCCAACGCGCTCTTTACTCGCAAACTCTACGATCTCGCCATCCCGGAATACCAAAGATATCTAGACGATTATCCGGGAGCATCGGGGCGAGCGAATGCTTATTTCTCCCTGGGCGAATGCTATCGCAATCTGAACAAGCCCTCAAGTGCGCGCACCAACTTTCAGCGAGTGCTGAATGATTACGACGATAGTGAGTTTGCCGGCCCGGCCGCGTACGCGTTAGGCGAAATGGCTTTCACGCAAAAGGACTACTCGACCGCGCTTCCGTTATTTCATCGCTCGGCCGCGAAATCGAAGGAGTCCGCTGTTTCGCTTTCGGCGCGTTACTTTGAAGCGCGCTGTCTGGAAGCGCTCGACCGCAAAGATGAAGCATGTGACATCTACCAGCAGGTTGCCGAAGCCAAAAATCCGAACCCGTATCGGGAAGACGCGCGCACAACCGCGGCCTCGATCGCCCTTGCGCGCGGACGAAAGGCTGACGCGTTTAAACAATACGAAGCACTGGCCAGTGAGACGCAAAAGCCTGCGTTGAAAGCCGAAGCGACCGTGCGCGCCGGTTTGCTCGCTGTCGATCTTGCCCAAACAGAGAGAGGCAAGATCGACAAGGCGACAGCGGAAAAAGCGATGGCACTGCTCCAGAAAGGACGTTCACTTCCGGAGGCCGGGCGCTGGCGCGCCCTGGCACAAGTCGGCATTCTGCGTTTGCAATATCAATCGGGTCAGTACGCGCAGTTGCTCGCTGGTTACGACAAAGTGCTGCAACAAGCCCCGGAAGAAGCCCGCCCAGAGGTCATGTTATTTGCCGCGAACAGCCAGCGTCAACTCGGACATGCCAAAGAGGCCGAGACTATTTACCGCGAAATCATCGAAAAATATCCAAGCCGCGAGGAAGCGAAAGACGCCGCCTACCAACGGCTCATTAACATTTATAACTCCGATCCTTCGACGCTCCCGCCCGAGGTTGATGAATTTCTCGCCTCGAATCCGACGGCTGAGCGCGCCGATCAAGCCAAGCTTCTGAAAGCGGAAGCGCTCTATAAACAGCAAAACTATCCCCGCGCCGCTCCGATCTACGCCGAACTGCGCGCATCACAGCTTTCGCCGAAATTGCGCAGCGAAGCGGCGTTCAAGCTCGGTTTGTGTCACATCCAGATGAAGGACAATGCCGGGATCATCGAAGCTTTCAGTTATTTCGTGCAAGCTTTTCCCGACAGTCCGCAGGCTCCTTTCGCCTTTGCTCAGCGCGCCCTCGCCTATCAGGAAAACAAAAACTACGAAGCCGAGCTTTCAGATTTGAACATGATTCTGACGAAATATCCCGGCGCGCATGAGCGCGAGGCTGCTTTGCAACAGAAGGCACTCATCTTGGGCGAGCAACAGAACCCAAAAGGAATGACCGAAACGTTCCGCCAGCTGTTGAAGGAATTTCCGAAGAGTCCGGTCGCCGCGCAGGCGCAATACTACATCGGCAAAGCCGCTTTCGAAGCAAAGGATTACAAGACTGCGCTCGGTGCACTCGATGCCGCTCGCCGTCTGAACAAGGAGCAATACTACAATCTCGCTAGCGTCCGCATCATCTCGTCTTTTTATTATCTGCGCGACCGTGCTGCCCTAACGAATGAAGTAAA
>Ga0070717_10000354_pt1 | contig 29436 bp, 9 predicted proteins | sample LARL113metaG_FD_71366 | JGI IMG/M metagenome (GOLD analysis project Ga0070717, IMG submission 71366) | Corn, switchgrass and miscanthus rhizosphere microbial communities from Kellogg Biological Station, Michigan, USA - LAR L11-3 metaG | ecosystem: Host-associated > Plants > Roots > Rhizosphere ...
GAGCCGCTGACCGTCTTCGGGGACGGCAGCCAGACGCGCAGCCTGACCTACGTTGACGACCTGGTGGCCGGGATCCTCGCCATCGTGGATCGCGGCGACCATCTGCCGTTCAACATCGGCAGCCAGGACGAGGTGACGATGCTGGAGCTGGCCCGTCGGATCATCGCTCTCACCGGCTCCAGCAGCCCGATCATGTTTCGCGAGCTGCCCGAGGACGATCCCCACCGCCGGCGTCCGGACACCACCCGCGCTCGCGAGCGGCTGGGCTGGGAGCCGCGGACGTCACTCGAAGAGGGCCTGAGCCGGAGTCTGGAATACTTTCGGGCTGCGCTTTGAACCTTTCCGAGTACATCCGGGATGTCCCGGACTTCCCGGTTGCCGGGATCCTCTTCCGCGACATCACGCCGCTGCTCCGCGATCCGGCCGCCCTCAAGGCCGCCATCGAGGGCATGGTCGAGCCCTGGCGCGGCGTGAAGGTGGACCTGGTGGCGGCCATGGAGGCCCGCGGCTTCATGTTCGGGGGCGCCATGGCGATGCTCCTGGGAGCGGGGTTCGTACCGGTTCGCAAGGAAGGCAAGCTGCCTCGCAAGACGGTGAGCGTCGGCTACGTCCTCGAGTACCGGGACGACGTGCTCCACGTGCACGCCGACGCCGTCGAGCCGGGCCAGCGGGTGCTGGTGGTAGATGATGTGATCGCCACCGGGGGGACGGCGGGGGCGGTCGTCAAGCTCATCGAACAGCTCGGTGGCGAGGTCGTGGGCGCCCAGTTCCTGGTCGAGCTCAGCGAGCTGTCCGGTCGCGACCTGTTGAAGGATTACCCCGTTCACAGCCTGATCACTTACTGAGGAGACCCGGATGGGCACGCACACCAAGACCTACGACGTGAAAGACATCGGCCTCGCCAAGACCGGGCAAGACCTGATCGACTGGGCCTCCCGCGAGATGCCGGTGCTGCTCCTGATCCAGGAGCGCTTCGCCAGGGAGAAGCCCCTCGAAGGCCTGAAGGTGGCGGCCTGCCTGCACGTGACCAGCGAGACCGCCAACCTGATGATCACCCTGGCCGCGGCCGGTGCCGACGTTACCCTCTGCGCCTCCAACCCACTTTCGACCAACGACGCCGTGGCCGCGGCCCTGGCCGACCTGCACGGCGTCAACACCTACGCCATCAAGGGCGAGGACAACGCGACCTACTACGAGCACATCGAGGCGGCGCTCGACTTCCGGCCCAACTTCACCATGGACGACGGGGCCGACCTGGTGACCATGCTGCACCGCGACAGGACCGCCGGGCTGGCCGACGTCCTGGGCGGCACCGAGGAGACCACGACCGGCGTGGTGAGGCTGCGTGCGATGGCCGCCCAGGGCGTCCTCCGCTACCCGATCGTCGCCATCAACGAGGCCGATACCAAGCACCTCTTCGACAACCGCTACGGAACCGGCCAGAGCACCCTCGACGGCATCATTCGCGCCACCAACGTGCTGCTGGCCGGCAAGACCTTCGTGGTCGCCGGCTACGGTTGGTGCGGCCGCGGCCTGGCCAGCCGGGCCAAGGGGCATGGTGCGGAGGTGGTGGTGACCGAGGTCGACCCGGTGAAGGCCCTGGAGGCGAAGATGGACGGCTTCGAGGTCATGCCGATGGCCCGGGCCTCGGAGGTCGGCGACATCTTCGTCACCGTCACCGGCGACGTCAACGTGCTCGATCGCAGCCACTTCGAGCGCATGAAGGACGGTGCCCTGCTCGCCAACTCCGGGCACTTCAACTCCGAGATCAACCTCAAGGCCCTGGACGACCTGGCGTCCTCGGTGCGCCAGGTGCGCCCGATGGTGCAGGAGTACAGGCTGGCAGACGGCCGCCGCCTGCACGTGCTCGGCGAGGGCCGGCTGATCAACCTGGCCGCCGCCGAAGGACACCCGGCGGCCGTGATGGACATGAGCTTCGCCAACCAGGCGCTGTCGCTGGAGCACCTGGCCCGAAATCACGCTTCGCTGGAGCCGCGGGTGTACGACGTCCCCGCGGAGATCGATGCCCAGGTGGCGAAGCTCAAGCTCCATGCCATGGGCGTCGAGATCGACATCCTGACCGAGGAGCAGGTGAAGTATCTGAGCTCCTGGGAGGAGGGCACCTAGCGGCCGTCAAGCGCGCCTGGGTCATGGGCGGCGGCGGGGCTCGGGGCGCCGCCCAAGTGGGCGTGCTGACGGCCCTGTTCGAGGCGGGGATCGAGCCGCCGGCTGCGCTGGTGGGCGTCAGCGTGGGCGCCCTCAATGCGGCGTCGATCGCCGCCTTTCCCTCCCTCGCGGGTGCCACCATGCTGCGCCAGACCTGGCTTTCGGAGCTGGCGCGGAGGGTTTTCAGCGCCCACCCGGTCGGGATCCTGCTCTCCAGGCTCCGCGGAGCCCGACTGGCGGCGCTGCCCGCCACCAACGTCAGGCGCCTGATCGACCACCAGCTCAACCTGGTCGGAATCACCGAGTTCGAGCAGCTGCGGGTGCCGCTCTCGGTGGTGGCGACGGACCTGGGGGCCGGGCGCCCACACGTTTTCCGGTCGGGGCTTCTGGCCCCGGTCCTGCAGGCGTCGACGGCCATCCCCGGCGTCTTCCCACCGGTCAGCGTCGATGGGATCGAATACCTGGACGGGGGCATCGTCGACAACACGCCCATCGACGTCGCGCTGGACTCCGGCGCCAAGCACGTGCTGGCGATCAGCCTGATGGCGGGCGGGGAATACGAGCGCCGCAGCCACAGCTGGAGCTCGCTGATCGCCCGCACCCTGCAGCTCTCGCTGCACCACCAGATGCTGAGCGACTTCGAACGGCTCCGGGGGCGGGGCAAAGTGGTCGTGCTCTGTCCCGTGCTCGGCCCGTCCGGCGGCTGGGACATGCGCCGCGACCGCGTGGAGGCGATGATCGAGGGGTCGCGGCGGGCAACCGCGCGGCTCTTGAAGGCGCGCGGGCCGCGGCTCTTCAAGCAGTCCGGCGTCCATTACCTGGAGACGTTCGGCCCCCCCGCCTGAGCGGGACAGCGGCCGGGTCAGTTCTGGACCAGCACCTCGTCACCGATCTGCGCCCAGTTCCAGAGCGCATAGATCGGGCCCCAGCCCAGCCCGCCGGGGATGTTGATGCAGCCGTGGGTGCCGTCTCCGTATTGGGAGCCGGGGCCGAACCAGCTGCGCCAGGGGGCGTCGTGCAGGAAGTAGCCGCCCTCCAGGAACTCCATCGCGTACTGCACCCAGGCCGACGGGTACCAGAAGGGGCTGCCGTAGGGCCAGGGCGAGATCATCTGATAGGGCGAATAGCGGGCGAAGATGTGGTAGTCGCCCGGCGGGGTCGGCAGCTCGGGGCGTCCGGTGGTCACGTCGGTCTCCAGGAACAGCCCGCCGTCGTCGTTGTAGGCCCACAGGTGCTGCTGCGAGAGGCTGACCACGATCTTGTGCTTGGGCTTGGGCGGCGGTGGCGGGGGAGGGGCCGGCGCCCCGCTGCCCGAGCCGGAACCGGAGACGCCCCGGGCGATGTTCCAGTTGGGCCAGTAGGCGCCCTCCGTCACGCCCAGCGCGCCGGCCGAGCCAAACGCGTGGAGGCCACCGAAGGCGTCCAGGACCCAGCCACCGGGGGCGCCGGACCCCGAGCCGGTCCAGGCCACGATCGCCCGGGCGATGTCCCAGTTCTGCCAGTAGGCACTGGGGCCATAGGGCTGGCTGGCAGCCGCGCCGAAGGGATGGAGCCCGCCCCAACCGTCGAGCACCCAGCCCGAGGGGCTGGCGGCGGTGGAGTTCGGCGCCATCGCCAGGCCGCGGGCGATGTCCCACCCGAAGTACGGAGTGCCGGTGCCGGCAGGAGCGCCGGCGCCTGGACCGGTGATCGGATGCAGGCCGCCGAGGCCGTCCAGCAGGTACCCGCTGACCGAGGTCGGGGAGCTGTCGGGCGTGACCGCCAGCGCTCGGGCGATGTCCCGGCCGGGCCAGTAGGCGCCGGGGATGGTGAGGGCGGGCGCGGTCCCGAACTCATGGACTCCTCCCCAGCCGTCGAGCACCCAGCCGGCCGGTGTGGCGGCCGAGGACCAGGGCGCCAGCACCACGCCGCGGGCGATGTCCCAGCCCCAGTACGGGGAGCCCGCGGGCGCCCCCGCCCCCGCCGCCAGGGCGCTGCCGAATGGATGCAGTCCGCCCAGGGCGTCCAGCACCAGGCCGCCCGAGCCGTCGGGGAAGGTGGCCAGCGAGCGCGCGATGTCCGTGCCGGGCCAGTAGTCGCGGAAGGGGAGAGCGGAGGAGGTGGTGGCCGGGTGCAGGCCGCCGTAGCCGTCCAGCACATAGAGGTGCGTGCGGTTGTCGGCGGGCGCCACGGCGGCCGGCGCCGGAGTCGGGGTAGGCGTGGGGGTGGGGGTTGGGGTGGTTGACGGGGAGGGGGAGGGGCTGGCCGTGAGCGGCTGGCTGGCGGTGGCGGCCGGCACGGCCGGGGCCAGCAAGAGCACCGCCGCCGCGATTCCGAGCAGACCCTGCATCAGGACGCGGACGCCGAGGCGAGGGGGCCGTTGACCTGGACGTTCAGCGCTGGTGCAGAGCCGAACGCGTACACGGTGCCGTCGGCCCTCAGGAGGTAACCGCCCGGCAGCGAGAGCGTCGAATCAAATGTGCTGAAGACTCCCTTGAACACGTCGTTGCCGGGACTGTAACCGGCCGCAGCCGGCGCCGGGGGCAGTGCCGTGCCGGCGGTCGTGAAGGGGTGGAGCCCTCCATATCCGTCGAGCACGTAGCCGGCGTTGCTGTTCGGGATCAGCGTGATCGCACGGGCGATGTCCCAGTGCGGCCAGTAGGCACTCGCGGTCACCGCCGGCGCCGAGCCGACCGCGTGGATCCCGCCCCACGCGTCCAAGATGTAGCCGCCGGTTCCGTCGGCCGTCAGCACGAAGCGGCGCGCGATGTCGAACCCCGACCAGTACACGCTGGAGGCGAGCGCGGGCGGTGGTGCGTGCGTCCCCACCCCGAAGGGATGCAGGCCGCCATATCCGTCGAGCAGGTATCCACCGCTGCCGGAGGGCAGCAGCACCACGTCCCGGGCTATGTCCCAGCCGCCCCAGTACACGGCGCCGCTGACGCCCGCGGGCGCGCTCCCGAACGCGTGAAAGCCGCCGTACCCGTCAAGCAGGTAGCCGCCGTCGCCGCCGGGCAGGGTGGCCAGGGCGCGTCCGATGTTCCAGCCGAAGAGGCGGGGCGCGTTGAGCGGCTCGCTGGCGATCGGCTGCACATCGCCGAGCTGGCCGCCGGCGTAGGCGGCGTGGAAGTGATTGGCATAGGTGGCCGTGGTGGCGACCGTCACGGTGGTCGTGGCCGTGCTGCCTTCGGCGCTTCCGTGCCCGGCCAGCGTGAAGGCGTAGGAGTGGCCCGGCAGCCCGAAGAAGTGGTAGCTGACCTGCTGGGTACCCGCCAGCAGGCCGATCGGCGCCGCTCCATCCTCCGCGGAGCTGAGGTCGAAGGTGGAACCGGGCGGCCCCTGCCAGCCGAGGTTGAAGTCGCTGGTGGAGGAGCTGGACGCGGGGCCCGTGAACTGCACTCCGACCGGCACCACCGCGTTGGTGACCGCCGCCGGGCCGAAGCGGCCGTACACGTTGTAGGCGACCACGTTGAAGGTGTACGAGACGCCGAGCTGGAGGCCGTGGATGGTCGCGGAAAGGGTGCCGGCCGGTACCGTCACCGAGCCGCCGCTGGGCGAGGCAGTGACGGTGTAGGAGGCGAGGGGGTCGCCGCCGTCGAAGTCCGGCGCCGCCCAGCTCACGGTCGCACCCAGATAGGTCGGCGCGGCGCTGGGGCTGTTGGGAGCGTAGGGGACCGGGTTCTGGGGATCCCCCATCAGCCACAGGTCGCCCGCGTCCGGCGGGTTGGGGTCGGTGTAGCCGGCCTGCCAGCCCCAGGGGTCGATGGCGCTCCAGGGATTGTTGACGTACAGCCCGAAGTGCAGGTGCGGGCCGGTGCTGTTGCCGGTGTTGCCGCTGACGCCGATCACCTGCCCCCGGATGACCGATTGGCCGGGACTCACGTTGATCTGGGACAGGTGCGCGTACCTGGTCGTGAACCCGTTGCCGTGGTCGATCGTGATGCACTCGCCGAACCCGGTGTTGTTGGGGTCGACGCCGGCGATCTGGACGACGCCGGGCGCGGCCGCGAAGATGTTCTCGTAGACGAGGGCGAGGTCCCAGCCGTTGTGGCCGTCGTAGTAGAGGTAGTTGGTGCCGCCGGGCGTGATCGCGTACCCGGCGCTGAAGGTGGGATCCACCCCGTTGGCGCTGGTGGCCACGGTGCCCTCGTACTCGCAGATGCGGCCGTCATGGGTGTAGTCGGGGTTGCAGTGGTCGAAGATCGAGGTGACGGAGTGGGGGTTCCAGTAGGGCCGGGTCAGGAAAGGCGCCGGGCCGGCGGTGCCGGCGGCCGCCGGGCCGGTCTGGGTGGCGGTGTGCGGCTTGAGGGGAAGCTGGTCGGTGGTGTAGACCGGGGGCCGCGCCAGGGGCCCGGTCGCCGGGTGCTCGGCCACCGGCTTGGCCGCGGTCTGGGCGTCCGCGGTCTGGGACAGGCTGCCGATCAGGATGGCAAGCGCCAGGGCCGCGAGGTGGGATCGTTTCAAGGGCAGGATGTGCAGAGTCTGGAGTGACGGGCTGGGGCGCGGCCGGGGTAGGACGGTAAAGCTTCGTTAACCCGACCTCCCATGTCAACCGGATATGACGATCGGCAGCGGCGATTGCGATTGCCTAGCCTTTGTCTGCCTTGAGGGAGCAGCCGAAGCGCGGCCGGCGGCGGGTCGCCTGCACGATCGTCGCGCGCAACTACCTGCCGTTCGCCCGCGTGCTGGCTCGCAGCTTCGCCGAGCACCACCCCGGCGTGGCCTTCGAGACGCTGGTCGTCGACGGCGCCAGTTCGGACCTGGCCGGCGCCGAGCTCTCGGTTCGCGGCCTCGACAGCATCGGGCTCGCGGCCCCGGAGCAGCTGCGGATGGCCACCATCTACGACGCCACCGAGCTGGCGACCGCCGTCAAGCCCTGGCTCCTGTCGCGCCTGCTCGAGGAGGGTGCCGCCGAGGCCATGTACCTCGACCCGGACATCGAGATCTTCGACTCTCTCGACGACCTCTTCGAGCTGGCGCGCCGGCACTCGATCGTCCTTACACCCCACGCCCGCACGCCGATACCCCAGGACGGCGCCTGGCCCGCGGAGCTCGACATCCTCCGAGTCGGCGTCTACAACCTCGGCTTTCTCGCGCTCGGCGGGTCGGCGCGCCCGATGCTCCAATGGTGGCAGGACCGGCTGCGGCGCGACGCCATCCGCGACCCGCCCCAGATGCTGTTCACCGACCAGCGCTGGGTCGACCTGGTGCCGGGCTACTTTCCGCACGTCATCGTCCGCGACCCGACCATCGACGTCGCCTACTGGAACCTGCACGGCGTCCGGCTGGAGCGGGGCGAGGGCGGCGTGACCATCGATGGGCGCCCGCTCCGCTTCTTCCACTTCAGCGGATTCGACCCTCGCCAGCCCGGGACGCTGAGCAGCCATCCAGCGGGCGGTGGCAGGGTCAAGCCGGCCGCCAATCCGGCGCTGGCCGAGCTCTGCCGGAGCTACGCGAAGAAGCTGCTGGCCGCGGGCTATCGCACGGCTGCGGCCGAGCGCTACGGCTTCGCCACGACCCCGGCCGGGATGGCGATCGACCCCCGCATGCGCCGCCTCTACCGGGCCGAGCTGATGGTCGCCGAGGCGAACGGGACGCCGGAGCCGCCCAACCCCTTCCACGACGGCCACGAACGCTTCCTGGCCTGGCTGCGGGCGCCGGTGTCCCCCGAGCTGCCGGTTTCCCGGTACCTCTACGAGGTGTACCGGCGGCGCGCCGACCTGCAGGTGCACTTCCCGGACCTGGCACGGTCGGGGGCCCGGGGATTCCTGGACTGGGTGCGCCGCAGCGGGACCGATGAGGTCGGCGTCCCGCCCGAGCTGATGCCCACGCGTCAGGACCGCGATCCGGACGGTCAAAGGCGGCCTGCCCTTCCCGGCGCCCCGGAGCCGGGGATCAACGTGGCTGGGTACTTCGAGGCCGAGCTGGGCGTGGGCGAGGCTGCCCGCCAGCTGCTGGCGGGCGTCCAGGCCGCCGGGCTGGCGTACGCCACGGTGCCCTTCGCCCGGACGGTGAGCCGCCAGGCGGCGGGCTTCGGGGTGGCGGCCGAGGAGCCCCGCTATGACGTGAACCTCATCTGCGTCAACGCCGACCAGGTCCCGGCCTTTGCGGCCGAGCGCGGTGCCGAGTTCTTCAGCCGCCGCTACAACATCGGGCTCTGGTTCTGGGAGACCTCGGACTTGCCGGCGTCCATGCACGCGGCCTTCGACTACGTGGACGAGGTCTGGACGGCCAGCGACCACGTGCGGACGGCGGTCGCCAGCGTCTCGCCGCGCCCGGTGTTCGAGATCCCGCTGCCGGTGGTGCCGGGACCCGCCCCGGTGCTCAAGCGGGCCGACCTCTCGCTTCCCGAAGGCTTCCTCTTCCTGTTCACCTTCGACTTCCTGAGCGTCTTCGCCCGCAAGAACCCGCTGGGTGTGATCGAGGCCTTTCGGCGGGCCTTCCCGAGCCGCACCGGGGCCTGGCTGCTCGTGAAATCGATCAACGGCGACAAGAAGCCGGCTGAGCTGGCGCGCCTGCAGCGGGCGGCGGCGGGCCGCGACGACATCCTGGTTCGAGACGGCTACCTCGATCCCGACCAGATCCGGGGCCTGACCGCGACCTGCGACTGCTACGTGTCGCTGCACCGGGCCGAGGGGTTCGGGCTCACGATGGCCGAGGCGATGGCCTGCGCCAAGCCGGTCATCGCCACCGCCTACTCGGGCAACCTGGCCTTCATGAACGAGGACAATTCGTACTTGGTGGGCTGGGAGCCGGTCCCCGTCGGCGCCGAGAACCCGCCGTACCTGCCCTCCACGACGTGGGCCGACCCCGATCTGGACGCCGCCGCCCACCTGATGCGGCGGGTCTACGAGCATCCGGACGAGGCGCGTGCAAAAGGCGCGCGGGCCAGGCGGGACATCCTCAAGGACCGCTCGCCGGAGCGGGCGGCCGCCTTCATCAGGGAACGGCTCGAGGCGGTCCGCGCGAACCCGGACAATTGGCTCTCCAACAGGGGTGAGATCAAGGTGACGTCTCCCGGAGCCGATGGCGGCGGGCGCAGCCCGGCCGAGGACCTGCCCACGCGCCACGGGGGCGCCTATGGCGCCGCGGCGCGAGTGGTCCGGCGGCTGGTGCTGCGGTTGATAAGGCCCTACCGCATGCAGCAGGACGCGGTGAACGCCGCCCTGGCCGGCGACGTCCAGGCCTTGCGCTCGGACGTCGAGGCCATCCCCTTCATGTCGGATCCCGGCCTCCTGCGCACCCGCGACCACCAGGGCCGGGCAGCGATCGGCTACCGCGGCCTGGCCGGGGACGGCAGCGTCGTCTACCGCGGGTTCGAGGACATCTTCCGAGGCGACGAGGACTTCATCCGCGAGCGCCAGCGCGGCTACCTGGAGCTGCTGGCCGGCCACCAGCCGGTGCTCGAGGCCGGCTGCGGCCGGGGTGAGATGCTCGACCTGCTGCGGGAGGCGGGCATCCCTGCGATCGGGATCGACCTGGATGCGGGCATGGTCGAACGCTGCCGCGCCAAGGGTCACCAGGCGGAGCAGGTGGGCGTCCTCGAGTACCTGGAGCGGCAGCCGGACGGCTCGCTGGGAGCCATCTTCGCCGCCCGGGTGATCGAGCACCTGAAGTACGACGACCTCCAGGCCCTGCTGCGGCTCGCTCGCCGGAAGCTGAAGCCGGCCGGGGTGATGATCCTGGAGACCGTCAACCCCCATTCGGCGCGCGCGCTGAAGACCTTCTGGGTCGACCTCACGCACGAGAAGCCGATCTTCCCGGAGGTGGCGGTGGCCATCTGCCGGCTGCACGGGTTCGAGGAGGCGATCGTGATCTTCCCCAACGGCAGCGGGGACCTGGAGCGCGACCTCTACTCGCAGGGCGAGTACGCGGTGGTCGCGCGCACCGCGGCGGCGGCCCCCGCTGTCCCGCGCCCGCGGCGCAAGGCGCGGCCCGCCTGATGGCGGGCGAGGCCGAGCTGCGGGCGCGAATCGCGGCCGTGCCGCACTGGTACCACCGCATCGAGCTGGCCCCGGGCGTGGTCACGCCGGGCGTCACCGACTCTTCCGAATATCTCGGCTTCCTGGGCCTGCCGCGAGACTGCCGAGGCCTCCGGGTGCTCGACCTGGGCACCCGCGACGGCTACTACGCGTTCGCCTTCGAGCGCCAGGGCGCTGAGGTGGTGGCGGTGGATTACCTGGCGGCGGACGAGACCGGCTTCGCGCTCTGTGCAGATGTGCTCGGCTCCCGGGTCGCGTACCTGCAGGCCAACCTCTACGAGCTCTCGCCCGAGCGCCTGGGGACGTTCGACGTGATCCTCTTCATGGGCCTGCTCTACCACCTCCCCGATCCCCTGGGGGCCATCGACATCGTGCGCAGCCTGGCCCGGGGCCAGACCTACCTGGAGACCCAGATCCTGGACAACGCGGTCGTCCTGCCCGACGGCTCCTTCGGGACCCTGGCCTCGATCTCGCCGCTGCTGACGCGGATTCCCCTGATGCAGTTCTATCCCGGCCGCGCGCTGGCGGACGACCCCACCAACTACTGGGCGCCGAACCTCGCCGGCCTCGCCGCCATGCTCGAGGAGTGCAACTTCTCGATCCAGGCGCAGGAGGTGCGCGGGAGCCGGGCCGTCTTTCGCTGCGTCAACGTGGAAGATGCGCGCAAGCAGCACTTCATCCGGGCAGCGCGCGGGCTCGAGAGACCGCGCTTCTAGCTCAGCACCAGCGCCATGTCGTCGAATGTGGCATAGGCCGACTCGAATACGCTCTTGGGCCACCAGCCGGTGCCCAGGATGGGGTCGTTGACGAGCACGTTGCCGGCGTCGACGCCGACCACGGTCACCGCGTGCTCGGTCGGATAGAACATCACCGACCGGCCGTCGAAGGCCTGGTACCAGTAGACGGCGTGATAGGTGCGGTCGTAGCTCACCCAGGCCAGCACCGGGTGGCCGGCGAGGATCTGCTGGTACACGGTCGCGGGACCGATGCCCTCACCCGCCATCAGGACCGTGCCGCCGTACTGGCCGGCGACGCGGGCCACGGGCGGGAAGTAGACGCCGTAGCCGGTGAGGGCGCTCTCGCTGCCGTCGGGGCTGCCCACGAAGAGGGTGTAGGGATCGCCCCAGTGCAGGGCGCCGCTGGAGTCCCGATAACCAGCGCTGTAGTCGATCCCGATGGCGCTCATGAGCGTGTCCTCGCCGACGCTGATGCCTTCCTTGCCGAGCGCCATGCGGAGCGCCGCGGCCTCGCAGGTCAGGGCGTGCTCCTGGTGGAAGTAGGGGACGTTGAGCACCCGGCTCACGGGCAGCGTCGGGTTGCGACCCCCGGAGCTGTTGCCGGCCGCACCCAGGCCGCGGGCGATGTCCCAGTTCGGCCAGTAGGCGCCCTGGATGACCGAAGGGGCGCTGCCGAACGGATGCAAGCCGCCCCAGCCGTCCATCACCCAGCCCCCGGGTGAGGCGGTCGTGGCCGCGCTCCAGCTCGCCACGGCGCGGGCGATGTCCCAGTTGCGCCAGTAGGCCGACATGCTCACCGGCGTGGCCGACCCGAATGGGTGCAGGCCGCCCCAGCCGTCCATGAGGTAGCCCGCCGGGGCGGCGGTCGTGGAACTGGGCAGCAGGACCGCGGCCCTGGCGATGTCCCAGCCGGACCAGTAGGCCGACTGGCTGACGGCCGGCGCCGTGCCGAATGGGTGGAGGCCGCCGAATCCGTCCATCACGTAGCCGCCGACGCTGGTGGGGGTGCTGTCGGGCAGGATCAGCAGGCTGCGCGCGATGTCCCAGCCGGCCCAGTACGCGGAGGCGCTGACCTTGGGCGCATTGCCGAAGGTGTGGACGGCGCCGAAGCCGTCGAGGATCCAGCCCGCGGGCGCGGTGGCGGTCGCCCAGGGGGCCAGCGCGATCGAGCGGGCGATGTCGAACCCGAAGTAGTCGGCGGCCGAGGCGGCTGGAGCCGAGCCCGCCGAATGCACGGCCCCGTAGCCGTCGAGGACGTACCCGCCGCTGCCGTCAGGCAGCATGGCCAGCCCGCGGGCGATGTCCCAGCCTTTCCAGTAGGTGTTCGTGCTGACGGCGGGAGCGGAGCCCGCGGCGTGCACTCCGCCCCAGGCGTCCAGCGTGTAGAGATGCCCGCTGTTGTCGAGAGGGGCCGCCGCGGCCGGGGCGGCGGGCGTCGCGGTCGCCGCCGGGGCGGGGGGTGTCGCGGTCGCCGCCGGGGTGGCCGTCCGGGGTGGGGTGGCGAGGGCCGGGCTCAGCCCCACCCAGGCCAGGGCCAGCATGCCCCGGGCCAGGTGACCCATCACGTGATCAAGCGCCCAGGGCGTGCCCACCCGCACATGAAGGACACATATTGACGGGTGGTCGCCTGGACTCCCAAGCGCTGGGCGGCGGGGTCAGCCCCCCGCCAGGCCGCGGCCCAGGCTCCCACCAAAGGTGGGGCCGGCTACCGCGGGCGCGCTCCCGAAGCGGTAGAGGCTTCCGTCCGCGCGCAGCACCCAGCCCCCCGGCGTGCCGGGTCCGGCCTGCGGCCAGGCGGCCGCGCCGCGCACGAGGTCCTGGCCCGGCCAGTAGCCGCTGCCGCTTACCACCGCGGCGACGCCGAACGGGTGGAGGCCGCCCCAACCGTCCACCACGTAGCCGGCCGGGGAGGTGGAGGTGGCGCCAGCGCTCCAGACCACGGCCCGAGCGATGTCCCAGCCCTGCCAGTACGCGCTCTGGGCGACCGGTGCCGCCCCGTTCAGGGCGTGCAGGCCGCCCCAGCCGTCGAGGGTGTAGCCCCTGACCCGGCTGGGTGTGCTGTCGGGCGCGATCAGGACCCCGCGGGCGATGTCCCAGCCGGGCCAGTAGGCCCCGGCCGCGGCCGCCGGGGCCCCGTTGAACGGATGCAGCGCGCCCCAGCCGTCCAGCACCCAGCCTTGCGGTAGAGAAGCCGTCGCCCAGGGCGCCAGCACGACCGCGCGGGCGATGTCCCAGCCCGGCCAGTAGTCATAGCCGGAGTGGGGCGCCGGTGCGCTGCCGAACTGGTGGAGGCCTCCAAAGGCGTCCAGCACGTACCCGCCGCTGCCGTCCTTGAAGGTCGCGATCCCGCGCGCGATGTCCCAGCCGCCCCAGTAGGCGGAGGTGCTGAGGGCGGCCGAACCGCCCAGCGCATGGACGCCGCCATAGCCGTCGAGGCTGTACAGACCGGTTGGCGAGGAAGGCGCCGGCGCCGGGTTCGGAGTCGGCGTGGGAGTGGGGCTGGGCGCCGGAGTCGAGCCCATGCTCATGGCGCAGCCCGCGCTGGCGTTGGACCACGTGGGCTGAACCGCGAAGTAGGTGCTGCCGAAGGTGTAGTTGGCGACCGGCCCCGCGCTCCACTGGCATTTGTCGCCGTTCTCTAGGCCGGCCGAGTCGAGCCAGCCGGTGTTGGGAAAGGGATCGGTGACGGCCTCCAGGTACTCGTGGCCGCCGACGATGCTGAACCCGTCGTAGATGCCGTGCCCGAAGGAGTCGGTCGTAGTGTTGACGGAGTTGACGCCGCAGGCGGCGCCCGCGTCCGGCTGGTAGGGCAGGTAGGCGAAGGGGATCTGGGCAGAGCCGTTCGAGGTCGAGCCATGCCAGGCGCACCAGGAGGTGCCGAAGCCGCTCTCCGAGTGGCCGCTGGGCGTCATCACGAAGTAGACCGCGTCCTGGCGGAAGCCGAAGTGCCTGACCGCCCGCAGGGCGGCGCTCTCGATGTCGGTGTCGACCGGGGTCGTGGGGACCGGCGTGCTGTCGCCCCAGGAGCCCCTCCACTGGCCGGCGGGGTTGCCGGCGAAGGCGGAGCCAGCGGCGCAGGTGGTGGCGCCGACCGGCGCGTTCGAGCAGTACTGGGTGGGGACATTGGCCCAGCCGCTGCCGCCGACGACGCTGAAGAACGACTCCAGGTACGACTGCGCGCTGGCGTTGGAGCCGCCCCAGAAGCTCAGGTAGACGCTTGGATTGGCCAGCACGGGGCCGCCGTTGGCCAGCAGCTGGGTGCTGCTGGAGGTGGCAGCCGTGGTGGCGGCATGGCCCCGGACGCCGGCGTGGTGGACCGGTCTAGGTGCAGTCGAGGCGTGGGCCGGGAGGGTTCCAGCCAGGGGGAGAGCGGCGAAAAGGGCCGCCAGCAGCAGGCGGCGGGACCGGGACCCTAGAACCACCAGAACCGAGTCTGGGTGACCAAGGGCCGCACGTCGATGGCGAAGTCAGCCAACGGTTGTAAAGATGCGCGGACATTCCGCAGGGCCTAGAGCCGGTTGTAGAGGTCCTTCGCCCAGTTGATGAGCAGGGCTGCGTACGAGGTTGTGATGCCCTGGCCGGTCTTGAGCTGGACCCAGCTGATGTAGTTGTTGAGCGCACTCTTGGCGGCCGCGGTGTTGCCTGCATTGAGGTAGCTCTGCACGATCTGAAGCAGGGCGACCAGCTTGGATTGATTGGTAGAGGTGATGTAGCCGGCGGTCGTGCCCTGGTTCACGGCGTTGATCTGGCCGGCCACGGTGGCGTGCACCTGGAAGCTGATCGTGACGGTCGACGTGTTCCCCAGCTGGTCGGTGGCCGTGATCACGATGCTGTGGGCGCCGGCGCTGAGCGTGTCGACGTTGATGCTGTTCTGCCCGACCGCCAGGGTGATCGTCGAGTCGAGCTTCGCGCTCAGTGAGGTGACGTTGTCGGGGTCGCTGGCGCTGAAGCCGAAGCTGATGGTGGTGCCCACGTCATACGAGCCGCTGTTGGTGGGGGCGGTCACGGTGTAGCTGATCGCGGGGCCGGTTCTGTCGAGGCGAATCGTCCTGGTCACCACGGCTGCGTTGCCAGCCACGTCGGTCACCTGGACCGCGATCGTGTACAGGCCGTCGGCGGACAGCGTGACCGAAGCGGTGACCGCGTAGGTCGCAGCCGGCAGGTACGAGGCCCCGCCGTTCGTCGAGAACGCCATCTGACTGAGGCCGGTCCCGACGTCGCTGAACGACAGCTGGAGCGACAGCACCGGATTCGTGGTCGCCAGCTGGCTGTTGATCAGCGTCCCGGTGATGGTGAGGGTGCCGGTCGGCGCGGCCGTGTCCTTGGTCGCCGAAGTCGTCTGGCCGGAGAGGCCCCGGTTGCCTGCGGGGTCGGTCAGATAGCCGCTGGCCGTGACGGTCCCGTCTTTGAGCGTGGACAGGTTGAGCGCGATCGTGACCGTGCCGCCCGCCCCGACAATCCCGATGCCGCTGATGGTCGTGGTCCCGTCAGTGACGCTGGCGCTGGCCGTGGCGCCCGCCTCGCCGCTGACCAGGAGCGGGACGGCGGCGCGGTTGCTCAGGTTGACGTACCTGGGCAGTGACAGGGTGGGGGCTGCCGGCGGCACCAGGTCCTTCACCACCGTCACCTGCGTCTGATTGCTGCTCCCGGCCGCGTTGGTGAACGTGACCGTGACCGTCAAGGTGCCGTCCGCCAGGCGCGACAGGTCGAGTGTCAGCGAGAGGGTTCCGGTGGCGTCGAGCGTGCCGGCGGCGTCCTGCCAGTGCCAGCCGTCGTAGACGGTGATGATCGCGAACATGCCCGCGGGTCCCGTGATCGTGAAGGTGGCCGCGCTGACGTTGGCCGGGTTCACGTAGGCGGGCGCTGACACGGTGGGGGCCACGGGCGCCGACGTGTTCTTGACGAGGGTCGCGCTGGCCTGCTGGCTCGTGTTCCCGATCGCCGTCACCGTGGCGGTGAGGACGGCGTCGGCCAGCGTCGAGAGGTCGAGGACGACCGGCAGCATGCCATCGTCGCCCACCGTTCCGGCCCCGCTCACCGAGTTGGTGCCGTCCGAGACGCTGTAGCTGGCGGTAGTGCCCGCGGGGCCGGTGACCACCGTCGGGACGGCAGCCTGACCATTGTTGTCCACCTGAGCGGGTGCCGACACCAGAGGCGGGGCGCCCGCCACCGGTGGGTCGCAGCAGGTGCCGGGTGAGTTGATCACCTGCGTGCCGGAGGTTCGCAGCACGTCCCGCGAGGTGGTGGGCAGGTTGCCGGCCTGCGGATCACGCGGGGCACCTTGCTGGTCCTGGTAGGCCGCGTCCTGCTGAAGCACAAGGCCGAGCTCCCCGAAGGGCTCGCCATCGCGGGTAGCGGCGCTGCCGTATCGCGCCGCCAGCGTCAGGTCGGCACCGTCGCTGTTGGAGAGCTGGTACAGGAAGGCGGGGAGCGTAGGCAGAAGCTGGTCGCTGACGGCTGCCATGCCGAACGCCGGGAACGGCGTCAGGTAGCTGTTGAATTCGCCGATCCAGTCGATCATCCGGTCGCCGCCGGTGTTGGCCATCAGCACGTCGCGCCCGGCGCCGCCGAAGCCGAGATCCTCATAGGACGGGTTGGTGTCGGTGGTGTTGTTGAAGCCGCAGCCCGTGGTGATGCTGCTGTTCGGGCCGCACGGCGAGTCCAGGTTGTCGTCCTCGTTGATGAGGTCATCGCCCCAGCCGCCGTACATCCGGTCGCGTCCGGTGCCGCCGACCAGCCAGTCGCTGCCGAGGTCGCCGAAGAGTGTGTCGTTGCCGTCAGTGGGCAGGGCGGGGTACGTGGTCTGGCCCTGGATCCACTGCGTGTCGAGCGGCCCTTCGGTGGGGTCGAAGTTCAGCAGCCAGTTGTCAGACACCACCCCGGTTCCGCAGCTCGTGGACGAGGCCGGCGCTGTCCACTTGCAGAGCGAGCCGTTGTTGGGGTTCAGCATCACCTTGCGCCGCGGGTCGAAGGCGTCGTACTGCGCGAACTTGGTCGTGGTCGGGTTGTAGCCGAGCACGTTGCCCGGGTTGAAGGGACGGCCGAAGTCGCTCTCGATCGGCGTCAGGTTGATCTGGATTCCGGCGGTGCTGTAGCTGTTCGTGAAAGACAGCGCCGGCGCCTCGGCACCTGACATGGCGTCCTCGCCCGCCCCTCCATGCATGGCATCGCTGCCCAGGCCGCCGTACATGATGTCGCTCGCATAAAGCGGCCGAGGCATGGTCGTGTGAGGCGGGGTAAGGCTGGGGTCGAGATTGTCAGGCACCAGCAGCGCCGTGTATTTGATCTCGCCGTTCACGTTGATCAGCGCCTGCTGCAGGTTGCCGGAGGTCGCGATCATCTGGCTCGGCTTCGCTATCGGTGCAATCCCGTACAGCGGCTCACCGGCGGCCAGACCGTCGCGGCTCGAGAACAAGCGCCCGTCGTCACCGAGCAGGCCGTCGTCGCCGGTGCCGCCGGACATCCAGTCGTTGCCGTAGCCGCCCACCATGGTGTCGTTCTGGCCGTCGCCGAAGAGCACGTCGTTACCGGGCCCGCCGTAGATGAAGTCATCGCCGTTCTCGCCGTGGATCTCGGTGCCCCGGGCCTGCCCGCCCGGCACGCCGGTGGCGCCGATGTCGCCCGCCGACACCGGGCCCAGCGTCGCCTTGCCCTGCAGGTCGGGACCGCCTGGCGTGTAGTCGAGCAGCTTGACCGTGCGCGGGATGATCCGCTCGGTTCCGGGGTAGGTGTCGTAGTTGAAGGTCAGGAAGCCGGTCGCTCGGGTCGCCCCGTTGACCGCGACCAGCCGGACGATGTCGCCGTTGTTGGCGACGATCGCGTCCGAGTCGTGCGCGTCGGCGCCGTTACCGGTGGCGCCCATGTCGTTGCGGGCGACGTCCGTGCCCGAGCCGCCGAAGATCATGTTCGGCGAGTCGTCGCGCTGTGACGGCGTCACCAGCGTGAAGAGGTCGGAGTTGCCGCCGACGATGTCGTCCTGCCCCTGGTTGCCGAAGATGGTGTCACTGCCGGCGCCGCCTTCGATGTAATCGTTGCCGTCCACTCCGGTGCCATGGTCGTAAGTGCCCGGCCCCAGGTTGTCCTTCGAGGGGCAGAGGACGAGCGCATTCGAAGCGTCGCGGAAGGCGCCGACGCCGCTGCAGCCGAGCGCCGAGTAGTCGATGGACCCGTCGCCCTGGATGGTGTCGTTGCCGCCCTGGCCGAAGATCCTGTCGTCCCCGGGGCCGCCGGCGATGTAGTCGTTGCCGGCCGGGTACAGGGCGTGCAGGACTGGGTCGCTCGACTGGTACAGGTTCTGGATCACGTACTCCGCCCAGACCGGCGCGTAGCTGCCGTCGCCATCGCGGTAGTTCTGCGGGTGGCCGTCGTTGAGCGCCTGTCCGAGCGTCGTGCCGGCGGTGGTGCTGTAGATCTGGGTCTGGGCCAGCGCCTGGTAGCGCGGGTCGGTGATGAGGCCGAGTGCGTAGGGGTTGACATCGCGCCGGAACAGCCGCACCGCGTCGCCGAAGATCAGGTCGTCGCCGGTGCCGCCGTCAACGCGGTCGTCGCCGGCGCCGCCGACCAGGACGTCCTCGCCGCGGTTGCCGTAGAGGGTGTCGTTGCCGCCGGTCAGCAGGTCGGGCACGAAGGAGTAGACCCAGCGCGGGTCCACGACCTGGTCGCTGATCAGGTCGCCGCGGCCGCCGTAGCCGAACTGCGCGATGATCTGGGTGCCGGCCAGGGCTGTGTACTGGACGCGGCCGAGGTCGCCCAGGATCACGTCGCTGCCCTGGCCGCCCCGGATCAAGTCGCCGCCGAAGCCGCCGAAGATGACCAGAGGCAGGTTCGAGGCCGAGGCGTCGACCATGTCGTTATCCGAGGCGCCGCCCGCCGAGTGCGCGATCGGGTCTCCGGTCGCCGATCCGCCCGACGTGTTGAGGACGAAGAAGCCGTCCGTGCCCACTTGCAGGTTGACGGTCACGTTGTCGTCGCCGAGCCCGGTGTTGAGCAGCGTGGTGGTGCGCTCGGTGGCGTTGCCGTGGGCATCGGGCGCGGGCCGGTCGTGCGTGGCGTCGATGTTGACGGTGTCGCCGCCCGACCCCGTCCAGTAGGCCACGCCGTCGTACAGGTTGCCGCTGGTCTTGTACGAGATCGCGCCCGGCGCCAGTCCGACGACGTAGATGTCGCCGGCGGCGGTGTCGAGGCCGAGCGCCGCGGCGTTGAGGCCATGGGCGGCCAGGTTCCTGGTGATGGTCACGCTGTCGCCCACGCTGGAGCCCTCGTCGCTCATGAACAGCCGGTGCCGGCCGGCGCCGAGGTCGATGTTCAGCGCGCCGCGGACGTCGTCCAGGTTGCCGGTCAGGAAGTCAAGCGGCGTCCAGGTGGCCGTCCCCGACTGTCCGCGCGACGACGCCTGGTCGAGGTCCGCATTGGACGAGACGTAGACGCGGTCGTTGCCGGCGGCACCGGTCGCCGCGTTCGTGTTCACGTTCGTGATCGCGGTACCGCTGAAGTCGTTGCTGCCCGGGCTGGTGCCCTGAACGTTGAAGATGTCGTTGCCCGAGCCGGTCTCGATGTTGACCTGCTCGACACCGTAGTAGTCGATTCCGTCCATCCGGGTGGTCACCGTCGCCGCGGGCTGCCCGGCAACCGACGGCACCAGCGAGCTGTTGACGATCGCGATCGTGTTCAGGCCGACGCCGCGCGCGAACTTCCGGAGCAGCCCCTGGAAGTTGAGCACGTAGATGTCGAGGTTGTGCAGCGGATACCAGTTCCCGCTCGGGTAGCGATCGACGGTGACGTCGACGTCGTCCTGGACGAACAGCCGCAGGTTGGGATCGCCGGTCTCGCCGACGGCAATCGCGTTCTGGATGGTCTGCCGCAGCTGCTCGGCGCCCACGTTGTAGGGGATCGGGGCGGTGGTGAAGGTCACGGCGCCGACCAGGAACTGCAGCTCGTAGCTGCCGGAGGTGGCGTCGATGGTCAGCACCTGCACCTGGTTGCGGTTGTTCGCCGGATCGTTGAGACCGGCCGCCCGGACCGTGAGGTTGGCGCTGGCGGTGCCGGCGCCGACCCCGCCACCCGGCTGCTCGACCGCCTTCTGGAGGTTGACCGAGTGCGGGATCAGGGGCAGCACGACCGTGTCGCTCAGGGAGCCCTGGAAGCGGATCACGTAGACCTCGTCGTTCTTGCTGACCACGACGTTGCCGGTGCCGGCCAGGCCCTCCAGGGCCGCCTGGACGGCGGCGGCGGAAGCGTTGTAGTCGAGCGGCGTGGGGGTGGTCACGCTGTCGGTCACGTCGCTGGTCGACGGCGGCGTGGCGAAGGTGCCGGCACCGGTGTCGGTCAGGCTGGTGAGTGTGGTGCTGGCGACCAGCACGCTCTCGCCGCCCGGGCTGCTGCCGCGGTAGACGCGGTAGCTCGTCGCCCACGTCATCGCGGTCCAGCTCAGCTGGACGCTGCCGCTGTCGGCGGTCACGGCCACCACCTCTTTGGAGGCCAGGCTCTCGTGGCCGGCGCCGGTCACGCCGGTGACCACGTAGAAGTGATAGCCGGCGGCCAGCGTGCCGCCCAGGGCGACATGCGCGGCGAGGCCGGTGACCACGACCGGGAACCGGTACTCGAGGTTGTACTGGCCGCTGGTGGCGTCGATCGACAGCTCCTGGATGGTGTTCGAGGAGGACATGTCGAGGCCGGTCAGCGAGCTGGAGGTGAGGAGCGCCGCGTCGTCGGCGGTGGCGCCGCGATCGGAGACGTTGAGGACATCGAGGGCGCCGGCGCCGTTGCGCAGGCGGGTCGGGTCGGTGAGCAGGAGCGGGATGGCCGTGCCGGCCAGCGACCCCATGAAGCGGATCGCGAAGACGTTGCCGGCGGCCGTCACGTGCGTGTTGCCGGAGCCGACCAGGGTCATGGCGTCGAGGGCGGCCTGGATGGCGCCGGCGCCCGTGTTCGGGACGTAGGTGACGGTCTGCGTCTGCACCACGCCTACCGACGGCGGCGCGGCCGAGGTGGTGGCGCCGCCGGCGTCGGTGTAGGCGGTGCCGGTCCATCCCGATGCGAGCAGGAAGACGAGACCCGCCGCCGTACCCCGGTAGACGTTGTAGGAGGTCGCGAACGGCACCGGGTACCAGCCGAGCACGACGCTGCCGCCGGCCCGGACCGTCGCGAAGGCCTGCGGCGAGGGCAGGGTCTCTCCGGCGCCGGTGGTGGCTGTGATCTCGTAGTAGTAGGTGGCCGCGGCCAGCGTCCCGGTGCCGGCCCCCACCGACGCCGTGAGGTTCAGCGGCTGCGGCGCATAGCTCAGCGTGAAGCTGCCGCTGGTGGCGTCGACCGTGAGCCGCTGCATCGCGTTCACCGCGTCGACGGCGGTGCCCTGGGCGGGTGAGCCGTCGACCAGGTCGACCATGTTCGCCTGCGGGCTGTCGCCGCTCACCGTGAGCAGGCCGCTGACGCCGGCCAGCGTGTTGCCCGAGTCGTGGACGTTCACGGTGTCATTGCCGGCGCCGGTGTTGACGAACGTGTGGCCAGACATGTGCAGGACGTCCACGACGTCATCGCCCATGCCGGTGTTGAGCTCGGTCATGGTGCCGGCCGGCGTGTCCTGGATCGTGAAGTGGTTGCCGCCCGGACCCAGGTTTACCTGGAGGTCCTGGACGTTCTTGAAGGTCACGCCACCGGGCTCGTTGGCGCCCACGGGGCCGTTGCAGGCTGCCGCCTCGTCACCGCTGACGAGGTCGTTGGCCGGCCCGCCGATGCACCGGTTGGGACCCATGCCGAGGCCGGTGATCCGGAACTGGTTGAGCGGCAGGACGACGCCGGCGGCGTTGGGTGGGCCGAACGGGTTGGCGTCGAAGAACAGGCGGCCGGCGCCGAACGGCGTCTGCGCCGCGTTGGCCGGGTTGTCGGTGTCATAGAGGTAGAGCAGGTTGGTTGCCGCGTTCGGATCCACGAGCAGGTTGGGGTTGGTCGCCAGCAGGGTGAAGAGGCTCGTCGAGTCGGGTCGCGAAGCGTCGCCGGTGAACAGGCTCAGCCATGGCTTGTCGAGCGTCAGCGTCCAGTTGGCGCCGTCCTGCACGGCGCCCGTGATGATCCGCGTTTTGTTCTTGGCCGGCCCGCGGGTGATCTCGATCGTGTAGTTCACGACATCGGCCGGGTGCTGCGGCAGCAGGCCGCTGCCGGTCGCCGAGAGCAGCACCGGCATGGTGCCCGGGTTGACGAAGGTGATCTCGTAGACGTTCGAGTTCTGCGACACCTTGACGGTCGAGTTGGGATGCGTGAAGAGGGCGGTGACCGTGCTCAGCGCCTTGAGCGCGTTCTCGACCGCGATCGCCGGCGCGTTGAAGGGCAGAGAGACCAGCGTCGTCATGCCGCCGTAGGTCAGCGTGAAGGTGCCCCCGATGGCGTCGACGATCACGTCCTGGATCGTGTTGTCGGCCGTCATCGACTCGATTCCGACCTGGGCCAGCGTGCTCGGGTCGACGGTGACCGTGGCCGCGACCGTATTGTTCGGGGTGCCCGGCGTGGAGGAGACGACGTGGCCCATGGCGGGCAGCTCGTTGCGCTCGCGCGGCAGCATCACCGGCTCGCGCTCGAGGAGCCCGGTCCGGTCGGTGCCCTGGCCACCGTTTATGAAGAGCGGGCCCTGGATGTTGTTGAGCTGGTTCAGCTGCGGCGCGAAGACCTTGGTGTCCATGCCGTCGACGCGGTTGTTGTCGATCGCGCGCACGTAGACGGTGACCGGCAGGTTCCAGTTGGCCGAGGTGAAGCTGACCTGGACGCTGCCGTCACCGGCGGTCGAGTAGTCGGCGTCGTTCAGGCAGGTGATCGCGCCCGTGACCAGGCACAGCTTCAGCTGGCGCGAGTAGGACACGATGCCGCCTGTCTCGCTGGTGCGCGTCGCCTGCGGGGTCGCGGTGACGGTGACCGTCTCGGTCGCCCCCGGCGGCGCGCTGAGCGCGAGGGTGTAGGTGTCCTGGATGTCGAAGCCGTCCGTGCGGGCGGTGGTCTCCGACGGCGAGCCGCCGGTGGTGAACTCGACCACGTTGGTGGAGCCGTTCGACTCCGTGACGCGCACGCCCGGCCAGTTGTCGTCGGCGATGGTGACCGTCGACGTGTAGTCGCCGTAGCGGTCCGCGGCGCTGGTGCTGCCCTGCATGCGCACGTGCAGGTCGGTCTTGTGGAATCCGCGCTGGATGCCGTCGTCGACGGCGTAGACGGTGACCGTCTGGAAGGTGTTCCAGTTCGCGGACGTGAAGGTGAGCGTGGGCTGGTCGAACGAGATCAGGCCCTGGCCGCCGTCGCCCAGCGCAACCGTCACCGTCCCCGCCGGCGCGGCCGACAGGCGCACGTTGACGGTGGCGTTGTCGGAGGCGGCGTGGGTGTTCGCGTCCTCGGCGACATTGGTGCCGGCGCCGCTTTCGATCACCACGATCGACGGCTTGGCCGCCGGGTAGATGCGGACCTTGACGCCCGGCACCTTGACCCCGGTGTAGAGCCCGACCTCGAAGGTCGCGACGCCAGGGGTGGGCTCGACCGACCAGGCCTGGTTCAGCTTGAGCGAGTTGTCGTCGATGCCGACCGTGGCCGACCCGGTCACTGTGAAGTGGACGTCGTTGGTGAGGTACAGCCTGCCGCCGAGAGCGACCTGGAAGCTCCCGGCCGAGCCGGTCACGGCCACGTTGCCGGCGCCGATCGAGGAGAGCGCCGCCAGTGCCGACTGGATGTCGGAGGCGCCCTCGGTGCCGGTGAAGGAGGCGGACTGCCCGCCGAAGCTCAGCGTGTAGGCGCCGGTGACCGTGAGGGTGGTGAGGTAGCTGCCGAGCACCATGGCCACCTGCCCGGAGGCCTCGGCGTCGCCGCCGGTGATGCTCAGGGACGCGCCCCGCAACCCCTCGGGCAGCGCGGCCGACGGCGTGAAGCCGCTGAAGAGGTCGCCGCTGGTGATCAGGGTCGCGTACTCGTCGCCGATCGTGTTCGGGTTCGGGTCGATGCTCGTCGTGCCGGCGGCCACCAGGCCGCTCAGCGGGGTCACGGAGATCGAGTTCAGGAAGGCCGCGCTGGTCGGGATGCTGGGCGCGTTGTTGTCGACGCCGAACCACACCTTCACCGGCTGCCACCAGTTGGCGCTAGTGAACTGCAGGGTCAGGTCGGCCGCCTTGGAGACGCCGCCCGGCACCGTGGTCTGGACGACGGCGCTGGCGCCCGGCGAGGGGCTGTCGACCAGGCGGACCGAGAGCTGGTTGACGGGCACGGCGGCGAGGCCGTTGACGAAGCTGATGGTGTAGCTGGAGCCGACCTGCTCGACGCCGACGTTGCCGGCCAGCCCGGCCAGGCCCTCGAGGGCCGACTGGACCTGGGACTGCGTGGCGTCGAAGGCGAGCTCGGACGTCCAGGTGGTCCCGCCGTCATAGCTCAGCTCGAACCCGCCCGCGAGCAGGTGTGACAGCGTCAGCAGCTCGGTCGCGCTGGTCAGCGTGCGCCGCGGGTTGAAGGTGCCGTCGAGGGTCACCAGGCCCAGCGGCGGCGACAGGTTGATGTCGATCGTGGCGGAGGGCTCGGGCGCGCGCGTCAGCATCACCGAGAAGTAGTCGCGCGTGCGGTCGGCCACGTTGTAGTGGGTGCCGTCGCCCTGCACCACCTGGGATGTCCCGTCACTCTGGAGGACCACGACCCCCGGCGTGTCGTTGTCTCCCACGTGCGCGGAGATGCCCTGCACGTTGATGCCGTTGTACCTGGAGGTCGGGTCGGAGCTCTGGACGCCGTGGGTGATGATCCCGCTGTGTCCGAGGAGATCCTTGCTGATCACGCCGTTGGCCGGTGTCGGCCCCTCCACGCTGAAGAAGTTGGAGCCGAGGCCGCCGGTGACGGTCGTCGTCCAGTTGGGGTTGGTGCCGAGGATGAAGAAGCGGTCGTTGCCCGCCCCGCCGTCGACCTCGAGGGCCTCGATGTTGACGAAGTTGACGTTGAGGCCCGCTCCGAACACGCCGTTGGGCGTGATCACGAAGTCGTCGTTGAACTCGGTGCCGATGATGACCACGGTGTCGAAGCCGTCGCCGCCGTCGATGTTGACGGGCGCGTTGACGGCGTACTGGATCAGGTCGGCGCCGCCCCCGCCGCTCAGCGAGGTGAGGGCGCGGTGGTCCTCCTGCGAGCCGGCGAGCGCGAAGGCCTGGACCAGGAAGGTGTCGTTGCCGGCACCACCGTTGAGGTTGAGGGTGTCCAGGTTGTGGAAGACGATGAAGCTGTCGTCGCCGATGCCGCCGTTGATCGTCATCGGGAAGCTGACGCCGTTGCTGAGCCAGCCCTGGGTGGTGTCGATGGTCGCGAAGACGTCTTCCGGCGCCACAGTCGCCAGCGATGGCGTCCGGCGTGACTTGTAGAGCTGGCCGATCTGGAAGAAGTCGTTGCCCTGGCCGCCGTTGATGGTGATCGAGGCGCGGGTGTCGTCCACGAAGAACTGGTCGTCACCGTTGCCGCCGTTGACCGTGATCGAGGTCAGGTTGCTGTCGTAGTTCACGCGCTCGACCGGGTCGGTGGCGGCCGGGGCGAGCGGCGTCGGGCCGTTGATGAGGGCGATGAAGGCGAGGCCGTTGGTGGCCGTCGACGAGCGCAGCAGGAAGACGTCGGGGAAGTCGGTGCCGTTGACGGTCAGCTGGTTGCTGCCGCTGCAGGGGCTCGGCGAGTACGGCGACTTCGGGCAGGAGTCGAGGACGTTGATCAGAGCCGCGGTCCGGCCGCCGATCAGGTTGACGTTGTAGCTGTCGCTGCCGTCTTCGCCGTCGAGGGTGGTGATGGCATGGATGCCGTTCGAGCGCAGCGTGGACGGCGAACCGGTCATCGGGTAGATGAACTGACCGGCCAGGGCCCCGACGAAGGTCACCGCGTAGCTGCCGGCGGTGCCGGTCACGCTCACGTTGCCGGCGCCGATCACGGGCAGCGTGGCGAGCGCGTCCTGGACCTGGGCCGGCGTCGCGTTGAAGGAGATCGGCACCGTCGTCTGGATGCCGGTGTCGCTGGTCGTGGACGGCAGCGCGCCGCCGATCGCGGTCGCCGTTCCGTCGTCGAGGTAGGTCGGGCTGGCGAGGCCGGTCACGTAGAGCGTCTCGGCGCCGGCCGCCGTGCCCCGGTAGACGTTGTAGGTGAGCGCGCCCGGCACGTCACCCCAATCGATCTGGACGGCGCCGTTGGTGCCGACCTGCTTGAAGGTCTCGTTGGAGGGCAGCGACTCCCCGCCGCCCGTCACCGCGGTCACGCGGTAGTAGTAGGGCCCCGCGGCCAGCGTGCCGACGTGGTTGGCGTCTGACGCGAGGCCGAGCGGCGCCAGCTTGTACGAGTAGTCGAGCGTGAAGTTGCCGCTCGTAAGCGATTGCAGCGAGATGTTCTGCGTCGTGTTGTTGCCGCCGGTCGTGGTGATGACGATGTTCGAGGTCAGCAGCGGCTCGGCGTGGTGCTTCATGTCGTTGATGAACTCGATCGTGTAGACGTTCCCGGTCTGCAGCACACCCACGTTGGGCGCGTTGGTCGAGTCCTGGCCGATCGTGCTCAGGGCCGCCAGGGCGTCCCTCACGGTCGCCGCCGGCGCGTCCCACGCGATCGGCGCGGTGGTCTGGCCCATGAAGGTCAGGTTGAAGGTCCCGCCGGTGGTGTTGAGGAGCGTGACCGTCTGCCTCTCGTCCGCGCTGACGCCGCCGGGCACCGCATGGGCGATGACCACGTGCGCAGCCACGTCGGTCGGATGGAACGCCTTCAGGCTGACCGGGTCCAGGTTCAGATTGGCGCTGTCGCCGCCGTCGCCGCCGGCCCAGAAGGTGTCCTCGTACAACGACTGCACGTTGAGGACGTCGTTGCCCGCCCCGCCCGAGATGTAGAAGGGCACCAGTTCCGCGACCACCTGGTCGGGGTTCGCCACGGCCGGGTTGAAGTGGATGTCGAAGCCGCCGGTGGCCGACGTAGCCCAGATGAACGTGTGGTCGCCCACCAGCGTGATCGCCTGCTGGAGCGCCAGCGTGAGGTCGGTCGCGTTCACGTTGAACGGCAGCGGGCGCGTCTCCTGATAGCGGTACTTGAGCGTGAAGTGGCCGAGGAAGCCCGTCACCGGGTTGATGGCCAGGTGCTGGAGGAGGCCCGACGTGGTGACCGCGACCAGCGGCGGCGTCACGCGCGCGACCACGGCGCCGACGTTGGCGAAGTCGAGGCCGCCGCCGCTGGCCGCCACGACCGTCGGCGTGCTGCTGCCGAGGGCCGTGCGCAGTGCTGCCTGCACGGTCGCCGCCGCGTCGTTGAAGTGGAGCGTCCCGGTGGTGGCGCCGCCGCTGGTCAATGTGTAGGTGTCGGCACCGTCGGTCTTCTGGCCGGCGATGTCGAGGTGCTGCACGCTGCCGCGGTTGGACATGTTGAGCACGCCCTCGCCGGCGTCCAATCCGGCGCGGTCGACCAGGTTGGTCGAGGTGACGCGCAGGGTGTCGTTGCCGGAGCCGCCCTGCACCGAGACCATCGCCGTCGGCGTGTGGATGAACTGGAGGATGTGCTCCTGGCGGACCTCGGGCAGCTTGCCCGCCCCGCTGCCGAGCAGCGCGTCGCCGCCGGCGGTGAAGACGTTGTTGCCGCTGCCGAGCAGCACGTTGACCGACTCGAAACCCTCGAACTCGACGCGGCCGTCGCCGGTTGCGCCCGACGGGTAGCTGGCGCTGTCTGGGAAGAGCGTCATGCCCAGCCCGCTGAGCAGCCCCACCTCGACGCCGTTGGGCGCGGTCACCCGCGACTCGACGAAGGCGGTCATCAGCCCGGTGCGGGCGGTGGAATCCGAGTGGTCGTCGATCGTCAGGCTGTCGATGCCGTCGCCGCCCACGACCACCACCGGCCCCACCCCCGTCGGCGTGTTGAGGCCGGGCCGCGAGATGCCGGCGATGCCGCTGAGCAGTCCGTTGCCCACGTTGACCAGGTCCTGACCGGCGCCGCCGTCGACCCGCACCGCCACCCGAGCGTCGGTGCCGGCGACCGTGAGGCTGTCGTCGCCGTCGTTGCCGAGGACCTCGAGCGAGAGCACGTTCTTGTCGGCATCCGGCGCGTGGTAGGCGACCTGCTGGTTGGGCGCCGTGCAGTCGGGCGAGCAGAACTGGCTGTTGGTGACCAGGATGCTGTCGCCGGAGCTGCTGCCGTCGGCGATCATCAGGTCGCCCGAGTCCCAAGGGTTGCCGGTGTCGTTGACGTCGGCGTTGATGTAGGCGCCGCTGCCGAAGTTCTTGAAGTCGTAGGTGTCGTTGCCGCCCTGGCCGTCGAGGAAGGTCACGAAGCCGGCACCGGTCTGGTAGATGAGGTAGGTGTCGGCCCCCGAACCGCCCCGGATGTGGTGGACGGAGTTGATGTGGTCGACCTCGATCATGTGCTCGTAGGCGTTGACGCCGGTGATGGACGAGGGCGCCGAGCTCTGGGCGCCCCAGCCGGCCAGCAGCTGGCCGTCCTTGGCGACGAAGGTGATGTTCTCGTGGCGCCCGCTCATGTCAAGGGTGCCGTTGCCGGTGAGCGAGGTGATCTCGACCACGCTCGCCGAGTTCTTGCCCAGGTAGCTGTCCGACCCGCCGTTGCCGTCGATCTTGTCGTTGCCCGGCCCGGGATCGATGGTGTCGCTGCCCGTGCCGCCCGTGATGCTGTCGTTGCCGTCGCTGCCATTGAGGATCGACATCCCGCCGCCCGCCGAGCCGTTGAGGGTGTCGTCACCGGGGCCGCCGTCGATCAGGTCGGCGTTGGTGGTGTCTGTGTTGTGCCCGGTGATGGTGTCGTTGCCGCCGTCGCCGAAGAGCTGGGCGCAGACGTGGTTGTCATCGCACTTGGACCGGGTCGGCCCGTCGATGGTGTCGTTGCCGTCGCCGCCGTGGGCCACAACGGCAATGCCGGTGTCGTTGACGCCCTTCAGGTCGATGGTGTCGTCGCCCGCGCCGCCGTTGGCCACGATCGAGGTGACGCCGTCGAACTCCTGGGCGTTGTCGTGCGAGCGGTTGAACTGGTCAGACCAGACCCGCACATTGCCCGAGTTGGTGCTCGTGCTCTCCACGTGGATCGTCTCACTGATGTCGTCGAGGTTGCCCTGGATCCGGTTCTTCGAACTGGAGCCGATGGCGAGCGTGAGCGCGCCGTTGCTCATCGTGCCGAGGAAGGACGGTCGCTTGAACGGCACCGAGAAGGTGAACAGCTTGATGCGCGGGAACTCGAAGGTGAGCGTGAACGAAGTGATGAAGAGGTTGATCTCCACGTAGGCGCGCAGGAATAGCTCCAGATCGCCCGTGATGTCGAACACCGCCAGCGGATCGCCGCCGTTGGCCAGGATGTTGGCCAGCATCTCGTTGAGCCGGACCTTCCCGTCGCCGTTGAGATCGTCCCAGTTGAAGAAGACGTTGGCGGCGATCCCACCCTCGACGCCGACCGTCAGCAGGACCAGCGAAAGCGCCGCTCCCACCGCGATCTCGGCGTGCAGGATGGCGACCGGCAGCGTGTTGCCGTTGGCGTCCTTGGTGTCGAAGAAGAAGCCGTCGATCAGGTTGGCCGCGTTGTGCGAGGCGAGGAACTCGCTGAGCCCGAGGGTGTCGTAGCCGAGCCGC
>Ga0070717_10000355_pt1 | contig 29408 bp, 22 predicted proteins | sample LARL113metaG_FD_71366 | JGI IMG/M metagenome (GOLD analysis project Ga0070717, IMG submission 71366) | Corn, switchgrass and miscanthus rhizosphere microbial communities from Kellogg Biological Station, Michigan, USA - LAR L11-3 metaG | ecosystem: Host-associated > Plants > Roots > Rhizosphere ...
GGCGAAAGCGGGGCATCCAGTATCCCGCTGAGCTGATTTGGCTTCGCGGGAATTTGGATCGTTCACATTTGCGGACGGTGTTGTCGAGGAACTGCTCATGAGACTGCCGCGCGAAATCGGACCCATTCATTTCGTCGGGATCGGCGGTATCGGCATGAGCGGCATCGCCGAGGTGTTGTGCAACCTCGGCTATACGGTGCAAGGCAGTGACGCGGCCGAAGGCGCAAATGTCGCGCGGCTGCGCGACAAGGGCGTCAAGGTCTCGGTCGGCCACAGGTCTGAGAATGTCGACGGCGCCGACGTGGTCGTGGTCTCGACCGCGATCAAGCGCGACAATCCGGAATTGATGGCGGCGCGGGCGCAGCGCATCCCGGTGGTGCGCCGCGCCGAGATGCTGGCGGAATTGATGCGGCTGAAAAGCTGCGTCGCGATCTCCGGCACCCACGGCAAGACCACCACGACCTCGATGGTCGCGGCGCTGCTCGACGCCGGCGATCTCGATCCGACCGTGATCAATGGCGGCATCATCAACGCCTACGGCACCAATGCCCGGTTGGGCGCCGGCGACTGGATGGTGGTCGAGGCCGACGAGAGCGACGGAACCTTCCTGAAGCTGCCGGCGGATGTCGCCATCGTCACCAATGTCGATCCCGAGCATCTCGATCACTTCAAGACGTTCGAGGCGGTGCAGGAAGCCTTCCGCAGCTTCGTCGAGAACGTGCCGTTCTACGGCTTTGCGGTGATGTGCATCGATCATCCTGTGGTGCAGACCATCGTCGGCAAGATCGAGGATCGTCGTATCGTCACCTATGGCGAAAACCCGCAGGCCGATGCGCGCCTGGTCGATCTGGTGCCGATGGGCAGCGGTTCCAGCTTCAAGGTCACTTTTCGCGATCGCAAAACCGATGCGGCGCATGAGATCGCCGGTCTCATGCTGCCGATGGCGGGACGGCATAATGCGCTCAACGCCACCGCCGCGATCGCGGTGGCGCATGAGCTCGGACTTTCCGACGATGCGATCCGTAAGGCGATCGCGGGCTTCGGCGGCGTCAAGCGGCGCTTCACCAAAACCGGCGAGTGGAACGGCGTCACCGTGATCGACGATTACGGCCACCACCCCGTCGAGATCGCTGCGGTGCTCAAAGCGGCGCGGGAATCGACCAACGGCAAGATCATCGCCGTGGTGCAGCCGCATCGCTATACGCGCCTGCAATCGCTGTTCGAGGAATTCTGCACCTGTTTCAACGACGCCGACGCCGTCGTGGTGGCGGAAGTCTATGCGGCCGGCGAGGCGCCGATCGCAGGCATTGATCGCGACAACTTCGTGCTGGGCCTGCGCGCACACGGCCATCGCGAAGTGATCCCGCTGCCAAAATCCTCCGATCTCGCAGGCGTGATCAAGGGCCTCGCCGGCCGCGGCGATCTGGTGGTTTGCTTGGGTGCCGGCAACATCACGCAATGGGCCTACGCACTGCCCGGCGAATTGAAGGCGCTGGGGTGAGCGTGGCCGCCTTCCTCGACATCACGCCCGACCTCAAAGCCGCGATGCCGCGACTGCGCGGGCGGCTATTGGCAAACCAGTCGCTGGCGGAGCTGACCTGGTTTCGGGTCGGCGGACCGGCGCAGGTACTTTTTACGCCGGCTGATGAAGACGATCTCGCGTATTTCCTTGCGCACCTCTCGCGCGAATTGCCAGTCTATGTCGTCGGCGTCGGCTCCAACCTCATCGTGCGCGATGGCGGCATGCCGGGCGTGGTGATCCGCCTGGCGCCGCGCGCGTTCGGCGACACCAGCGCTAAAGGCGACATCGTCACCGCCGGCGCCGCCGCGCTCGACAAGCGCGTCGCCGAGAGCGCAGCAGCAGCGAATATCGGCGGCATGGAATTCTTGTTCGGCATTCCCGGCACCATCGGCGGTGCGCTGCGCATGAATGCGGGCGCCAATGGTGCCGAGACCAAGGAGGTGCTTGTCGACGCGACCGGGATCGGCCGTGATGGCATGAAGCATCAATTCCAGAATGCCGACATGAAATTCGTCTACCGCAACTCCGGCGTCGATCCGTCCATCATCTTCACCTCGGCGCGCTTTCGCGGGTCGATCGCAGCGCCGGAGGCGATCCGCAAGCGGATGGAGGAGGTGCAGAGCCATCGCGAGACCGCGCAGCCGATTCGCGAAAAGACCGGCGGCTCGACCTTCAAGAACCCGCCGGGCAACAGCGCCTGGAAGCTGATCGATGCAGCCGGCTGCCGGGGCTTGCGCCTCGGCGGCGCGCAGGTCTCCGAAATGCACTGCAATTTCCTGATCAACACCGGCAACGCCACCGGCCATGATATCGAAGCGCTGGGCGAGACCGTTCGTGCGCGGGTGAAGGAAAATTCCGGAATTGAGCTACACTGGGAAATCAAGCGGATTGGGATTCCGGCATAGTTGTCATTCCGGGGCGCGCGCAGCGCGAACCCGGAATCTCGAAGTGATGCGGAGAAAGATTCCGGGTCTGGTCCTTCGGACCATCCCGGAATGACGAAAAGGCGGAAACAACGTGACGCGGACTACTATTCTTTTCGGAGGCAGCAACACCGAACGCCTGGTGTCGGTGGCTTCCGCTCAGGCCCTGCATGAGGCCCTGCCCGAGGCCGATCTGTGGTTCTGGGACATTGCCGACACCGTGCATGACGTGCGCTCCGAACTTCTGCTCAACCATGCGCGGCCGTTCGAGGATGAATTCAAGCCCGGCAACCGTGGCGTCGCGCTGGAAGCGGCGCTGGATCAGGCCAAGGCCGAGGATCGCTTGCTGGTGATGGGCCTGCATGGCGGCCGCGCCGAGAATGGCGAGCTTCAGGCGATGTGCGAGATGCGGGGCATCCCGTTCACCGGATCCGGTTCGGCGGCGTCGCATCTTGCCTTCGACAAGATCGCCGCCAAGCGTTTTGCCGCGCTCGCCGGGGTGAAAGCGCCAAAGGGCGTTGCGCTCGAACAGCTCGATGCGGCTTTCGCAGAATACGGCAAGCTGATCGCCAAGCCGGTGCGGGATGGATCGAGCTACGGCCTGATATTCGTCAATTCGTCGCAGGATCTCGCCGCCGTTCGCCTCGCCGCCAAGCGGGAGGACTATCTGATCGAGCCGTTCATCGCGGGCGTGGAGGGGACCTGCGCCGTGCTGGAGCAGCCGGATGGCTCGGTGTTCGCGCTGCCGCCGATCGAGATCGTGCCGGCAGACGGCGGATTCGATTACGTCGCCAAATATCTCGCCAAATCGACCCAGGAGATTTGCCCCGGGCGCTTTACCCCCGAAGTCACCGCCGAGATCAAGGATCAGGCACTGCGGGCGCACAAGGCGCTGTCGTGCACCGGCTATTCCCGTTCCGACTTCATCGTTTCGGACAAAGGGCCGATCTATTTGGAAACAAACACTTTACCAGGCCTGACCAAGGCTTCGCTTTATCCGAAGGCGCTCAACGCCCAAGGCATCGGATTCGCCGATTTCCTGCGCGACCAGATCAAGCTCGCGGCGCAGCGATCGCAGAAATAGGCCGGGGCGGGGACCGGATTCGAGGAATCGAGGCCTCGAATAGGTAAAATTATTAACATTTTGCGGCAAAGTACTCACAGGGCGGGGCAAAACACGCCATCACCCGACATGTTTTACCTTTTGTTTACCAGGAAGTCAGAAGGTTAACGCTGGCGGCGCATGTGGCGCTTGGCTGCCGGGGCGTGAGCTGTTGCGGATTTCCGCTTCGACGACCGCATCGAGGGAACTCAAGACCCAGCCCGGCAGACCGAGATGTCATTTGTGCCAGAACTCGCAAGCGTTTGCGGGCAACATGTGACGAGCTCGTGCAATGGATGGTGCAGGACGCCTCGCTCGATCGGCAAGATTGCCGGGGCCCGAGGCTGACCCGAAAGCGGCTGACTTGAAAGCCGCCGCTATTGGCGCGGTCGTATTGCTGCGCGAGCGGTTTTCCCGTCGTCCGCCTGCCAAGCTGACGCTCGACCGCGAGCCCTCCGATCGCTGGATTGCCCTGGTCGAGCGCTATTTGCCGCGCCGTTCCGGCGTCGCCGCGACCGTGCTGATCCTGCTCGGCAGCCTAAGCTTAGGCCTTGTGAAGGGCGGCCACGTCGAGGAATTCACCACGGCGCTGAGCGATACGCGCAATGCCATCGCCAATTCCGCAGGTTTCCGAATCACCTCCGTTGCGATCAACGGCCGCAAGCAATTGAGCCAGGACGAGGTGCTGGCGACCGGCGGCGTCAACGGCCACTCGTCGTTGTTGTTTCTCGATGCCTCAACCGTACGCGCCCGGCTGAAGGCCAATCCCTGGATCGCCGACGCCACGGTTTTGAAGTTCTATCCCGGCCAGCTCCACATCAACATCGTCGAACGCTCCGCATTTGCGCTGTGGCAGCGGGACGGCAGGATCTCGGTGATCTCCGACGACGGCGCCGTGCTCGAGCCTTATCTGTCGCATCGCTTTATGTCGCTGCCGCTGGTGGTGGGCAGGGGCGCCGAAACCCGCGCACGCGATTTCCTGGCGCTGCTGGCGCGCTATCCGCAGGTCAATTCCGTCACCAAGGCTGCGATCCTTGTCGGCGAGCGGCGCTGGAACCTGCGGCTCAAGGACGGTCTCGATATCCGCCTGCCGGAAAGCGATGTCGGCAATGCGCTTGCCGAACTGAGCCGGCTCGACAAGGAAGACAAGCTGTTCTCGCGCGATATCGTCGCGGTCGACATGCGCCTGCCGGACCGGCTGACGGTGCAATTGTCCGACGATGCGGCAAAGGCCCGCGAGGAGCTGTTCAAGGACAAGAAGCCCAAGAAAAAGGCCGGTGAAGCATGACCGGCCTTGATCGCAACCAGACGCCGAAGACGCGACCGATGGCGAAGCGCACGGCGCTCGCAGCTTCCCTCGATATCGGCACCAGCAAGATCGCCTGCATGATCGCGCGGCTAAAACCGTGTCCGCCGAGCGGTGCCCTGCGCGGCCGCAGCCATGCCATCGAGCTGATCGGCTACAGCCAGATCCAGTCGCGCGGCGTCAAGGCCGGCGCGGTCGTCGACCTTGCCGAATGCGAGCAGGTGGTTCGCCAGGCGGTGGCCGAGGCCGAACGCATGGCCAAGGTGCGGGTCGAATCGGTGCTGCTTTCGGTTTCAGGCGGCAGACTTCAGGGCCAATTGATCGAGGCGGCCGCCGATATCCGCGGCGGCGCGGTCACACCCGCCGACGTCACCCGCGTCACCTCGACCGGCATGCGCCACGCCACCGGCGAAGGCCGCACCGTGCTGCACGCGCTGCCGGTCAGCTACGCGCTGGACGGGGTCAAGGGCATTCGCGACCCCCGCGGCATGGTGGCGCGGCAATTCGGCGTCGACATGAACGTCGTCACCTTGGACGCCACCGTCGCCAGGAACCTGATGCTGGTGGTCGAGCGCTGCCACCTCAATGTCGAAGCCATGGCGGCCAGCCCCTATGTCGCCGGCCTGTCGGTCCTGACCGACGACGAGGCCGACCTCGGCGCCGCCGTGATCGAGATGGGCGCCGGCACCACCACGATCGCGACCTATTCCGCCGGCCGTTTCGTGCATGCTAACGGCTTTGCCGTCGGCGGCCACCACATCACCATGGATCTGGCGCGGGGCTTGAGCGCATGCATTGCGGATGCCGAGCGAATCAAGACGTTATATGGCACCGTGCTGACCGGCGGGTCCGACGCGCGTGAGTTGATGTCCGTGCCGTCCGCCGGCGACGACCGCGAGCGGGAAGTTCCGCAGATTGTATCCCGCGCCACGATTGCCAACATTGTGCGTCATCGCGCCGAGGAGATTTTTGAGATGATCAGAGACCGGCTTGCGGATTCTCCCTTTGCGGCGGAGCCAAAGGCGCGGGTGGTGCTCAGCGGAGGCGCCTCGCAGCTGTCAGGACTTGTCGAGCTGGGGGCCCAGGTGCTTGGCCGGCCGGTGCGGATCGGCCGTCCGCTTGGCTTCGGCCGGCTGCCCAATGAGGCGAAGAGCGCCTCGTTCGCGGTCCCGACGGGTCTCCTGGTCTACCCGCAATACGCTCATCTTGAACATGTCGAACCGCGCCATACGCGGCAGCTCAGGACAGGGACTGACGGCTATCTCGGAAAGGTCGGACGATGGCTACGCGAGGGCTTCTGATGATCATTTTCCGCACCTTCCGACTTCCACCAAAGCCCGCGGCCGCCGGCCGGGGCGAACCAACGCGCGCGTAATCGAGAGGCAACCATGGCACTCAACATCACTCCCCCCGACATCAGCGAGCTGAAACCGCGAATCACCGTCTTCGGCGTCGGCGGAGCAGGCGGCAACGCTGTCAACAACATGATCACCGCCGGATTGCAGGGGGTCGATTTCGTCGTTGCCAACACCGATGCCCAGGCGCTGACGATGTCGAAAGCGCAGCGCATCATCCAGATGGGCACCCAGGTCACCCAGGGGCTCGGGGCAGGTTCGCAGCCGGATGTCGGCTCCGCCGCAGCCCAGGAAGTGATCGATGAGATCCGCGACCATCTCTCCGGCGCCAACATGGTGTTCGTCACCGCCGGCATGGGCGGCGGCACCGGCACCGGCGCCGCACCCGTGATAGCCAAATCCGCGCGCGAACTTGGCATCCTCACGGTCGGCGTGGTGACCAAACCGTTCCACTTCGAGGGCCAGCGCCGCATGCGCACCGCGGAGGCCGGCATCGCCGAACTGCACAAGGTGGTGGATACGCTTCTGATCATCCCGAACCAGAACCTGTTTCGGGTCGCCAACGAAAAGACCACGTTTGCCGACGCTTTTGCGATGGCCGACCAGGTTCTTTATTCGGGTGTTGCCTGCATCACCGACCTGATGGTCAAGGAAGGCCTGATCAATCTCGACTTCGCCGATGTCCGCGCCGTGATGCGCGAGATGGGCAAGGCGATGATGGGCACCGGCGAGGCTTCCGGCGAGAAGCGCGCTTTGACCGCGGCGGAAGCGGCGATCGCCAATCCGCTGATCGACGACTCATCGATGAAGGGCGCCCGCGGCCTCCTGATCTCGATCACCGGCGGCAAGGATTTGACGCTGTTCGAGGTCGACGAAGCCGCGACAAGGATTCGCGAAGAGGTCGACCAGGACGCCAACATCATCGTCGGCGCCACCTTCGACGAGACCCTCGATGGCATCATCCGCGTCTCGGTCGTGGCCACCGGCATCGAACAGGCGCAGATTGCGCGCAACTCGCAGCCGTCGCAGGCGCCCGCCGGCAACGCCGCACCGGAAAACCGCCTGGCCGATCTGACCGCGCGTCTGCGTGCCGACAATGCGCGGCTTGCCGAACGCACCCAGAAGCTGGAGGTGCAGGCGCCCGCCGCGGCACCGCATCGCTCGTCCAACAACGTCGAGCGCGCGGCGCTGGCGGCCATCGCCGCGGCGGTTGCGCCCGAAGCGCCGGCCGCAGCCGCGCCGGTACAGCCCGCCTCCTATGGCGACGTCACGGTGCGCCCGATTGCGCAGAAGCCCACGCTGTTCCCGGATCATCATGTCGCGCCGGCAGCGTCCGATGAGCCGATGACGCCGGAGACGTTCATTCCGCAGGCGGCCGAGCGGCCGCCGGCTCGTTCGCCGCGGATGCCGAGGTTCGAGGAGTTGCCGATGCCGGCGCAGGCCGAAATCCGGCAGGCCCGCGGCGAGGTCGAGGACGACCATCCGCAAAAAAGCCGGTTGTCGCTGTTGCAGCGGCTTGCCAATGTCGGCCTCGGCCGTCGCGACGACGAAAGCGAGCCGCCGATCGCAGCCCGCAGCTCCGGCCCCGCCATGCCGGCGATGCCGAAGCAGCCACGGCGCACCGTCGCCGAGCAAATCGCGGCGAGCGATCCGGTATCCGAGTATGCGAAACGTCCCGCGCCGCAAGGTTTGGACGTCCACGGCCGCCCGGCACCTGTTGCGCCGACGCCACAGGGAGACGACCATCTTGATATCCCCGCCTTCCTGCGCCGCCAGGCGACGTGAAGTTTGTTACAATTCTGACGACGGAAAAGGTCCCGGTTTCATCCAAACCGGGACCTTTTCTTTTGTCGCGGACGCCCGCAGGCGTCTCATCAAGCTACTGATTTTAAACCATTAATTATTCACTTCGTGATCAGATAACACCACCGGAGGCGTCGCCAGACGAGCTGTAATTTGGTTAAGCTTTGGCGCGAATACGGCAGAGATAGGGTAACAATCGGTAAAAAAGCGTGAGTTGGCGCTCTTTGGGGCAGTGACTATGGTCCGCCCCGACTTGGGGATGCTTAGAGTACGAATCGGCGCACCGTATCGGGTCGGTCTGTTGCTCTGGGTTGAGTCGTAGTGGGCGGTCTGCGCATGAAATTTAGCCGGCAAACAACGCTTCGGTCGCAAGCAACCGTGACAGGTGTCGGTGTTCATTCCGGATTACCGGTCAGTTTGACCGTTGGACCTGCACCTATCGATGCAGGTTTTGTTTTTGTCCGCACCGGACTTGATGGCGCCGACCGCGAGGTTCAGGCCACCGCCGAATCGGTCATCGCTACCGAATTTGCAACCGTGTTGGGCGACCGCGAAGGTCCGCTGGTTTCCACCGCCGAACATGTCCTTGCTGCGCTGCGGGGCATGGGCGTCGATAACGCCACCATCGAGGTCGATGGCCCGGAAGTTCCGATCATGGACGGCAGTGCCGCTGCCTTCGTCGCCGCGATCGACCAGGCAGGCGTGGTCGGCCAGTCCGCGCCGCGCCGTTTCATCGAGGTGCTGAGGCCGGTGCAGGTCGCAATGGGCGATTGCTTCGGCGAATTGCGCCCCCATGCGGCCGGGTTCCGCGCCGAGGTCGAGATCGACTTCGCCAACCCGGTGATCGGCCGCCAGAAATATACCTTCGATCTTAGCCCGGAACGCTTCCGCCGCGAGATCTGCCGCGCGCGCACCTTCGGCTGCATGAACGACGTGGCGCGGCTCTGGAGCGCCGGCTTCGCGCTGGGAGCCTCCTTCGAGAATTCGGTGGTGTTCGACGAAACCCGCCTGCTCAATAGCGAAGGGCTCCGCTACAGCGACGAATGCGCCCGCCACAAGGTTTTGGACGTGGTCGGCGACCTCGCGCTCGCAGGCCTGCCGCTGCTCGGCGCCTACCGCTCGGTCCGTGGCGGCCACAAGCTCAACTATGCGGTGCTGACCGCCCTGATGGCCGACCGCAGTGCCTGGCGGGTTGTCGAAGCTACCGAAGCGCGCCGTTCGCGCGCTTACGCCGAAGCCGGCCTCGGAATGGCGGGCGGCCTGATTGCTCCGGCCTACGGCCCCGACGTTTCCTGACCCTGTCCGCCGGAAAGTCAAAAGCGCCCCCTTGGGGCGCTTTTTGCGTGGGATCAGGGCCATTCTGACCGGTGATTCGCCGCAGTAACCATGACTAGGGCCGATGGCGCGGGACCGCCTTAATCCGGGCGAAATGCCTGCCTATGCGGTTGGTTAACGTTAGCTTTTCGGGTACACAGGCCTTGGTTGCATGGCAGGCGCCATAGGCACGGCAATGATTGCGTCCATGACGGCATTCATGGCGCGGGCCAATACCGCATCAGCGTCAGGCTTCAGATTGGCGTCAGGTCTTAGATTCATGTCGGCACAGCGTATGATGCGCGAACTACGCAGGGTTTCGGCCGGCACGGCCGCCCGGCGGCTGCGGCTCGCTTGCTCGCTGATTGCGCTTGCCGTCCCCTTGAGCGGCTGCGGCACGGGCGCCTTGTGGGACAAGTTCTTCGCCAAGGATGACACCTTCGTGGAAGAGCCGGCCGACAAGCTCTACAATGAGGGCTTGTACCTGATGAACCAGCGCAAGGACGCGAAGGCGGCCTCGAAGAAATTCGAGGAAGTCGACCGGCAGCATCCCTATTCCGACTGGGCCCGCAAGTCGCTGCTGATGTCGGCCTATGCCTATTACAACGCCGGCGACTACGACAACTGCATCGGCTCGGCGACGCGTTACGTGACGTTGCACCCGGGAAGCCCGGACGCGGCCTACGCGCAATATCTGATCGCCGCCTCGCATTACGACCAGATTCCCGACGTCACCCGCGACCAGGGACGAACCGAGAAGGCGATTGCCGCCCTCGAAGAGGTGGTGCGCAAATATCCGACCTCGGAATATGCCGTCAGCGCCAAGGCCAAGCTCGAAGGCGCGCGCGACCAGCTCGCCGGCCGCGAGATGAATGTCGGCCGCTATTACATGGAGAAGCGCGACTACACCGCCGCCATCAACCGCTTCAAGACCGTGGTGACGCAGTATCAGACGACGCGGCATGTCGAGGAAGCGTTGGCGCGGCTGACCGAAGCCTATATGGCGATCGGCATCGTCGGCGAAGCGCAAACCGCAGCTGCCGTGCTCGGGCACAACTTTCCCGACAGCCGCTGGTACAAGGACGCTTATAATCTCGTGAAGTCCGGCGGGGTCGAGCCGAGCGAGAATACGGGTTCCTACATCTCCAAGGCCTTCAAGAAGCTGGGTCTCGGCTAGCCTTCCGAATCCGAATTTTGCTAAACTTTGCAGCGCCCGCTGGGGCGAATGACGGATTCGCGCGAACCACCACACCAGGATTGATCTCGCATGCTGGCGCGTCTGTCGATCCGTGACATCGTCCTGATCGAACGGCTCGATATCGAATTTTCCCGTGGGCTGGCGGTTCTGACCGGCGAAACCGGCGCGGGCAAATCCATCCTGCTCGACGCCTTTGCGCTCGCGCTCGGCGGCCGCGGCGATTCGGGCCTCGTCCGCCATGGCGCGGAGCAGGGGCAGGTCACCGCGGTGTTCGACGTGCCGAAGGGCCATCCGGCCACCACCATCCTTTCCGACAACGGGCTCGAGGACAATGGCGAGATGATCCTGCGCCGCGTGCAGCTCGCCGACGGCCGCACCCGCGCCTTCATCAACGATCAGGCGATCAGCGTGCAGACGTTGAAGGCCGTCGGTTCGGTGCTGGTGGAAATTCACGGCCAGCATGACGAGCGCGCGCTGGTCGATGCCTCAACCCACCGCCGCCTGCTCGATGCGTTCGCGGGGCTCGAAAAGGATGTCGCGGCGCTGGAGCAATTGTGGGACGCAAGGCGCGCCGCCAACGCCGCACTCGAACAACACCGCGCCGGCATGGAACGCGCCGCGCGCGAGGCGGACTATTTGCGCCATGCTTCTGAGGAATTGAAAACGCTGGCGCCGAAGGACGGCGAGGAAACCGTGCTTGCCGAACGGCGCACCATCATGATGCAGGGCGAGAAGATAGCGGCGGATCTGCGCGAGGCGCGGGAAGCGGTCGGCGGCGATCATTCGCCGGTGCCGGCATTATCAGCGGCGGTGCGGCGTCTGGAGCGGCGGGCCGCCAATTCGCCGGCCCTGGTCGAACCGGCGGTGAAGGCGATCGATGCGGCGATCAATGCGCTGGAGGAGGCCGATCAGCATCTTTCCGCGGCACTGGCCGCGGCAGATTTCGATCCCGCGGAGCTCGAACGGATCGAGGAGCGGCTGTTCGCGCTGCGCGCGGCCTCCCGCAAATATTCGACGCCGGTCGATGGGCTCGCGGCGCTGGCGGCGAAATATGCCGCTGATGTCGCGCTGATCGACGCCGGCGCCGATCAATTGAAAAAACTCGAAGCGGCGGCCGATGAGGTCGACCGGCGCTATGGCGCCGCTGCTGCCAAATTGTCGGTGGCGCGTGGAAAGTCTGCGGAAAAACTCGACAAGGCGGTCAACGCCGAACTGACGCCATTGAAACTCGAACGCGCGACGTTCACGACGCAGATTGAATCCGATCCGCAGTCGCCGGGCCCGCAAGGTTTTGACCGGATCGAATTCTGGGTTCAGACCAACCCCGGCACGCGGCCGGGACCATTGATGAAGGTCGCTTCCGGCGGCGAGCTGTCGCGCTTTCTATTGGCGTTGAAGGTGGTGCTGTCCGATCGCGGCTCGGCGCCCACCTTGGTGTTCGACGAAATCGACACCGGGGTTGGCGGCGCGGTGGCGGACGCGATCGGCGCCCGGCTTTCGCGGCTCGCCTCCAAGGTGCAGGTGATGGCGGTGACGCATGCGCCGCAGGTCGCCGCAAGAGCCGGCCAACATTTGCTGATTTCCAAGGATGCGCTCGACAAGGGCAAGCGCGTCGCCACCCGCGTCAACGCGCTCGCCGCCGACCACCGCCGCGAGGAGATCGCCCGCATGCTGGCCGGCGCCGAGATCACCGCCGAGGCGAGGGCGGCCGCCGAACGCCTGCTGCGCGCGGCGACGGCGTAACGATGGCCTCGCGACCATGGCTGTGAAAGCAAAGAAAAAGCTTGCCGACGTCGCCGACCTCACCAAGGCGCAGGCCAGGGTCGAGCTGACGCGGCTGGCGCTTGAGCTCGAAGGACACGACAAACGTTATTACCAGGACGACGCGCCAAGCGTCAGCGACGCCGAATATGACGAACTGCGCAAGCGCTTCAACGCCATCGAGGCCCGCTTTCCGGAATTCGTCACTTCGGACTCGCCGTCGCAGAAGGTCGGTGCGCAGCCGTCCGGGCGTTTCAAAAAGGTCCGCCACGCGGTGCCGATGCTGTCGCTCGACAACGCCTTTGCCGAGGAGGACGTGGTCGAGTTCGTCGGCCGCATCCGCCGCTTCCTCAAGCTTGGCGACGATGACAAGATCGATTTTTCCGCCGAGCCGAAGATCGATGGGCTATCGATGTCGCTCCGCTATGAGGGCGGCGAACTCGCAACCGCCGCCACGCGCGGCGACGGCGCCGAGGGCGAGGACGTCACCGCCAACATCCGTACGCTTGAGGACGTGCCGAAGAAGCTGAAAGGCCGCAATGTACCTGAGATCTGCGAGGTGCGTGGCGAGGTCTACATGACCAAAAAAGCCTTTCTGGCGCTGAACGAGCGCCAGAAGGCCGCCGGCGACACCATCTTCGCCAACCCGCGCAATTCGGCGGCGGGCTCGTTGCGGCAAAAGGATCCTTCCATTACCGCCTCGCGCCCGCTCGGTTTTTTCGCCTATGCCTGGGGCGAGATGAGCGCGATGCCGGAAGCGACGCAATCCGGCATGATCAAATGGTTCGAGCGCTGCGGTTTCAAGACCAATCCGCTAACGAAACTTTGTCATTCGGTCGAGCAGTTGATCGCCTTCCACCGCAAGATCGAAGAGCAGCGCGCCGAGCTCGACTACGACATCGACGGCGTCGTCTACAAGGTGGACCGCCTCGACTGGCAGGAACGGCTCGGCTTCGTATCGCGCACGCCGCGCTGGGCGGTCGCACATAAATTCCCGGCCGAGCGCGCCATGACCGTGCTTAGGGATATCGAGATCCAGGTCGGGCGCACCGGATCGTTCACCCCGGTCGGCAAGCTCGAGCCGGTCGGCGTCGGCGGCGTCATCGTGCAAAACGTCACGCTGCACAACGAGGACTACATCAAGGGCGTCGGCGGCGACGGCGAACAGTTGCGCGACGGCCGCGACATCCGGATCGGTGACACCGTCGTCGTTCAGCGCGCCGGCGACGTGATCCCGCAAATCGTCGACGTCATCATCGACAAGCGGCCGAAGAACGCCAAAGAGTTTCATTTCCCGAAGAAGTGCCCGTGCCCGCTACATACCGACGTGGTGCGCGAGGAGACCGCCACCGGAGAAGAGGGGGCGCGCGCCCGCTGCACCGGCGAGTTCGCCTGTCCCTACCAGAAGATCGAGCACCTCAAATTGTTCGCCTCGCGCCGCGCCTTCGATATCGAGGGTCTCGGCGAGAAGCAGGTCGAATTCTTTTTCGAGAATCAATGGGTGAAGGAGCCCGCCGATATCTTCACGCTGCCCAAGCGCAACGCAAAGCTGAAACTGGAGGAGATCGAGGGCTACGGCGAAACGTCAGTGCGCAACCTGTTTGCGGCGATCGAGGAGCGGCGGCGGATTTCGCTGGAGCGTTTTATTTTCGCGCTCGGCATGCGCCATGTCGGCGAGACCACCGCCTTGGCGCTGGCGCGCGGCTATGGTTCCTGGAAGGCGTTTCACGACGCCGGCCTCAAGGTCGCTCATGGCGACGAGGAGGCGATCGCCGAGATGGATGCGCTCGACCAGATTGGGGAAACCGTGATCAGGAGCGTCGCCGCCTATTTCGGCGAGAGCCACAACCGCGGCATCGTCGAGCGGCTGACGAAAGAAGTCACCATCCTCGATGCCGAAAGGCCGAAGAGCAATTCGGCCGTCGCCGGCAAGACGGTTGTCTTCACCGGTTCGCTGGAGAAGATGACGCGCGACGAGGCCAAGGCCACCGCGGAGCGGCTGGGCGCCAAGGCGGCCGGCTCGGTGTCGAAGAAGACGGATTACGTGGTCGCGGGTCCCGGCGCCGGCTCCAAGCTCGCGGAAGCCAAGAAGCACGGCGTGCCCGTGCTGACCGAAGACGAATGGCTGAAGCTGATCGGGGAGTGAGGGGCGTCGCCGCATTTGCCGTTGTCGTCACCCGCGAAGGCGGGTGACCCAGTATTCCAGAGGCGGTTGTGCTCGAACCGAGAAGCCGCGGCGTACTGGATCGCCCGCCTTCGCGGGCGATGACGGGCTGGCCCTCACAGCATCCCCGACTCTTCCTCCTCCGCCTGTTCCATCAATTCCTCGCTGACAACGACCGTGCGGCGCGGCACCAGAAAGATCATGGTCGAGGCGCAGGCGGCGGATAACACGAAGATCGCCGCCGTCAGCGGCAGCGTGGTCGAGAAATGCCCGCCGAGATAGGCGCCGAACTGCGAGACCAGCGAGCCGATCCCCATCTGCAAAAATCCCATCGCACCGGATGCGGTGCCGGCGGCTTCGGGGCGGACGCTGATGGCGCCGGCTGCCGAGTTCGACATCACAAAGGCGTTGGCGAACATCACGAGCATCTGCGTGCCGAACAGCCATGAAGGCTGCTGGTTGAAGCCGGTGATGCTCCACGTCAGGTTCAACAGGCTGCCGGTGAATTGCAGCGCGAGCCCGAACCAGATCAGCTTCTCCAGCTGATGGCGCGGCGCAAAGCGCACGCAAAACAGATTGCCGATCAGATAGGCAAATCCCGTGGTCGCAAACCACGCGCCGTATTCGGCGCTGGTGCGGCCCATCTCGGTCACCACGATGTAGGGCCCGCCGCCGGCAAAGGCGAAGATGATCTGCGAGGCCAGCACCTGGCACAGCATGTAGCCGATGAAGGCGCGGCTGGTGACGAGGCTGCCGACGTCGCCGCGAAAGCCGCCGGCCTCGACACGGTCGCGGCGCGTCTCCGGCAGCGCGAAAGCGATGATCACGGCGACGGTGAGCGAGGCTGCGGTGATACAGTAGAAGATCGCGCGCCAGCCAAACGCGGTCTCGAGCAGGCCGCCGGTCAAGGGGCTTAGCATCTGCGCGATCATCATCACCGCGATGACGAGGCTGATCATGGCGCCGATGCGCTCGCGGCTATAGAGATCGCGGATGATGGCGCGGCTCACCACCATGCCGGTGGCGCCGCCCAACGCTTGCAGGAAGCGCGCCGCGATCAGTTGCGGCAGGTTTTGCGCCAACATGCAGCCGATGCTTGCCGCCACCATCAGGCTGAGACCCCACAGCAGCACCGGGCGGCGGCCGAATCTGTCCGACAGCGGGCCCATGATGATCTGCGAGCAGGCGATGCCGACCATATAGAGCGACACCGTCATCTGCGCGACCGAGATGTCGCGCCCGAATAATACCGCGAGCTTCGGCAGCGCCGGCACCAAGAGATAGAGCGAGATCGGCGCGACGCCGGTCATCGCCACCAGCATCAGCAACATGATCCGCGATTTCGCGATGTCGTCATAGGTCGCGGCGGTGGGCGGCTTGCCCATCACTCCGTGCATGCTGGTCCGATCCGGTTGTTCGAATCGGACTGTAGCGTTATCGCGCGAGCGGAATACGGACGTTTCGGAATGCGGCCATTCCGATTTTGGGACGGTTATTTCAGCGGCGGTGCTGGCGCAAATGTCATCATCCGCCACCGGGTCGGCGCAACGCGCCGCCCGATGACAGGCTCCAGCGGATGATCCAGTATTCCAGAGAAGTCTGCTTTGGATCGAGAGGCCGCGGCGTACTGGATCCTCCGCTTTCGCGGGGGATGACAATCATGGGTGTAGCGGCGCCGTCGCCTGGTCGAGCCATGTCTTGGTGGCGTCATCGAGGTGCGGGCGGACCTCGGCGGCAACACGGGCGTGGTAAGCGTTGAGCCAGCCGAGTTCGGCCTGGCTCAGCATGCTCACGTCGATCAAGCGGCGGTCGATCGGCGCCAAGGTTAGCGTCTCGAACGCGTTCATCGGCTTCTCGGCGCCGGCAATATCGGTGCCGACGACGAGTTCCAGATTCTCGATCCGGATGCCGTAGGCATCGGTTTTGTAGTAGCCCGGCTCGTTGGACAGGATCATGCCGCGCTTGAGCGGCGTGGTGCCGAGCCTTGATATCCGCGCAGGGCCCTCATGCACCGACAGATAGCTGCCGACGCCGTGGCCGGTGCCGTGCTCGAAATCGATACCGGCCTGCCACAAGAATTGCCGCGCCAGCGCGTCGATCTGCGCGCCGGTGGTGCCATCGGGAAATACCGCGCGCGCGATCGCGATATGGCCGCGCAGCACGCGGGTAAAGCGGTCACGCATCTCTGCGACGGGCTCGCTGATCGCGATGGTGCGGGTGACATCGGTAGTGCCGTCCTGATATTGCGCGCCGGAATCGATCAGCAAGAGATCGCCGCGCGCAATGCGCCGGTTGGTCTTGCGGGTGACGCGATAATGCACGATGGCGCCGTTCGGCCCGGTGCCGGCGATGGTGGGGAACGAAACGTCTTTCAGCGCGCCGGTGTCGCGGCGAAACGTCTCCAGCGCTTCGACCGCGTCGATTTCGGTCAGCGCGCCGGACGGCGCCTCGCGGTCGATCCAGGCAAGGAACCGCACCAGGGCCACCGCGTCGCGCCGGTGCGCTGACCGCGTGCCTTCGATCTCGGTTGAATTCTTCACCGCCTTCAACAGGCTGACGGGATCGCTGCCGCGCACCAGCTTGCCGCCGGCATTGCTGATGAGGCGGCTGAGCGCATCGGCGGCGGTTGCATTGTCGAGCGCGATCGCGGCGCCTTTTTGCGCGAGCGCGGTCAGGCTCGGCGTTAGCGCGTCCGGCTCCCTGACATCGGCGGATTGTTCGAGATGGTCGCGCGCGGAGTTCGAGAGCTTGCGATGATCGATGAACACCGTCGGCCGGCCGTCCTTCGGCACCAGCGCATAAGACAAAGGCAGCGGCGTGTGCGCGACATCGGCGCCGCGGATATTGAAGGTCCAGGCCACCGCGTGCGGATCCGACAGCACCAGCGCATCGACGCCGAGCTTGTCGATCTCCTGGCCGATGCGTTTGAGCTTTCCCGCCTCGTCCTCGCCGGCGAATTGCTTGCCGTGCACGGCAACCGGGGCGAGCGGCGGCGGCGGACGCTCGGTCCACACGGCGTCCAACGGATTGGTCTCGACCGCGACCAGTTCCGCGCCAGCCTTGTCGCAGGCCGCCGCCAGCCGTTCGGCCGCCGCTGAGGTATGCAGCCACGGGTCAAACCCAAGCCGATCGCCGGGGGCAAGATGCTGCGCCAGCCAGCTCTCCGGTGGCGGGTCGATCAGCGGCTCGACCGCCCAGGCCCTGGCATCCACCTGCTTGCCGGCCTGCAAGGTGTAGCGGCCGTCGACGAACAATGCGGCCTCCTGGGTCAACACGATCGCCATGCCGGCCGAGCCGGTGAAACCGGTCAGCCAGGCCAGCCGCTCTTCCGACGGCGCGACATATTCGTTTTGTTGCTGATCGGCGCGGGGAATCACAAAGCCCGAGAGCTTGCGCCGCGCCAGTTCGGCGCGAAACGCCGACAGCCGCGCGGTCAGCGCCACGCCGCCTTCGGGCTCCTCGAATGTCTGGAACTGGGCTTCGAACATGCGCGAATAGCCTTACGCAGATATCGTAGGATTGAGAGGAAAATTCCGCAATGCGTCACAAATCCTTTCAATTTGCCAAATGGTATGCTTGAATTGCTGCACCTGCACTAGACGGGATGTAACGATTTACTGTCAACGATTTGGGGTCAGAGGCAGTTCGTCGAACGAGATGCGGAGGAAATCCAGGGCTGTTCCAACTCAACGACGAGGGGATACACGATGCCTGTATTCACGTTTGAGAAGATCTCGCCGCCGGTGCGACGCGGTCCGCTGCCGCCGATCGAAAAAAAGCAACGTGGCGTCATCGTCCAGATTCTGGATCGTTTTGCCGAGGCGCGCGTCAAGCGCTCGCTGCGCGGGAAGAAAAAGGGCGTGATTTCCCGCCGCCAGCCCAAGCCGACGAAATAGATTTACCCCGGATTACGCAGCAACAGGCTGCTCCAGCCTTCGATACGCAGTTGTTTGACCGGCACCAGCCCGCGCGCGCGATAGGCGGCGATCACGCCCCGTGCCTGATGCGTCAATAATCCCGACAAGATCACATGAGCCGACGGCGCCAGATGGCGGGCCATCGGCCCCGCCAATTGCCGCAACGGATTGGCCAAAATATTCGCCAGCACAAGGTCGAACGGGCCATATTGAGCGAATTGCGGCGCCGAAAACCCGGTCGCGCGGATGACCTGCACCCAATTGCCGGCTTCGTTGAGCCGGGTGTTCTCGCGGGCGACCTTGACCGAAGGCGGATCGATGTCGCTCGCCAGCACCTGACCGTGCAGCGCCTTCGCAGCCGCGATCGCGAGCACGCCGGTGCCGGTGCCGAGATCGAGCACGCGGTGAGGCCGGCGCGCCTTCAACACGTGATCGAGCAGCAACAGGCAGCCGCGCGTGGTGCCGTGGTGGCCGGTGCCGAACGCCAGCGCCGCCTCGATCTCGATGCCGAGTTTGTTCGCCGGCACCCGCGCACGGTCATGCTGGCCGTGGACGACGAACCGCCCGGCCGGGACAGGAACGAGATCCTCGAGGCTGGCCTTGACCCAGTCTTTGGCCTCGATGGTGTCGAACGCGATGCGCTGTGCGACCTCCTCGCCGGCGGCGTTGCCGACGAGCTCCCGCACCAGCGCCTGGTCCGGCGCGTCGGCAAAGTGCACGGTGACGTCCCAGCGCCCGTCCGGCCGCTCGAACGCGGCCATCGGGGCCTCGCCGTCGAAGAAGATCTCGGTCAGGACGTCGAGCACGCCTTTGGCGGTCTGCTCGTCGCCGATCGCAAAGCTGGCGCGGTGGGTGGCGGGGGTGAGGGCACTCATCGAAAATGCGACGCGCGGCTAGCGCGGCTCGAACTTGTAGCGGAAGGTGCAGCAGTGCCCGCCCTGCATGAGGGTCTGATCGCGGTCGAGGCTGACGCCGCCGCCGGCCGCCGCGGCAATGTCAACGTCGCCATCGCAGACCAAGAGCGCGCCGAGTTCAGGTTCGCCGAGCGCTCGAAAGAACTCGGCGAAGCGGCAGCTCGTCACGTCGATATGCAAGGCTTCCTCGTCCTTGCGCAGGATGTCGAATGTGACTTCGCGTTGGGTGACATCATTATACGCACCCTGCATCGCCGCCCATTTGCGCCGCGGGCTGCCCTCGATGCCGCTGCCAACAGCGGCAAATAGCTGCCTCGACCAGTCGCGCAGCGCGCCCCTGACGATCGTGTCGGCCTTTTCCTTGCCGAGCTCGGCCCGCAACGCGTGCATCACCGGAACCAGCACCTGCGCCTGGATGCGGGTCTTGTCCAACATGGAGATGTTCGGGTCCACCAGATAGTCGTCGAGCACGCCCATGGAAAAATCCTCAAATACTGGCCTGATCAGCGGCCGCCATAACAGTACTCGATTATTCCACAGCCTTATACGCCGGCCGGACGCCCGTTTTGCACAGGCTAACAATTTGAATCCCCGGAAGTTTTCCACAGCCGTCCACTGCGCCGGTCGCCGCCCAGGGACCGATTAGTTCAAATTTTAAGCACAATCACTTCCAGTTTCCGGAAGATTTGCAGGTTCCGCATTGAAGCAGCCTTAGGTTCCGTCCCGTACATGTACGGGGCTGACCAAATTCAGCGGAGTGGCAACGGAGGCGAAGTTGAAGCATCACTTTTTGAAATTTCTGTCCGATGAATCGGGGGCGACCGCGATCGAATATGGTCTGATCGCGGCGGGCATCGCGCTCGCGATTATTGCCGTGGTGAACGGCCTGGGTTCGAACCTCAACACCCAGTTCACGTCGATCAATACCTCACTGAAATAGCCCTTCCTAAACAACCACATCCGACAAGAAACCCGCGTGGGAAAGCGTCACGCGGGCGGGTCAATTCGCCTTCGGCAGCGCCCGCAGGCACGGCGCGGAGGCGGCCTCGATGATCGGTTGCATCTTGCTGACGCTCGCTGATCGCTCCATCGCCGCCAAGGCCTTCAGATCGTCGTCCGAGAGCCGGTCGGCCATGCCGTTGGCATAGCAATGGCAATATTGGTCGATCACGGCGGGCGAGAATGCCTTGCTCGCGGGGTCGGCATTCTGCGCCTGAAGGCAGGCCTGGGCCGTTGAATCGACAAATTTGGTGCGCGCCGACGCATCAAGGCCGGCATCGCCACGGCCAAACAGCGCGTCGCTGTAATATGACACGAAGAAAGCAACGACGAGCGCCACGGGCACCGCGCCCCATTTCAGGACCTTTTCGATTGTCGGCAGTGTCTCAGTTTGAAATTTCGACGGCATTGCTTTTCTTATAGGGCCGCGAACGCCCGGTGCCTGATTGGCATCGATCACCGCAACAATATCATCCATCTTGTGAATGCGGTTAGTGATGCCAGCGCCCACGGCGGGTGTAACGCCAAGCGTCTTGTGGACGCGGCAGAAGTTGTACCAAAAGAAGTAGAGCGCCAGAGCATGGCAATGGTTCTCGAATTTCTTTGAGAATGCATTTGTCGGCGCAGTCCGTCGGCGAGTCGCGCGATTAAGTAGGGACGTAGGTCAGCCTAATCACGTCCTCGACAATTAGATCGCTGGCCGCAAGACGGAGCGGCGGCCGGGGGCCGGCGAAGAATGGCTTGCCGCGACCAAGCACGATGGGGAGGAGGTAGAGTCGATACTCATCAATAAGACCGAGGTCGGTTAGGCTTCCTACCAAGTTTGGCCCGGCGACTTCAATCTCCCCAACTAGCTGAGCCTTCAGCCCACGTATCACCGCCTCGATGTCATTCTCGACAAGTGTGGCGTTGGGCCCAACCGACTTCAACGAGCGCGACATAACCCACTTCCGCTTGCTCCGCCATACTGCCGCGTACTCGCATTCGTCCGCGTCCCAATCCGAATGGTCATCGTCCCAATAACGCATTACCTCGTACATGCGGCGACCGTACACCATGCCCGTCAATCCAAGCACTTGCTCTATGTAGTGACGAAAGAGGCCGGCACGGGGTGGCCCCATTTTCTGGTGATCGACGTAGCCGTCCAGCGACTGGTTCATTTCGAAAACGAGCTTTGCCATGCTACAAATCTCCAGGTTCTTCCGAATAGCTTCAGCCGACGTTGCACGGAAGTGAATTTGGACACGATCTACGCGCGTCGCATTATCGGTGTGACCAATAACCGGAGGTCCGCTTTCCACCCAAGGCGGAGATTTCAAACTGAGACACTACCCGATTGTCAGCGCCATCCATCCCCAACCGATCCCCCGGTTCTCCACAGCCCTATCCACACGCTTATCCACCGGTTCCAAACAGCGCCCGATGGTCCCGCAAAATCACCCGCGCGGCATTGTGGCCGGGCGCGCCGGTGACGCCGCCGCCGGGATGCGCGCCGCTGCCGCAGTGATAGAGGCCTTTGAGCGGCCCGCGATAATCCGCATGCCCCAGCATCGGGCGAGCCGAGAACAACTGATTCAGCGTCAGCGCGCCGTGAAAAATATCGCCGTCGACTAGGCCGAATTGCCGCTCCAGATCGAGCGGCGACAGGATCTGCCGCCCGATCACGCTTGCCGCAAAACCCGGCGCGTATCTATCGACAGTCGCGATCATGAGATCGGCAACCTCGTCGCGATGATCGTCCCAGGATTTTCCGTCGGGCAAATTTGGCGCGACGTGCTGGCAGAACAGGCTCGCGACATGCTGGCCCGGCGGGCAAAGCGTGTCGTCCAAAGTCGAGGGGATCAGCACCTCGACCACAGGCTCGCGGCTCCAGCCATGATTGCGGGCGTCAAGCCAGGCGCGATCCATATAGGGCAGGCTGGGCGCAAGGATGATGCCGGCGGTGAGATGGTCGCCCTCGCCGGGCAACGCCGTGAACGAGGGCAGGGTGGCGAGCGCGACATTCATCCGGAAGGTGCCGGAGCCGTTGCGCCAATTTCGGATGCGGGCCAGGAATTTTGGCGGTAGCGCGTCTGGCGGCACCAGGCGGGTGTAGAGCAGTTTTGGGTTGACGCTAGAGGCGACATATTTTCCGCGAATAGTTTCTCCGCCATCGAGAACCACGCCGACCGCACGGTCGCGCTCGACGATCACCTCGCGCACGCTGGCCTCGGTTTCGATCTCGGCGCCATGGCTGAGCGCGGCGCGCGCCATCGCTTGTGTGATCGCGCCCATGCCGCCGATGGCGTGGCCCCAGACGCCTTTCTTGCCGTTCACCTCACCGAACGCGTGGTGCAGCATCACGTAGGCGGAGCCCGCGGCATAGGGGCTCGCGTAATTGCCGACGATGGCGTCGAAGCCGAACAGCGCTTTCACCAGATCGTTCTCGAAGCGATCGTCCAGCATCTCGCCGGCCGAGCGCGTGAACAAGTCGAGCAGGTCGCGGCTCTGTTCCAGCGAAAGCTCGCGCAAGATATTGGCGGCGCCGAGCGCATTGAGGCCTTCGCGGACCGCGCCGGCGCCAAATCCCTCGACGAGATTGGGCGGCGCGCGCAGCACGAACTGCCGCAGCACGTCGGCGATCGCCTCGAGCCCGCGCGAAAACGGCTCGATCGCTTCGGCATCATGTTCGCTGAGCTTCGCCACCGCCTGTAACGTGCGGCCTTCGCCGGACAGCAGATAGCTGCCGTCAGGCGCGGGCAGGAAATTCTGGGCGCGGCGCTCGACGATCGAAAGGCCGTGCTGGCGCAATTTCAGGTCCGCCATGATCTGCGGGTTCAACAGACTGACGGTGTAGGCCGCGACCGAATTGCGAAAGCCGGGATGAAACTCTTCCGTCACCGCGGCGCCGCCTACCACCTTGCGGCGCTCGACCACCTTCACGCGCAGGCCCGCCATCGCGAGATAGGCCGCGCAGGTGAGGCCGTTATGCCCGGCGCCGATGATGACGACGTCTGTCTCTGACATGATCCGTTCAAGAATTGTTGATGGTCCCGTCATTCCGGGATGGTCCGCAGGACCAGACCCGGAATCTCGAGATTCCGGGTTCGCGCTGCGCGCGCCCCGGAATGACGTTCCTTAGCGAAGACCCAGCGTTCCGCCCAGCGATTTCAAGGCCTGTCCTGCATTGCCCGCACTGGCGCCATATGCTCTTTTGCCCCCGTCCGGCGTCCGCCGGAAGTCGGCCCTTCTTGACGCGTTGTCTTCACGCGAACCGGTGCCCACCCCGGATCAAGTCCGGGGCAGGCTTTCGCCCAAACGCTTTGTCCGGAGCTTTCATGCATTCGCCCGAGCCGTCCGCCGTCACCGGCCAGCCGTCTGCTTCGCGAAACCGGCTGGTGCTGGTGGTCTACACATCAGCGATCTTTGTCAGCGCGCTGTTATTGTTCTCGGTGCAACCGCTGTTCACCAAGATGGTGCTGCCCCGGCTCGGCGGTTCGCCGGCGGTTTGGTCGGTGGCGATGGTGTTCTTTCAGTCGCTGCTGCTCGCCGGCTATTCCTATGCGCATTTCTTGATGCGGATCAAGGACCGCACCATTCCGGTCGCGGTGCATCTCGTGCTGCTTGTGCTCGCCTTGCTGACGCTGCCGCTGTCGATCGCAGGCAGTTTTGGCGAGCCGCCGAATTCGGGCTATGCATTCTGGCTGCTCGCGTTGTTCGCGGTCTCGATCGGGTTGCCATTTTTTGCGCTCGCCGCCAACAACCCGCTGCTACAGGCCTGGTTCGTCCGCACAGGGCATCCCGCCGGGCCCGATCCCTACTTCCTCTACGCTTCCTCCAATATCGGCAGTTTCCTCGCGCTGTTGTCCTATCCGGTGCTGCTGGAGCCGATGTTCACCCTGCGCACGCAGAACCTGATCTGGACCGGCGGCTATGGATTGTTGATCGTGCTGATCGCGGGCTGCGGCGCCTTGCTGCTGCGCTCGCCGGCACGCGCGATGGCCGATGCGCAGGTCGAGGAAACCGATGCGCCACCGCCTTCCTGGATGCTGCGCGGGCGCTGGATCTTCCTTGCCGCGGTGCCGTCGGGTCTCCTGATCGCGGTGACCGCGCATATCTCGACTGACGTCGCCGCGGCGCCATTATTGTGGGTGCTGCCGCTCTCGCTTTATCTGTTGACCTGGGTGCTGGTGTTCCAGTCGCGCCCGCTGTTGCCGCATCGATGGATGCTGCTGGCGCAGCCGGTGGCGATCGCGGGCGTGGTCATCTTGCTGGCGGTTGGCGGCGAACAGAACCTGCTGCTCACGCTCGGCGGACATCTCGTCTGTTTCTTCGTCATCGCGATGGCCTGTCATGGCGAGCTCGCGCGCACGCGGCCGCCGGCAAAATATCTCACCGGCTTCTATGTCGCGCTGTCGTTCGGCGGCATGATCGGCGGCCTGTTCGCAGGATTGATCGCGCCGTACGCCTTCTCATGGGTCGCGGAATACCCCATCCTGCTGGCGCTGGCGGCGCTGTGCCGGCCGCCCGGCGATGAACGGCTGCCGCGCTGGAGCCGCTGGTATTGGCCGTTCCTCGCCGTGCTCGCGGTGGCGTTGATTGGTCTGTCCTATTCCACCAGCACGGCCGCGTCGTGGCTCCAGGATCATCGGGTCTGGGTCGCAGGCTCAGTCGGCGTGCTCGCAGGGTTGTTGGCGCTGGCAGTGAACGCCAGCCGCTGGAAGATCCTTGCGACTGTCGTGGTGGCGCTGATGGCGATCCGGGTCTATCCGGCGGATGAAGGCCGCGTCGTCACCGTGCGCAGCTTCTTCGGCGTGCACAAGATCGTCATCACGCCGCACGGGCAGTATCACGTGCTGATGCACGGCACCACGATCCACGGCGCCCAGAAATTCGAGAACGATGACGGCACCCTGGTCGCGGGCAGGCCCGAACCGATCACCTACTACCACAAGGATGGCGGCATCGGGCAGGCGATCACCGCGGTCCGCGAGCGCAAGGGCGCGCCGCTGCGCGTGGCGGTGATCGGCGTCGGCTCGGGCACGCTGGCCTGTGCCTCCGAGCCCGGCGAGACCTGGAAATTCTTCGAGATCGACCAGACCATGGTCGATACCGCGCGCGATCCGAAATATTTCAGCTACATCCAGAATTGCGAGCCGGACCTGAAGCCGGTGATCGGCGATGCCCGGCTGACCTTCGCGAAGGAGCCTGACGGTGTCTATGATTTGATCATCGTCGACGCCTATTCATCGGATGCGATCCCGATTCATCTCGCGACCGAGGAGGCAATGGAGATCTACAAGGACAAGCTGGCGCCACAGGGGGCGGTGGTGATGCACGTCTCCAACCGCCATCTTGAACTCGCGAGCGTCATCGTCGGCATCGCGGATGCGAACGACCTCAAAAGCTGGGTCTATAGCGAGGATTCCGGACGCGACGATGAATATATCTTCGCGACCTCGGTTGTGGTCTCGGCGCGCGAGGAGGCCGATGTCGGCAACCTCGCCTCCTCGGATCAATGGGAGGAGACCGCGGCCGACGAGAAGCAGCGGGTCTGGACCGACGACTATTCCAACGTGCTTGGCGCGGTCTGGCGGCGGCTGCACGACGGCGAGCAGTAGGGGAGCGAGCGTTCAAAATAACTACGCGGTTGCAGGAACCACCCGACGCGGCCGAATTCGAACGCGGCTAACTATCGGATTATTCAGGCCTCGGTACGCGAGGCCGGCATTGCCATTGGACCGGTTTGACCATGGGCGGGCGACATGCTCAAAGCCTGACCGATGCTGTTCAATGACTATCCGTTCCTGCTGGTCTTCCTGCCGGCAGCGATCCTTGTTTACCGCCTCGTCGATCCCTATCCGCAGTTGCGGATTTTGGCGCTGGTGCTGCTGTCGTTCGCGTTCTACGCCTACGGCAATCCGCCGTTCATCCTGCTCCTGCTGTTCTCGATCCTGATCAACTGGCTGGCCGCGCTGGCCTACGCCAGGACCAAAATGGCGGCCATCATCACGGCCGCGATCGTCGCGGATCTCGCGGTGCTTGCAATATTCAAATATTCGAATTTTCTCGCCTACAATCTCGGTCTCGCGCTGGGCCGTTCGTTGCCGCAGTTCGACATCGTCCTGCCGCTCGGCATCTCGTTCTTCACCTTCCATCACATCATGTATCTGGTCGATCTGCGGCGCGGCAAGGCGCCGCTCTATCCGCTGCCCCGCTACGCGCTCTACATCTCGTTTTTTCCGCAGGCGATCGCAGGACCGCTGGTGCGCTGGTCGGAGGTGATGGAACAGTTCGGCCGAAAGGTCTATTCGCCGGGATGGCAGCGCGAGTTCTATGTGGGCCTTGCCTTTATCGCCACCGGCCTGTTCGAAAAAATCTTCCTCGGCGACCGTCTCGCGCGGATCATCGATCCCATCTATGCGCAGGCTGCGGCCGGTCCAGTCACCAACGGCGATGCCTGGCAGGCGCTGAGCTTCAGCTTCCAGATCCTCTACGACTTCGCCGGCTATTCCGATATCGCAATCGGGCTCGGCCTGTTGTTCGGCATCACACTGCCGTTCAATTTCAATGCGCCGTTTCGCTCGACCGACATTCAGGAGTTCTGGCAGCGCTGGCACATCACCCTGATGACGTTCTTGCGCGAATATCTGTTCTTCCCGCTCGTCAACAAGCGGATGGTGCCGCGGCGATGGCTTCCAGTGCAGTATTTCGGCGCCCTGCTGTTCACCATGGCGCTGTGCGGCCTGTGGCATGGCGCCAGTTGGACCTTCGTGCTGTGGGGCACCCTCCACGGGATTGCGCTGGTGATTTGCTCGCTTTGGCGCCGCTATTGTCCGAGACTGCCGTCTTTGCTCGGCTGGGCGCTGACCGTGGTCTTGGCGCTGCTGACCGGCGTGATCTTCCGCGCCGGCACGCTGGATGCCGCCTTCAATATCTTCCAGGGCCTTGCCGTGCCGCCCAATCTGGAGCAGTGGCGGCATCTGTGGCCGCTCGCGGTCATTCCGCTGATGGCGTTCCTGCTGCCGGCCAGCCAGGATGTCATCGCGCTATTGATGCGACGGCCGCGGCCCTGGCTTGCCGCCCTGATCGGCTTCGGCCTGTTGGCCATCCTGGTATCGCTTGGAGAAGGTGACGTCAGTGGATTTGCCTATTTCAAATTCTGATACTCCTTCTGATTCCCCCGAATGGAACCGTTGTTTGGCGGCCTGTGTCGGCACGCTCGCCTTGGGTGCCCTGCTGTTGTTCGCGTTCATGATCCTTGTCGATCCCTATGACAGCGGCAAGTTCGGCCTGCTCGGCATCGACGGCGTCGACGATCGCAACACCCACACGGCGGTGGCAAGCCTCGCGCGGGACGCCAGTTTTGACTCCGCCATCATCGGCAATTCGACGGCACTCATGCTCGATCCGGTCGATCTGTCGCGCGCGACCGGCCTGCGCTTCGTGCAGCTCGCCGTGACCGGCGCCAGTCCTCCCGAGGAATTCGCGGTGCTTGATTTCTTCCTGCGACATCATCCGCGTGTGCGCGCGCTGGTGGTCGTCACCGATCCTTCGTGGTGCGCTCACGATTCTGCGGCGCCATGGGGCGCATTCCCGTATTGGCTCTACGGGAAAAGTTCACTCATCTACGCGGCCCGGCTGTTCTCCTGGCCGGCGCTCGAGCACGCCTTCCAGCGGCTCTCGATCGGGCTTGGGTTGCGCAAGCGCATGGATCCAACCGGCACCTTCAAGGACATTTGGCCGCCGGGTGAATTCCACGAGATCAACAAGCCCAAGGATCCAGCGCCGGCGGCCACGACGGCCGGCCGCGATATCTTTCCCGAACTGACGCTGCTCGATGAGGTGATCAAAAAGCTTCCGGCCGATATTGCCGTGGTGCTGACCGTGCCCCCGACGCTTTACCCGATGATCCCGCAACCCGGCACGGTCGCGGGGGCGGAGAGCGAGGCGTGCAACGCGGCCTTGCGGCAAATCGTGGCCGGCCGTCCCCACAGCAACTTCATCGATTACCGCATCGACAATGCCATGACCCGTGACCGCGCGAACTTTGTCGACTTCATCCACTATCGCCCGAGTCTTGCGGCCAGAATGGCGGAAGGGATCGCCGCGAGCATCGCGCTCGGCAACGCCGCAAAAATCGATTTTTGAGCTCGACTTCCGATCAATCCGCGCCGGCGGCGAGATCTTCAAAATGTCCGTCGAGCCAGAGTTTCCGCGCGAGGCTGCGCTGGATCTTGCCGCTGGTCGTCTTCGGCAACGCGCCTGGCAGGATCAGCACGATATGACGCGCGAACAATTCATGCTGATCGGTGATCGCTTCGCGAATCAACCCCTTCATCTCGGCCGCATCGATCCTGTTGCGCTCGGTGCGCTCGATCTCCTGAACCACGACCAACACCTCTTCGTCGTGCTCGTCCGGCACCGAGAAGGCCGCGCCGCAATTCTGGCGCAGCGCCGGATGCCCGGTTTGCACCGTGTACTCGATGTCCTGCGGATAATGATTGATGCCGCGGATGATGATGAGGTCCTTGATCCGGCCAGTGATGAACAATTCGTCGGTCTCATCGAGAAAGCCGAGGTCGCCGGTCCGTAACCAGGTTGTGCCATCATCCACGCCAGCTATTTGTGCGTTCAAACCGGTTTTCGTGGCCTCAACGTTCCGCCAGTAGGAGCGCGCGACATTCGGCCCGTCGACCCAGATCTCGCCGACCTGGCCGATCGCCAGGCGCCTGCGGCTGTCCGGGTCGACAATGGCGATTTGCACTCCAGCCAGTGCTCGGCCGCAGCCGACCAGCATCTGAACGTCGGCCTCATCGGCTGCGGCGGCCACCCTGTGGGCCTGGAGCGCAGAACGGCTGACCGCCCGCGTGACGTGACCGGCGCCCCGGCGGCCGCCGGAGATCAATAGCGTCGCCTCCGCCATGCCATAGGCCGGAAACATGGCCTCCGGTTTGAAGCCGTGCCCGGCAAAGGTTTCGATAAACCGCTCGATGGTTTCGGCATGAACCGGCTCGGCGCCGTTCGCGGCGATCTTCCAAGAGGAGAGGTCGACACCTTCCATCTGATCGGCGCGATAGCGGCTGACGCAAAGGTCGTAGCCGAAATTGGGGCTGGCGGCGACCTCGGCGCGATAGTGGCTGATCGTGCG
>Ga0070717_10000356_pt1 | contig 29405 bp, 25 predicted proteins | sample LARL113metaG_FD_71366 | JGI IMG/M metagenome (GOLD analysis project Ga0070717, IMG submission 71366) | Corn, switchgrass and miscanthus rhizosphere microbial communities from Kellogg Biological Station, Michigan, USA - LAR L11-3 metaG | ecosystem: Host-associated > Plants > Roots > Rhizosphere ...
CAGCAGGTCCAGGCTCAACAGTCCGAGCAGCCCATTCTGGTGAAACAGGGTGAAGTAGCCGATAACGGTGCTCGGTGGTGGACTGGCGATGAAGACGATGATCTGGATAACCATAATCCCCACGATAGTCAGGGCAGCCGCTCCACCAGCTCGATAGAGAGGTTTCCAGGCGGACGCTGTCGTTGCGGCACGAGACTTATCCATCGGCTTCTGGCTGGTGGATGAGGATTCCCTAGTGGATGTTTTCATTTCCATGCTCCTTCTCCTCTCATCGCATAGCAGGATGAGATGCCTCTGCCTTTGTGAAAATCATCCGAGCCCAGGTGGCAGCTCGCTCTTCTTCCCCAGCCAGCAGGGGACCCTCCTTCTTCATGGCCTTCACGAAGAAGCTCTCCGGCGGGACGATCGGCTCGACTCCCATTGTGCGCAGCTGCCTGGCCATGCGCGGCGCGGCAGAACTCTTCCACAGGCGCCCGCGGAAGCGGGTATCAAAGCAAGCGACTGCCAGGCCGTTCAGCGATTGGGAGGAGACGTTTCCGAGCCAGGACTGCATACCCGGGGTTGGTCTAAATCCCTGGGTTGGAGAACCCAGCATGAGCAGGTCCACCCCCTGTAACTCGAGAGGATGTGCTGGATCTACTCGGACGGCCTGCGCCTGTCCAAAGGCACGCAACGAGCCGACAATGGCCTGAGCAATCTGCTCGGTGTTCCCGAATTGTGAATCGTAGATAACCAATGTATTCATATTCCCTCCTTGTAAATGCGGACTACTTTAGCTCTTCTTTGCTGTCCCTGCAGCCACGGCCTGCCCCGACTCGACAGTGCAGTCGGGCAGACCATAGCCGCTCTCAATCAGGTCTTTCAGCCGCCCCGTGAAGCGTGCTGCCGGAGCGCCGTCGATCATCTCGTGATCAAAGCTGATCGTCAGACTGAGATATTCCCGCATGGCGGTGCTCCCGTCAACGACCTCTCGTTTCACGCCAATCCCGCCCACCGTAATATAGAGGGTTTGGGGGGTGGCTGGAGGGATGCCCCATCCGACCCCCTCCCCAAACATACCAACCGCCGTGAGGCCCACCGTCCCAAGGACGTTCTTCTGCACATGTGGATACGTTCTACAGAGACACCAGAAGGCCCAAAAGAAGAATCTGATCAGAAAGGTCGGCAGGAACAGCACCCAGTTCTTGTCTGTGGCTGGTGTCCAGGCTTGTACCGCTTCTTCCACCTGGGCTGTCCTGATCTCCTGATGAATCTCTCTGAAGGTCTTCTTATTCGCTGCTCTGATGATGTAGATAGTGGGTTGCTTCTGGCCAGCCACGTCACGCTCAATCGGGGTCGACACGTCCACTTCATCAAACAGGATAAGGTGCTTCCGGCCTTTATAATATGCCTGCACAGCTTTGTTCTCATCGACGGCTTTTCCCAGGCACGTCGCGATGAACGCCGTGAACGACAGGGACTCCCCGGTGTTCGCTTTGTGCTCCCGCAGGAACGCGCGAGCCTTGGTCACATCGACTTCGATCAAGCCATGGATCATGGGCTTGCGCTGGACTGAACGCATCGCGAACGCCATCGCGCGCCTGCCCTTCGACGGGACCACCTGGTAATCAGCGTTGTTCTGTTTCATGCTCTCCCTCCCTCTGATGGGATAAGATGTTCCGTCTCCAATCCTCACTGCGTCGTGCCCATCAGCATCGATAGCACACCTTTCCAGGATAAAGTCTACGGCATGGACGTCACAAGGACAGCACAAAAGTGGACCTCCTGCTCACAGAGCCATCACAGGTGATCGATGCGGGTCCGGAGGAGGATGAGCAACAGAGGCTTGCACCTCTGCGGAAGCCGCGTGCTGAGCCAGGTCTGCTTCAATTACTCCTGTGTGCTGATCGCAGGTGCTCATGGTTCACGATAGCGCAGTCTCTGCCAGGATGTGTTCCCCAGGTCGGGCCTTGATCAGGTTTGCTCAGAAGAGCACTATCCAAAGGGACGGAAGTGGTCACCACACCTCGGTAGTATGGTAGACTCAGCCTCGACTCTCTGTCCCAGATAAGAGCTGTTATCCTGGACACATGAGCCGAAATGCACGACAGAGAGCGGCTTCAATGCCCTCCCGGGAGGGGCAAAATATGAGATTATCTTGGGCACGACAGCTTATCTCGACTGAAAGGATTTCTTGAGCCAGGTTTTTGAGTGACGACGAGCTTACCGTTGTAAATTTCGTCGGCGGGCCTAATAGGCCAGCTTCCTCTCAGCGCCTCAGAGAGCGGATATCAGGGCGCGCTGCCTTTTCCCCCCTGCTGCGTCTCGTCCAGGACGCGCACCAGGCTCTGGACGCTCTCCTTGCGCTCGCTGAGAGCCGCGAGTGCTGCTTGTAATTGCGCCGGGTCCCTGATCCAGCCGCGCGCGTCCCCTTCCTGCTTGCTGATGTAGTCGACCATGCGGCGCAGGTGACCGAGGTAGCTCTCCACCCAGGAAGGATCGAGGGCCACCTGCCCTGCCTTTGTATCGGCAGCCACCCGCTCGAGGCGGCTCGTCGTCTCTTGAGCCAGTGCCAGCCACTGTTCAACTTTGAGGCCAGTGCCCTGCTGGAACATGCGCTTCACAACCGGGCGCACGAACCGGTTCTGCTCGTCGTACTCCTTGATGTTGGCGCGCACGATCTCCTCCACCTGTCGATTGAGGGTGAGCGCGCGGTCTACCAGTTCGTGGTCGATGTGTATACCAGACATGGCCGATGCTGGCTGCTCCTGTAGGCGTTCTCCCGTGAGAGTCAGCCCAAGCAAGGAGAGGCCGACGGTATAGTCGAGTTCTTGCCCGTGCAGCTCGCCGGCGTGCAGGATCGTTCCCACTAGCCCGGTGGCACACAGTTCGGCGGAGATCAGATGACCCCCCGGCGCGCTCTGCCGGATGAATTCCTCCAGGCTCATGCCGTAGTAGGGGGCCAGGCGTTGGAAGGCCGCCATCCCGCCCGGCGTCTCGACCATGCCCGCGCCGAAGCAGTAGACCGCGACGCCGCTCTCGGCGCCCACCTCCTGGGCCAGCGACAGGGCCAGCGAGCGCAGCCCCACTTTGGAGGCCAGGTAAGGGGCCAGGAAAGGCATGCCCTCGGCCGACTCCATGGTGATGATCACGCCCTTCCTGCGCTCGAGCATGGCAGGCAGGAAGGCTTTGATGGCCAGGAAGGCCCCGCGCAGGTTGACGGCAAAGACGCGGTCCCATTCCTCGACCGAGTGGTCCAGCAGCGGTTTGGCAGTGAAGGACTCGGCGTCGTTCACCAGGATGTCTACCTCGCCGTATGCCTCGCGCGCCTGCCGGTGCAGGCGTTCCACGCTGGCCGGCTCGGAGATATCCGTCTGCACAAAGAGGGCGCTGCCCCCCTCTCGCTGGATGATCTGCTCCGTCTCTTGCCCGGAGGCATTGATCTCGGCGATGACGACGGCAGCGCCAAGGTGAGCGAGGAGGCGCGCCGTCTCCCGGCCAATGCCCTGGCCGGCTCCGCTCACCACCGCGACCCCTCCCCGCAGGGCTTCGCGGCTGACGCCCGCGCGTTCAATCATCTTCTGGCACCCATCCCTCACGTTCACGTCCTCCTCGGACGTGCCATGTGCGTTTGTCTCCATTTTCGTCTCACTCCTTTGCCATTATGCGAGAGACGCATACGCTTCGACGGGCCATGGTTCAGGCCTGGCCTCCGGCGCATTCACAGGGGTTCCATTCCTGTGCGTCACGTCTTGCATCGTATCATTCTTCTCTTCATCCCAGGGCGTATTGTTCTCCCGCAACCGGGCTGCTCTCAGCAGAAGCGAAGGCCCACGCCTGGAGTTCAATCGCCCCGATATTGCTCTTGAGCACGAGCAGGGCACGCGGCTGCAGGCCGACATCCCCATGTGCTTCGCTCCCCACGACGGTAGGGCGCGCCACCACCACGCTCGGGAGATTGGTCGTAATCGCGCCGAGCGTCGTCGCCGCATCCACGTGGAAAGCTGGAGTGTTGAGCAGGACCACGTGGATCGTGCCCACGGTGGTGGTGAACTGGTACCTCCCCCGCGGCTCGATAGCTCCCTCGAAATGGATGGACCCGGCCTCGGTTGAGAGGTGCGAGTCGCCGGTGAGGAGACTGTGCCGCACGGTGATCGTCCCGGCAGTGCTGGTTGAGTTGAGTTGGCCGTGGGCATCCGTTACCGTGATCGTGCCGGCCTTCGTCACCAGGTTCAGGTCCACTCGACCGGGAAGGGCAATGTCTACATCGACCTCGGTGGTGGTCGTCGCCAGCGAGAACTCGCCCCGCTCAATCGTGACAACCACCTCGTTGCCTCCCGGTTCCTGCTCATACGTGGCATGCACACCTTCCAGGGCCTGTCCGAAGAGGCGGTTGCGCCTGGTAATCTGCACAACCACCTCATCAGTTCGAGCACCACGAAAGGCGCGAATCGTTCCAAAATCGTTTTTGACCGCGACGCGGGGATGCTCTCCCACTGCGAAGCGGCGCGTTTCTACCTGCGCTGTCATCCTTCATATCCTTTCCTTCCACGGTCACTGCTCCTTGCGATACACCAGTCCCGGCTCTCGCTTGCAGGATCGCGGAATGTTCCACTCGAGCATGGAGCCCCTGCATCTCAGATTCATCTCACAGCATAATCGAGGGAGGTATCAAACCGATCACAGTACGGCACCATTTGCTCACAGTTTTCACACAAATCCCGGACTTGCTCTTCCACAGGCAGAGATGTCCTCATTGTGATGTCTTTGTGTCGGTGGAGGTGCGCTTCGTGATGAGCCTGTGGAATGAAAGGGATATACTTGCAGGGAGTACAGAAAAGTTTGAACGCAACAGGTCAGTGAAAGGAGAAACCTGATATGAGAAAGAAACTGTGCATAGGATTGCTAGCGGCTGCATCAGCAGGCTACCTGCTGCACCGCCAGGGAAAGCGCTGGGGCGCGACCGAAGATGAAGTGTACCGCTCCCTGCCGGGCGATGACCTCGTGCCGCACCCCATGCTGGAAACAACACACGCCATCACCATCCACGCCTCCGCCGCAACCATATGGCCCTGGCTGGTGCAGATGGGCTACGACCGGGGCTGGTGGTACACCGACGCGCGCTGGTACCGCCTGGTCGAGACGACTCTCTGGAAGGCCAAGCCCCACACGAGCGCCGAGCGCATCATCCCGGAATTGCAGCGCCTTGCGGTCGGCGATACCATCCCCGATGGTCCTCCCGGCACCGCTTTCTTCACGGTGGCTCAACTTCAGCCACAGAAGGCACTCGCCCTCTATTCGACGACCCACATCCTCTTGATGGCGCCCGCTTCTGTGCGCAACAATCCGCGGCTGGGCCTGTACGGCAATTTTAGCTGGGTGTTCGTGCTCGATGAGCAAGCAGAGGGTGTGACCAGGCTCATCGTGCGCACGCGAGCCAGCTACGGACCTCCCCTGTTCAGGATGCTCACGCTCCCGCTGTTCTATCCCGGCGACTTCCTCCTGGCGCGCATGATGCTGCGCACGATCAGGCAGCATGTGGAACGTGGCAATGGCCATCTACAGGCAACGGAGCAGGTCGAGGCAACAGCAGGCGGGGAACTTCCTCTGTAGGGAGGGTTTACCGCAAGATGGTATCAACCTGTATGTCGGCAGATAAACAAGAAAGGGAAGGGCAAGAACCGATGAGAGACAGGCGACATCACTTGAGTATTCTCTTCGTCTTGACCGCCGTGCTGATCTTTACTCTGGGGGCAGGAGCTTCTGTTGTGTCTGCGTGTGGGTCCAAACCCTGGCGCATCGTCAACAGCCCAGACGCCAGTTCTACCAGTACCAACTCGCTGCTTGCGGTGACGGCCATCTCGGCGAACAACGTGTGGGCGGTTGGTTATCCAACGGAGCACGGCGTCTTGATTGAGCACTGGAACGGCAGCACATGGAGCATTCTCCCCGGCCCACCTCATGGCACAACCAGCGACACACTGAGAGGGATTGCAGCCGTCTCAGCCGGGGATATCTGGGCCGTGGGCGACCGGTACAACCCAGGCAAAGGCGTCTATCAGACGCTCATCGAACACTGGAATGGCTGGGTATGGAGCATCGTTGCCAGTCCCAACGTGGGGCCGAACAGTAACACTTTACGAGGGGTGACGGTCGTCTCGAAGAACAACATCTGGGCGGTCGGCTCCTCGTATGACAATGTCAAAACGAGCGCTTCCCAGACGCTCATCGAAGACTGGAATGGATGCAAGTGGGTCGTCGTTCCCAGCCCGAACGCCAGCGCCGGGAAGGACCGCAGCTCCCTCAGCAGCGTGGTGGCCATCTCCGCGAACGATATCTGGGCTGTAGGAAACTACTTCAACAGCGCCAGCAATACCGCATTGACGCTGATCGAACACTGGAACGGAAAGCAATGGGCGATCTCGTCGAGTCCCAATCCCCCCGCTCCCAGTGATAGCTCGCTCAATAGCGTGGCCGCCGGTTCGTCGCGCGATGTCTGGGCCGTTGGAACCTGGATCGACCTCCCGCACAACAGCTACCAGACGCTGACCCTGCACTGGGATGGCCTGAGATGGAAGATCGTTCCCAGCCCGAATTCCACTCCTCCCTATAGTTTCCTCAACGGGGTGACGGTCCTCTCAGCACGCGATGCCTGGGCGGTGGGGATATCTGGCGAGGTCAGGACCGATACGGCTCTCACGCTGATCGAACACTGGGACGGCCTCGGTTGGAAGATTGTCAACAGCCCCAACGTCGGGATGGGGAACGATCTTCTGTGGGCCGTAGCGCGGGTCCCGGGTACGCACAACGCCTGGGCAGTCGGCTCTCATTCAGGGCCAACGTATCAGACACTCACAGAGTATAATGGGTAGTAATCTGCAAAGAATCTTGTAAGCTGGTGTCATGACCTGGAGTGACGGCAGAAGCCGCTATCTTCAGGTCAGTGTGGCTGGTTGGCCGTCGCCTGGGGTGAGAGGCATGACGCGTCAACTGGAGAACACCAACATTCTCCTATGTTCTCTCCTCTCACAGGAGCGACCAGCGCGGAGGAGAGGCAATGAGCGGCTTCCCATACCCGCCCTTTGCCTCTCGTCTGCGGCCTCTCGCCCGTACATAGTATCCGTCTCAACTCCACTGCCAGTTCGTGATTTCAGCGGGGTCTACCCCGTGTTCCTGGATATAGCGGCGAAAGTCGCGCAGCACGTACTCGTAGTGGTGCACGCGCTCGCTGGCCCTGATCGCCACACGCGGGTTGCGCGTCCCCGCCAGTCGGATAGCCTGCATGAGGATGTGGTAGCGGCTGGTGCCGTTGCGCACCGTCATATCGAACGGCGTGGTGGTAGTCCCTTCCTCCTGGTAGCCGTTGATGAAGAAGCGCTCGGTGTGCTGGCGCCCGAAGAGCAGTTGTTTGACCGCCGAGGGGTAGCCGTGGAAGTTGATGATCACCGGCGCCTCCGCGGTGAAGAGCGCCTCGAACAGCTCGTCATCCAGACCGTGCGGGTGCGCCGTATCTTTCTGCAGGATGAACAGGTCGGTGACATTGACCACGCGCACGCGCAGTTCCGGCATCTCCTGGCGCAAGATGTGCGCCGCCGCCATGATCTCCAGCGTGGGGATATCGCCGATGCCCACCAGTACGACATCCGGGTTGATGCCATCGTCGATGCTCGCCCATCGCCAGACGGTCGCACCCGCGCGGCAGTGCGCTACCGCGTCCTGCATGGAGAGCCACTGCGGCAAGGGCGGCTTGTTGGCGATGATGAGGTTCACGTACTCGGTGCTGTGCAGGCAGTGGCGCAGTGTGCTGATCAGGCAGTTGGCGTCCGGCGGCAGGTAGACCCGCGAGACCTGCGCTTTGCGGTTGAGGACATCGTTGATGAGGCCGGGGCTTTGATGCGAGAAGCCGTTGTGCTCCTGCCGCCACAGCGTCGAGGTCTCCAGGTAGTTGAGTGAGGCCACCGGCGGGCGCCAGGGCAGTTCCTGGGACATCTTCAGGAACTTGGAGTACTGGTCCATCATGGAGACCACAATGCTCAGGAAGGCTTCGTAGGAGGGGAACAGCCCATGTCGCCCCGTCAGCAGGTAGCCTTGCAGCCAGCCTTGCAACGTGTGCTCGCTGAGCATTTCCAGAATGCGCCCATCTGATGCGCTGATGTGTTCGTTGTGCGGGGGGACCGGCCACTGGTAGTCACGCTTCGTGACGGCCAAGGTGGCCCCCAGCTTATTAGATTCCAGTTCGTCGGGGCTGAAGATGCGGAAGGTGTGCGGGTTGCGCCGGATGACCTCGCTCAGGTACTTTCCGGCAAGCTCCACGCTGCCGAGCAAGGTCGAGTGATCGGAGAGCGACAGGCCGCCCTCGACAGACACCGCGTACTCGTTGATATCCGGCAAGTCGAGCGGCTGACGCACGCGCCCGCCGAAAGTGTGCGGATTGCTGCCCATACGCCGCTCGTCCATGGGGCACTGGGCGAGGATGTCGGCCTTCGGGCTGCCGTCTCCGTCGAACAGGTCCTCGACATGGTACGAGCGCAGCCACCCCTCCAGCAGCGCGAGGTGCGCAGGGTTGGTCTTCGGGTCAGGAATGGGCACCTGGTGCGAGCGATACGATCCCTCGACCGGCTGGCCATCCAGTTCTTTGATGCCAGAGAGACCCTTGGGGCTGCGCAGCAAGATGACTGGCCAGCGTGGCCGCGTGTAGGGATGGCCGGACCTGGCCGCCTGCTGAATGGAGCGGATCTCGTGATACGCCTGCTCCAGCGCCTCGTAGAAGGCAGCATCCAGGTCCTCTCCCTGCGCGAAGAGGACGTGATAGCCGTAGCCGCTAAAGAGCGCGAGCAGTTCCCCGTCGCTCATGGTGCCGTAGATGCTGGGATTGGCAATCTTGTAGCCGTTCAGGTGAACGATGGGCAGCACTGCGCCGGACTCGGCCGGGTCGATGAACTTGGTGCTGTGCCAGGCGGTGGCGGTCGGGCCGGTCTCAGCCTCTCCATCGCCGACGATGGCTGCCACGATCAGGTCGGGGTTATCCATCACCGCGCCGAAGGCAGTGGCCAGGGCATAGCCCAGTTCGCCGCCCTCGTGAATGGTGCCGGGAATGCCGGGATAGAGGTGGCTGGGAAAGCCGCCGGGCCAGGAGAAGCGTTTGACGAAGGCCTGCAAGCCCTGACGGTCGAGGGTGAGTTCCGGATACCACTCGCGCAGCGACCCCTCGAGATAGAGGTTGGCCAGATTGGCGGGCGCGCCGTGACCCGGACCCGTCACCAGAAACAGGTCCTGATTGTGGCGCAGGATCAGGTGGTTCAGGTGAGCGTACACGAGATTGATGCCGGGGCAGGTGCCCCAGTGGCCCAGTAAACGATCTTTGATATGTTCCGGCTTGAGCGGCTCGGAGAGCAAGGCATTGTCTTTCAGGTAAATTTGCGCCGCGGCCAGGTAATTGGTCACGCGCCGGAAGCGCGCGATCGCCTCCAGTTCAGCCGCGTGCTCCACTCGCACCTGCTCGACCGCGACGCGCGAGCCGGCAGGGAGAGCATCAGTCGTCGAGAGTTCCAGGGACATCTTTCAGTACTCCTTTGTAGGCATCTCTGCTTCTGCACAGCTTGCCGAGAAGGCGACACGCGTGACGGGCGCCCTCTCGGTCAAGAAGAAATTACCGTCTTATTTTGAAGACGATGAAGTTAAACGCCGCGTTGACCAGCACGACGGCGAGGCTCGTGATGCCGATGCCCAGCAGTTGCTGAGCCGGGCCGAGGCCGCTCCCGAGTTGTACGCCTGCTGCGCTGATGCCGGCTGTTCCCATGGAAAGGAACAGGTAGGTCAGACAACCCAGCACCACCAGCGAAACAAGCGCCAGGGCCAGGCTCATGCCGACCAGCTTCGTGCATGTGGCGACCACCTGCTGGGAAAGGGGTGGTGTGAGTCGCTGCACCAGCGTGTCGATAAACACATCATTATACGGCGGAGTCCCCGGCTGTGATCCCACAGGGGGCATGTATTCTTGCTGCATACGTTTTCCTGCTTGAAGTGAACGTTTCTCCTCTATGTCGTCAGGCGACAAGGTCTTTTTCTCACGAGGCTCTTCCTCTTTTAAGGATAGGATACAGCACGCGCCACACACCTTTATCACAAAAGCCACCCATTGTATCAAAGAACCATCACACTTTCTGAAGTCCTCACCTCCAAACGTCAGCTATCAATCAGGATATGTATCCCATCATCGCTTCCTCGCTCTATAGATCAAGTATATTGAGACTTCTCTGTGTCGCCCTGTGGCTGAATTGAGACCTATTCGTGAAGCAGATGCCATATGATGGTAGTGGACACGAAGAGGTGTCCCAGCGACCGGATGTGTCCGGTCGCCGACCCACGAAGGAGAACCATTATGACGACTCAGACAGAACCGAAAACGACACGCTATGAAGTGAAAATCATGGGAGAGCACCTGCTCGCCACCGTGAAAAAGATGATCCATGAAGGCAACGTGCGCCGCATCATCGTCAAGCAGGATGAGCATACGATTGCGGAATTCCCGCTGACCGTCGGCGTCGTCAGCGTGATGCTGGCCCCGGCGCAGGCAGCCCTGGGTGCGATCAGCGCCTTACTGGCCAACTGTACCATCGAAGTGGAGCGCGTCGAGCCCCCTGTTGAGGTGAGCGCGCGTGAGTCCGAGTTAACAACGCAAAAAATGTAGAAGAAGACTGTGAGAAGCACAAGAGGAGGAAACAACCATGATATCACAACAGACCCCTTACACCGTCCCACCCATCGAGGAAAGGCCAGCGGTACCGCAGCCACTGCCGCGGCAGCAGGCCGTTCCTGAGTATACCGAGCAGTACACCGAACTGCTGGCGCAGCGGCTCATGCCCCGCTTGATGCCAGAAATCCTGTATCACCTGCGCGCAGTAGACCCGGCGCGAGAACGCAACCGTGCCTTTGGCATGAGCCTGGCTCTGGCGATCGTCTCGATGGCCCTGCTGATCCCCCTGACGGCGATCGTGCTGGGCATCGTGTCCACCCTGGGCGGCGGCATCACCGCGGCGCTGGTCGGCATCAGCATTATCGGGGTGATACTCGTACTGCTCAATGTCCTGTTCAACTACATGCTCTTTAGCGTCAAACGGTAGGCGTAGAGCAAGAAGTGAACATAGGAAAGGACAGACCCTCTCGCGCCACGAGGACGCGAGAGGGTCTGTCCAAGGAGTAAGACCATGAACCATCAAGACATACCTGTCGAAGAAAAAGTACAACCAGTGTCCGAAGTGGGCGCTCCCAGGATAGAGGAACGCAAACCGGAGCCGCCGCAGCCGCAAGCAACTCCGCCGCCACAGTATGAGCAGGTCCGGCCGACAACACCGCCGCCTTTCATCCCCAATGCGCAGGCGCCGTATACCTGGCCCGTGTACGCACCCGCAACCGGGCAGCAATGGAGGAGCGGCGTGCCCTATGCCTCACCCTACTTGCGCAGGCGGAGCCACTGGCCCTGGATCGTGCTCATCATTGTCCTGCTGGTCGTCTTCGTGACCGGCGGGGTGTTTTTCCTGGTGAGCAGCCTGGGCTACAATTTCGGGAGCACCACCACCACGACACAGAACTACACTGTGAGCGCCAATCCCACGATCGTGCTGAATAACGATACCGGCTCGATCCATGTACGGGCAGGCGCTTCCACCAGCGACGTGACCATCCAGGCCACCAGGCATACGAGTTGGTGGGGGAATGCCAACGATGTGAACGTGACCTACAACCAGGACAGGGAAGGCAATACGGTTTCCGTCAACGTAGAGCGGCCCAATAATGGCAGTTCTTTCGGGTCTTCGAGCGTCGATTTTGACCTGACCGTCCCAGGGACTGCTGTCCTGCAACTCAAGACCAACACGGCCAGCATCGATGTCAGTGGTGTGAGCGGGCAACTGGTGCTGACCAGTAATACCGGCTCTGTGCAGGCCAGTGGCGGCACGCTCTCCGACAACAGCCAGTTGATGACCAATACCGGTTCGGTCACCTTCTCTGGCTCTCTCAGCCAGACGGGCACCTACCAGTTTCAGACCAACACCGGTTCGGTCAACGTCACGATCCCTGGCACGAGCGTCTTCCACGTGGATGCCTCGACCGATACGGGTTCGATCAACACCAACTTCCCAGGAGTAGTCGTGGTCCATCGCCAGTTCACGGGAGCCGATGCCCATAGCGATGTGGGAGCCGCTCCGCAGGCGACCATCACTCTGACCACGAATACCGGTTCGATCAATCTGTACCAGGGGTGAGTGAGGCAATAACGCGAAGTTGGCCTGGTGGTCTTAGGCCAACTTCACCATATGCTGTTTCCATTACCATCTCACAGGAGATGGCACCAGTGGAGCAGACTGACCCCGGCAAATGGGGCGTACAACGTTAAACGGGGTCATTTTCCGCTCGTGATAGGTTCGAGAGGAAATGACCGCGTGCTGTGAGTGTCTCGTGACTGCCAGGTACTACACTGGTTCTTGATGGACGATTCAAGAATGTCAAGAAGCGAGGCAGAACCATGCAGGTATGGCAGAGACAACAACAGCGGCGACACAGGCATTTTGTAGGTCGGCTTCTCATCTGTATAGTGGCGCTCTTGCTTGTAGTGGGCTGCGGGGGAACGTCTGGAACCGGTGGCAATACCCCTACCCCCGGTCCAACGGCAACCCCCGGCCCCAGGGCAACGCAAACCGGCACGACGGCGACCTCAACGCCATCTGCGGGGACAACGGTGACTCCGATGCCACAGCCAACGCGGGGGACGACGCCAACGCCACAACCGACGCCCTCGCCCTGCGATACTCCTGCAGGAGTGCAGCCTGTCCTAGCCTCGGAAATCGATATCGGCAATACCGACAGGCAGCGTATCGCCCTGACCTTCGATGCGGGTGGGCCGTCGGAGCCAACCGCGCGCATCCTGGATATTCTGGCGCAGCACCACGTCCACGCGACCTTCTTCATCACCGGCGACTGGGCCAACCTGAATCCGGACCTGGTGCGCCGCATTTACAGCGAGGGGCACGAAATCAGCAATCACACCATGCACCATCCAGACCTGCGGACGCTGCCAGATCAGGGGATCTGTACCGAACTCAATCAGGCCGACCAGGTGCTCTCTTCCCTCACGGGGGTGACGACACGGCCCTACTACCGCCCTCCCTATGGAGGGAGAGACGACCGTGTGCGCAATCTATCCGCCCACATTGGCTATCGCACCGTCTACTGGACCATCGATACCCTGGACTGGCAAACGACAGCCACATCCGATTCGATCACCAGGATCGTGATGGACCACCTCACCAACGGGGCCATCATCCTGATGCACGCGGGCAGCCAGGTGGAGTCGGAGACGCTGGACGGGCTGATGACGAAGCTTGAGCAGATGGGATACCAGATGGTCACGGTGACGCAGGTGCTGCAATGAGGAAGAAGTTCGTCTGAAGCCGTCGAGGAGGCGAGCAACAGTCACAACGTCAGGGAGATGTTATGCCAGGTGATTCAACAAAGCAGGAGATACAAGAGAAGGAACGGAGCGCCGATCTGCAGGGCCTCTCGGAAAACGAAGTGGCCGAGCGCCGCAGGCACGGCCTGGGCAACACGGCGTCCTTCAAGAGCAGCCGCTCCTACGCGCTGATCCTGCGCGAGAATCTCTTCGTACCCGTCAACATCATCATGTTCGCCCTGGGACTGGCCTTGATCCTACTGGGGCAGGTGTCGGACGCGCTGATCTCGGTCGGCGTGGCGTTCTTCAACGTAGTGGTCGGCACCGTGCAGGAAATTCGCGCCAAGCGCACCCTGGACCGCATCATCCTGCTGACTCGTCCCCAGGCTACTGTCGTGCGCGTTGGTCGTGAGCAACTCATTGATCCTGGTGAACTGGTCGTGGGAGACCTCTTGCTGCTGCGACCTGGCGACCAGGTGATTGTCGATGGGCGTCTGGTGAGCGATGAACACCCCGAAGTGGACGAATCCCTTCTTACCGGTGAGTCGGAACCCGTCCAGAAACAGCAGGGCGACTGGCTCTATTCGGGCAGTTTCTGCGTGAGCGGCAGCGCCTATTACCTGGCCGAGAAAGTCGGTGCGCAGAGCCTCGCCCACCGGCTCACGGAGGATGCGCGGGCCTTCCGCCGCGTCTACACGCCTCTACAGCGGCAAATTACTGTGATTATGCAGCTCATGCTGCTGGTCGCCCTCTTCCTGGAGATCCTGCTAATCCTGGCTGTGCGAGACAACCGCCTCTCGCTGGTGACAAGCGTGAAGATGTCGGTAGTCATCATCGGCATCGTACCAAAGGGCCTGCTGCTGGCAACTAGCGTGGCCTACGCCCTGGGAGCGGTGCGCATTGTTGGCAAGGGCGTGCTGGTGCAGCAGGCCAACGCCATCGAAGCGCTGAGTAATGTGGATGTGCTGTGCCTCGATAAGACTGGGACGCTGACGGCTAATGCGCTGGAGCTTGCGGAGGTGTACCCGTTGACCATCACAGAGGACCACCTGCGGCACCTGCTCGGTGACTATGCCGCAAGTCTCACGGTTGGCAATGCCACCAGCGACGCCATCGGAAAGGCTTGTCCTGGGAAGCGACACCATGCACGCGAGGAGGTGACATTCTCCTCGGTGCGCAAGTGGAGCGCGCTCTCCTTTGACGATGGGCTGCTCCGCGGAACCTATGTGCTGGGAGCGCCCGACATGCTTCAGCTCTTCCTGCGCCTGGGGCAGGCGCAAGAGCGCGCGATGGCATCTGCTCTCCAAACAAGCATCGACCACGGGCGGCGCGTCCTCCTGTTTGCCTCCTGCCCGGCAGACACTTCCCTCTTTGACGAGCAAGGCGACCCCGTGCTGCCGTCCGACCTGACCCCGCTCGGTTTGGTCAGCCTGCGCGACCGGCTGCGCCCCGAGGCGCAGGAGACGCTGAACGGATTCGCTCAGGCCGGCATCCAGCTCAAGGTGATCTCCGGCGACCACCCGCAGACCGTAGCAGCCCTGGTGCAGCAGGTCGGCTTTACGACGGGCGGAGGGACTATTTCGGGGGAGGAACTGAGTGGGATGGATGCCGCGCAACTGGCGCAGGCGGCGGAGGAGTACAGTATCTTTGGCCGCGTCGTTCCACAGCAGAAGGCGCAGCTCGTGCTGGCGCTGCGCGAGCGTGGCCACAGTGTGGCGATGATCGGCGACGGGGTGAACGACGTGCTGGCGCTCAAACGGGCCAATCTGGGCATCGCCATGCAGAGCGGGAGCGCGGCGACACGCGGCGTGGCCGACATCGTGCTGCTGCAGGATTCGTTTGCGGCACTGCCAGAGGTCTTCCGCGAAGGGCAACGCATCCGGCACGGCATGCACAACATCCTGAAGCTCTTCCTGACGCGCGTCTTGTACATGGTGGGCTTGTTGATCGCGATCATGATCGTGGATGGGTTCCCCTTCGTCCCCAGACAGAACGCCATCCTCACCTTCCTGACAGAAGGGATTCCGGCGCTGGCGCTGGTCTCCTGGGCGCGCCCGCGCGCGTTCGAGCAGCGCCGCGCGCTGCCCGCGCTGCTGCACTTCGTGATCCCGGCGGCGGTCACGCTCTGCCTGGCGGCCATCGGGGTCTACATGGCCTCCTTTTCTACGGACGCCCAGCTTCCTACGGCCCAGAGCGCCCTTACCACCTTCAGCATCGTTTGCGGGCTACTGCTGCTCCCCTTCGTCGAACCTCCAACCAGGGCATGGACGGGCGGCAGCAAACTGAGCGGGGACTGGCGGCCAACATTGCTGGCGCTGGGCTTGCTGGTCTCCTATGCGACGCTGCTGGCCATCCCACCCCTGCGCGCGTTCTTCGAGCTGACGGCCCTTGACGGGCGCAGCTACCTCTTGATCGGGCTGGTGGCTCTGGCCTGGGCTGTCGTCTTGCGCTTCACCTGGCGCGCCCGCCTCTTCGAGCGCTACCTGCAACTGGATTGGGCGGCAATGTGAGCGATAAGTCGGTGACGAACTCTTCAACAGGAACCGCAATGGTTCTAGCCTCAAGGTACGAGGTTCGTATAAGGAATGGACAGGTTGAGATCAAGAGAAGTTCCTTAACCTCCTGTATTGCGAAAGAGCAAGCTCTCTAAGGTATTGGCAATGGGAACAGGATCAGCGGTGTCCAGGTTATCCAGGAGAATGATGGTGGCTTTCTGATCAGGGTACCATCCATTATAGGCTCTGTAGCCATTAATCCAGCCATTATGCCAGATGACGCGCAGACTCCCCTCTTGATCTATCACCCACCCATACCCATAGTGTGATCCGGAGTAGAGACTTGAGTAGGAAGGCATAGCAACATACGGGGTAAACATCGCGTTGAACGACTGCTGCGAGATCAGGGTAGATGTGGTGAGGGCCTGATCCCAACGTTGCAGATCACCTACGGTCGAGTACAAGTACCCGTTCGCATAGAGAAAGCTCATATCCGGGGACAGCGGCCTGTCATAGAGAGTAGCGGCTGCTTTGATCTGCCATGCTTGATACCCCTGTGCTATCCTTTGACCCTCTGGAAGCGTGAAGCCAGAATCGCTCATGTGCAAGGGCGCGAGAACATGCTGCTCGATAAACGAAGCGTATGATTGGCCCGAGACCCGCTGAATGACATACCCCAGGGCCTGATAGCCCTCGTTACTGTAGCGATACTGCGTGCCAGGAGCGAAATCCAGAGGAATACGGTCGAGGAGTGCGAAAACCGCCTCTGGAGTGGCTGGAAAGGGATTGGGGACATTCTTGATCATGGAAATGCCGGACGTGTGCGTCAGCAACTGGTGAAGTGTAATCGGCTGCCAGGCGGCAGGACACTGTGCAATAAACGTGCAGAGATGATCCTGCACATGCAATCTGCCCTGCTCTTGCAAAAGAAGGATGGCCAGAGCGGTAAATTGTTTGGTGACTGAGCCAATGCGAAACTTCGTGTTCAACATGTTTGGCACCTGTTGCTCCCAATCGGCCATGCCATAACTCTTACCGAAAAGTACTTTGCCATCTCGAGTGACCTGTACAGTGCCACTGAAGGTATGATTGGCAACCTGCTGCGCGAAGAAAGCGTCCGCTTGTGTGGCAAAGGACGGTAGTGGTGTAGGCGTAAGTCCGGCGTTGGTCTTGCCACACGCTGCAAGTAGCAGCAGGAACACCAGGAACAGGCAGATGCCTGCTGGCAAGGAACGATACGGGTTGTTTGAAGTCATGCTCTTCATCTCTTGTCTCCCGCGCTTCGTAACACACCTCTTCCTTCCAATCAGAATGTCGCTTTGCCGGCTCGCAGCGCATTGAGGATCACGATCACGTCGAAGGCTTCCTGGATGAGCGCGCCCGCCGCCGGGCTAATGAAGCCGAAGGCGGCGAAGAGCATGGCGATAGCGGAGAGGCCCATGCCTACCCAGATGCCCTGTACTGCCACGCGCATAACCCGGCGACCCAGGCGCACCGCACGCACGACGCGCAGGATATCGGTCGAGAGCAGCACGGTATCACTGGCAGAGGCGGCGGCGGTCAGGCCCTGCGTGCCGAGAGCCATACCGACAGTGGCGGTTGCCAGCGCGGGGGCATCGTTGATGCCGTCGCCCACCATCAGCACGCGATGCCCCTGTTGTTCGAGTTCTTTGACGATGCGCACCTTGTCCTCCGGCAGGCAGCGCGAGATCACGCGGTCCACCCGGGCGATCTTGCCGATCTGCTGCGCCACCACCTCGCTGTCGCCCGTCAGCAGGATCGTTTCTTTGATCCCCGCCGCGCGCAAATCCGACGAGAGGCGTGAGAGTTCCGCACGTGGAATATCTTCCAGCACCAGTAGCCCCTCAACGTGCTTTTCCACTGCGAGGAAGCTACAGATCTGCCCTTTCTCGACGCGGCGCTCGCGCTCGGCCAGCAGCGATGCTGGGACCGGGATGCCCAGGTGCTTCATGAAGGTGCGATTGCCCACCGCTACCTCTACATCATTACCGGGGCCAGGCCACGTTCCCCGCCGGTCCTCGGCGAGCAGCGGCACGCGCCCGCGCACACCTTTGCCAAAAACCTCTTCAAAATCCTCCGCCGAGCTGAGACAGAGGCCACGTTCCTGAGCTGCCTCCACCACGGCGCGCGACAGGATGTGTGTCGAGAGCTGCTCAACCGAAGCAGCCAGGCGCAGCAGCGTCCCCTCGTCGTCATCGGGATGGAGGTGAGAGACACCATTTCCATCATTATCCCCGGTCGTTGTTGCTGGCTTCTCCTCTTCTACACGCACAATGGCGGTCACTCTCGGCGTGCCAAGAGTCAGCGTGCCGGTCTTGTCAAAAACGGCGACATCCACTTCTCCCAATTGCTCGATGGCCCCGCCGCTCTTGGCGATGATGCCGTTGCGCGCAGCCAGATCTATGCCGGACATGATGGCGATCGGGGTGGCCAGGATCAGCGGGCAGGGCGAAGCGCAGACCATCACCGCCAGCGCGTACACGCTATCACCCGAGATGGCCCATGCCAGACCCGCTAAGCTCACAGCGGCAAGGGTGAACCAGACGCTGTAGCGGTCGGCCAGGCGGTGAATGGGGGCTTTCTGGGTCTGGGCCTCTTCGACCAGGCGCACGATCTGCGCGTATTTACTCTCGGCGCTGCGCTTGCTGGCGCGAATTTCCAGCACGCCGTCCAGGTTCACACTGCCGGAGAGGATGAGCATACCAGGGGCTTTGCGCACGGGTACCGGCTCGCCGGTCAGGTCCGCCTCGCTCACGCTGGAAGAGCCTGATGTGACGATGCCATCGACCGGCACGAGTTCTCCGGGCTTCACGACGATTACCATATCGACCTCGACCTGGTCTGCCGGAATATTGATCAGTTCCTCACCGCGCCAGATGTGCGCGCTGCGCGGGGCACGCTCGGCCAGCGCCGAGAGGGAGGAGCGCGCGCGCCGCAGGGCGAAGGCTTCCAGGGCTCCGCCACCCGACATCATCAGCACGACGAGCGCGCCGGCCAGGTATTGCCCCAGAAAGATCGACCCACCAATCGCCAGGATGGCGATCACATCGACCCCAAATTCCCTGTGGAACAACTGGCGCAGAGTTTCCCAGAGCAGCGGAACTCCTCCCAGTAGCGCCACCGCCAGCAGCGTCCAATTGGCGATATTCCCGCGCCCGGCCAGCCATAAGACGAGACTTGCCAGCATCAGTGTCATTACCACGAAAAGAACGGGATAGCTTTTCACGATGCCCAACCATCGCCTCGACCACCGCTTGCCTGTTGTTGTCTCCTTCCGCTCTTCTTTCTGAAGAGCGGAGACGGAGGTTCCTGTATTCGGTTCGTCATGTATGTTGAGCATGGTTTCCTCGCCTCATTGTCTGTGTATGTCTATTTTTTTATGAATCGGGAACGTGCAGCACCATCCGTCCCTGTACCCATAAAACTATGAAAGGTCTGCACGGTATGAGCATACCTGGCAAACATCACAAAAGGCTCGCAGCCCCGGTGGTACAGATCACAAACGCAACACAAGGCATTTCGCGCTTCCAGCCTGGCGCTCGTTGGGCATTGGCGCTACACCAGAAAAGTGGGGCCGCTGTGTAGCGGTCCCACTGGCATCCAGGCCAGCACGCCAAATCATGCTCCTAGCATGACCTTCTGCATGGCCGCCGTGGCGATGGAACCATCGGCCTGGCTATACATGGAGACGACCACGATGCCCTCCTGTATCCCAGCCGAGAAACTGGAGGTGTAGGGCACGGTGACGCTGTAGGTGGTTTTGCCGTTGGAGGCACCCGATACCTGCGCCTGTCCGATGGTGGTGTACAGGTGGTCGAGGACAAAGGCCTGTCCAATCACGCCTTCAAAGGCGCTACCGCTGCCCGTGATGACAGCCGGGCTGCTCAGGCGGTCGCCTTTCACAGGGGTGTTGATGGTAAGCAGGCCAGTGCCGGAGGTCACGCCGACCACGACCCACATGTTGGAGGTGTTGCCCTCCAGCCGCGAGAGTGTCACGTTGATGGACATGCCGCCCGGGCTGGGGCTGGTCACTTGCACCACCGCGTCCACGTCCTGCGGGCCGCCGCCGCTCAGCAGGCTGGCCGAGGCAACGGGCGACCACTTCAGGAGCTGTGCCGCCATGCGCTGGGAGACCTGCACCGCGTTGGTTTTCCAGGAGCCCTGGCCAGCATTGACGGTGTTCTGATCCACCTCCGCCTGCCAGCGTGTCAGGTCGGGGAAGAGGCCAGGGAAGGCCGTCGGCACGAAGATGCCGGCTCCATCCGACCACTTGAACTCACGGTAGAGATCGGTGGTCAAGGCAGTATCCAACTTGCCCTTGTTGAGGGGCGAATTGACATCCACCTGCGCCGTCATCAGCGTGCTGTATCCGCTGATCTTCGCATCACCGTGCAAGAGACGATTGACCTGGAACAGCAACTGCGGATGCGGGTCGGTGATCTTGTCGAAGACGAAGATGTCTCGATACACAGGGCCACCACCCAGGATTTCCGTCGCTACCACCACTGCTTGCAGAGAGGAATTGCCCAACATGTGCGCAAAACTCACGCTGTAGGCAGAGCGAATGAGTGGTGGCGCTGTGACGAAGGGAGTCCAGTAGGCCGGGTCGCTGACCGCACTCGGGCCTGGCACCGGACCCGGCACCACGCCCGGCTCCGGGCTGAGCAGCACCTTCACCATCACCGCCGAAAAGTTTTCAGCGCTGAGGCCGGCGTTGTCTTGGTACACCGTCACCATGCCTTCCTGCACCTCCTTGAAAGTGGAAGTGTAACTCACGGTCGTCGTGTAGGTTCCCTGACCAAAGCCCTTACTGCCGGTCATCTGCGCGTGGCCGATAGCGGTGTAGAGGTGATCGTAGACGACCGCCTGACCAATGGTGGCCTCGTATGCCGCCCCGGTTCCTTCAAGCGTGACAGGACTGGTGATCAGTTGCCGCGGCTCAAGGTTCTTCAGGGTCAGCACGTTTCCATCTGCGACGCCGATAGCAACCCACATGTTGTGGGTATTGCCTTCCAGACGGCTGAGTGTCACAACAATGGTGGGAGCCGATGACGCTATCGGGACTTCTTGCACCTGTACCGTCGCGTAGACATCCTGTGGCCCACCACCGCTGAGCAATTTCGTTGTGACCGCGCGCTGCCAGCCAAAGAAGCGCACTTCTAGCGCTTTTGCGACCTGCACCGGGTCATTCTTCCAGGTATCATGCCCTTTATTCACCTGGGACTGATCCGCCTCGGCCTGATAGCGTGTCAGGTCGGGGAAGATACCCGGAAAAGCTACCTGGGACATCGCTCCATCGTTCCACGCGAATTCGCGGAAGAGGTCCTGCGTCCACTGCGCGCTGCTCTTGCCCGCGTTGAGCGCCGAGTTCGCGTCTACCTCAGAGGTCATCACACTATTGTAGTAGCTGATCTTCGCGTCACCCTTGATCAATCCTTGCAACTTGAAGAGTTGCGTGGGTTTGGCGTTGGTGATCTTGTCGAAGACGTAGACATCCAGTGTGCCATTGGCATTCCTGTGGCGCACCGTGACCAGGGCCTGCAAGGTCGGAGTGCCAAGTATGTTGGCGAAGCTCACGCTTGCGACTTTCCCGTCAGTCCCCGCCGTGCCGAGTACACGGTCCCAGTAGGCTGGATCACTCACGCTGGCCGGGCCGTTTTGCGGTCCCTGGGTGACGCCGGGTGCCGGAGTGACCGTCGTATCGCTCCCTGGCGGAGTCGGGGTGACGGTCGTGCCAGGAGCCGTGGGCGTCGGGGTGACCTGGGTCGTCGGGTGCTGCCCCTGCTGGGACACGACCAGGGCGAAGACGCTGAAAATCAGCGCCACCACCACCACGACCGCCGCGACCGCGAACCAATAGCTCCTGGCGGAGCGGGAAGGCCGGCGCGGTGGCGGCGGGAAGCTCTCCGGTGGGGATGTCTTCACGTGCTGCACAGTAGTTGCCGTGGAGAGGGACTGGCCATCCCGAGGAGGCGTTTCCTGTTCTTTACCTAATTCTGTATGCTTTGTACTCATGGGTTTCCTCCTTCTGAAACCTGCTCCATTGCAGGTTCGCTACTAACCCAAGCATAGTATACGAGCCCGAGTTCACAAAACGGTCGCAATATGAAGGCAAGGAATCACAAGCAGGTCACTCTTTCCTGCCTGCTTGGCAGTCATATGAAAAGCCACATCCCATCAAGTTCAACCGATCTTTGGTAAGTCAATTTGGAGTATTAAAATGATTGACCGCTAACAAGCTGTTTGTTGAGTCTCGTAAAGTCGTACCCATCCCTTTTAGCCCAAGTCTCACAAAGTCGTGCCGGCCAAGATGCGAGTGCCTGTGATCATCCCTGGTTCGCCTCGAGGCACCTTTCGCAGATGGTGCAGAGCTGCCTGTTGTTCGCCCTCCCCCTGGAACTCTTGGTCAGTCGTGATGGTTCTGTGAGCATGGGGTCCACTTTTGTGCTGTCCTTGTGAGGTCCATGCGTTACCCTCTGATGGGAGTGTTCAGATGTTTGCCAGAGCAAAGGAGAACTGCACATGTTGAGGAAAATACTGCTGGCCTTCATATGCCTGGGAGGGGCTTCAGTGATCACCCTCTCTCTTCTCACTCTCTCACTGCTGCGCCGTCTGCCAAAGCCGGACCGCGTGTCGATGGATGGGATCACGACCATCGAGGACGTGGTAGAGGCATGCCGACAAACGCAACTGCAGGACTGGGACCTGGTAGCCTATGCACAGCATCTCGTCGCGCGAAAATTCACCTACTCTCGGCTCAACACCTGGGATACCCCTTCCAGGGCCTTTGAACGAGGGATGGGGTACTGCGAGCAGCAGGCGTTGGCGCTGAAAAAAATCTATGACCGGCTGGGGATCGCAGCCAGGCCGGTGTTTTCCTTGCGTTGCACGTTTCCTGCCAAGGTGGTTGATGGCGTGCCATGGCCTGGAGGAGTCTCGGGCCATGCCTGGCTGCGAGTCAGGATCAGCGAGCAGGAGCTCGATGTGTGTCCTGGCTCGCTCAGCAATCGACCTGGCGTCACCCATTTTGAGATTCTCTGGAAAGCACGCACGTGGCATGTCTGGCTGCGCCCGTTCACGCACGTGGGATCGTCCATTGAAAATATCAGGCGGGATATGGTGGCAAGGCGCAGCCTCACAAGAGCGGCGAGCAGCCAGGTCAACACGCGGCTGCCACAGGGAGCCTCTGCTCAACCCGCTTGACCACTGATGCCAGGGACGAGGCCTCGCCGCAGCCCCGAAGGGAGGAAATGCATCATGAACGTACTCATTGTCTATGACTCGCAATTCGGGAACACCGAGCGGATTGCGCGGGCTATTGCCCAGCGGCTGGGATCGGCACAGCTGCTTCGCGTCGAAGAAGCGGGTGCGCGTGATCTCACCACATGCGATCTGCTGATCGCCGCCGGTCCGACACAACGGCAGAAGGCCAGCCCGGCCATGCAAGCATGGCTCGAGCGTCTCCCGCGCGGTGTCCTCAAGGATGTGCCGGCGGCCGCCTTCGATACTCGCTATCGGATGTCCCGGTTCCTGACCGGATCCGCGGCGGAGCGAATCGCAAGTCGCCTCAAGAGGGCTGGAGCGCGGCTCGTGGTCCCACCAGAAAGCTTCTTCATGGAGCGCGATGTGCCGCCGCAAGGCGAGAAGCGCCGCCACGAGATGGAGCAGCTGGAGCCGGGCGAAGAGGAGCGTGCGAGCGAGTGGGCCGCAGGCATCCTCGAGCGCATGAGTGCCGCGCGGTAAGTGGGAAGGAGTCCCTTGCCGACCCTCGTCGAGTCTCGTAAAGTCTCAGAAAGTCATACCGATCAAGCCATTGGCATATTCAAGTTGCCTCCATGCCTCTGGCGAAAAGGGGAGGGCTAATTGATAGTTTGGCAAAGCTTGCAAAGCCGCAAGCTCACCCATCAACTCGGCTTTCGTGATACCCTGAACGGGCAGTCGAATGGTCTCTTCGCAGCCCTCGGGGAGACAGATCAAGGCCAGCGCCTCAGGATCAAAACGAAGAGCGACACGGTGCTGAGCAAAGTGCTTCCCGAGGTAGTATTGATAGCTTCCTAAACCAAAGAACCCATTAGAGCGAACGCCGCGGAACCAGCGGCCTTGGGCGAGGTACGTGCATACCTTCTCCAGAGAGAGTAACTCCTCTTCCCATTCAGGACGGTAGGAGCGTCCCGAGTGAAGGGCCCCGGGATAGGCTTCTAAAGGTGGTTGGTGAGAGAGCGCACGACTGGGCAGATGATGGTTAAGGACCTCTCGACGTTCATCCAGCTTGGCCCACAAGTCCGTGTGAGAGGTATAGCTTTGTCCGAGCAGCGCTTGAGCCGTCATCGTCTGGTAAGTCCGTTCGATGATCGCATGGTCTGTGGGACAGCGCTTGCGCGTGAAGCGCACTTGTATGTCAAGTGCGAGCAGCCATAAATGCAACCGCGTGGGAAAAGGTGAAGGAGTGGTGTTATCGTAGAAGACGGTGCCATGATCCAAGGTCAGTGTCTCTGGCAGACCATACGTGAGGAACGCTCGCCGTAAGCTCAATTGATAATCTGCTAAAGCTGGATTGGTCGTTTCCAGGCTCGGATAGCTTTCGGCCTTGAGGCGACTGACGACATCGACGATGCTGATCAGACTCACCTTGCCCACCCCATCCACCCGCATGATCCCTTGCGCGTCCATTTGCCATTCCTGGTGCGGAGAAGTGAGGTGGGTCCGAGGTGGTTGGATCAGGTCGTGATGAGGTTGATAGCGGCGCGTCAAGCCTGCTTGCTTGAGGAGCCTGGCGATTTGTGCACGACTGGGCAGCGGCTGATCGCCCCAATAGGCATCCATCTTGAGTGCGACTAAAAGCGTGGCCGGTCCTCAGCCCGGATGGAGCTTGCGCAAGTGAAGGAGAGCCTCCTGCAATTCTTGAGGAAAGGTACTCACTGGCCCAGTGGCAGGACGTCCCATCTGGGAGGTTAAGCCGACGCGTCCACGCTTGAGTGATCGTCGTCGCCACTTGCGTACCGTCCACAACGAGCAACCTAAGTTGGTGGCGATTTGCGTATCATTCAATCCCGCGCTCGCTTGCTCCATAATCTCTAAGCGTACTTGAAAGCTGGTGGTTTGTCCTCGCTGATGCATATCGTCTCCTTCAGGCTAACATAGTATCCTCCTGAAGGAGATCATAGTGTATGGAAGGAGATAGAGGTACGACTTTGTGAGACTTTGCCAAAAACAGACCGGTACGACTTTATGAGACTCGACAGTCCGCACCACTTTCCCGGCGTTGGAAGACCATTTTATCGTCGTAGATTGGGATCAACCCGGCACAGGCAAATCGTATAATGCCGTGCCCATCGGCTCGCTCACCATCGGCCGCATTGTCTCGGACGCCCACGCGCTGATCCAACAGCTGCTCACTCGCTTCCATCAGAACAAGATGTACCTGGTTGGTGAGTCGTGGGGCACCGTTCCCGGCATATTATTAGTGCAGCGCTATCCCGAACTGTTTTATGCCTATGTGGGTTCCTCACAGAGGACGAGCTGCCTCCAGGACGATCGCATGGGCTACACATTCGCGCTCAAGGTGGCGGCTGAACGTGGAGATACCGCAACAGTCGAAAAACTGCGGCGCGACGGACCGCCGCCGTACTTTGGTAGTGATACCCTCTGGAAGAACCTCGATTACTTGAACGTCCTGAATGCCTATGCTGCCGAGCGCATCAAGCCCGAGGGGACAGCAGGTCTCACCACTATGATGGGATGGCTCGGCACCGAATACGGCCTGGTAGATAAGGTGAATTTCTTCCGTGGCCTGCTGGACACGTTCACCGTCATGTACCCGCAACTCTATGCGATCGACTTCTCCACGCAAGCGACCAGGCTAAACGTCCCTGTGTACTTCATTCAGGGTCGCTGGGACTTGCTGGAAATGGGCTCGCTGCTTGAACGATGGTACAACGTCTTGCAAGCGCCGCACAAGGAAATCATCTACTTTGAGAACTCAGGGCACGCGCCGCATAGTGCCGAGCCGAGCAAGTTCATAGATGTGATGGTCAATCGCCTGCTAGCGCAGACGTGGCCCGAGCGATGATGATCTGGCCAGGTCTGTGCCTGAAATCGTGATTGGCCACCTATCATATGCGAAGCAGAAACGCTCGCACATCATGTAAAGAGAGGAGAATCGTTATGTCAAACATCTCGCAACCACCACCGGAATATAGAACACCGCCCGCGCCGTACTATACAGGCGTTCCGGTCTATTACCAGCGGCCACGGTCGTCCTACCGCTGGCTCTGGATTGTCCTGGGGATCTTCGCGATGCTGTGCCTGCTTGGAGGCGCGCTCGTGTGGGTCTTCGTGGTCAGTCCGATAGGCGGCCCCACCATTGCCAGCGACCAGTACTACACCGCCATCCGCGACCAGGACTTTGCCAAAGCCTATAGCTACCTGGGGTCTGACCTGCAGGCCAAACTCAGCCGGGAGGACTTCACCCGGCAGGCGCAGCAGCAAGATGAGGCTTTCGGTAGGGTGAGCCGCTATTCGTATAGTAACGTCCCCCTGGGCAACCCGGCGATGGCCAACATAACCGTCACACGCGCCTCTGGAACCACCTATACGGTGCATCTGGAACTGCGACAAGAGGGAGGCACGTGGAAAATCACCACCTTTGACCGCATCTAAGTCGTTCGATGGCGGGACCACTCCCTCCATCCTCGCTTGAACCCAAGAGCCTGTGAGGAGGTGGTCCGCGCCGACTTCAGAAAGGAGATGGAACAATGTTTCTCCATACACATGTCACAAGTACCATAAAGAAGCCTCCGGAGGAGCAGCGGGTGCCGCAAGGGCGTGCCAGAGCGAGGGATCATGCCCTTGCATTTCTGGCTGTCTGTGGCGCCGTAGGTCCGGTGTGCTTTAGCGCCGCGATGATCGTGGCCGGGCTGCTCTATCCAGGCTACAATCAGCTAACGCAAGCGTCGAGCGAACTCGGCTCGCGGGGCGCGCCACCTGCCGCCGCAGCGGTCATGAATTACGGGGAGTGCTTGTCTACAGCCTCTGCATGATCGCCTTTGCCTGCGGCCTGTTTCGTGGGATTCGCCGCAGTCGCTGGCTGCTGATCGGCGCCATCCTGTTCAGTCTCTTCGGCCTGGCCTGCTTAAGCGGGAGCTTCTTCTCGATGGATCCTGGCGGCCTCCCCTGGCTGAATGTGATGCATGGCGTTGTGTATGTGATTGCCAACATCGCTCTGACACTGGCCCTGCTGATCCTCACCGTGGCGTTTGCTAGAGATCCCAGCTTTCGACCCTATCGCTGGTATACACTCATCACGCCTTTCGCAATGGGGCTGCTCTACCCGGTCGCGGGGTTCCTGCCCGCCGGGGTGCCCGAGCGCTTCTCCGACCTGGTGATCTTCGCCTGGATCGAGGTGGTGGCGTTCAGGCTGCTGCGGCTCGCGCGGTAGCCGCGAACCCGCATCTGGCAAGTTGGTCGGCTCCTGAGTGATCACGGTTGCGCCCGTACTCGAGCAGGCTCCCGTGGGAATCTCTCGCGGCGGGCCGCACACAGGGATTGCCCGTCTCATTGCAAGGCCTGCACCTTGTTTGGGCGTGAGTGGCGCCTTCACCGATATTCTCTTGCCCCATGTGCATCGATCAGGCCATGCAGCGGCAACGCACCAGCGCGATCACGAACGGGCTGGAGAGCTGCTGCCAAGTCATCCCGTGGCCTGCTGGTGGTCAAGCTTTTCTCCGCGGCCAGGCTCTCGCGTCCCGCTGGTCTGCTTGCCAGAGCGAGAGAGGGAAGCAGGGCCCATCACCAGGAGCACCAGCACGCCAAGCAGGGTGAAGAGCACGCCCATGACCGTGGCTAAGGCCCCAGGGGAGGGGGAGTTGATCACGATATCCAGAGTGCCATGGAACACCGCGAGGATCAGGATGCTCCCTCGGGTGCTATTGTACATCCAGGTGAGCAGGATTGATCCCGTGACCATGAACAACACCCACCCGATCATGCCGCCGATCCCCATATTCATCAGATTGGGGAGGGACAAGAATAAGGGCACGTGCCACAACGCCCAGAACACACTGAGCATGAGCGAGGCCACGAGCGCACTGTGGGTCTGTTGCAACCTGGGCAAGGCAAACCCTCGCCACCCAGTCTCCTCACCAAATCCATAGCACGCGATGTTCACGATCCAGAACAGCATCAATCCAAGCTGCGGGTACTCATCTGTTTGACCAAACTGGCTCATATCCGGCCACGCTCCCGAGAAGAGGCGCAGGAACACTGCCGAAATCCCATAGAGCGCGGCTGGGCCAAACAGCGCCATCGCCCACCAGATCAGACCGACACGCCACTTGACCAGCCGCGTCCCAAGTTCGCGCAGGCCGGCAGCGCCGCCGACGATGCCCGTGACAAGCAACGCCGCGAGCAGTGGCCCCAGGCTCCCAAGCAAATGAAAGTAGGAGAAAGCATTCCCCCCGGCAAGCAGACCATGTGCCGAAGCAACGAGAGGGACCCACAAAATCCATGAAAGGCCAAACGCCGTCACGAAGTAGACCACTAATGGATGCTCCTTCACCAGCCTCTTCAAGGAGGAAGACGCTTTGGGTGGTGCAGTGGTCGTTGAGAGAGCCATCATCCATCTCCTTTGCAGTATGCGAGATTATAGCCGACCAATCTCTTGGCGGCAGGCAAGAAGGATCGGGCTCGTCTCACGTTGGGAGGAGCAGGACGGTCAGACATCACCTGGCTGCCGCTCCCGCCTGCTGATCCGAGGAGCCTTTTTCCCCAGTGTGGAGGATAGCATAGCGATGTCACGCACCGATCACAGCAAAGGTATCCACTGTCTCATCATCATCACGGATCAACTCCACTACAGCCGCAGTTAGAAACTGAGCCATACATCCTTTCATCGTTGGGCTGCCCGACGCTTTTTTCATGGGCACGACTTCTGGCACTATCTTGGGGTTACTGATCGTTTAACGTTCGCTTCCTCAGAGCGCGTCCATCCCTTCATGCCGCTTCTTCAATTAAGTGCGACTGTAGTGACACGCTGGTCGTCTACAGACGGCAGGCGTCGACATACGTCGCCCCCCGGACGCTGCTTGATGCAGGAACGGATTGTGATGAGAGTGAGATGGTGGAACTGATGAGTGTGATGCAGGTGTGAAGTGCGTGTGGTACGCTCTGGTCGAGCGGCAAGGATGAGAACCCTCCTGCCCGAAAGGAGCTTTGGTATGACACCATCTCACCTGGAAAAGCCCTCCACAAGCCAGAAGCCGATGGAGGAGTCCCATGTCGAACCAGCAGTATCCACCTGGAAGCCTCTCTCTAGAGTTGGGGGTGCGGCTGCCTTGACCATCGTCGGGATTATGGTTATCCAGATCATCGTCTTCATCGCCAGTCCACCACCGAGCACCGTTATCGGCTACTTCACCCTGTTTCACCAGAATGGGCTGCTCGGACTGTTGAGCCTGGACCTGCTG
>Ga0070717_10000357_pt1 | contig 29363 bp, 35 predicted proteins | sample LARL113metaG_FD_71366 | JGI IMG/M metagenome (GOLD analysis project Ga0070717, IMG submission 71366) | Corn, switchgrass and miscanthus rhizosphere microbial communities from Kellogg Biological Station, Michigan, USA - LAR L11-3 metaG | ecosystem: Host-associated > Plants > Roots > Rhizosphere ...
GCGAGTCGACGCACGCTCTTTCCGGTTGAGTAATCTGAACCTTCAACAACAAAGACGTTGGTGCTTCGTACGCTTCGAGACAGGTTCTTTTTGAGTGCTGCGACCCATAGTGAGTAGAAGACCGAATTGATGCCTCGTTATTTTTTCCATTTCACGAACGGGCGGCAGACGTTTACCGATTCGACCGGTGTCGAATTGGCAGGCGTTGCGGCTGCGCGACAGCACGCGACCCAGCAAATTCACCAGTTGCGTAACGTGATGCCCGGCGTAAAGCTGCAAAACTGGTTGGGCTGGAAGATCGTTGCGGTCGATAAAGTTGGAAACACCGTTTACGAAGTCGGTTTTGATTTTGCAGCACCCGTAACGCGTGCAAACACTTTCGCTCAAGCGACACGCAGGTAGCGAGCCAATCTCGCTTTGAGCTGGCTTTGGGTTGCGGAGCGGACGTTACGTTTACAATCGGCGCCCCGACGGGCTAACGTCGTTGTCTAACAAACCAACGACAGAGAGCGCCCGTGAGACTTTCAATCTGGACAGGCTGCTTGTTGACAGCCACATCAATGTTCGTCGGCGGCGCCTCCGGTCAATCCGCCAGATGGTGCGCTATCGACAGCGTTGGGGGCGGGACGAACTGTGGGTTTGTGTCCGTCGAACAATGCCGAGCGAGCATCAGTGGTGTCGGTGGAGTCTGCGAACCCCGGCAGGTCGTTCCGGCCAGCCTATCCCCGGCGGCCAAGGCAGCAGCGCCCAAAACCGACTCAAGCGGCGGCCGAGACAAATTGATGGAGTGCGTAACCGACTCCTGCAAAATCAACTGCTCGCCCAATGTGAAGAAAAAGTACCGGCCGAAATGGTGCGTCTACTTCAAGGAGCCCGCCTAATCCGCGACACACTCATCGTCACTTGTTGTGAGTCTTGTGACGGCGGGAAGTCGGCGGGGAATAAGCGTAAGCGGAAGTGCCGCTTGCCGCGCGAGAGGTCGTAGCAGTTCTGGCCGTCGGCGTCTGGACAGTCCCGAAGTATCCGTACGCACCATTCGTCTTCTCGAGAAGCGGCGTGTCGATCAGGTTTCCGGTGCCGTAGCCCGCAGTGTAGGACTGCGCGAGACTTGGCGTCGCGAACGCGAACGCAATGACAGCACCGAGCACTATTTTTTTCATCGATCGCTCCTGATCTGCATATGGAAGCAACGCGAACTACGCGTTTTTGTTTCGAAAATTCGGTCTTGCCGGCATTTTGCGGAACTTTTGACAATCGAAAAATAGCCCCATTTCCGCCGCCAAAACGCGCGCGGCCCCACCTATCAGCCTCGGCGACTGCGGGGCCAATCCAGGAGCTAAGTTGATGATCGTGCGTTTTGCCGCCGCGATTTGCGGCGCACTGATATTTGTTGGGTGTTCGTCCGCCGTCATGGCGCAGTCGGGAATCGCTTCGGTCTATGCCTATGCCGGCGAACGCACCGCAAGCGGAGAGCGCGCAAAACCGAGCGGCTTAACGGCCGCGCACCGCACGCTGCCATTCGGCACGCGAGTACGCGTGACGAATAACAGCAACGGCCGCAGTGTCGTGGTGCGGATCAATGATCGGGGACCTTTCGTGCGTGGCCGCGTCATCGACCTCACTCCGGCAGCGGCCAGCGCTCTCGGTTTCAGCGGACTCGCGCGCGTGACACTGCAGGCGAGCTGACAAAAAAATTCGGAAACGCACCTGGAAAAGACAAAGGGCCGCGCCAGTTGCGCGGTCCTATTTGCTTCATCCCACCGTCGGAGAGATGGGATCAGGAGCTGATGGCGTTGAGCATCAGCATCATAAGAAACAAACCGGATATAGACAGCCCGATCAACTTTGTGGTCGCCCGCTCGCTCATAGTCATCAAAACGAACAAGGCCGCCGAACGTTCCGTCGATAAATGCAATGGTGACATGCCACCATCCTGCGAATTAAAGAACCGGGCGCGGGGCCGCGCCCGGTTCTTTGACTGAAGTGCCCGCGCGTTCGGGGGGATGGGGATACGCGCGGCGCAAGTGGAAAACGCATCGCGGCCCTGCGTGTTCCCGACTTCGTTCTGTTTTTCGAAGCTGCTTTGAACTTCGAAAATGCTTGCGCGTTGACTGCCGGGACCGGTCGCTGCAGCTTGTCACCACGGCTGTAGCGACTCTCCTGGAAAGGCCGCCTCACGGCGGCTTTTCCTTGTCCGCACGCCAACAGTTAAAAACAAAGATTGGTTACGAACTTTCCGCTCTTGTCCTTGATCACGTAAGGACAGTCGACGCGCTTTAGCGCGGTCTTGGCGCTGTCATTTCCGAGCGCCGCCGCTTTCTCGTAGTAGGCCTTGGCGGCCGCGGTATCCTTCGGACCCCCACGCCCGCTCTCGGCAAAATCGCCCATCCGTTCCAATGCGCCCGGATGATCTTGCGCCGCCGCCTTCTCGAACCATGCTCGTGCGGCAACGTCATCCTTCGGGCCGCCCACGCCGTCGGCATTCATTACTCCAAGCTGATACTGGGCTTCCGCCGAATTCGCCTCTGCCGCTTTCGTCAGCAGCGCCCGCGCCTTGCCCGGATCCGATGGAGCACCCCCACTCCCGGACAGAGCCGCGAGGTTGGTGACGCCACGAGGGTTGCCGGCCTCGGCCGCGCGCTCAAAAAGCTTGCGTGCTTCGGCCGGGTCTTTAGTTCCGCCGGACCCGGTGCCCAGCAGCACGCCGAGTTCCACCATAGCCGACGTGCTGCCTTTGTCCGCGGCCTTGCGCCAGGCGGTGACAGCCTCCGGCATCTGTCGATTGGCCGCGTAGGCACGGCCAAGCTCGTACATCGCGCGGCGTGAGGACGCCGAGGCGACTTTGCAGAACTTGATCGCGGTCGCGATGTCGGACTGGGCAATCTCAGCGGTTCCCTTGACGTCTGCCGGCTTGTCCGGATCGCTGGGATCGGCCGCAATTCGATCGCAGAGGACAAGTTCGGCGGATTGTGTGTGCCCCGAAGGGCTGGCCAGGCAAACCGCGATCAGCGCCGAAAAGCCGATAACGAGACGGGCCGCTATGAATCCCGCACCCGGGCGTTTCGCCATGTCCGACGCCATATTCGACGCCATGTCCGCGCCCCCCTGCTCACGCAACGTCGTGCAACTTTAGGACCGCCGGTATAGGGCAGCAAGCGGTCGACCAAGACGTGGCCGGTCCGGGATAAGCGTACGCGCCATCACAACCTCGCGTCGAATGTTGTGCACTGTGGCCCGTCGGTCATAGGGCAATCGACGGGAATGCCTATGATGCTTGTCAGGGGAAACGCAAAAACGGACGGACCTGTGCACATGCCAGACAAATGGCTGACGGCTCAACTTAACCTGACTGCCCTGACGCCATTCAAAGCATTTGCACCGTTAACGACTGCCTTCGCGATCGCCTTCCTGAGTTCTACTGCGATCGCCGAGACCACAGAAGAGCGACAGGCCTGCTTCAGCGATGCGTTCCGCGTCTGCTGGTCGGCCATTCCGGATCGCAACGCTGTATTTCACTGCCTGATGGACAACCGGCCACGCCTCAATCCGGCTTGCCGCACGGTCATGGATCAGTATCGGCGCGAGCACAGAATCAGGCGCGCGTCGCGAAGCGCTCGGGCGGACTGAACCGCTTCCACATTCGGCCTCTCGCGAGGATCGGTCGCGACGTGTACGCCGCCGCGATTTGCTGTGAATTTTTCCGTTCGCCACGAAGTTGCCACGAGTTTCAAGTGGAAAACTACTTTTCGCGCGCTGGTAACGGAATATGATTGCGACATGGCGATTGTGCATACCGATTCTGATCTAGTCCGTCTGCGGCAGTTCCTGAAGACGCTGGAAGCCGAGGCGCAGATTGCCGTCGGCGGCATCGATCCAAACACTCGTGAGATCGAGATTCTCAAGCGCGAGATTGCTTATCTCGAGCGCGTTCAGCGCGACGGCCCCGACGACAGGTCCAAAGATATTCTGCTTGAGATTGCAATAGACTACGGCGCATCGCGACGAGCGGCCTGATACTCCCCTGCTTATTAAATGATCGCGTGGCGGACCTTGGCCGAGACCCACTCGCTCACGATCACCGTGCCGATTATGACCAGCAAAATCAGCGAGACCTGGGTCCAGTAGAGCTGCGTGATCGCGGCGTTGAGCTCAAGTCCGATGCCGCCGGCTCCGACCAGGCCGAGCACTGTTGATTCGCGAATATTGATGTCCCAGCGAAATACGGAGATGCCGGCAAAGGCCGGCAAGACCTGCGGTACGATCCCATACGATGTTACCTGCGCGCCGGACGCGCCTGTCGCACGCACGGCTTCGACCTGCCCTTCGTCGATCTCCTCAATCGCCTCATAAAGCAGCTTGGCGCAGAAGCCGATCGAGCGCAGCGCAATCGCGATGATCCCGGCGAATACGCCGGGCCCGATGATCGTGACCAGCATCAGCGCCCAGATCAGTGCGTTGATCGAGCGCGACGACACGATGACGAAAAGCGCGAGCGGCCGGATCACGCCGACGCTCGGCGTCGTGTTACGCGCGGCGCAATAAGCAACCGGAACTGCCAGCACCACGGCGACCAGCGTGCCGATCGTTGCGATATTGATGGTGTCCCAGATCGGCCGGCCAAGCACACGGATATATGACCAGTCCGGTGGCACCATGCGCACCGCGAGATCGCCCGCTTGTTGCGGCGCATCCGAGACGAAAGCCCAGATGGTCTTTTCGGAAATGAACTGGAAACAGGCGATGAACACAGCGGCGGCCAACAGCCAGGCCAGCCAGATCAGGAGCTGAATGCGCGGCTCGCGCCGCCGCCACGTCCGGGCGTTGGCCGGGATGGTGGCCATCACTGCACCCAGCGCCGCAAATAGCCCGAGCCGTATTCGCAGAGCATCACGATGAGGATGATCACGATGATGATCGCGGCAGCCGAGCTGAATTCGTAGCGATCAAAAGCGGTGTTGAGGGTGGCGCCGATGCCGCCGCCGCCCACGATACCGATCACGGCGGACTCGCGGAAATTGATGTCGAAACGATAGAGACCGAGCCCGATCATGCGCGGCATCACCTGCGGCTGTACCCCGTAGTTGATCCATTGCAGCCAACTCGCGCCCGACGCCCGCACGGCTTCGGCCTGCGCCGGATCCATATCCTCGATGTCCTCGGCAAGAAGCTTGCCGTAGAAGCCGATGGTGGCGAATGAAAGCGTCACCAGGCCAGCGAAAGGCCCGAAACCAAACAGCTTCACGAAGAAGATGGCGAGGATGATTTCCTGGAAGCTGCGCGAGATGGCGAGCACGGCGCGGCAGAAATAATAGACCGGCGCCGGCGCAATGTTTTTCGCGGCGCCAATGCCAACCGGTATCGAAAGCGCAATGCCGACGACGGTGGAGATCACCGTCATCCAGAGACTCTCGGCAATGCCCTCGACGATTTCGTCCCAGCGGCTGACAAAATCCGGCGGGAAGAACGCGGAGATGAATGCCGCACCGCGCGGCAAGCCTTCCCATACGCGCGTCCAGTTCACCGGCGTCGTCTGAAACACCAGTGCGAGATAGACCGCGGCCCCGATCGCGAGCGTCCAGCGCAGCCAGGCCGACTTGATCAGCGGCGGCTTCTTCCAGCGGCGGGGCGTGACGGCGGCTACGGACATCCAGACCCTCTTTCGTCATGGCCGGGCTTGTCCCGGCCATCCACGTCTTTTTTCTCCAAGACGTGGATGCCCGACACGAGGCCGAGCATGACGACCCTTGGCCAGTCACTGAGCATTACGTCAGCCCCGCGAGGCGATTGCGATCTGGGCGCGGTGGCTCGAACGGCACGACGTTGTCTTCCTCGGGCTCGGCCGCCTGATCATCCACTTTGCGGATCGTCGCCGACCAGTCTTCCTCGCCGTAAATCGACGTCAGCACGGCGGGCGTAAGCCCGTCGGGCGCCCCGTCGTAGACAATCTCGCCCAGACGCAGGCCGACGATACGCTCGGCGAACATCTGCGCGAGCATCACGTCGTGAATATTGATGATCGCGGACAGCTTGCGCTCGGTGCACAGTTCCTTGATCAGCCGCATGATCTGGCGAGACGTCTTGGGGTCGAGCGAAGCGGTCGGTTCATCGACCAGCAGCAATTCCGGATTCTGGATGAGCGCGCGGCAAATGCCGACGCGCTGACGCTGGCCGCCGGACAGTTCGTCGGCGCGTTTGTCGGCCATGTGATCGAGGCCGACACGTTCGAGGAGACGAAATGCTTCATCGATGTCGGATTGCGGGAACCGTCGAAGCCAGCTTTGCCAGAACCCGACATAACCGAGCCGGCCGGTGAGAACGTTTTCCATCACCGAAAGCCGTTCAACCAGCGCGTATTCCTGGAAAATCATGCCCATGCGGCGGCGGGCGCGACGCAGTTCGCCGCTGCCGAGCTTCACGATGTCGACGCCGTTGAGTTCGACCGATCCCGAGGTCGGCTCGACCAGCCGGTTGACGCAGCGGATCACCGTCGACTTGCCGGCGCCGGAAGGGCCGATCAGCGCCATCACCTGCCCGTCAGGCACATCGATGTCGATGCCCTTGAGCGCGAGATCGCCCGTGCGATACCGCTTGGTCAGACCTTTTATGCGCAGCATCGATGCCCCCGGCGAGCGCGCGCTATTTACAGGTGTATTTCACGCCGCTTGCTGCGTCGATCTTGCGAATGACGCTCCAGTCTTTCTTGTAGGTGATAGGAACGAACTTATCCTGACCCTTGAATTCCGCCTGCAGCGATGAACCTTCCCAAGGGAACGTGAAGAAGGCTTCCTTGATCTTCGCCTGCAGCGCCGGATCAAGATTATGCGCGACGCCATAGCCCGTAGTCGGGAAGGTTTCCGATTTGTAGATCGTGCGGATCTTCGCCTTGTCGACGACATTGCGCTCGAACATGCGGAACATCACCTCGTTGGCGATCGCCGCGGCATCGTAATCCTTGTTGGCAACACCGAGGACCGAATTGTCGTGCTTGCCAGAGAACACAGGCTCGTAGTCGCGCTTCGCGATCAGATTGAACTCCGATTCGAGCAGAGCGGACGGCGCCTTGAATCCCGAATTCGATGTCGGCGCGGTGAACGCGAGTTTCTTGCCCTTGATGTCGGCCGGCGTCTTGATCGGGCTGTCGGCCGGCACAATGATTTCCATCTCGTAGCCGAAAGCGCCATCCTTGCCAGCCATGATGGCGAAGGGCACGAAGCCCGCGCAATTCACCGCGATCGGATTGGATCCGGTATTGAACCCCGCAATATGCAGGCGGCCCGATCGCATCGCCTCGATTTCCGCCGCGTTCGACTGCACGGGGAAGAAAACCACCTTTTTGCCGGTGACTTTTTCCATATGCTTGATGAAGCCGTCCCACACCTTCGTGTAGACGGCGGGGTCCTCGACCGGCGTATAGGCAAAGATCAACGTCGGCGGATTGACCAGTTGCTTGGCATCGGTCGGCGTGTCGGCAACGAGATCGCCGTCGCGGTCGCAGTAGGCCTTGTCGAGATCGCCGCGCGGACAGTCCTGCGCCTGAGACGAAACAATCGAAGCAGCGCCGAACATGAGCGCAATGAAAGCGGCCGCGATGCCAGTGACCTGCCGTACCATGGATGCCGTCCCTTCCTGCCAGCGTGTATTTTGTTGGGAATTGTGGGCTGGATCACCGCCGGAGATCAAGGCCGACAAGATAAAGCGATTTCGTGGGCTACTTCGAGAGCCGCCGGCGGTTTTTCCGCACGCGCCGCTTGTAGACGCGGAGCACCTTGGTCGCGGCGCGGTGGCTCTTGTCGCCTTTGATCGCTGCGCGAACCGCGGCACTTTGCGCTTCGCCGAGGGCCGTCACCTTCTCGGTGATCATACGGCTTGCTTCCGATTTGGCTCGGGCACCGCCGGCGGCAAGGCGCATGAAGCGAAGCGCCATGACGTTCTGCGCCTCGAATCCGGTAACGGCCACCTGCATCGCCAGCTTGGCCCACGCGTTCCATGCCTGCATTGGGTTCAACATTGCATCTCCCGAGAGGACAACGCCCAGAGAAGACCTATGTGCCATCCTCAATGACCGCCAGTGTTAAATTTCACTCCGCGGCCGTAGCCGCCGCCAGGGAATGGGTGCCAGCACAAGTGCGCCGGCCAGGAGCACCAAGGCAGCGGGCCAGCGGATGCGCTCGCGCGCGCGCATGCGCACTTCGCCCATGACGAATTGCTCGCCCTTGCGCATCTCGCCATAGGATTTGAGGAACGAAGAGATACGGGCAACGGTGAAATCGTCGAGCGACTGCCCTTCGGTGCGATTACGCCGCTCTCTTTCGTTCAGCCCCTCTGCTTCCACGCGATAGCGTTCGGCGTGTTCACTCGCATCGGCGTATGTCGTCGCTTCCGCGTGTGTAAAGTAAAGCGTGCGCAGCGAGGGAACCACATATTCAGCCAAATCGAGGAGCGGCTGGTCGGCGCGTGGAGCGGCCGCAAGCTGTAACGCCGATCCCGCGAGGATGATCGCGCCAACCCAGCGGACAGTGGTGACGGCAGCATGCATCGAGCGCCGCCGGTCGCCGCGCAGAAAAGGATAGAGCACACCTGCCAACGCCAGCGATGCACCGAAGGCGCACACCATCGCCGCCCCCGTCGGTAGATCGAAGAGGAAAGAGGCCGCAAGCCCGGCGGCGCTGACCAGCGTGCCGCAGATCCAACCGATGCCGAGTTGCCGCGACAGCGAATCGGCGAACATCACGCCGATGGCGGCCGGGATGATCAGGAACGAAAAGACAAGAAGCACGCCGGCGATCGCGACCGAGCTGGTCACCACGATGCCAAAGGTCGCGTAGAACACGAACTCCCAGGCGAGCGAGCCGTCTCCCGCCATGTGCCGGCGCAGCACCCAATGCAACAGCCCTACCGCCGTATAAAGCGGAACGATGAGCGCAAGGTCATTGAACCCGCTGGTGAGGATGTTTCCGGTGAGGATCTGCTTGAGATGTTCGGCGCCCTGCGGTGCCCGGTCGATCAACAGAATGGCCGCGGCCGCGGCAACGACGTAGATGACGCCGATCAGCGCCTCCTGCGGCACGCGCGTCCCCCAGCTGCGCGTGAACGCGAGCAGCACCGCGGCGAGCAGCGTGAAAGAAAGAGAATAGCCGTAGGTGGCCATGCTCTGGGCCGGATGGCCGAGCATGAAGGCGACGGTCGCACCGAGCGCCGCGATCTGGGCCAGCGCCAGATCGACGAAGATCACTTTGCGGGCCAGCACCTGAATGCCGAAATAGGCGTGGATGCCGACCAGGCACACTGCCACCAGGAACGGCGGCCAGAGGAACTGCAGCGCGTCGATCATCGCATGGCCGCCGCCGCTGTGAGCGCTTCGACATTCGCGTCGAAGAGCGAAATGTAATCGTCGGTGCGCGGCAACGCGCCGACCGAGGCCGCGAGCGTCACCACCTGCGCGCCAGCCTTACTCGCGACGAAAGCGACATCGCGCTCGGGCTCGTTCGGTTCGCGTATGACGATACGGGCCTCTTTCGCGCTCATATCACGCACGATCCCGGCCAGATGCGAAGGGCTTGGCGGCACGCCGGGCTTGGTCTCGATGAAGCCGATAAAATCGAGGCGAAAGCGGCGCGCAAAATAGGGCCAGCTGTTGTGGTAGGCGACCATCGGTATCGCCCTGAGCGGGCTCAGCTTGGCCTCCCATTCCGTCAGTTTCGTGTTCAGGCGCGCGAGAAAGGCCTGCCTGTTCGCCTCATAGGTCGTGGCGTTAGCCGGATCGATCCGCGCCAGCGCTTCAAAAATGTTTGCGGTGATGGTCTCGGCATTCTTCGGATCGAGCCAATAATGCGGGTTGCCACTGCCATGCGCATGCCCGTCACCGGGACCAACGCTCATCCCGCGCAGCTCCAGCACGGCGATTGCAAGCGATGTATCGACATAGGCCGGGCCGCCGCGACTGATCTCCGGCCGGCCGACCTGCGCCAGCAAGCGATCGACCCACAGGTCATAATCGAGACCGACGCGCACGAGCAGCTGCGCCTGCTTCAAACGCAGAGCGTCCTGCGGCTTTGGCTGATATTCCTCGGCGTCCAGGCCCGGTGGCACGAGGCTTACGGCCACGATGCGGTCTCCGCCGACCGCCTCGGCCAGGCTGCGCAGATCGGTGGTCGTCGTCACAACCTGCACACGCTCTTGAACGCGGCTTTGCGCGAATGCCGACGGCGCGACGGCAAGCAACGCGACGATGAGAGCGGTACGCAACACCATGACCGTGGAGAAGGAAGGGCCGCTTTGCGGCGGCCCTTCCCCTGTTTTAGCTAACGACTGCCGCCGACCCAGATGCTCTTGGGCATGATGCAGTGGACGTTCTTCTCGGTGTCGGAGATCGTACCGACTCGACAATCCATCGCCACACTGGCGAGCCCGTACGCATCGAGACGCGTAAGCTTCTTGTCCGTCGAGAGTTGATTGATCATGCCCATCGACGCGTCATTCATCGCCTTGTTCAGGTCGGCATCCTTGGCGTGCGACACGAGGTATTTCGACGTCTCCTTGGTCGGACGCTCCATATCCTCTTTGTCGCTTTTGTTCTTCGGGTTGAGGCAGTGGATGCCCTTCTTGATGTTCACCACCTGCGAAACGCGACAATCGGAAATGCTTGCCATCAGCTTCTCCGCCTGCTCGCCAGAAACGCCGCGCTGCTCGGAGAGGAACTTGATCGTTTGCGCTTTCGCCTGCGCCCACGCTTTGTTCAGGTCCTGGTCGAAGCCCATCGTGATCCATGATTTCGCCGTTTCGATGCGCGGGAAATCGAGCGGCTTGCCCTTCACCACCTCGACCGTGATGTTGAACTCCTTGTAAGCGGTCTCGATGGCGGTCAGGTTGACTTCGCCGTTGCCTTGGCCGGCATGCGAGTCACCCGTCCACAAAAGCGCGCCCGGTACGTGCACTGGCACATAGAGCGTCGAGCCGGTGACGAAATCGCGGATATCCATGTTGCCGGCATAATCACCCGGCGGGACGCTCGAGTAGCGGCCGGGGTCCTTGCGCGCGACAGCGAGCGTGCCCGGGAACGGCCGGATTGGCAGAACGATGCCCGGCAGGAACTCAGTCTTCATGCTGTCTAGATCAAGAAACAGATATTTGACCTGACCATCCTGGAAGACGGTCGGGAACTGGCCGAACATTCCCGGCACGTTGAAGTTCGTCGCGTAAGCGCGCGGAATGATTCGGTTGAGCCTGACCTTCAGCACATCACCAGGCTGCGCTTCCTCGATATAGATCGGTCCGGTCAAGGTGTGCGGACCGCGCCCGGGGAAATCCGTGCGCAGCTTCTTGATCTGCTCAATCGTCACGCCCGGGACCACCTGATTGTGGCTGTGCATCATCGTTTCGAGGATGATGGTGTCGCCGGAATGGACGCGCAGCACAGGCGGCTGCGAATTGTCGAACCAGCCCCACTGCGTCGTTTCGAGCGTTGCCGGCAGCACGTGGATCTTTTTGCCGGCCGGTGTCTCCAGCACGCGCAGCTTCGGATCGGCGGGCCCAGTCGCTGGATAGCCGGGTGTGGTGATGGTCGACGTCAGCGGTATGCCCAGCGGCGACTGGGCAGGCGGTGCCGGAGCTGGCGCCGGTGTCTGTGCAAAAGCCGCCGTGCCGATGATCAACGCCCCGCAGGCACCGGTAACGATACGAGACGCAAGTGTTACGTGCGACATGAGACTCCCCTTCCCCTTATGCTTCGAATTTCAAACTCACTTCTTCCACATGCTTTTGGCGACCAGGCAATGCACGCCCTTCTCGGCAGCATCCATTTCGCCGACCCGGCAATCCATGGTCATGCTCGCAAGCCCATAGGCATCAAGCCGGGACAACCCTCTGTCCTTCTGCAGCAGTTCGATCATCGCCCACGAGGCGTCGTCCATCGCCTTGTTCATGTTGGCGTCGGCGGCGTAGGTCACTAGATATTGCGGCGTGTCCGCCGTTGGTCGCGCTTCAGCGAGCGACTTGGCGGGATCTTTCGACGTCATGCAGTGGACGCCTTTCTTGATGTCCACGACCTGGGTCACGCGACAATCCGAGGTCTTCGACACCATCGAGGCCGCTTGCTCAGGCGAAACCTTGCGCTGCTCTGCGATGAATTTCGCGGTTTCCGCCTTGGCGTTGGCAAGCGCCTTGGTGAGATCCTCGTCGAAGCCCATCGTGATCCACTCGGTCGGCGTCTCGATGCGAGGCCACTCGAGCTTCGTCGCTTTGTCGACGGTTATTGTCAGGGTGATTTCCTGGAACGCGGTCTCGAGTCCGGTGAGGTTGACCTCGCCGTTGCCCTGCGCCGCGTGGGAATCGCCCTGCCACACCAGTGCGCCCCGGACGAAGACCGGAACGTGCAACGTCGTTCCTTCGACGAGATCACGGTTGTCCAGATTTCCGGCGAAAGGTCCCGGCGGCACGGCGTTGTAGCGGCCCGGCTCCTTGCGCGCGACACCGAGCGTGCCCGGGAAGGGCCGCAATGGAATTTCGACGCCCGGCGCAAACTCGGCGGTCTTCTTTTCATTGTCGAGATAGAGATACTTCACCTGTCCTTCGGGAAAGCGGCTCGGGAATTGTCCGAACAATCCGGGCACGTTGAAATTCGCGCCCCACGGCCGCGGGACGATCTTCTGAATCTTGATCTGCAGCGTGTCGCCCGGCTCCGCGCCGTTGACGAAGATCGGCCCGGTCAGCGTCATCGGCCCGCGCGCCGGCCAATCGGTGCGCAGTTTTTTCAATTCCTCGATGGTGCGACCCGGATAAAGCTGGCCGTGCGAATGTGACATCGACTCGATCGCAACCGTGTCACCGGAATCGACGATCAGGCGCGGCAATTCGGCGTTGTCGAACCAGCCCCACTGCGTCGTTTCCATCGTCGCCGGCAGGACGTGCATGCGGCCGGGATACTTCGAGCCCGGCACGGCCATCAGCTTCTGTGCGGCCGATTGCGCCGAGATCGGCGGGGGCTGTTGCGCCAAAACAGCCCCGCCTGCGCAAATCGCAGCCAAAGTTGTCGCCACAGCCATTGGTTTGTGAAATTGCATGCGTCGCCCCCGCGTTGTTTCTGTTTTCTAGCGTAAACGATAGCAACTTCCATGCCACCGGAATAGCCGGAGGCGCGCGCGAGATGTCGCGGAGACGGTCAGGGATCAGGCGCTTAGCGCGGCACTGGCTTGGCCGAGGCGGAATCCGAACTTCGAGAGGACGAACAGGCAGCCATAGGCGAGCTGCAGGCGCCGGAGCGGCGACAGCCAGGAGCGCGTCTCGTAGAAATCGCCTGCCAATATCGTGATCAGTTCGTGGCGCGTATTGAACAGATCGAATGACGACATGAAAATGTCGCGCATCAGCGGCGAATTGATCCGGTAGATCAGCCAGGACAGAGAATTGAGGCTGTGCCGGATCTTGCGCTCATAGTCGCGCACAAGCTGTTCGCGTGACCCGCGGCCATCAAGCAAATCCTCCACCACAGTTGCCCCGTAAGCCGCGCTGCTCATCGCCATCATGACGCCGCTCGAAAACAGCGGATCGATGAAGGCTGCGGCGTCGCCGACAAGAATATGGTTTTTCCCGACATAAGACTGGGAGTCATATGAGTAGTCGGCACACGCCGTCAGCGGACCGATCGGTTCGGCATTCTTCATGTGAGCCGCGAGGCTTGGGGTCTCCGCCACCGCACTCGAAAAAAGCGTTTCGAGGTTGGCCTTTCTTTCCTTGAAAAACGTTTGCGTGCCCACCACGCCGACGCTCATCACGTCGTCCGGCAATGGGATCATCCAGAACCACCCGTGCTCGAACAGATAGACCGTGATCATTCCTTCCTTGTCGCCGGAGCGGGGTGGAACGTTGCGGAAATGTCCGAACACGGCCGCGGTGTTGTTGTGCTTGTTGATGCGCTTTAGCCCGAGCTTGCTTGTAAGCAGCGTGTCGCGACCGGTCGCGTCGACGAGAAATCGGGCCACCCACTCTGTCGTCGTGCCGTCATCGTTCTTTGACGTGATGCATGGCCTTTCCTCATCAAGCCTGACGTCGGTTACGCGAGCACCCTCCAATACCTCCGCGCCGAGGCGTCGGCTGTTGTCGAGCAGCAATTTGTCGAAGTCCGAGCGCCTGACCTGATAGCTGTAGCCGACACTCAGATAGGGATTTTCGGCAAACCGGAACGTCGTGGCCGCGTTGTGGGCGTCTGAAACAAGGTCAGCACCGGGCTTGTAGACGCCGATGCGATGAACCTCATCGCTAATCCCAAGCCGGTCAAACAGCGGCAGATTCAGCGGGAGCAGCGATTCACCGATATGAAAGCGCGGGAAATGCTCCTTTTCCAGGACAACGACGCGTTTGTTCTTCTGCGCAAGCAAAGCGCCAATGGTCGAGCCGGCGGGACCACCACCGACAACAAGCACATCGCATTCACGAGCGTTCGCCATCGTCGCTGTCATTTCACCCTATGATTGAAACAGCGCGGCATGCCTTCATTGTGGCAAGAACCAACAACGGTGATATCGATTTCGTGAAGATTGTGCCGCGGACCCCTGCATGGACGCACCCGAAGCCACCGCCGAATTTTACGAATTTTTGCCGGTCTTTCGCGACTTCACCAACGTCGCGGATGAAGCCTGCTTTACGCCAATGCCCGACGATTGGGTGGTCGGTGTCGCTGACGTCCAACAATCGACCGAGGCCATCCGCCAGAACCGCTACAAGGCCGTCAACATGGCAGGCGCGGCGGTGATCGCTTCGGTCGCCAACGCGCTGAAAAACCGCGATTTCCCTTTTGTCTTCGGCGGCGATGGCGCGAGCTTTGCGGTGCCGTCCACCGACGCTGCCCTCGCCCGGCAGGCGCTTGCCGAGACGGCGACCTGGGTGACCGAAGATCTCGGTCTGACCCTTCGCATCGGAATGGTTTCGGTCGCCGACATCCGCGCACGTGGCAACGACGTTCGTGTCGCGCGATACGTGCCGTCCGACAACATCAGCATTGCGATGTTCTCTGGCGGTGGTCTGGCCTGGGCTGACGCGGCGATGAAACGCGGCGAGATCGCGGTGCCGCCGGCACCGCCCGGCGCACATCCGGATTTGAACGGACTCTCGTGCCGCTATGAATTGATCCCCGCGCGACGGGGGCAGATCCTATCGCTCGTTGTCGTCCCGGGTCCGGATGCGCGCGGCGAGGACTTCCGCGCTGTCGTTGAGGCCATTACCCGCATCGTCGAGGAGACGCCGGATGCGTCGCGCCCTCTTACTGACGCGGGCCTGCGCCTCAAATGGCCCCCGCAAGGCTACGATCTCGAGGCACGTGCGTCGCGTCGCGCCGGTGAATCGATCCGGGCGCGTAAGGTCAAGGTGCTGGCCGCGACCTTTCTCTATTTCCTCATCATGCGGTTTGGCGTCCCCGTCGGTCGCTTCGTTCCGGCGAAGTATACGCAGCAGGTCGTCGAAAATTCAGACTTCCGCAAGTTCGACGATTCGCTGCGCATGGTGCTCGATTGCACGCCGCAGCTGATCGCCGAAATTGAGGCTTATCTGAAGGCGGCCTCCGCCAAGGGAGTCGTCCGCTACGGCATGCATCGGCAGGACTCGGCGATGCTCACCTGCTTCACGCCGTCGCCGACCAATCCGAAGCACGTTCATTTTGTCGATGGCGCACAAGGTGGCTACGCGCTCGCCGCGGCAGCGCTGAAGGAAAGCAGCGCGCGTGAGGCCTAGCCGCGCGCCCGCGCGCGCGCTGCGTTCTCGACCAGCGTTTTGCCAAGCGACCAGATGGCGCCCGGAACGCGATGCGCGTCGGCGATGACCGTTTCGAAAGATCGCTCGATCCAGTCGCAGTCCTCGTCCGTTATGATCAGCGGTGGCAGCAGCTTGATCGTGTGATTGCCGTGTCCTGCGACCTGCGACAGGATTCGATGTTCCTTCAGCAGGGGAATGACGATCAGCTGGCAGAACAATCCGCTGTTCGCCGTCTCCAGCAGATTCCACGAGGCCTTGAGCTTCAGCGAGCGCGGCGCGCCAAACTCAATGCCGATCATCAGCCCTTTGCCGCGCACTTCCTTGACGAGCTCGTGACGCCCGATCATCCGTTCGAAAGTCGCGAGCAAGCGCGCGCCTTTCTGCTCGGCGTTCTTCATCAGCCCTTCGGATTCGATCACCTCGAGCGTGGCGAGGCCGGCCGCCATTGCCAGATCGTTCTTCGAGAATGTCGAGCCGTGGACCACGGCGCGATCCATGCGATCGAAAACCTTGTCGAAGATCCATTTGCGCGTCAGTACGGCGCCGGAAGGCACCTGACCGCCGGACAGCGATTTCGACAGAAGAACCATGTCTGGCTCGACGCCCCAATGCTCGCAGGCGAGGAACCGCCCGGTACGTCCCAGCCCAGTCTGAATCTCGTCGGCGACAAACAACGTGCCGTGCTTTCGGCAAAGCTCGACAGCCGACCGCAAATAGTCGTCGGTCGCGACGCTCACGCCTTTGCCCTGAATCGGCTCGACGATGAAGGCGGCGACTTTTTTCGAGGCGAGCGCTTTTTCCAGGGCCTCGAGATCGTTGAACGGGACTTCGGCACAGCTGGGCAAAAGCGGGCCGAAGCCGTCGCGGAAGATCTGGTCGCCGATCAGCGACAGCGAGCCGTTCGTCAGGCCGTGGAAAGCGTGGCTGCAGTACACGATGCCGTCGCGACTTGTTGCCGCACGTGCAAACTTGATCGCGGTCTCGACCGATTCGGTCCCCGAATTGGCGAAAAACACTTTCTCAAGGTGGGGCACGTAGCGTAGCAGGCGTTCGGCGAGGACACCGGCAAGGGCCGACACATCCATTTGGACGAGGTTTGGAAAGTCACTGGCGAGGACTTTTCGCAAAGTGTCGTTAACGACCGGGTGGTTGCGTCCGAGAGCGAATACACCCCATCCGCTCAGCAGGTCGAGATACTGAAGGCCCTCGCGGTCGTATAAATATTGGCCTTTGCCGCGTTGATATGCCCGATCGAAACCAATCGTTTTCAGAACGCGCACCATCTGCTCATTCAGATAGCGGGCATGCAACGAGTAACGGTCGGCGTCCGACTCGGCGAACAGGCTGTCGATGTCAAAACTCATCAAGGTCTCCGAAAGACGCTCGGAAGTTCCGCCTTTTTATGCACAGGGTTGGGCTAAAATGGTACCGTCTTCGCGCCGGCATGTCATGCTGGCGCACCGCGCCAATTGGCGTGCCGAACAAGCAACATCCCCCAAGATGTTAAGGAATCCGCGTGTTTTCTGCGGGTTGCAGCGTTGACCATGGGGGCTCCCTTTGGGATAAATGCCTTGGGAAGGCGGGGTGCGGATGTCGGGACAAGCGGGCGTCGTTGCCGTTACATGTTTGGCACTTGAAGCTGGGATAGCGCGCGGTCCGGGCGTGTCGGTGCTCTGCAATCAAGGGTCGGGGCTGCGGGCGGCGCTACGCGCCGCAATCGAACGCGGCGCTTCGGGCATCATCAGCTTTGGAATCGCGGGTGGTCTGGCGCCCCATCTTGCCGCGGGTGACTGGGTCGTGGCTTCGGGGGTCGCAAGCGGCGAGGATGTGATCGCGACCGATCGCGCCTGGACGGAGCGGTTGCTCGAAATCCTTCCCGGCGCCGTCCACGCAAACGTTGTCGGCGCGAACAAAGTCATCGCCAGCCCGGAAGAGAAATTCGAACTGCACGACGAAACCGGGGCAGCGGCCGTCGACATGGAGTCGCACATTGCCGCCGAGGTTGCGGCCGCGCACGGTATTCCGTTTGCCGCGTGCCGTGTCATCCTCGATTCCGCACATAGAATGCTTCCGCCGGCGGCAACACTCGGGCTACGCCGCGACGGCACGCCGGATGTGCCGGCGGTGCTGCGCTCGGTCCTGCAACAGCCCGGCCAGCTCCCGAACCTCATTCGCGTGGCGCGCGATCATCATGTCGCCCGTCGCGCCCTGCAATCCGGTCGCAAACAGCTCGGTATCGGATTGGGCTTCCCCTACTACAACAGCCTTGCATTCGACCGCGTTTTTGCATGACAACGGCGCCTTGCAGCGCCGGGTGATCAATGCTTCAGCGGAATGACAGTACCGGCTCGACGTCACGTCAGGGCAGGACGATCAGAATTGCATCGCGTGCGGAAATTTCCGTCCTGCCGCAATGGCAATCCGCATTCGCGCAGGAGCGAAAAGATCACCGTTACTACGAACTTATCGAAGACACGCTGAAGGACGGATTTACCTACGGTTATCTGATCGTCGAGAGCGATCGTGCCGTCCGCGCCATCCAGCCTTATTTCCTGGTCGACCAGGATCTGCTCGCCGGCATGAGCGGGGCCGTGACAAAAATCGTCGGTGGCCTGCGTCGTCTTTGGCCGCGCTTCATGCGTGCACGGACACTGATGGTTGGATGCGCCGCCGGCGAAGGGCATCTCGATGGCGATGATGCGACAAAATTCGAAACGGCCGAAACGTTTGGCCAATCGTTGCTGGGCATAGCGCGCGACCTGAACTGCGTGATGATCGTGCTCAAGGAATTTCCCGCGAAATACCGCGCGCCGTTGCAATGCCTGATGAGCGAAGGGTTCGCCCGCGTACCCAGCATGCCGATGACGACGCTCAGCATCGAGTACAAGGATTTTGAGGACTACGTCTCGAACTGTCTCAGCCCCCGCACGCGCGGAAAAGTACGCCGCAAGTTGCGCGCCGCCGAGCGTGCAAAGCCGGAAATCACCATGAGCGTCGTGGGCGACATCGCGCCGTTCGTTGACGAGGTCTACCCGCTCTACGAGAAGGTCTACGAGCGTTCACCGCTTCAGTTCGAAAAACTCACCAAGGAATTTCTCTGCGAGATCGGACGGCGCATGCCGGACAAGGTCCGCTTCTTCATCTGGCGGCAGGACAACCACATCGTGGCTTTTGGTCTTTGCACGATGCAAGGCGACGCGATCTGTCACGAGTACGTCGGATTCGATTACGCCGTCGCGTTCGACCTCAATCTCTATTATCGCGTCTTCCACGACGTCATCGAATGGGCCATCGCCAACGGCTACAAGCGCTTCTTCAGCGGCAGTCTGAACTACGACCCCAAGTGGCATTTGCGTCAGTCGCTCTACCCCGTCGATCTTTACGTGCGGCACACCTCTGGCCCCATCAACGCGGTGCTGAAACGGCTGCTTCCGGTCATGGAGCCGACGCGCTCCGACCCGATTCTGCCGAACTTCGACAATTATCGCGAGCTTTGGGGCTGATCGCCCGCTGTTTTCGCGTCCTCCGGAACAACAACAGGCGGTTCCCGTTATCACGCTGGGCGGCCCATGCCGCATCGGCGGGATCAAGCAATGGCGGCGGATTCAACATCCAGTGAGGTGACGGTGCGGCGGCGGTCGGCGCGCGCGAAGGACAAGGGCGTAGTCGACCTCGCAGGCGACATGCTCAAGGAAGTCGCAACGCTCATCCAGACTGAACTGCAACTGCTGCGCGCGGAGATTTCCGAAAAGCTGACATTTACCGCGATGTCGGCGGCTCTGATCGGTGCCGGCGCACTCCTGCTGATGGCAACAATCGTTCTTTTGCTCGAAGCCGCTGTCGCCGGTCTGGTTGCGTATGGCTTGTCCTGGCCGGTCGCGATTCTCATCATCGCCGCACTCACTTTGCTTGGAGGAGCCGGTCTCGTTTGGGTCGGCTTTAATCGCTTGAGCACGGCTCGACTTACTCCCTCCAAAACTCTCGACCAACTGCAAAAAGATTCAACCATCGCAAACATGAGGTGACCTTATGGCTACATCAGCACAGCTGGAACGCAAGGCGGAGCGTGCGCGCGAGCGTCTTTCCGACCGGATCAACGATCTGCGTTACCACGTCTCTCCGTCGACCGTCGTCAGCGACCTGCTGGGCGGCGTCAATCCGCGTGCCTGGGGCGAGGACGTTCTCCCGATCCTGGCCAAGCAGGCGCGCAACAACCCCGTCGCATCGATGCTCATTGCCGCTGGCGTCGGCTGGCTCATCTTCTCGGAGGTGCGCGGACCTGTCGCCAAGACGCTGGGTCTCAACAACCTCGGGCTCAAGGATCTCGGCCTGACGGGCTCGCGAAAAAAGGCCCGACGCGGAACACGCGGGAAGAAACGCACGGCACGCAACGGCCGGTCAGCGGTGAGCCGCACCAAGTAAGTACCCATGGCGGGCGGCCACCGGCGGGCAGTCGGCTCACGGAGGCAGCGCCGACTTTGGTCCGGGCTTCTGGGCGCCGCCTTGCTGGTTGCGGGAATTCGCCGCCGACCGGAAGACGATGCGCCATCAGAAGAGCCGGAGCTGGCTGGAGACCGCTCGCCACCACACACCGAGAAGAAGCGCCGCGCGTGGAGGGAGTTCGCGCGGCTTTTCTATGGCGCCATCGGCCAGCACCGCGTGGTGTCGATTGCGGCCGGCGTCACGTTCTTCGCACTGCTCGCGATGTTCCCGGCGGTGGCGGCGCTGGTCTCGGTCTACGGAATTTTTGCCGATCCCGGCACAATCCGCATGCATCTCGATGACCTCTCGTCGATCCTGCCCAGCGGGGCCATCGAGGTCATCGGCGATCAGCTCTCCCGGGTCACCTCGGGCGGGAAAAGCACGCTTGGTGCGACTTTTCTCTTCACGCTCGGTCTATCGCTCTGGAGCGCCAATGCCGGAATGAAGGCGCTCTTCGACGCCCTCAACATTGTCTATGACGCGCAGGAACGACGCGGCCTGATAAAGCTGAATCTCATTTCGTTGGCATTCACGGGCTGCGCACTCCTCGCGCTGATCCTCGCCATCTCCGTCATCGTCGTGCTGCCGGTGGTGCTGGAATTTGCCGGGCTTCAATCGCTCGGCGGAACGATGGCCATGATCGCGCGCTGGCCGGGCCTTTATGCCGTCGTGGCTTTCGGCCTGGTCATTATCTATCGCTATGGCCCGGACCGCGATCGCGCGCAGTGGCGATGGATCACCTGGGGCAGCGCACTGGCCGCAGCACTCTGGATCATCGTGTCGATCCTCTTCTCGTGGTACGCGGCGAACTTCGGCGCATACAACAAGACATACGGATCGCTCGGCGCCGTGGTCGGGTTCATGACCTGGATGTGGATCTCCTGCATGGTGATCCTTGCCGGGGCCGAAGTAGACGCTCTGATGGAACGTCTCGACCGCGGCACTGCCAACTAGTCGCCACCCACGTGTCAGTGGCGCGCACGCTCCAGCATCTCCCGGATTGGGTCGTACGTCATTCGTATGTTCGGCCGCTCGTCCGCCTGCTTTGCAAGCCGGACGTATGTTCTGGCCAGATTTTCCCACTCGGCTTTCACGATCGGGTTGTGTTCCCGTGACGCGCGGCTTCGGACATCGGCCGCCAAGTGTCTGTATTGTTCAGCTCGGTCCATTTGGCGACTCCGCTGTTTCGCTCCCTGCGTTAATCCTTACTGGGCCAACAGGGGAACCCTCAATTCCGTTCCTGAAATACATGAGAATCTGTGAATCGTGGAGTTGCAGTCATTTGTGCAAACGCCGCTCTCAATACAGAACGAAAAACATCGTGCGATCTTGTGTAGCAGATAGAGGAACATAATCGTTGCTGCATCGGTTTTCCCTCTGATCCGGAGGACGGCAGACGCTGTTCCCTGGAACAAACCAGAGAGGATTCACGATGAAACGCACAACGAGTAAGAAACTCCTGCTCGGAACCGTTGCGCTGATGGCTGGCGTTGGTCTGGCTTCGGCTCAGGGAATACGAGAGGGCGGAAGCGCCGCCGGTGGCGCTGAACAGCACAGTATGCCTTCGGGTTCGCCCGCGGCGAAATCGCAAGGCGGCGCCGAGATCCAGAGCAAGGGCGAGGCGGAAACACGTGGCCAGGCACCTGGAAAGGGCGCAATCGAGCAAAAGGCCCAGGCGCCACAGCGCGACAAGAGCCGCATGAGCGATCAGGCCAAACCGGAACGCTCAACGACCGGCCAAGGGTCGTCCGAGAAGGATGAGCCAAAAGCAAAGAGTTCCAGCAAGGAAGATCTGAAGTCGAAGAGTTCCGGTGCGGACGAGCTGAAGTCAAAGTCGAAAAGCTCCGCGAAGGAAGACCTGAAGGCTAAGGGTCAAGACTCGGCAAAAGACTCGGCCAAAGGCTCGGCAAAGACCAATGAACGGTCGACCACCGGCCAGGCCACCAGCGACAAGACCGACATGAAGGGCGCTGCCGACAGCAAGACGCAGACCCCGAATGCGGCCGGGCAGAACCAGACGAGCGGTTCTGCGACCCAGAACCAGACCGGCGCAAATATTCAGTCGCAGGCTGGTGCCAAGTTGACCACGCAGCAGCAGACGACAATTCATCAGTCCGTGCTGTCGGCCCGAAACGTGCCGCGCGTTGATCACGTGAACTTCGCCGTCCATACCGGCGCGATCATTCCAAGGTCGGTGAACATCGTCGCGATTTCGACCTTCCCGGTCCTGATCGAGACCTTCCCGCAGTACCGCGACTACAGCTTCTTCGTGGTCGAGGATGAGATCGTGTTCGTGGACCGTGGCCATAAGGTCGTCGACGTTGTACCGGTCGGACCGCGCACGCGGTTCAGCCGTGCTTCGAGTTCGACCGCTGTGGCAGTGAACCTCAGCGAGCCTGAGATTCGCGAAGTGCAACTGGTTCTTGTCCAGCGGGGCTTCCTGCATGGCCGCGTGACCGGCGTGTGGGGTCCTGAAACGCGCGAAGCCCTGGTCGCCTTCCAGCGCAAGGAAGGATTCTCGGCGACCGGTTCTATCGATACACGCACGGTGGGCGCGCTTGGCTTGTCCGGCAAGGTCAAGGTTCAGGAGTCAAGCTCGACACAAGGCTCGAACTCGACGACGACCACGGGGCAAGCCCCGTCGCCGAGCACGACCGGACAAAACCCGCCGGCTCAGAACCAGTCTACAACTGGTCAGAACGAAGGCAGCGGGCAAAAGCCATCCGACAAGCAGAGCAGCGGACCGAGTCAGTCCACGACCGGTCAGGGCAGCGGTAGCAGCAAGCCTGAGTCGAGCGGCAGCTCGATGAACGGCGGCTCGTCCTCGATGCCAAGCCAGAGTGGCTCGTCATCTTCGACGCCAAGTTCGTCAGGCCAGAGCACCATGCCAGAGAAGAACAAGCAGAACTAAATCGATTTGCGATATCGCGACTTCAGCCCCGCTTCGGCGGGGCTTTTTTCTTGCCCTGCCCTTCTAAGCGAGATCGCCGGGACGAGCCCGGCGATGACACGTCGGCCATCGCGTACCAAAGCTGTCATGCCCGGCCTTGTGCCGGCCATGACGCGGCACAGTCGTACGACTTCACATCGTCATTCCCGCAGGAACGACGACTTGTCTTCACCGTGAGGAGCCGGTCGTCCCGTCCTTGAGCGGGTCGTAGGTCAGCTCGATGCCAAATCCATCGTCCGCCTGCTTTGCGAGGCGCAGATAGGTCTTGGCGAGATTCTCCCATTCCGCCTTCACGATCGGGTTCGGCTCCCTCGCCGCGCGCGTGCGGACATCTTCGGCCAGGGTCCTGTACTGCTCGGCGCGATTCAAAGCCGAGCTGCGTTTGCGAATATCGATCGAGTTGCAGGTCATGGCGACACTTCGACTTTCCTTGCGATTGGCAGACATGGGAAATACCGGGAGTCGTCGAGGAGCTCAGTCGCGGATTTCGCGACGGTAGGTGCCGAAAGACGACAGTCCGATGATCGTTCCAATCAGCAGGAAGACCATGAGCAGCTTGGAATATTCGATGATGATCGCAGTCATGGAAATTTCTCGGTTGCCTCATTTCGACACACCCAAAATAACAGCGCCCCCGCCATGGGAATGTGAGCCCCTTCACAGAGCCCCATGTCCTTTTTCATCCATGATGCCTGCGTTTCCTCCCCCATCTTCAGCCCCGCCAGACCCCTGGCGGGGTCTTTTTTACGTGCCGTCCCGTGCACTTAGCTGTCAGAGAACTGAAGCACGCGCCTGATAGTTGAACCGGATACCGTCCTGTCCAACTGATTCGAGACGATTGCGCATGGCCGATTTTGTCTGGTGGAAACACGGGGTCGTCTATCAGGTCTATCCGCGCTCCTTTCAGGACACGAATGGCGACGGCGTCGGCGACCTGAAGGGAATAAGCGAGCGCCTCGACTACCTCGCATGGCTTGGCGTCGACGCGATCTGGATATCGCCGATCTATCCCTCGCCGATGGCGGATTTCGGATACGACGTCAGCGACTACTGCAATATCGATCCCCTGTTCGGATCGCTCGACGATTTCGATCGCCTCGTTGCCGAAGCGCACGCGCACAAAATAAAAATAGTTCTCGATTTCGTTCCCAACCACACGTCCGAGCGGCATCCGTGGTTTCTCGAAAGCCGGGCGTCACGCGTCAATCCGAAACGCGATTGGTACATCTGGCGCGACGGCAAGCCGGACGGTTCGCCGCCGAACAACTGGCTGTCGCAATTCGGTGGACCTGCGTGGGCACGTGAGGCGCGCACCGGCCAGTATTACCTGCACAGTTTTCTGCCCGAGCAGCCCGATCTCAACTGGCGCAATCCCGACGTGCGCGCGGCGATGTACGACGTGCTGCGCTTCTGGCTCGACCGCGGTGTCGATGGTTTCCGCGTCGACGTCATCTGGCTGCTGATCAAGGATGCCGCGCTGCGCGACAATCCGCCGAACCCGAACTACCGGCCGACCGAAGCCGGCATCCATCGCTTTCTGCAGGTCTACAGCGCCGACCAGCCCGAGACGCACAAGGTCATCGCCGAGATGCGCTCAGTTCTCGATCATTATGACGAGCGCGTGCTCATCGGCGAAATTTATCTGCCGATCGAACGGCTGGTCACATACTACGGACAGGATCTGCGCGGCGCGCAGTTGCCGTTCAATTTCCAGCTTCTTCACACGGCCTGGACGGCGACAGCGGTCGGTAAGCTGGTCACCGACTACGAGGCCGCGTTGCCTTCCGGCGGCTGGCCGAACTGGGTTCTGGGCAACCATGACCAGCCGCGCATCGCGGCACGCATCGGCGAAGCGCAGGCGCGTATCGCAGCGATGCTGCTGCTGACGCTGCGCGGCACGCCGACAATGTATTACGGCGACGAACTTGGTATCAGCAAAGTGGTCATCCCGCACGACGCGGTGAAGGATCCGTGGGAGAAAAACGAGCCGGGGCTCGGCCTCGGCCGCGATCCGTCACGCACACCCTTTCAGTGGGACGCCACATCAAATGCAGGATTCACCAGCGGCACGCCCTGGCTGCCGGTCGATCCGTCCTTCAAATCGCGTAACGAAAAGGTGCTGCGCGCCGATCCGGCCTCGATCCTCAACCTCTACCGCGATCTGTTGGCCGTCCGCCGCAGGCACGTGGCGCTCGTGAGCGGTGCGTTCCGCCTGCTGAACGTCGAGGGCAATGCACTTGTCTATGAACGGAGGGCGGATAGCGAACGCATCGTCATTTGTCTCAATTTCGGCAACACGGAGCAGCCGCTGCCGGTCGAGGATTTCGGCCGTTCCGTCATTCTCGCATCGACCCATCCCGATCGTACAAGCCTCGAGGCAAACACCCTACTGCGCCCCAACGAGGGACTGACGATTCTGACGGCGTTGTAGCAACGTCATTCCGGGGCGCGTCGAAAGGCGCGAACCCGGAATCCAGACAATCGCAATGTGCCTGCATCTTGATTCCGGGTCCGGCCCTGCGGGCCGTCCCGGAATGACAAAAGAGTGGGCACCGCCTTGCCCCCCTAAGTGAGATCGCCGGCACAGGGCCGGCGATGACGGAGTGATGAGCGAAACCTCGCGTGCGCTACCGCAGCCGTTCCGCGAACAGCGCCATGGTCTTGCGATAGACCTCGGAGCGGTTCCACTCGCGCATCACCTGGAAATTTTCCGTGCCCTCGCCGAACGGCGCGCCGGGGCGCCAGCCGTTGACCTTCAGCAGATTGGCGGTGGAGGCGAGAACATCCGGCACGCTGTGACGCAGGTCGACATGACCATTGCCGTCATAGTCCACGCCATACTTGATGTAGGACGACGGCAGGAACTGCGTCTGCCCGATCTCGCCGGCGTAGGCCCCGATCAGGTCGCGCAGCGGAAGGTCGCCGCGCTGGACGATTTTCAGTGCCGCGATCAGTTCGGTCTGGAACAGCTCGCTGCGCCGACAATCATGCGCAAGCGTCGCGATGGTGCGTACGACCGGCAGCTTGCCCATGTCGCCGGTGCCGTTGTCGGTTTCCAGCGTCCAGATCGCCATGATCAGTTCTTTCGGTACGCCGAATTGCCGCTCGATGCGCGAGAGCAGCGCGGCGTGCGCCTGCATCAACTTTTTGGCGCGATTGATGCGCGCGGGCACGACACGGGTCGCCGCATATTCCTCGAAGCTCTTGCGGAAGGTGTTGCGCTGCCGGCGGTCGAAGGTGAGCACGGCCTGGTCAATCGTCACGCCGGCAAAGGCCTGATCGATGACGCTGCGCGAAACGCCGGCGGCCTGCGCATCGCGCGCCATGCTGGCGAGAAAGGCCTGGAAATCACCGCCGCATTGCGCGGCCTGGGCAGCAGGAGCAAACAAAAGAGTGAGAAAAACCAAAACGATAAATCTTGGCATGACCAGACCTGCGTTGCCCCGACACCGGTGTTTACACTGTCACGGCCGGCCTTGTCCCGCCTTCCGACGGTCGTTTCCGAACAAGATCAGTACGACAATCCGACGCATCCACGTCTTCCGCGTACAGTCACACACGCGCTAGGATCAATGCCAACGCCAACGAAACCGGGAGCGGACCAATGCCAAAGGCCTACTGGGTCACGACCTATCGCGAAATCAAGGACCCGGCGAAGCTTGCGGCTTATGCCAAGCTCGCCCCTGTGGCGCTCGCACCGTACGGCGTGCGCTACCTCTGTCGCGGCAGCCCGAATGCGACTTTCGAGGCCGGCCTGAATGAGCGCCTCGTCGTCTCCGAATTCCCCAGCCTCGAAAAGGCGATCGCGGGGCACGACAGCCCGGGCTACGCCGAAGCGCTGCGTGCGCTCGGCGACGGCGCCGTCCGGGACATCCGGATCATCGAAGGCCTGGAGTGAGTGCCGAACGGCGATCCTTCACCCAGCAAGCTTGTCGAACTCGTCGATCGTGACTGCCGGCGCGGTTGTGAAGGCGATGCCGGTCGATTTCGCGAGCGCGGCCGAAGCGGCGAACGCGCGCGCATTGTCCGGCAGATCGGCGATCATCACGAGATCGACACCACCGAGCGTCGCATAGGCTGCCTTCAACTCGCCGCCATGCTTCTTGAACAGCGCTTTGGCGTCTTCGGAGCGCTTGGCGCTGATGCCCTTGAGCGCCTCGGACGAATATTTCCCGAACAACAGGTAAGTTGCCATGACGACATCTCCGGTTTCAGGAGGAACGTGGCGGGCAAATTATAATCCCGCCCGGGGGTCGGCGCACGCCGCACCACTTGGCGGGGTCACGTAGTCGTGTACCGTTTGTGTGAAGCCAAAGGCCGAATTCGCCCCTATATGGGAGCGGATAAACGTCGGGAACGAACACCATGATGCGTCCTTCCGCTGTACTTTTCGCGACTGCCCTCGCCTTCAGCCCGCTTGCGGCGCTGGCCGAATCCGCCGTGACCATTCCGCCACCTGCAGCCGAAGCGCCGGCGCAAAGCGGGGGGCTCGAAACCGCCGTGCTCGCGGGCGGCTGCTTCTGGGGCATCCAGGCCGTGTACCAGCACGTCAAAGGCGTCACCAACGCGGTGTCCGGTTATGCCGGCGGCGCGCAGAAAGATGCCACTTACGACGTCGTCAGCTCCGGCCGCACCAGCCACGCCGAAAGCGTGCGTGTGACGTTCGACCCGCGTGAAATTTCCTACGGCAAGATCCTGCAGATCTACTTCGCGGTCGCGCACGATCCGACGCAGCTCAACCGCCAAGGCCCGGACAGCGGGCCGCAATATCGTTCGGAGATTTTCCCGCAGAACGAAACGCAGCAGAAGGTCGCACAGGATTACATCGCGCAGCTCGACAAGACCGGCGTGTACAAGCGTCCGATCGTGACGAAAACCAACACGATGAAGGTACCGTTCTACGCCGCCGAAGGTTATCACCAGGATTACGCGACCAAGCACCCCTATCAGCCCTACATCGTCATCAACGATGCACCGAAGGTTGAGAACCTGAAGAAGACGTTCCCTGATGTGTGGCGCGACCAGCCGGTGACGGTGGCCGAAGCCGACAAGGGAAATTGAGCGCGGCTTAACGGCGGCGAATCAAATAAAATCGGCGGGGCGCGCTCCACAAGCGCCGGCTCGCGCCGTTGCGTTTCCAGAATTTTTCAGGCAAAACCCCGGCCCAACGCGGCGGGGCGCCGAACCAAGGAACAACAACATGGCTCGCAAACCCGGGACGCGAACTGTTGGCGAATTCGTACTGTTCGACGTGTTTTACGAGGACGGCACCCAGCGGTCCAACCGCAGGGTTCCGGGCTCGGCGCTCGGCGGTCTCGAAGGCGATGAACCCGCCAGAGCCATCATCGAAGAACAGGACGCGGAGATCGCGGCAAAATCCGGCGTACCGCGCAGCCCGATCAAGAGCGTTCGTCGCGCCGGCACAAAAGAGACACAGGCCGAACTTTACCGCTCGCAACGCGGACGCTGAGCGCTTTCTCGCCGGGAACGGTTCGAACCGAAACGCGTTCCTCCCTCTTTAAGCAGGGAGTGAACGTCATGCCGGCAAAATCGAAGAAACAGCAGATGGCGGCGGGCGCCGCCTTGTCCGCCAAACGCGGCGAAACCCCGATCTCGAGCCTCAAAGGCGCCTCGCGCCAGATGGCCCAATCGATGAGCGAGAAGCAGCTCGAGGAATTCGCGCACACGAAGCGCAAGGGATTGCCGCGGAAAAAACAGCAAGGCTGAAAACAAAAACCCCGGCCTGAGCCGGGGTTTTGTCTGATCAGTTATCCAGGAACGATCGTAGTTTCCGCGACCGGCTCGGATGCTTCACCCCCGGGTCAAGCCCGGGGGCTAAAGGCGTCTCTAGTTGTCCAGGAAGCTCCGGAGCTTGCGGGACCGTGAAGGGTGTTTCAGTTTTCTGAGCGCCTTCGCCTCGATCTGGCGGATACGTTCGCGGGTGACCGAGAACTGCTGGCCGACTTCTTCCAGCGTGTGGTCGGTATTCATGCCGATGCCGAAGCGCATGCGCAGCACGCGCTCCTCGCGCGGCGTCAGTGACGCCAGCACGCGCGTCGTGGTCTCGCGCAGGTTCGACTGGATCGCCGCGTCGATCGGCAGGACCGCGTTCTTGTCCTCGATGAAATCACCGAGATGCGAATCCTCCTCGTCGCCGATGGGCGTTTCGAGTGAGAGCGGCTCCTTGGCG
>Ga0070717_10000358_pt1 | contig 29359 bp, 27 predicted proteins | sample LARL113metaG_FD_71366 | JGI IMG/M metagenome (GOLD analysis project Ga0070717, IMG submission 71366) | Corn, switchgrass and miscanthus rhizosphere microbial communities from Kellogg Biological Station, Michigan, USA - LAR L11-3 metaG | ecosystem: Host-associated > Plants > Roots > Rhizosphere ...
GCCGTCCCGGCGGCCGGCGAGGCGGCGTCCTCGCCGCCTCTCATGAACGCCGGCGGGACGCCGGCGCGCCAGCCGGCGAGGACGCCGGCGCTCCGAGCCTAGCGTGACAGCGACGTCAAAACTTAAGGCCCATTGCGGCTAAAACCCCAGGCTGCGCAGCCGCGGGGCGATACGGTCGGCGATCTCGGGTTGGAGCTCCTCCATGCGTTGCCGTACCTCATCCGGCCGAACGATGCCGTGGTGCGACGAGGAGGTCACCGGGCGCATCCTGCAGCGCGCCGAGAATGGCCTGGCTCCCGACGATCACCCACGTCGAGACGCCGGTGATCGCACCGGCCGCACGAAGGACGTGCTCCAGCTCATCGCGCTTCATCGGCCGTCGCTTCCCGGTAGATCGCCCACCGCTCGCGCGGCGTGAGGATGCCGCAGAACGGGTCGTTCTGGCGCAGCCGCCGCCCTTCCTCCGAATCCTCGAGAAGAATCGCGCGGATCTCCGGCCAGGGGCGGCCGAGGATCTCCATCCACTCCTTCGCCGGAACGTTGCCGCGCTCGACCCAGCGCGCGCAGACGCGGCGGGCATGTTCGAGGCCTTCGCGCCGCGGATCGGCGTCGATCTTTGCCACGATGCGCTGCGCCATCGTCAGGCTGCGGCGGTCGATTGCGTCATGGTCTCGCACGGCCTCCTCAGAATATCCAAATCGCTGCATCTCCGGCGCAGTTCGCTGCATTTCACGGGTCGCCCTCGGCGCGCGGACCGATGATGCCGGCATGCGAAAACACTTGATGGTGCTCCTGCTTCTCTGCGCGGTGCCGGCGCTCGCCGCGTCGCCGCGCGACTCGATGGTCGTCGGCGTCGACTGGCTCCGCGCGCACCTGCACGATCCGAATCTCGTCCTGCTCCACGTCGGCGACAAGGCCGAATACGACGCCAAGCACATCCCCGGCGCCGTCTACGTCGCGCTGAAGGACGTCTCCGTCTCCGACCACACCGGCAAGGGTCTGATGCTGGAGATGCCGCCGGCCGAGGAGCTGCGGAAGGACTTCGAGGCGCTGGGGATCTCCGACGCCTCGCGCGTCATCGTCTACTACGGCAAGGACTGGGTCTCGCCGTCGACGCGCATCATCTTCACCCTCGACTACGCCGGCCTCGGCGCGCGCGCCAGCCTCCTCGACGGCGGCATGCCGGCGTGGATCGAGGCGGGCAACGACACCACGAACGTCGTCCCCGCGGTGAAGAAAGGCTCGTTGTCGCCGCTGAAGCTGAAGCCGATCGTCGTCGACGCCGAGTACGTCAAGAGCCATCTCCACGTGCCGGGCGTCGCCATCGTCGACGGCCGCGACGCCATCTTCTACGACGGGAACAGCACCGGCGAAGGCCATGCCGGCAAGCACCGCACCGGCCACATCGCCGGCGCGCACAGCTTCCCCTTCACGCAGCTCGTCGACGACAAGAACCGCCTGCGCTCGAGCGAGGAACTGGCCGCGCTCTTCGCCAAGGCCGGCGTGAAGCCGAACGATACGGTCGTCGGCTATTGCCACATCGGGCAGCAGGCCACGGCGATGCTCTTCGCCGCGCGTTCGCTCGGCCATCCCGTGCTGCTCTACGACGGCTCGTTCGAGGACTGGTCGCGGCACGAGGGGTATCCGGTCGAGAACCCGGCGGAGAAGAAGTGATGACGCTAGGTCGCAGGGGGCAGGGCGCGGGGCGCAGGTGGTGGTCGTTGCGAGCGCGCGATCCGCGCCCGGCAATGGCCGACGTCGCGGGGCATCGGTGGTGGTTTTCGCGAGAACCTCATCTGCGCCCCGCGCCCTGCGCCCTGCGCCCTCCCTACGCCAACCCCTATCTCGCCGGCGCCGCCCTCGGCCTCGTGCTGCTTGCGTCGTTCGTCTTCGCCGGCCGCGGCCTCGGCGCGTCGGGCGCCTTTGCCTGGCTCGCCGCGCGCGTCGTGCCGGTGAACCCGTACTTCGAGCGCTACGCCGCCGCCGACCTCTGGCTCGTCGTCGAGATCTGCGGCGTCATCGCCGGCGGCTTCCTCTCCGCGGCACTGGCCGGGCGTCTGCGGCGCGTGGTCGAGCGTGGGCCTCGCGTCGGCGTGCGCGCGCGTCTCGTCTCCGCGTTCGGCGGCGGCGCGGCCATGGGCGTCGGCGCGGCGCTCGCGCGCGGCTGCACGAGCGGCCTGGCACTCAGCGGCGGCGCGCTGCTCAGCGTCGGCAGCTGGGCGTTCATCGTCGCCGCGTTCGCCGCCGGCTTCCTTCTCGCGCCGGCGATGAGGTGGGCATGGCGCTGATCGTGGCGCTGGCGATCGGCATCGCCTTCGGCTTCACCCTCGAGCGCGCCGGCCTCGGCACCGCGCCGAAGCTCGCCGGGATGTTTTATTTCGCCGACTTCACGGTGATGAAGGTGATGTTCACCGCCATCGTCGTGGCCATGACCGGCGCGTTCTGGCTCGGCCGCCTCGGCGCGATCGACCTCCAGAACGTCTTCGTCCCCGAGACCTTCCTGCTGCCGCAGCTCGCCGGCGGCGCGATCTTCGGCGCCGGATTCCTCATCGCCGGCCTCTGCCCCGGCACCTCGTGCGTCGCCGCCGCGAGCGGCCGCGGCGACGGCCTCGCAGTCATGGCCGGCATGTTCACCGGCATCGCCGGCGCCGGCCTGGCCTTCTCGCCGCTCTACGCGAAGACCGCGTTCGGCGCTTGGACACTGCCGCAGCTGCTCCATGTCTCGTACGGCGTCGTCGCCGGCGCCGTCATCCTCGCATTCGCGATCGCGGTGCGCCGGCCGATCCTCATCGCGCTCGCCCTCGCCACCGCGCTGGCCGGCAGCCCCTACCGCACGCACTACGTCGAGCCGCGCGACCTGGCGCTCTGGATCGTGCAGAAGAAGCCGGGGCTGGAGATCGTCGATGGGCGCACCGCGGACGCCTTCGCGCTCGCGCACATCCCGCGCTCCGAGAACCGGCCGGGCGACGGCAGCGTCGTCGTGCGCGCCGACGGCCGCGAGTACGTGCTGCGCGGCGGCGTGGAGGCGTGGATGAAGGACGTGATCAACACCGACCGCCCGACGCCGGCGACGATCTACTTCGCTCCCTTGCGGCGGCACGGATGCTGACGTTCGACGAGCTGCGGCGGCGCGAGTTCGCGCGGCTCGACGAGCAGCGGCACACGTACGCCGACTACACCGGCAGCGCGCTCTACGGCGCGTCGCAGATCCGCGCGCAGCAGGCGCTGCTGGCCGGCGGCATCTTCGGCAACCCGCACTCGGCGTCGCCGTCGTCGCGCGCCAGCAGCGAGACGATCGAGCGCGTCCGCGACCTCGTCCTGCGCTTTTTCGACGTCGACGCCTCGTCGCACGACGTCATCTTCACCGCGAACACGAGCGCGGCCATCAAGCTCGTCGCGGAAAGCTATCCGTTCGACGCGGAGCGCGCCTGCGTCCTGTCGATCGACAACCACAACTCCATGAACGGCATCCGCGAGTACGCGCGGAGAGCGGGCGCCGAGGTCCGCTACGTCGATTTGAGCGGTGTCATCCAGAGCCGCGAAGACGGCGATGGATCCCCCGCCGGCGAGCGCCGCAGTCGCAATACGCAGGGGATCCTTCGCTGCGCTCAGGATGACATCCCCACCGGCAACGGCCTCTTCGCCTTCCCCGCGCAATCCAACTTCTCCACGCGGCAATATCCGCTCTCCCTCGTCGACGCGGCCCATCGACGCGGCCTCGACGTCCTCCTCGACGCCGCCGCGTACGCGCCGAGCCACGCGCTCAGCCTGCGCGCGTGCCAGGCCGACTTCACGGCGCTGTCGTTCTACAAGCTTTTCGGCTATCCGACCGGCGTCGGCGCGCTGATCGCGCGGCGCGACGCGCTGGCGAAGCTGCGGCGGCCGTGGTTCGCCGGCGGCACGGTGCTGTACGCCTCGGTGGCCGCGGACCGCCACCGCCTCCTCCCCGCGCACGACGCCTTCGAAGACGGGACGCCGAATTTCCTCGGCATCGCCATGCTGCCGGCCGGCTTCGCGCTGCTGCAGGAGATCGGCATGGCGCGCATCGCCGCGCACGTCGAGCGCCTCACGTCGCTCTTCGCGGACGAGGTCGGACAGTTCGCCACGATGTACGGCCCGGCCACGTTCAACATCGACGGCGTGCCGTACTGGGACGTGGAGGAGCGCGCCCGGCGCGAGAACATCTCGCTGCGCGGCGGCTGCTTCTGCAATCCCGGCGCGTCGGAGCTCGCCTTCGGCCTGAAACGCCTCGAGCGCTGCCTCGACTCCCTCGGCGAGACGTTCACGGTGCAGCGCTTCGCCGAGTGCGCCGGGCGGACCGTCGGCGCCGTCCGCGCCTCGTTCGGCATCGCCAACAACGACGACGACGTCGCCCGCGTCGTCGCCTTCCTGCGCGGCGTCCACTTCGCTGCACGCGGCGCGCCGTTCGCTGCACGCGGTCGCCGTTTGCAGACGACTGCGTCAAACTAGGCGCCATGTCCTCCCGCAGGTTCTGGCTCGGCGCGGCCGTCTTCTGGTTCTTCTTCGGCCTCGTGGCCGGGACGCAGGTGTGGATCAGCATGATCCATCACGGGCACTACGTCCCGCTGCTCCTCGGCCACTTCATCCTCGTCTGGATGCCGTGGCTCGCCATCACTGCGGCGATCTACCGGCTGACGCGGCGCTTCCCGATCATCCCGCCGACGACGCGCAATCTGCTCGTGCACGCCCTCGCCGCGTGCGTCGCCGGCGTCGCGCACAGCGTCTACTGGATGGTCCTCACCGTGACGATGCGCCCCTACGACCGGATGACCGCGACGTGGGCGCAGATCGACGTCGCCGCGAACATCTTCTTCCGCTTTCCGGCCGAGGTGATTTTGTATGCGGCCGTGGCCGGCGCGCTGCAGGCCATCGACTACTACGCGCGCTACCGCGAGCGCGAGATCGAGGCCGCGCGGCTGCAGGCCTCGCTCACCAAGGCGCGGCTGCACGCCCTCGAGCTGCAGCTGCAGCCGCACTTCCTCTTCAACACGCTCAACGCCGTCGCGTCGCTGGTGCGCACGCGCAAGAACGACGACGCCGTGGCCATGATCGCCGGCCTCAGCGAGATCCTCCGCTACACGCTCGACCACGAGGGAAACCAGCGCGTTCCGGTCGAGGCGGAGACGGAGATGCTGCGCCGCTACCTGGAGATCCAGCGCGTGCGCTTCGCCGACCGCATGACCTACACGATCGACGTCGAGCCGGCGGCGCGGACGGCCGCGGTGCCGACGCTGATCCTCCAGCCGCTCGCGGAGAACGCCATCCGCCACGGCATCGCCCGCTCCGCCGCCGGCGGCGTCGTCTCCGTCAAGGCGTTTCGCGAGAACGGCTGCCTGCGCGTCGACGTCGGCAACACCGGCTCGCTGTCCGCCGGCGACTCCGGCGGCATCGGCCTGCGCAACACGCGCGAGCGCCTGCGCCAGCTCTACGGCGACGACTGCGCGTTCTCGCTCACGCAGTCGGACGACGGCGTCGTGGCCTCGCTGCGCATCCCGTGGTCGGAGCTGCCGTGACGTTCCGCACGCTGATCGTCGACGACGAGCCGCTGGCGCGGGAGTCGATCCGCGTCCTGCTCGAGCGCGACCGCGACGTGGAGATCGTCGGCGAATGCAGCGGCGTCGACGCCGCCGCGCTCGTGGCTCGCACCCGGCCGCACATCATGTTCCTCGACGTGCAGATGCCGGAGATCGACGGCTTCGACCTCCTCGGCATGATCGGCGAGCAGACCGTGCCGGCCGTCGTCTTCGTCACGGCGTACGACGCCTTCGCCATCCGCGCCTTCGAGGTGCAGGCGCTCGACTACCTGCTCAAGCCGTTCGACGACGCCCGCTTCGCCCGCACGCTGGAGCGCGCCAAGGAACGCGCCGCGGCGCCGCCGCCGAAGAGCGCCGGCGGCCACCGGCAGCGCTTTCTCGTCCGCGTCCGCGAGCGCGTCGTCGTCGTCAACGCGCCCGACATCGACTGGATCGAGGCCGCCGACTACTACGTCTCCATCCACAGCGGCGGCCACGCGTACCTGCTGCGCGAGCCGCTCGCGGAGCTGGAGAAGAGCCTCGACCCGGACGTGTTCTTCCGCGTGCACCGCTCGGCGATCGTGAACCTCGGCCGCATCCGCGAGATCCACCCGATGTTCCGCGGCGACTCGATGCTCGTGCTCAGCGACGGCTCGCAGGTGAAGCTCAGCCGCAGCCGGCGCGGCGAGTTCGAGCGCCTGTTCAGCGCGCCGCGTTGACGAACTCGCCCCACACGAGCCGCTCGAGCCGCATCGCGGCCAGAAGGCTGGCCCGGTATCCCTCGGGCGTTCCGACGGTGAACCACTGCCCGTTCACGATCGGATAGACGGCGATGTCGCGGCCGCGCGCCATCAGTTCGAGGAAGGCGTCGGAGAGCCAGAGCTCGCCGCCGCGGCCGAGCTGCGTCGACGACAGGATCTCCACGAGCTCGCGCGTGACGAGATAGCGCCCGACCGAGGCGAGCCGCGACGCCGTGTCCGCCGGCTTCGGCTTCTCGACGAACTTCGCGACGTACATCGCCCCGTCGCGCTGCACGGTGTCGATGATCCCGAACTTCGACATCTGTGATTCCGGCACGGCCTGCGCCGAAAGGACCGGCGCCTTGGTGCGCGCGTGCGTGTCGATGAGGCCGCGCGAGACGTTCTCGCCGAGGATGAGGTCGTCGGCGAAGGCGAAGATGCAGGCGTCGGCGCGCGCCGCCTCGAAGCCGTTCAGCAGCGGCGTGCCGTTGCCGTACGGCCCCGATTGCGGGATGAAGGTGAAGCGGCAGGCCTCGAGCACCTCGTGAAAGCGCCGCGCGGCCGGAACGTCGCGGATGCTCTCGGGCGGCGCGACGCGCGGATCGAGCAGCGTCTGCACCGAGGCGGCGTTGTCGTCGCGCACGATGATGACGATGTCGTGAATGCCGGCGTCCACGAGCTCGGCGACGACGTAGGCGAGAGAGGGAAAGCGTCCGAGGGGAAAGAGCTCCTTCGGAAAGACCTTGCTGGCCGGCCACATGCGCGAGGCGCTGCCGGCCGCGGCAATGACGGCGCTGGAGACTCCATCCGCCATCAGGCGTAGTCCCCCGACAGCAGCGCCAACACTTTCGGATTCGTGATCACGATCTGGTCATCCGACAACAGCTCCTCGGGGATGCGATAGCGAGCCCGCAGCGCGCTGATGTCGCGCGGCGACAGCGTCGCATGATCAGAGGCACGCCAACGGTCATCGGACCACTGGAGGCCGCGTCCCTCGTCGCCGTTCGTGCTCATGGGGGCGCATTCTAATGGAGGGGATTGGGGGAGTGCCTCGATCAGCGAACATCGTGGGACCAGCCGACGACGACGCCGACCAGACTCCATTCGACCTGGTCCTCGTCGAAGATCATGGGCGCAAACCGTTCATTCGCGCTGACCAGCCGGATGCCCTCGCGAGCCGCCCGACAAACCTAAGAACTAACAACGAAGAACTAAGAACTAAGAACCGCCCCTCACTGCTCGCGATCGCTTGCTGTGCCGGAGCAATTCGAGCTCCGCTCGTAGCGGCTGCCAATATCGACGATCGGCCTCTCGCTCCTTCTTTTCTTCGAGCTCGAGCGCTGCCGCGAGCTCGGATTCGTCACCGCGCAGCGCAATGCGCAGCAACGGCCGTGAGCGCGCGAGACGGCGGCACGCTTCCGGATGAGCCGACGCGACGGCGACGAGGAGCTCCGGCGTACGCAGCTCGCGCAGCCAGAAGCGGATGTCAGCCGCGGCGGCGGCTTTCCTCCGTGCGAAAAAGTCCGCTTCGACCAGCCGCCGGATCATCGGCCAATCCTTGTCGCGCTGCGTCTTCTTCGCCTGCACGAGATCCGGCAGTGAAAGAAGATCGAATGCAGCGCCATCCGGCAATTCGACGGTGGTCCGCCGGGACCAGAGCGCCTTGAACGAATCAACGCCGCGCATGCGTGACATGACATCGACGCGCAAGCCATCGGCCTCGGCGTCGTGACACCGAAAGTGCACCGCATGACCTTTGCGCAGGTACTTCGCTTCGAAGGGAGGGACGGCGATCACTTCGGCGCGCAAATCGAGCATTGCGCCACGAAGAGCTTCGAGATTGTCGAGGCTCGCAAGAATCGCCAAGTCGAGATCGCGGCTGAACTCAGCGGCGCCGTACGATACGCACGCCTGTCCGCCCATGAGCAGGGCTTTGACGCGGTGCGCGCGCATCGAAGAAAGGACTTTGAGTATCGGGCTCGGGATCAAGGGAGCCTCCGAGCGCCAGGAATGACGCCCACATTTTGCTGCTCTCCCGCCATCGCTCTTCGGGAGTCAGACGGAACCACTCCGCCCACTCCGGGCCGACGAGATCCTCGGCGCGCAGATGCGGCGCGATGACTTTCGTTTTCCCGGTCCGGCGTGAATGAGATCGCAAGGACGTTCCTCTGCGGGCGCATGCGCGGCGCGGCGATTGTACTTCGGGGCCGCCTCGGTCTCGGCCCCAATAGAATCGGGCGGCCCTGGCGGCCGCGGGAGCCATTCGCGTGTTCAGCGCGCCGGCCTGCTCAGCGAGCGGACGAAGCTCGCGAGCGACGGACGCTGCCGCAAATCGCCGATTACGATCGGGGCGGAGGCGGATACCCATACTCGCTGATGTGCGCACGCCGCATCGCCTCCACCTGCTCGGCGAGATGCGCGTGCTCCGGATCGCGCGCCAGCTCCTCGGCCGCGTAGTAGACGTCGAGCGCCTGCCGGTAGAGCCCCTCCTTGCGTGCGTCGAGCACCGAATGCATGTCGTCGGCGAGCGTCTGCAGCGCGTCGGCCGTGAACTCGATCATCGCCTCCTCGCGGGTGCCGGCGGCGTAGGCCGCGCTTTCCGGATCGCCGGCATGTCTCGCGTCGAGCGCGGCGCGTTCCGCCTCGGTCATCGTGCTGCTGAACGCCTCGCTCACGTCGTTGAGCACGCGGAGAATCTCCGCCGCTGATTGTTCCTTCATCGATCCCTCCAAATGAGGGGCCCCGGCGCGCCGCGGCACGCCGAGGCCCCTCCCTACATCTTCATCCGCCGGTCGGCGCGGGAGTCGGCTGCGAATTCGGCTGCGGCGCCTTGCGGCGCTGGCGACCGAACTTGTTCAGCTTCTTCATCTCGCCGATGTGCGCGGCAAGCCGCGGCGCCTGGGTGCCGTCGCGCGCGAGCTGCTCGCAGATCTTGTACGTCTGCAAGGCAGCAAGGCCGATGCGCTGGCGGCGCAGCAGGTTCGCGTCGATGAGGCTCTGCAGAAGGGCGCGCACCTCGTCGATCGCTGCCGTCCAGCGGTCGCTGGCGTCGCTCTCCTGGCGCAAGTCCTCATCGGTGCGGCCGAGCGCCGTCTGCACCGCGGGCGACACGCCGGTGGCGTTGATCGCGGCGATGATGAACTGCGCGTCGACGTGCCCCAACCGCCGACGGCGCGCGGCGGGCATCGCCGGCAGGGAATCGGGCATTGGAATCTGCTCGCGCAAGGCGCGCAGCTGCTCGACGACCTGCTCGGGCGAGAGCATCGCCGGTGCCGGGCTGGGAGTCTGGGATTGCTGAGTCATGGTGGCCATAGTTCCTCCTTTCTGTCGGACGGCAACACGCCGCCCGACGCATTGGGGTCATGACGCCCGAGGACCTAGGATCTCGGACGGATGGGAGGAGCTCGGCTCGACCCCCTTCACCAGCGGCGCCTGTACAGGCAAGCCGAGCCGATGACCTGTACAGGATCGGCCGAGCCTCGGCGAAGGTCAAGAAGCAGAACGGTTAAGTTTTCTTTGCGAAATTGAAAAGCCGACGAGATGTCACACCGCATCAAGCACTTCGATTTTGTGCCGGATTGACGATGCAATTCGCGTTGACGCTTCGCCGAAGCGCCGAGTCGAGCCTCGCATCAGCCACGACGTAGATCGCGTCTCTCGTGACGTCGATCGGATCACTCACGGTACAGATTCGATCACTCGTGATGATCACGCGATGATTCGCGATCATGATTTCGTGACTTGCGATCACGATTTGAAGATTCGCGATCATGAATTCATGACTCGCGATCACGATTTGATCAGCTGGAGTGATCGCGCGATCACTCATGATCATGATTTGATCACCCGGCGTGATCGCCCGATCACTCGCGGTGATCCGCGAAGCAAGCAGGAACATGGAAAGTAGAGATTCGATCACAAAGGGTTCGTCGAGCCGGAACCGATGAATACCGGCGACACGATCGAAGCCGGCGTCGAACCGAATCCCGATGCAGGATCTCCTGCAGCACCTCCGCGCTCGTGCAGGCTTCGACTTCCTGCCGTTCAACGGCTGCCAGGAAGCGTTCCGAAGGCGCGCGGTTGGGATGTTCGCGACCGGCGAAGTACATCGGGATGTTCGAGTCGATGAAGACCCTCACCGGCGTCCGGCTTCGATCTCGGCGAGCATCTGCTCGATGTCCTCCGTTGGCGCGTTGAGCGAGCCGAGACGCTGAAGGGCCTCACGAACGTTGCGCGCGGGCGGCGAGACTGGCTCTCTCTCGACGAAGACGCGGACCTTCTCGCGGTCCCCCACATCGGCCAGCGGCTCGGCAAGATGCAGCGTGTTGGCTTGGGCGTCGTATTCGGCAATGACCATTCGGCTCATGGCATAGGGAATTGTATCTCTGCCAAGGGCCTGCATCGGCGCACGGCGGCAGCCACCAGCATTGCGAAACGTAATCCATTCATGAATTCACCTGCCGCAGCGAAGGTCCGACGCTCTCGGGGCGGAAGAGATCTTCGAGCGTCGGCTGTTGCACCGGCACTTCCTCCTCCTCGCGGTAGACGTCGCGGTACGTCGGCATGCCAGTGCCGGCGGGATCAGGCGGCACGTGTGGCAATCCCTTCATCAAGACTGCTAAGTTGCGACGAACACCGGTACCAGTACGTCCCGTATAGCCGGAGTAAATACCATGTCGCCGATGTAAGGCCGCATTGGACCCGGTCTCGTATCCATCGGTGCTGCGCGAAATCGTCGCTCCAGACTTTGCCAATACAATTTCACTTCCGAATTATCGTAAGCTGCTTCACAATCTCCGCCAAGACTCCTGCGAAGCCTTTTTCGGTAAGCCGCCCAATGGCGAATAGTGCAATGACCGCAATCAGAATAAGCAACAGCACCCCAGCCGTGACGATCTGGCCAAACCCTACCGGGACTACTTGCTTAATGATAGTCAACACCACCAAGATCACTACTGACGCTAGAAGGAGTGTCACTATCAACATCGAAAGTACGTTTGGCTGCCCACCTTCACTAGCCTGTGTCTCTGTCTGAGTATGCGAAAATATATGTCGATCTATAACGTCACTTAGATGATCGAGATCACCATGGGTCATTCGCACAGCGACAAACGCGAACGCTTTCTCCAGGCGAATCACCTGAGGCAACGCAGCTGCCTCGCTGATAACCAACGTGGGGATGCGCTTCGCGTGGTTATCCATCCATGCCAATATGCCCTCACCATCAGAAATACCTGCGCCAAGATCGAGATCCAAAAACACGTAGTCGTATCTCTCATTTGAGAGCTTAGCGAAGGCAGTAGTAGGATCGGGAGCAAAGTCTGCGCTTACGCCCCGGCCTTGAAGATAACGGCCAATCTTCTGCTGGGCGACAAGATCGTCATCTATCACTAAAGTACGCATCAATTTTTGGTCTTGGGGTGAACCTCACTACACAAACTCGTTGCGCGCACAACCCTCTAGCACCCAAACGACTCCCGACACGCCTGCGGCCGTGTACTCTTTCAAAACTTCGCCTACAGTCGCGCCAGCCGGTAACGTTCCGGGAGTCAGCTGAGTGGCCGCCTTGGCAGAGCGAAGACTAATCTGCACGGGTCGACCGACGCCCTTACTCCAAAAGGAACCCTCTAGCTTCGTGCCGCCCTCACTGGCGTGCAGTGGCGGCGACTTAATGTGGGCGATCGGCAACAGTGGCATGAGTGCCCCGAGAAACCCATCGAGAAATGATTTCAAACCCGGATATCCACCGTCAGGTGAAAGAGCACGCAATGCCATATCTACCCAAAATGCTTCCGATTCACTGCCCATCATCGTACGCAACAGCTCTGGCCGTTTCTTTCTCTCCGCTGTCGCGGATGAAGCTAAAGCCATCTCAACGGCGGCAAACAACGGTGACAGGCCTTGCCTGGTTATTGTTCCCTTTGATACAAAGCGCGAGATGCCCCAGTCCTGAACCAAGTCGGCCGAAAACTGCGGATCCTCCTCAGACGTAAGCACAACCACGGCAATTGGCTCGTTGAGCGTCTTAAGAAATGCCAGGATCGCCTCGCCGCCTGAATGATCGTGGGGACTACCAGTCAGATTCATGTCCACTATCGCCAGATCATACGCGCGCTCCTGAAGTGCCCGCACTGCGGCGCTAGCGTCATTTACCACGTGAACATCATACGCCGCTGCGCGCAGTTGACGCGAATACACGGCGGTGAGCTTCTCGTCGTCGTCGATCATTAGTATTCGGTGATTGCGGCTCATCGCGATACCTAACGCTCCGTCTAAGTTGTCGACTGAGGGTGAAGTCGTAACGTGTCTGGTGAAAATATTGACGTGCTCTCATCAGGATGCGAACGGCTGGCGTATTCGTCGATAGTGATTTTAACCTCAAAATATTCGCCGAGTTCCGATACTGCGCGAATCTCGCCGCCGATTGAGGTTATATATTCCCTTGCAGCGAATAACCCATAGCCAGTGCCACCCTTCCGAAGCGTGAAGCTTTGCTCGAACACCTTATCAAGATGGTCGTCGGACATGCCAGGCCCGTTATCACGCACAATGATACAAACCTTCTCATTCAATTCGGCGTCTATGTTGTTACCCCGCGCGTCTTCCTGTCTTTCGCGCGAAATTTTGATATTTATACGACCCTCATATCCCGGCTCATCGGCCTGTTTCTGAGAGATCCAATATTTCGCATTCATCAAGAGGTTCGAGAATACCTCTTTTAGGAACAACGAGCAGTAGACCTCAGCACCATCGTCGACCTCCTCTACTACGCTAATTTTTCGCTTTCGCAACTCCTCCGGCCTGATAAGCTGTATCGCACCACGCATCAGCGCGCATACATTACGCCGCTCGTTGTGTGAAAATCCTACTATGTCCGTCTGAAGTTGAGTTCTGAGGCTGTCCACCGTCGCGATTCGGTCGAGCAGTTCGGCTGCCGCGGCCGAAACGCCGTTGGTTCCATCATTAACCACGGTTCTAGAGATTTCGTCAACAAGAACGCGCGCGGTCGACAGCGGTCCACTGACATCGTGCGCGAAGGCTGCCGTGACGTCACCCAAATGTTTGTCCAAGGCGTACAGGAGTGCTCTCTGCTGAAGAAGGTTTCTATCGTGACGGGCATGAAGTCCTGCCAGAACTGGCGCGAGCTGGGTAGCGGCGATTCGCAACGTGCTCACGTGAATCTCTCGAAATGCGTCCACGTTCTCAGATTCAAGGTTTAAAATTGCGGTGACCTTATCACTTAAAAGAACTCGCATAGCCAACTCACTTCTCATTTCGGCACCGAGGTATGGCCGGTATAAGGGATCGCGTCTCGGATCCGTGCGGAGGTATTCGGTATTCGCACTTAGGAGTCTGCCGGTAGCTGAGCGATCCACGAGAACTCGAGTGTTTACGGGTTCGCTTCCCGTCGTCGCAACGATGGTTAAGAAATCATCGCCCTGTACATGAAGAAGGATCTGGCGCTGCGGCTCAGGAAATATTGCGCAGCCGGCGAACGGCGGTAGAAACGTTGTGAGGTGACGGCACACCACGGCGAAGCCCACACTCGGTTTTAGGTCGTTGGCGAGTATTTCCCTGAGTATCGTCCAGCGTGCGGCGCCGGTTCGTCGTTCTTCTTTGAATTCTACCGCCAATGAAAGCTGCTTACTAACGGCAGACACGAAGTCATTGATTTGCTCAAGATGCTCCAGCTCCGCGGGATGATCGCTTTCAACGACAAGAAAACCAAAAGGGGATTCCATCGCCCCATACAGGGGCGCAATCAATGCAGATTGAGCCGAGAGCCCAGCCAGAAAGCCCTGCTTCATATCCGTGAACAGATGGGTGGCACCAGGATCGCCAAGAGGCATCGAGAAGATCGGCCTGGGTAAACTCCTAACTTGTGTTACCGATGTGGATAGCAACAGCTCGAGGTTATCATCGGATGACAGGTAGACGCTTACGCGCGGCGCACTCAAGAGCGTGACCAAGGCGTGAATAACGCTTTCCAAAATCTGGTCAACGCTGGCATCGGGCGATAGGATCGCGCTATCTATGTGCTGCAAGAGCGTGAACTTCGCTTCACTCTGCTGCAGGTGATCCCACAGCTGCCGCGCAAGCGGTTTCCAGCTAGCTTCCATACGGGTATCCTCTCTGCGGTGAGGGGTTGGAAGCATACCATATGGGTACCGATCTGTAGAAACTGCAACGAGATGCACAGCGCTGCCGTGATTCTCGTGCGCAAGCCGCCGGCTCAGGAGAGCTTCGCGGAAGCGGCGGCACGATATACGGCGCGGAGTGTAACGATGGAAAAAAGCGCGCTCGGAACAGATCGTATCGGTGGCCCGTGGCCTGAATCATTGTAGCCGTGCACGATCGGCGGCGGGACGCCGCCGGGCCAGCCGGCGGGACGCCGGCGCGCCAAAAGAAATCGGGCGGCCCTCGCGAGCCGCCCGACAAACCTAAGAACTAAGAACTAAGAACCTAAGAACTACCTACTGCTCCTCATCGAAGTCCGCCAGCGTCAGCGCTTCCTCGGCGTCGTCGTCCGTCTCGGGGCGGAGGAGGTCTTCGAGCGTCGGCTGTTGCACCGGCACTTCCTCCTTCTCCAGGTAGACGTCGCGGTACGTCGGCATGCCCGTGCCGGCGGGGATCAGGCGGCCGACGATCACGTTCTCCTTCAGGCCGCGCAGGTAGTCGACGCGGCCGGCGATCGCGGCTTCCGTGAGAACGCGGGTCGTCTCCTGGAACGACGCGGCCGAGATGAACGAGTCCGTCGAGAGCGACGCCTTCGTGATGCCGAGCAGCAGCGGCGTTCCGTCGGCGGGCTCGCCGCCGCGGTTCATCACCTTTTCGTTCTCCTCCATGAAGCGGAAGCGATCGACCTGCTCGTCCACGAGGAAGTCCGTGTCGCCGACGCGCGTCACGCGCACCGAGCGCAGCATCTGGCGGCAGATCACCTCGATGTGCTTGTCGTTGATCTGCACCGACTGCGAGCGGTAGACCTCTTGGATCTTGTCCACCAGGTAGCGCTGCAGCTCCTTGATGCCGAGCACCGAGAGCACGTCGTGCGGGTCGATCGGGCCGTCGATCAGCGGGTCGCCGGCGCGCACGCGCTCGCCTTCCTGCACGTTCACGTGCACCGAGCGCGGAACGCTGTACTCGTGGCGCGTTCCCTCGTCCGTCTCGATGATCACGCGGCGCAGGCCCTTTACCACCGGGCCGTGGTGCACCGTGCCGTCGACTTCGGAGATGACCGCCTTCTCGCGCGGGTGGCGCGCTTCGAACAGCTCGACCACGCGCGGGAGGCCGCCGGTGATGTCCTTCGTCTTCGTCGTGGCGCGGGGGATCTTGGCGATGATGTCGCCGGGGTAGACCTCCTGGCCGTTCGTGACCATGAGGTGCGCGCCGGTCGGGAGGAGGTACCGCTTCTCGTCGTTCTTCTTCGTCTTCACCGTGACGGTCGGCGTGCGCTTCTCCGCCGTGGCCGACTCCACGATGACCATCTGCGTGAGACCGGTGACGCGGTCCGTCTCTTCACGGACGTTCTCGCCTTCGATGATGTCCTTGAAGTGAACCTTGCCGCCGACCTCCGTCAGAATCGCCGAGGTGAACGGATCCCATTCCACGAGCGCCTGTCCGGCCTCGACGTGCTGTCCTTCGTGCACGCGCAGCGTCGCGCCGTACACGAGCGCGTAGCGCTCCTTCTCGCGGCCGGTCGAATCGAGCGTGGCGGCCTCGCCCTTCTTCGGCTTCTTCACCGGCGCGTCGTCGACGATGACCAGCTTGCCGTTGCGGTTGATGACCACCAGGTCGCCGTTCTTGTTCGTGACCGTGGCCACGTTGATGAACACAACCTTGCCGGGGTTCGTCGCTTCGTGCTTCGACTGCTCGGACACGCGCGAGGCCGTGCCGCCGACGTGGAACGTACGCATCGTCAGCTGCGTGCCCGGCTCGCCGATCGACTCGGCGGCGATGACGCCGACCGCTTCGCCGATCTCCACCAGCTTGCCGCTGGCCAGGTTGCGGCCGTAGCAGCGGCGGCAGACGCCGCGGCGGGTCTCGCACGTCAGCACCGAGCGGATCTTCACCTGCTCGATGCCGGCCTCCTGGATCGCGTTGGCGAGGTCCTCGGAGATCTCATCGTTCTGCCGCACCAGCACGTCGCCGGTGAGCGGATCGTAGATGTCCTCCTGCGCGACGCGGCCGACGATGCGGTCGCGCAGCGGCTCGAGGATGTCGCCGCCTTCCATGATCGGGGTGACGGTGATGCCGTCGAACGTCTGGCAATCCTGCTCGGTGACGATGACGTCCTGGGCCACGTCGACGAGGCGGCGGGTGAGGTATCCCGAGTCGGCGGTCTTGAGCGCCGTATCGGCCAGACCCTTGCGCGCGCCGTGCGTGGAGATGAAGTACTGCAGCACGGAGAGGCCTTCGCGGAAGTTCGCGGTGATCGGCGTCTCGATGACCTCGCCCGAGGGCTTGGACATCAGGCCGCGCATGCCGGCCAGCTGGCGCACCTGCTCGCGGGAGCCGCGGGCGCCGGAGTCGGCCATCATGAAGATCGGGTTGAACTCGCCGCTCTTGGCCTCGGCGCGGCGCATGTCGCTGAACATCTCGTCCGACACCGACTCGGTGGCGCGGTGCCAGATGTCGATGATCTTGTTGTGGCGCTCGCCGGCCGTGATGGCGCCGTCGAGGCGCTGGCGCTCGACTTCGAGCACCGACTTGCGCGCGCCTTCGACGATGTCCGACTTCTTGGCGGGGATGACCATGTCGTCGACGCCGATGGAGACGCCGGCCTTCGTCGCGTAGAGGAAGCCGAGGTCCTTGAGGTCGTCGAGGATCTGCACCGTCAGGTCGTTGCCGTAGTTGATGAACGTGAAGTTGACCAGCTCCTGCAGGCCCTTCTTCTTGAGGAGGCCGTTGATGTACGGGATCTCCTCCGGCATGTGCGTGTTGAAGATGACGCGGCCGACCGTCGTCTCGACGATCTTGTTCTCGAGCTCCTGGATCTCGGCGTGCGTCACGTCCTGATCGTTGAAGTGCTTGGTGAGGTCGATGAAGCGGCCGCTGAAGCGGAGGCGGATCGGCGTCAGCAGCTCGACCTCCTGCGCCTGCAGCGCGAGCTGCACTTCGTCGACCGAGCCGAAGACTTTCCCTTCACCCTTGGCGCCCTTCTTCTCCTTGGTCAGGTAGTAGCAGCCGAGGACGAGGTCCTGCGACGGCACCGCGAGCGGCTTGCCGTGCGCGGGCGAGAGGATGTTGTTCGAGGCCAGCATCAGCACCTGCGACTCGACCTGGGCCTTCGGCGACAGCGGCACGTGCACGGCCATCTGGTCGCCGTCGAAGTCGGCGTTGAACGCGGTGCAGACGAGCGGGTGGATCTTGATGGCCTTGCCCTCGACGAGCAGCGGCTCGAAGGCCTGGATGCCGAGGCGGTGCAGCGTCGGCGCGCGGTTGAGGAGGACCGGATGCTCCTTGATCACCTCTTCGAGCGCGTCCCACACTTCATTCGTCTGCAGCTCGACCATCTCCTTGGCGGCCTTGATCGTGCCGACGAGGCCCTTCTGCTCGAGCTTGTGGTAGATGAACGGCTTGAACAGCTCGAGGGCCATCTTCTTCGGCAGGCCGCACTGGTGGAGCTTGAGCTCGGGGCCGACCACGATGACCGAGCGGCCGGAGTAGTCGACGCGCTTGCCGAGGAGGTTCTGGCGGAAGCGGCCCTGCTTGCCCTTGAGCGTGTCGGAGAGCGACTTCAGCGGGCGGTTGTTCGAGCCCTTGAGCACGCGGCCGCGGCGGCCGTTGTCGAAGAGCGCGTCGACCGCTTCCTGGAGCATGCGCTTCTCGTTGCGCACGATGACGTCGGGCGCGCGGAGCTCGAGCAGCTTCTTGAGGCGGTTGTTGCGGTTGATCACGCGGCGGTAGAGATCGTTGAGGTCCGACGTCGCGAAGCGGCCGCCGTCGAGAGGAACGAGCGGGCGCAGCTCGGGCGGAATCACCGGGATGACGTCGAGGATCATCCAGTCCGGGCGATGGCCCGACTTGCGGAAGGCGTCGACGACCTTGAGCCGCTTGGCGGCCTTCAGCTTTTTGATCTGCGACGTCTCCGTGCGCATGATCAGGCGCAGCTCGTCGGACAGCTCCTCGACGTTGACGCGGCGGAGCAGTTCCTTGATCGCCTCGGCGCCCATCTTGGCCACGAAGACGTCGCCGTACTGCCCCCGCAGCTCGCGGAAGCGCTCCTCGGCGAGCAGCTCTTTTTCCTTGATCACGCCGGCGAGGTCGCCCTCGTCGATGACCACGTACGACTCGAAGTAGAGGATGCGCTCGAGGTCGCGCAGGGAGATGTCGAGCAGGTGGCCGATGCGCGACGGCAGGCCCTTGAAGAACCAGACGTGCGAGACCGGCGAGGCCAGCTCGATGTGTCCCATGCGCTCGCGGCGGACCTTGGACTTGGTGACTTCGACGCCGCACTTGTCGCAGATCACGCCGCGGTGCTTCATGCGCTTGTACTTGCCGCAGAGGCACTCCCAGTCGGTGATCGGGCCGAAGATCTTGGCGCAGAAGAGGCCGTCGCGCTCCGGCTTGAAGGTGCGGTAGTTGATCGTCTCCGGCTTGGTCACTTCGCCGTACGACCACGAGCGGATCTTTTCCGGCGAGGCAAGGGAGATCTTGATGGCGTTGAAGTCATTGATCGCCTGCTGCTTGGCCGGTTGAAAGAGTGCGTTAAACGATTCCAATTTTCGCCTCCTTAGTGTCATTCCGAGCGCAGCGAGGAATCCCCTGCGGCAGGGGATCCCTCGCCGTCTACGCGGCTCGGGATGACACGGTGACTATTCCTTCAGCAGTTCCACATCCAAGCACAGTGACTGCAGCTCGCGGACGAGCACGTTGAACGACTCCGGCAGGCCGGGATCGTCCGGGACCTCGCCTTTGACGATGGCCTCGTAGATCTTCGAGCGTCCTTCGACGTCGTCCGACTTGACGGTGAGCAGCTCCTGCAGCGTGTACGCGGCGCCGTACGCTTCGAGAGCCCACACTTCCATCTCTCCGAAGCGCTGGCCGCCGAACTGCGCCTTGCCGCCGAGGGGCTGCTGGGTGATGAGCGAGTACGGTCCGATCGAGCGCGCGTGGATCTTGTCGTCGACCAGGTGCGAGAGCTTCAGCATGTAGATGAAGCCGACGCAGACCTTCTGCTCGAAGCGCTCGCCGGTCATGCCGTCGAAGAGGTCGGTCTTGCCGTCGTTCGGCAGTCCGGCGGCCTTGAGCTGCGTCTTGATCTCCGACTCCGTGGCGCCGTCGAACACCGGCGTGGCGAAGTAGAGGCCGAGCGAGCGCGCGGCCCAGCCGAGGTGCGTCTCGAGGATCTGGCCGACGTTCATGCGCGAGGGGACGCCGAGGGGATTGAGAACGATCTCCACCGGCGTGCCGTCCGGCATGTACGGCATGTCTTCCTCGGGGAGGATGCGGCTGATGACGCCCTTGTTGCCGTGGCGTCCGGCCATCTTGTCGCCGACCGAGAGCTTGCGCTTCATGGCCACGTAGACCTTGATCATCTTGATCACGCCGGGCGGCAGCTCGTCGCCCTTCTGGAGGTCTTCGCGGCGCTCCTCGGCTTTCTGCTCGAGCACGCGCACGCGGTTCTCGGCGCGCTCGACGAACATGCGGATCGTCTCGCGCGTCTCTTCGTCGACCGGCAGCGCCAGCAGCTCGCGGCGGGAGAGGCGGTTCACGGCGTCGCGCGAGGCCGGCTCGCCTTTCTTCACGAGCGTCTCGCCCGTGCGGAAGTCGACCACGTCGCGCTGCAGCTTCTTGTCCGCCAGGATGTCGGAGATGCGCTTGTTGCGCGCGTCGGTGATGATGCGGATCTCGTCCTGGATGTTGCGGTTCATCCGCTCGATCTCGGACTCCTCGATCGACTTGGCGCGGGAGTCCTTCTCCACGCCCTTGCGCGAGAAGATCTTCACGTCGACGACGGTGCCTTCGATGCCCGGGGGCGTCTTGAGCGAGGCGTCGCGGACGTCGCCGGCCTTCTCGCCGAAGATCGCGCGGAGCAGTTTCTCCTCGGGCGTCAGCTGCGTCTCGCCCTTCGGCGTGACCTTGCCGACGAGGATGTCGCCCTGCTTGACCGTGGCGCCGATGCGCACGATGCCGGACTCGTCGAGATCGCGCAGCGCCGACTCCGAGACGTTCGGGATGTCGCGCGTGATCTCCTCGGGGCCGAGCTTCGTGTCGCGGGCCTCGATCTCGAACTCCTCGATGTGGATCGACGTGTAGTAGTCCTCTTTCACGAGCTTCTCGGACACGAGAATGGCGTCCTCGAAGTTGTTGCCGCGCCACGGCATGAAGGCCACGAGGATGTTGCGGCCGAGGGCGAGCTCGCCGGCGTCGGTGCAGGGGCCGTCGGCGAGGACCTGTCCCTTGCGCACGCGCTGCCCTTCCGTGACCGCCGGCTTCTGAGTGATGCAGGTGTTCTGGTTCGAGCGCTTGAACTTGACGAGCTGGTAGATGTCGGCGCCGAACTCCTTCGTCTCGCCGGTCTCGACGTCTTCGGCTTCGACGCGGACGATGATGCGGTTGGAGTCGACGAGGTCGACGACGCCGCCGCGCTTGCAGACCACGACGGCGCCGGAGTCGCGGGCCACGACGTTCTCCATCCCGGTGCCGACCAGCGGCGACTCGGTGCGGAGCAGCGGCACGGACTGGCGCTGCATGTTCGCGCCCATGAGCGCGCGGTTCGCGTCGTCGTTCTCTAGGAACGGCACGAGCGAGGCGGCCACGGAGACGAGCTGCTTGGGCGAGACGTCGATGAAGTCGACCTTCTCCTTCTCGATGGACACGAAGTCGCCCGACTGCCGGGCGATGACGCGGTCGTGGACGAGGTTTCCGTCCTCGTCGATGACGACGTTGGCCTGGGCGATGGTGTAGCGCTCCTCATCCCACGCGGAGAGGTAGAACGCGTACGGCTCCGCCTCGGCGAGCTGCAGCTGGCCGCGCTTCTTGGCCGCGGCGGCGTTCTCCTTGGCGATGCGGTTGTTCTCTTTCTGCAGGTCGCGCTTCTCGACGATCTGGCCGAGGGTGAAGCTCGTGTCGCCGACCTTGACGATGCGGTAGTGGTCGAGCACGCGCCCGTCCTCGACCTTCTTGTACGGCGACTCGATGAAGCCGTACTCGTTGATGCGCGCGTAGCACGCCAGCGAGGAGATGAGGCCGATGTTCGGACCTTCGGGCGTCTCGATCGGGCAGATGCGGCCGTAGTGCGTCGGGTGGACGTCGCGGACTTCGAACCCGGCGCGCTCGCGGGAGAGACCTCCTGGTCCGAGGGCCGACAGGCGGCGCTTGTGCGTGACCTCGGAGAGTGGATTCGTCTGGTCCATGAACTGCGACAGCTGCGACGAGCCGAAGAACTCCTTGATCGCGGCGATGACCGGCTTGGAGTTGATCAGGTCGTGCGGCATCGCGGAGTCGATGTCCTGGTGCACCGACATCTTTTCCTTGATGGCGCGCTCCATGCGCACCAGGCCGATGCGGAACTGGTTCTCCAGGAGCTCGCCGACGGCGCGCACGCGGCGGTTGCCGAGGTTGTCGATGTCGTCGACGCGGCCGACGTCCTTGCGCAGGCGGAGCAGGTAGTTGATGACGACGAAGAAGTCCTCCGCCGACATCGTCTTCTGCGTCACCGGCGAGTCGAGGTCGAGCTTGATGTTGAACTTGAAGCGGCCCACGCGCGAGAAGTCGTACTTGCGGGCGTCGAAGAACATCCCCTCGAACAGCGCCTTGGCCGACTCCAGCGTCGGAGGATCGCCCGGGCGCATGCGGCGGTAGATCTCGATGATGGCCGCTTCGAACGACTTCGAGGCGTCCTTGCGCACGGTGTTGAGGAGGATGTCGCTGACGAGGTCCCACTCGGGGAAGATCACGTCCGCGGACTCGACGCCGTGGCTGGCCAGCTCCTCCGACCAGTCGGCCGGCAGGTTCTCGCCGGCCTCGAAGAGGACCTCGCCGGTGTTGATGTCGACGACGTCGGAGAGGAAGACGGCCTTGTCCATCGCCTTCGGATCGACCTTGACGGTGGCTTCGTTCGACTTGGTCAGGGCGTCGGCCATCTTCTGGTCGAGCTTGATGCCGGCGAAGATGGTGCGCACGGCGCGGCGGCCGCGCACGGAGTGGCGGTCCTTGGCCTCTTCCTGATCGAGGACGCGCTTGTCGAAGGTGAGGGTGACGTCGTCGCCCTTGAGGCGCGCCTTGATCGGCGTGTAGAACTGGCGAAGGATCTCCTCGTCGGTGGTGAGGCCGAGGGCGCGCAGGAAGACCGAGCCGAGGAACTTGCGCTTGCGGTCGATGCGCACGTAGAGGATGTTCTTCTGGTCGTACTCGAACTCCACCCAGGAGCCGCGGTACGGGATGATCTTGGCCAGGAACGTGTGCGCCGACTCCTTGGTGAAGAAGACGCCGGGGGAGCGGTGGAGCTGGCTGACGATGACGCGCTCGGTGCCGTTGATGATGAACGTGCCGTTCTCGGTCATCAGGGGGATGTCGCCGAAGAAGACTTCCTCTTCCTTGGCGTCGCGCATGTGCTTGACGCCGGTGTCCGGATCCTTGTCGTAGACGAAGAGGCGGAAGGTGACCTTGAGCGGGACGCTGTAGGTCATGCCGCGCTCCTGGCACTCCTCGACGGAGTACTTCATCTGCAGGTCGACGGGGTTGCCGCAGATGTCGCAGACCTCGACGCGGTTCTTGTTGATGACGCCGCAGCGCTGGCAGTTGACCGTCTCTTCGTGCGGGTGGTCGGTGATGATCTTCGACCCGCAGTTCGCGCAGGTCATGCGCAGGTGCTCGAGGCCCTTGAGCTGGCCGCACTTGCACTCCCAGTTGCCGATCGAGAACTTCACGAAATCGAGCGAACAGGTCTCCCGGAAATCGCTGAAGGGGAAGACGCTCGTGAAGACCGACTGCAGGCCGGTGTCCTCGCGCTCCTCGGGGAGGAGGTTCATCTGCAGGAAGCGCTCGTAGGAACGCCGCTGAACGTCGATGAGGTTCGGCAGCGCCATGTACGACCGGATCTTGGAGAAGTCGTGGCGGACCGGCTCCTGCTTAGGCATGGCTCCGTTCATTCGGATGACTCCTTTGTTGTGGTGGTCGTCGTCGTAGGCAGGGCTCCCGGCAGGCAACGCCGAGAGCTGATGCGCGAGGTTTGGAACCGTAGCGAGAAGGCCGCTCCCCCCTTCTCTGGTTCCGGAAAGCTGAATTTCGAATTTCGAATTCCGAATTGAGAATTAAGAATTGACCGAGCCGATCCGGCCTTTCTTAATTCTCAATTCGGAATTCGGTATTCGCACTTCTTCCAACAAATCCGCATTCCGGGCAAGACCGCTGCGTCTCGCCCGGAATGCAATGCAAAAACCGCGTTACTTGACGATGACTTTCGCGCCAGCGTCCTCGAACACCTTCTTGATCTTCGCCGCCTCGTCCTTCGACACGCCTTCCTTCACGGTCTGCGGCGCGCCCTCGACGAGGTCCTTCGCTTCCTTCAGGCCGAGCGAGGTGACCTCGCGGACGGCCTTGATGACGTTGATCTTCTTGTCGCCGACCTCGCTGAGGACGACGGTGAACTCCGTCTGCTCCTCGGCCGGGGCGGCGGCGGCAGCCGGACCGGCAGCGGCCGCGACGGGCGCCGCGGCGGCGGCGGCAGAGACGCCGAAGCGGTCCTCGAGAGCCTTCACCAGGTTGGCGAGGTCGAGCACCGTCATCGTCTCAATCTGCTTCACGAAATCATCGGTCGAAATAGCCATTTCCAGACTCCTCTTTTCCAGTCGTTTTGTTTATTCGGTTGCCTCGGCGGTTCCGCCGCGCTGTTTCTGAATCTCGTTGAGAAGGACCGCCAGGTTGCGGATGTTGCCCTGCAGGACCGTGGCGAGCCCGCGGATCGGGTGCTGCATCAGGTAGAGCAGCTTGCTCAGCAGCTCCTCACGCGAAGGAAGGGTGGCGATCGATGGAATCTGACTCGCCGGAACGACCTGCCCCGCCAGAAGCGCGCCCTTGAACTGCACCGCCGGGACGTCCTTGGCGAACTTGGTGAGCGCCTTTGCCAGGATCACGCCGTCGGTCGTGTTGTAGGCGACCGCCGTCGGACCTTTGAAGTACTCCTTGAGCTGGGTCAGCGGCGAGTCCTTCACCGCGATCAGCGCCAGGGTGTTCTTGACGACGACGTACTTCGAGTTCGTGTCGCGGACCTGCCGGCGCAGCTCGGTGACCTGCGGAACGGTGATCCCCTTGAACTCGAGCACGAACGCGTTCGTGGCGTGGGCGAGACCTTCACTGAGCTCGGAGACCGCTGCTGCTTTTTCGTCGCGATTCATGCGTTCTCCTCACTCCGCCTTCGCCTCGGCGATGGCCGAGTCGATCTGGATCGAAGGGCTCATCGTCGAAGAGATGTAGATCGACTTCACGTACTTCCCCTTCGCCGCGGCCGGCTTCGCCTTGCGCACTGCCTGGATCAGCGACGCGGCGTTGTCGCGCAGCTGGTCCGCCGAGAAGGAGATCTTCCCGACCGGGACGTGGATGATCGACGTCTTGTCGACGCGGAACTCCACCTTGCCGGCCTTGATCTCCTGGAGCGCCTTCGCGACGTCGAACGTGACGGTGCCGGTCTTCGGGTTCGGCATCAGGCCTCGGGGACCGAGGACTTTGCCGAGCTTTCCGACCGAGCGCATCATGTCCGGCGTGGCGATGACGGCGTCGTAGTCGACCCAGCCACCCTGAATCTTCTCGACCACGTCGTCGCCGCCGACGAAGTCCGCGCCCGCTTCCGTCGCTTCGCGCTGCTTGTCGCCGTTGGCGATGACGAGCACGCGCTTCGACTGGCCGGTGCCGTGCGGAAGCACGGTCGTGCCGCGGACCATCTGGTCGGCGTGCTTGGGATCGACGCCCAGCAGCATCGACAGCTCCACCGTCTCGTTGAATTTGGCGAACGCGATCTGCTTGAGCAGGCCGAACGCCTCGTCCAACTGATACGGCCGCTGTTCGACCTTGTCGGACGCCGAACGGTACTTCTTGCCGTGTTTGGCCATTTCACCTCCGTAGTGATAGCGGCTCTCGCGAGCCTCCTACGTTGATCTTTGCGACGGCCACGCGCCGCCGCGCCTCTTTCTTCGGTGGAGGACAGGCACTCTTGCCTGTCTCCCTCGGGGCGAGAGGGAGACAGGCAAGAGTGCCTGTCCTCCACGGTTATGCCTGTATCTCGATTCCCATCGAGCGCGCCGTGCCCTCGACGGTCTTGATGGCCGCCTCGAGCGACGCCGCGTTGAGGTCGGGCATCTTCGTGCGCGCGATCTCCTCGACCTGCTGCTTCGTCACCTTGCCGACCTTGTTCTTGTTCGGCACGCCGGAGCCCTTCTGCAGGCCGGCGGCCTTGAGCAGGAGGATCGACGCCGGCGGCGTCTTGGTGATGAAGGTGAAGGAGCGGTCGGAGAAGACCGTGATCACCACCGGGATGATCAGCCCCTGCTGCCCCTGCGTGCGGGCGTTGAAGGTCTTGCAGAACTCCATGATGTTCACGCCGTGCTGGCCGAGAGCAGGGCCGACGGGGGGCGCGGGAGTTGCCTGACCCGCGGGGATCTGGAGCTTGATGTAGCCGGTTACTTTTTTTGCCATGATTTAGTTCCTGCTGATGAATTGCGAATTTCGAATTCCGAATTGAGAAATGAAGAATTAGATCCGTTCTCAATTCTCAATTCGGAATTCGAAATTCATCCGTTCATCGTTTCGTCCCCGCCCCCTGCTCCTCGCTCGGATCGAACCGGTTGACCTGGAGAAAATCCAGCTCCACCGGCGTGGACCGGCCGAAGATCGTCACCATCACCTTCAGCGTCGAGCGGTCGAGGTTCACTTCCTCGACCACGCCGGTGAAGTTCGTGAACGGCCCGTCGATGATGCGTACGTGCTCGCCGTGCTCGTAGACGTGCTTCGGCTTCGGCTTCTCCTTCGTCGTCACGACCTGGGTGAGGATCTGCTCGACCTCTTCCTGCGTCAGCGGCGTCGGCTTCTTGCCCGTGCCGACGAAGCCGGTCACCTTCGGCGTGTTCTTCACCAGGTGCCAGGCCTCGTCGGACATGTCCATCTCCACGAGGATGTAGCCGGGGAAGAACTTGCGCTGCACTTCGCGCTTCTTGCCGCCCTTCATCTCCACGAGCGTCTCGGTCGGGATCTTCACCTCGCCGAACTTCTCGCGCATGCCGAGGGCGTCGATGCGCTGCTGCAGAGTGTCCTTCACCCGCTCCTCGAAGCCGGAGTAGGTGTGGACGATGTACCACTGCTTGCTGCTGACTTCGGGCATCAGGTAGCCGCTCCAAAGTTGTGGAAGAGCAGATCGATCATCTTGAAGAAGAGCAGATCGCAGCCCCACAGGTAGACCGCGAAGACGACGGTGGCGATGATGACGACCACGGTCGTGCCGACGACCTCGTTGCGGCCCGGCCAGGTGACCTTCTTCATCTCCGCGACGACGTTGTTCCACCCTTCGCGCGTAGACGTGACCCACTCGCGTGGCTTGTTGACGACTCCGTTATCCATCAGAGCTCCGCTCATGTTCAGTTTGGGTGGGGTTGGCAGGCCAAGAGGGACTCGAACCCCCAACCTGCGGTTTTGGAGACCGCTGCTCTGCCAGTTGAGCTATTGGCCTGCAAGTGCCGCAAAGACGTGCAAAAGCACGCCTTTGACGACTTATTCCCCAGCCTTATTTCGTCTCCCGGTGAACCGTGTGCTTCCGATCGTGACGGCAGAACTTCTTGAGCTCCAACTTCTCCGTCATCGTCTTCTTGTTTTTCGTCGTCGTGTAGTTCCGACGTTTGCACTCGGTGCATTGGAGCGTGATGATCTCTCTGCCTGCGCGCGCCATGTTTGTTCCTTCGAATTGATGGAGCCCTCGACGAGATTTGAACTCGTGACCCCGTCCTTACCAAGGACGTGCTCTACCCCTGAGCTACGAGGGCAATTTCCTGTGACCGCCGTTTGGAGCGGGAGACGGGATTCGAACCCGCGACCAACAGCTTGGAAGGCTGTGACTCTACCCCTGAGTTACTCCCGCGATTTTGGTGGAGAGAGGAGGATTCGAACCTCCGTAGGGCAAGGCCCGGCAGATTTACAGTCTGCTGCTTTTGACCGCTCAGCCATCTCTCCAGCCTGAACCCTGGAGCTGGCGACGGGACTCGAACCCGCGACCTGCTGATTACAAATCAGCTGCTCTACCAACTGAGCTATGCCAGCGCCGAACTCTTTGATTTCAAAGACACAACCAGCCTATGACCACTGAGCGGAGAACAGCCTAGCGGCGGAGGCCGAAGAACTGCGGGTTATAGCAGATGGCCAAACGGTACGCAAGAGTGAGCTTATTTCCCTCGTATACTCTCGCCGTGACTCGAAAGGCAGAGCTGCTCGGGCTCGCCGCCGTCCTCCTTCTCGTCACGCTCGCGTTCGCCGACCTCCTCTCCACAAAACGCGCCCTCTACCTCCGCGACGTCAGCCGCATCCACGTTCCCGAGCGCGTCCTACTCCGCGCCGCGATCCGCGACGGCATCCCCTTCTGGAACCCGCATTGGGCCGGCGGACAGCCGCTCGCGGCGAACCCCGGCTTCGAGCTCTTCTATCCGCCGCACTGGCTGATCTTCGTGCCGAACCTCCTCCTCGGCTTTGCGCTCGAGATCGTCGTCCACTTCCTCCTCGCCGCGGCGGGCATGTTCCTCCTGCTGCGCTCGCTGCGGCTGCGCGCCGAGGCGGCGGCCTTCGGGGCGGTCACGTTCGCGCTCGGCGGCGTGATGCTGTCGCTGGCGAACCTCCTTCCGTACCTCTTCGCCGTGACGTGGTGGCCGTGGATCGGCCTTTTCGCCAACCGCTTCTTCGACACGCGCCGCGCCTCCGACTTCGCCCTCGCCGCGCTCGCGCTCGGCATGCTCCTCCTCGTCGGCGAGCCCGCCACGATCCTCCAGGCCGGCGCGCTCCTCGGCGCATTCGCGCTCTGCCGGCTGCGCCCGGCGCAGGCGATCGGCTGGACGGCGGCGCTCTGCCTCGCCGCGACGCTCGCCGGCGCCGCGCAGCTCGTCCCGACCATCGACTTCGCCCGCGACATCGCCCGCGCCGGCGCCGCCGCGCCGGACAAGTGGAGCCTCGCTCCCGCGCGGCCGCTCGAGCTCCTCGGCCTCGACACCGGCGACGGCAATCCGCTGATCGCGCACTGGCTCCTCAGCTGGTACAGCGGCATGCTCGCCGCGGCGCTGATCGTCGCCGGCTTCGTGCATCGCATCCGCGGCTGGCCCTTCGTCGCCGCCGTCGCGGCGAGCGGCTACCTCCTCGCGCTCGGCGCTCGCCTGCCGCTCGTCCGCTATCCCGAGAAATGGTTCGTCCCGGCCGTCTTTCTGCTGATCGTCTTCGCCGCCATCGCCGCCGACCGCTTCCTCGTCGACGCCCGCTTCCGCCGCACGACGCACATCGCCGCCGGCGCGCTCGTCGCCGTCAACGCCGTGGGCGGCATCACGCGCGGCCTCGCCGTCGCGGCGGCGCTGGCGCTGATCCTCTTCCTCCGCGGCCGCCTGCTGCTCGTCCTTCTCGCCGCGCTCGTCGTCGTCGACCTCGGCGCGCGCGTGCCGGTCGTCGCGCCGCGCATCGACGCCGGCTACTACACCGAGCGGCCGGCGATCGCCCGCGCCATCCCGCCGGGCGCGCGCATCTACAACGACGCCGACTGGGTCGCGTACGCGCTGCGAGAACCGCCGGCGTGGGCGAAGATCCACGACGCGATGCTCCCGGAGATGCAGACGCTGTGGGGCTTCGACAGCGTTCTCGAGGCCGACGTCGGCCAGCTCTATCTCCGCCCCACGACCCAGCTCGAAGACCTCTTCCTCCGCACGCGCTTCAGCGCCCGCAACGGCGCCGTGCCGCAGCTCCTCGCGCTCGCCGGCGCCACGCACGCGATCACCGAGCAAGGCGTGATCGCCTTGCGCAACGAGAAGGTGCGGTTCGCGCACGCGGGCGACGGCCGCGTCGAGCGCGTGCGCGAGACGACGAACACGATCGATGCGGACGTCGACGCCGCCGGCCGCACGCTCCTCG
>Ga0070717_10000359_pt1 | contig 29346 bp, 36 predicted proteins | sample LARL113metaG_FD_71366 | JGI IMG/M metagenome (GOLD analysis project Ga0070717, IMG submission 71366) | Corn, switchgrass and miscanthus rhizosphere microbial communities from Kellogg Biological Station, Michigan, USA - LAR L11-3 metaG | ecosystem: Host-associated > Plants > Roots > Rhizosphere ...
CCCTATATAGCCTTCTGAGGAAAGCTGCGGCTCGCCTGTATGCAATCCCATACGCATGCGCACCACCACGTCTTCCGGCCAGGATTGAACAGCCAGCGCACGCAGGCCATCTACCGCTGCTGACATAGCATCCGTGGCGCGAGCAAATGCTACGAAGAAAGCATCTCCCTGCGTATCGACCTCGTGACCATTCCATTCTTGAAATACTGCCCGCAGTAAGCGCCTGCACTCTTCAAGTACCCTGGAATAGCGGTCACCCAACTGTTGGAGTAGTCGCGTTGACCCCTCGATATCTGTGAAGAGGAAGGTGACCGTGCCCCTAGGTAAGGAATGCATGAAAAATGTTGCGCTCCTCTGTTATTGCTTGCCTGAAGGTATGTTCAATGATGATTATTCTATCATCTTTTCACATCTGGAGGTTGACGAGCGCAATGAGTGCAATGCAAAGTCTCACTTTACAAGCGCCTTCAGCTTTTGGTGCAAGGTCGGCATAAGGTTCACCAGCTTTGGTGGAGGCCCGAGATATTCGGGCTAACCCATCAATTGTTTAGAAGCAGCTGGGCTGACGTAGCCAAGCGAAGAGGAGCACCAATCGTTCTTCATCGCATTGACCAGGGCGAACCGCTCAGACAAGTTACCAGCGATTATGGAGTCTCCTATGAGACGGTACGGCGTGTGATACAGGCGGCTCGGGCTGAGTAGCAGTGAGCGAAGCGAATGAGCACGAATAGGCTCTCGAAGTGAAACAATGGGCTACTTCCGCATCTCTCATGGGCTCCGTACTCCAGCTTACGTAGTAGAAAGCTCTACTGGGAGATGCGCAAACCCATCTGAGCTATACGTAAGCACGAGTGATTGACAGGCAGAGTCAGAAACTCGTAGAATGGTCGAACCGGATAGCCAACGGCCAAAGCCCTGTAGAGGGATTGTGCCCCGACTATGAAAGGAGAAGGCTGTGCCACCTGCTCGCGCTCACCTCGAGTACACGCTGTCTATCCGCCTGGCCCAGATCGAGCCGCCGATCTGGCGGCGCATTGTCGTGCCGGCGAATCTCACCCTGCATCAATTGCACCAGGTGTTGCAGGTCACGATGGGCTGGACGCACTCCCATCTCCATCAATTTATTGTACCGGGCACACAGGAAAGCATCTACTACGGCGAGCCGAGTCCAGAGGACGACTATTTCCACAAGGATGACCGGCGCGTCCGCCTGGCCGACATCGCGCCGACAGAGCGCGCCACCTTTGTCTACGAGTACGATTTCGGCGACTCCTGGAGGCATGAGATCACCGTTGAGCGTATCAAACCCACCCCGCAAGAGGAACTGCCGTACCCCTGGTGTCTCGATGGGCAGCGGGCCTGCCCTCCTGAAGACGTAGGCGGAGCCAGCGGCTATGCCAACTTTTTGGAAGCGTGGCGGGACCGGAGCCATCCTGAGCATCGGGAGATGCGCGAGTGGGTTGGGAAGCATTTCAGACCGGAATTGTTTTCGGTGCCGCAGGTCAACGCCGCGCTGGCTTTCTTCATCTCCATTTCTAGCAAGCCATAAGGCCGTTCAGGCCAACGTGCCTGCCCATCTTGCCTGCAGGTCCCGCCGCCCCACTAAACAATGCTGAGTGACTGATTAAGCACGCGTGAGGTCGGCGTCACCCCATGCCACGTTTGCAATTCTGTGCGCATGATATCTCACTTGCCACACGTCACTTTCTCTTGTTCGCCAATGAGGCAAGATACGCTTGGGGGCAACAAGCGGCCAATTCGCATGGTGGCGAGCCTATGGCCACGGATGTCGCGTCCTCACCACTCACTTGCCCATAATGGAACGAAAACGGCCAGCACAAGCTGGATGGTCCTTTTCTCAGATGATGTCGTGGAACCGTTATTCCTGGTAGTACGTTTCATAGGTATGCCACTTCGTAAGCTCCCTGGCAAACGGCGTTATCCCAAGCCACGCCAGATCGTACACGCCATATTTCGCAACAGCATATCCCTCAAAGAGTTCCTTTTCCAGTTTTAAGCCCACAATCGGACGAAACGCGTATAGAAGCGACTTGATGTCATACAGTGCGGAATTGTGGTCAAGCTCAAAGGTGATAAGCATGAAATCCGGCTCGTCGGGCACGGGAAACCAGGGCTTTGTCTCAACTAGGTGCTCTCGCACGTAGTCACGGTCAAAGGCATGAATAGGAGGTTCTCGATAATATCGTTTCTGAGACTCAACATACTCTGGAATAGGAGAGGGACAATACCCAGGAAAGTGTATCTCCGGGGTGATCGTGCGTACTGAGTACATCTTTGGTTGATAGCCCTGTTGTACGAAAGGTAACGCAAGGTCATAAGCCGATGCGAAGGTATCGGTAAACGCCTCAATCGATTGCGCGGTAAATGGGTGCTTTTTTGTCTGGAGTTGGAGGCTCGATGGAAGATCAGCCGCTACCACGCTGAAATCATAATGGGTAATATGCATGGTGCAAGCAAATTTTTTGCTTCCATCAGGATACACAATCAATTCTGGTTCACAACTGAGCGTTTTATGTTCATCTTTGTCAAGTGCAGCGTGTTTCTCCCGATCCCACCGGTCATATAAGGAGGAGACAATACGGGCGACCGCTTTGTATAAGAGCCGCTCACTCGCCCGTTCTTTGCCAGACAGTTCAGCGACCAGGGTTCGGTTACTCCTTCCGTCGCTGTATTTTGCTTCCATGTCAGCAATATAGTCATAATAGACATGCTTTTTCGCCTTGTTCATTGCCTCCCCTTTTCATTGACTAAACGCTGCTGGCTACGCCTTGACACTAAGACGGATTCACAAGAACACATGTGCTATATCGAAGTATATCATTGTGTCTCAAACATGTGAAGCTCTGTAAGAGGAAGGAAAACGCCATATACCTTCTCATTGGTGGGCTTCAGACTGACCCGTGTTTACAAATGAGCCATGATATTACCATTACGAAAACATTTGCTCCAGTGTCCTGATCGCGGTCAAGAGACATGGCTTCCGGCAATTACTCTGGCTCACCAACACCAGTAGACCGATGATCCTTGAAATTGGGTCTTTGCAGTTCTCAGCGTACCGCCATAGGGACGGCATCCCTGCCTTTTTTGCAATGCAGCCTTGCGCTTGACATGTTGTACCATATATGGTACAACATGGGCATGAATGACTCGCTGAAAATTCTCCCAGCCCGGTTCTTCAAAACGGCTTCTGGCACTGAACCAGTGCGGGAATGGCTCAAAGGCCTGGACAAGGAGGATAGTCGCATGATCGGCGGGGATATCAGAACAGTCGAATATGGTTGGCCCATCGGCATGCCTGTGTGTCGCTCTATCAAAGGATATAAAGACCTTTGGGAGGTCCGCAGCCGTATCTCCGATGGGAGAATTGCACGTGTGATTTTTCATGTAAGCGGCGGTGAAATGATTTTGCTGCACGGATTTATTAAAAAGACCCAGCAGACTCCACACCAAGACTTAGCGTTGGCAGATCGGCGCAGAAGGGAGTATGAAAGCTATGCCTGAACATCCCAATAGAGGCTCCTCCTTTGAGGACTTCCTGAAAGAGGAAGGCATTCTTGAAGCCTCTACCACTACCGCTGTGAAAAGGGTGCTGGCGTGGCAGATCGCAGAAGCGATGCGCACCCAACATCTCACCAAGTCGGCCATGGCCGCCCGCATGCACACCAGCAGATCCCAACTGGAAAGACTGCTCGATCCGGAAAAGACAGGGGTGTCACTCGAAACGATACAACGCGCCGCTGCTGTCATTGGCCGAGAGTTACGGGTCGAGCTGGTGTAAGCGGTTGTGTCACAAGAACTAAGAGAGCAACGCTGGCGGCGCGAAAGCTCACGTTCTTGTTCAACTGAGACAGGCGCTCCAAGCAGGCTAGCGATACCTGTCGCTAGCTTTCTGCCATGTCCTTCTTCTCTGCTACAAAAGGGGAGATTGTTCTGCTCTAGCAGATCGGTTTCCTTGTTGCAATACAGATCCTTTCAGCGCCTATGAAAAACTGACGGTTGTTTCTCGGTGTTCATAAAAGTGAGGTTGACCCGCTTTTGTGCATCCCCGAATCCTTCGGGCTAACCCATCAATTGTTCATAAGCGACTGAGCTGACATAGCTTAGCGAAGTGGGATACTGAAGCAGAGGAAATATCAGTCGGGCAACGCTAAAGAGTGTGTGAACACCCAATTGCAAGTGAGTATTTCTGGAGAAAAGATCGCAATTTAAGAACATTTGTTCTATTAATTCTGGAAAAATGCATAAATAATCTCAGCAGAACCGACGGGCTACGACTACGCTGTCGCCAATTTTATACCTCTTCCAATTACCCACCTCTATACTTTCTCGCAAGCTCCAGATCGTCCTTGCAGAGATCGAGATACCCCTTGTCATTGAGACACAGCGGCGTCCTGGGCCAAGAGACATCCAGTATGGTATACCAGAACGCGAATGGCCTATTGTGCTTGCAAGGGTTCATAATCATGAATCCTATCGCACAATCGCGAAAGATTACAAGGTCTCACGCGAAACCATCCGCAGGTTAGTACAAGCCTCTAAAGACGTGGGCTAATCTTCGCGCTGAACAGGTAAAGGAAACTCTTGCCGAAGATGAGTTATATCACGGTTTAAATCAGCAAGGAGTTTCTTCACCTGTTGCGCTCGATCAGCCAGCCCGACCATTTCATCGGTCAAATCGATGTGTTTCGGGCTGGAAACTGAACACAGGCTTCCTCATCCCTATCTAAAAAGCAACACAACATCTGGCACAAAGCCAGTTTGATTTTAGATGCCATGGCGAATCTTGTGTAAAGAGAAGTAGTAGAAGAGCTTCGCTAGAATAGGTACTACAGGCATAAGCTCTTCCTTTGGAAGAGCTTGTCCCTAATTTCAAAACCCACTAAGGAGGGAACTCTGCCTGTCTCCAAGAAAAAGCGTACCACATCGCAACCTGCCCGGCTCATCGAGAGGACAAAGCCTTTTTGCAAGAGCAGTTAGCGCGTCTCGCCAGCCCCATATTGCTTGCCTTGATCGCGATGTCAGATGCTGCCAGGCGCCTCAAACGTCATCGTCTCGATCGCATCGGTGACCAGATCGGCCCGCATATGATAGTCGAACGCGATCAAGAGCACCTGGCGCGTGCGATGCGAGAGCCGCAAAACAACCACGAACCCGCGTGCCATCAGCTAACTTGACCTCCAGGATATCCGAGAAGACTACTTCCTGCTGCACCCACTCAAAGGCGTCCTCTCGCAGCTTGTTAGGAGCAAACTCGGCCGCTTTGCCTGAGTAGACATGCTTCTTGCGTTTGCGCCGGGTTGGGGCTCATCCAGGTTTTTGGGGAACCGGTCACTGAAGTAGGGGAAATCCATTGCTGATTTTCCTTGCTACGCTCACGCGCCAAAAGCGAGGAGTCATTTTTCCAGTTCCTTCACCACAAATCAGGATGAGCCTATTATATGTTGGCGGTAACACGACGGCGGAAGCGAGAAGTTGACCCTAGCAGGAACGAACAAAACAATGGAACACCAGCACGAATCTGACCTGATCAAGCGCCTGGAGCAACTGGGAATCGAAGTAGGCGAAACGCCTACTGTAATCACCATCACATACAAACAGATCTACACCAACGGTTCCACCCTCGAAGAGGCTGTAGTCACGTTTCTGGGCGAGGCGTTGAGCAGGTACGAGGCCTTGCGTAAAAAGGTCCGGGCTTACCCCTCTGTAATTTCAAGGACGCGCACGCCCCGCATATCCAGCAAGTAGTGTCCCCGGACATGCACGATGCGGATGAGCACCGTGTCGCTGATGGGGCAGCGGAGAACCGCCCCCATGTCATGCATATAGGCAGCGGCCTCACCCATCGCAATGGTGGTTCCGCAGCCGGAACAGGTTATCCGGGCCATTGTCATTTCATAGGGGAAGATCTCTTGCAGCATGCCCGCGGCGGCGTTGCCATCCAGCTTGTTCTCCATCATGTTTCTCCTGTCGGTCCAAAGCGTTCGGTCTTGATGTGTGCTGACTCGTGTCCCAGTTCCACCAGGCTGGCCGCGGCCGTTTCCACGAACGGGGTGGAACCACAGATAAACGCCAGCGGCGGCTGCTCGACCGGCCAGGCCAACTCGCGTAGCGTCTGGGTATCGATGCGGCGGCCATAGCCCGTCCAGCCGGGAGGCTGCGCACGGGTCAGCGTCTGCACCACCTCGAGCATGGAGCTGCTCTTACTGAGGCGATCAAGTTCGTCGCGGTAGATCACGTCCTCGATGGAGCGCGACGAGTAGAGCAAGCGGGTTGCAACAGTGCTGCCCACAGGGGCCCGATGACGATGCTTCGCCATCAAGGGCACGATGCCCGATCCCCCGGCGACCAGCAGGAGCGGGCCGCCGAGGCGCGCCTCCCAGACGAGTAGCCGCCGATGGGGCCGCGCAGTTCCAGCCTGTCCCCGACGCGCAGCTCCTCGGTGAGGTAGGGCGAGACATCGCCGTCGTCGAGCCGCTCGACGGTGAGCGTCACACGCGGTGCCTCCTCGGGCGGCGAGGCGATGGAATAGCTGCGCTCGGTCTGGTAACCGTCTTCGGCGGTGAGCCGCACGTCCACGTGCTGGCCCGCTCGGTGCCCCCTCTAATTGGGCAGGGCGAGCGTGATGCTCTTCGTGCGTGCCGTTTCCGGCCGAATGGCCACGACCTCGCCGAGTTGCCAGCTCAGTCGCCCCAGTAGCGTTCCTCTTTCCATGGGTCTCCATGATTATTGTAACCCAGCGACTCCCAGAAGCCCGGTTCATCCTGCTCGACCAGGCGCAGGCCGCGCACCCACTTGGCGCTCTTCCAGAAGTAGAGGTGCGGCACCAGCAGGCGGGCCGGGCCGCCGTGTTGCGGCTCTAGCAGCTGACCTTCATAGGTATCGACCACCCAGGCCTGCCCACCCGTCACCTCGTCCAGGGGCAGGTTGGTGGTGTAGCCGCCATCGCAAAAGGCGACCACGTAGCGGGCGCTGCTCTTGACCTGCGCGAGCAGGGTATCGAGGGACACCCCTTCCCAGTGCGTGTCCAGCTTCGACCACTTGGTCACGCAGTGGATGTCTTTGGTGATCGTCTCACGGGGCAGCGCGCGAAATTCGTCCCAGGTCCAGTGTTTGGGCTGATCAACCTCTCCAATGATGGAGAAATCCCAATTTGTCAGGAGTGTATGCGGTGTTGGCCCCGCCGAGAGGACGGGGAAGCCGCGCTCCAGATACTGTCCCGGCGGGATGCGTCCGCTCTGGTCGCTCTTCTGGCGACGACCGCGGAAACCGCGCGAGAGGAATCCGTCACTCATGGTCTCGTCTCCTGTTCTTGTATCGCTTGTCTTCTGCTCTTCGCCCTGCTCTCGTGTGCAGATGTTTCGTCCACTCAGGCACAGGGCCAGATGCTATTTACCTTGTTTCCTCATTCCGCAGACGCAGGCCCTGTTTTTCAATTTTCTCGCATAGTTTGAAGATGCCCTCGATCAGTGCCTCAGGCGCGGCGGGCAGCCGGGGACATAGACATCGACCGGCACGTTCGTATCGACGCGCCTCTACGGTCTAGTAACTATCGTAGAATTCCCGCCTAAGTGGGCAAGGCCAAGCACCCTGTGTCCTGTATGCTGGAGCGCGTCTGCAATGGCTCCCCCAATGTAGCCGGTTGCACCGGTAAGAAAGACGTTCATGATGGCTCTCCTTTCGTCGTTCCTTGAGTATGAGTTACTTGAACACGTACATGTAGAGACTTCCCCCTATGACGCTTCTTCAAAATGGATCTGAGCCATGCCAGGCGATGCTGTTCTCTCGCCGCCGAGATACTCAAGCCATCGCGGAAACACCGCCTGGCCACCTCAAATGTCTCCAGCGCCTCCTCCAGTTCATTGCCTGCAAGCTGTATTTGGGCCAGTCTCAGCACGGCCTCTGCTGCCAGGAACGGATCCTGCACAGCCTCGGCTTGTGCGATGTCCCCCCGTACTTGCAACACGCGGCCCCGTTCAATGGCAGCCTGTGGAAGGACCGGGCCTGACAGGACGTGCTGCTTGATTATTTCATCTGCGCCGTCCAGGTGGGTTGCAGCCTCATCCAGGTCCCCGGTCATCGTGGCCAGACTCGCCAGGCGAAGCTCCGCCTCGGCTATCTGGCAGATAGCTCTCTGGGCTCCCTGGGTGCCTGAGTGCTCAGCACATGCCCTCGCCTCGAGATACATCTGTTTTGCCAGCGCCAGCTGCCCGAGCTCACGGTAGCTCTCGCCGAGTCCCAACAATGCTCTGCTTTCATCTATGCCCATTCTCAGCCGGTGCGCTTGCTCACGGCCCTGCTGGAAGGAGCGTATGGCCTCGGCGACGCAGCCACGACGGCGCAGGATTTCCCCGAGCCCCACTGTCGCTTTCGCCAGACCTCTCGGAAACGAGAGCGTCGTGTAGAGGCGGACCGCCTGCTCCATCAACGCACCGGCATACGAGAGCTGACCGTCGCGCAGGTGGATCTCAGCCAGTAGACGCTGAGCATTGGCTATCCCCAGGTCGTAGTGAAGAGGGGTGTACACCTCTAACGCAGCCTGGGCCTCGCGGAGCGCCTGATCAACCTGGCTCTGGCGCAGATTCACCTCAGCCAGCTCGAGATGCACGCTCCCCTCGCCCAACCCATAATCAGCGCTGCGTGCCTGTTCCAGTGCCTCGATCAAGGCTTGAGAGGCTGAATCGAGCTGCCCTGCATCCAGGTAGAGGCGCCCCAGATCGGTGAGTGCATTGATGCTGCCAGAGCTGTCCTCGCCGGCGCGGTACTTTTGGAGCGCCAGCCGGCCATGAACCTCCGCCTCAGAGAAGCGGACCATCAGGCGCTCCACATTGGCCAGACTGCTGAGAGCATCGGCCTCGTCGCCCATTGTGCTGAAAGAGCCGAGGGCCTCCTGATAATACTGTGCCGCCTGCTCCAGGTGCGCGTGCTGCAGCTCAATATGGCCGAGCGCAAGGGCCACGCGGCCCAGCCCCCGTACCTGTTGCAATGATTGATATAGGCTCTGGGCCATGCGATAGGCCTCTTGCGCCTGATCCAGGTGCCCCAGATGCCGTTCTCCGTGCCCCAATGCCAGAAAGGTATCTGCTACATCACCGGGGCTACTCGCTTCCTGGTACAGTTGGATGGCACGCCGGTAGCTGCCCGTGGATTGCTCGAGCAGACCATCCTGGTGCTCAGTCATCGCGATCATGGTCCGGCTGTCCCCAGCGCGCTTGAGGTCTCCTATCAGACAAAAGGACCTCTCTGCCTTCCCAAAGGATTCCACAGCCGCTTCCAGCCAGCCCTCGTTGTAGGCCTCGATACCGACCCGATAGGACTCTTCCGCCGAGCGCTCGTCTCGCTCTTTGTCTCCGCTGCTTCGTGTGCTCATGGCGCATTCCTTTCGTGACACTACCCGGATGAACGCACAGGAAAACTCACCTTTAGCCTGCCCGTCTTACACTTCGAGCTTGCCAGCAATGAACAGTTGTTTGAGGAACTCTCAGTGCCGCAAGAACGGTACGCGATCGCTACCGTCGCTTTGGTACCAGTGCCTGAGCCAGAGCAAAGCAAGGGCTTCCTCAGCGGTAAAGCCGCACTGGGCAAGCCTACCTATTTCAATGGCATCCTGCTGCGTGTAAGTTGTCACGTTGAGCTGTTCTTCAGCTTGGATCTGTGGGTTCATGCTCCTGTCCTTTCTACTGGGCGCTCTATGCGGACTGTTCGTGAATATAGATGTTTGGCAACATGTCGTCTTTTCCTTTTCTTTTCTATTGCGCTCTGGTGCATCACAGAGATGAAACTTGTAGTATCAGGACAACCCGCCTCAGCCGTAGATGCATCTTCTGTTCTTCATGGAGGTAAGTGTAGGTCAGAAGCGAGGAAATGTCATGACTCGAAAGCAACCAGCCTGTTGAAAAATGCTGTTACTGATGAGGTTGAACCATTATGCACTCTTCATTTACGCTCGGACTTTGATGGGCAAACGTAAACCGATGAGTTTATTTGGAGTTTTTCAACAGGCTGCAACATTGTGCGAAAGAGACATATACAACTTTCAGGCCATGAACCTGCCCGCTATCGGCCATATAATGACCTGAGGGAGGAAAGGGAACAAAGGTCTCCGCCTCCAGACAACCAAGGGAATTACTGCCGTTACAGAAAAGGACAGGGAAGGAGAGAGGCCATGAGCAGTGAACAGCGAGCAGGGGCCGTCGAAAAACAGACGGGCCGCCTGGAATCCTTCAGCGACGGCGTCTTTGCCGTCGCCATTACGTTACTGGTGTTCAATTTGCAGGTGCCACATCTGCCGGCGGGAGCGATCTCCGTGCCCGCGTTGGGCAGCGCGCTGTTTGCGCAGTGGCCATCGTACCTCACCTTCATCACGAGCTTTGCCACGATCTTGATCATGTGGGCGAGCCACCACGGCATTTTCAGGATGGTGTACCGGGCCGATACCCCTTTTCTGTTCGCCAATGGCCTGCTGCTCTTGCTTGTGACCGTGGTGCCCTTTCCCACCTCCCTGGTAACGCAGTACCTCGGCACACCCGCCGCGGCACTGGCGTGTGCCGTTTATGCCGGGATCTTTGTCGTGATCAATGTGGCCTACAACCTGCTCTGGTGGGCAGCCACGCGTCAGCGCCACCTGCTGCACCCATCCGTGACGCCTCGCCAGGTGAAGCGGCTGACGCGCAACATTCTGCTCGGATTGCCGGCGTACCTGCTGGCAACCCTGCTGGCATTCTGGAATCCCTATGTGAGCCTGGGCCTGTGCAGTTGCCTGTGGATCTTCTGGGCCTTCACCTTCTATGAAGGTAGCCCCAGTCCGCGCCGTCTCTCGGGAGGGCAGGACGTGGAGTTGGCTCCTGAAAGCGAGGCGTGAGGGAGAAGGTGCTGCTGCGCGCACCCGCTCTGCGTCTGAGCTCGACTTGTCGTCACTGGCTTGGCACTCGCTGCCGCACATCTGGTGAAGCAACTTCCATGCCTTCCAGCAGAGCAGCGAGCTCAATACTTCTGCAAATTGCTGAAGGAGGAGGAAGAGCGCAAGCGCTACGCCAAGCAGGTGGGGGCGGATGGCGGGACCCTCCTTTCTGCGCTGGATGCCCCCAGTACGGCGGACTGGATGAAAACGCTGCCCGCCGTCAGCACACTGCGCACGAGTCTTCGACCACCAATTTGAGCCACGTGAAGAGGCGCGGGCACTGACGACGCTCCCGCTCTTTGGGCTTGCCCAAAACCCATTTCGCCCAGGTTGCCATCGCTCCCGCGAGGAACCTCGTTCAACTTGCACATTGGCTCAACAGGGAGGTGCCGGAACAAACTCGCACTTCTGCCTTCAAGCGGGTCATGCAGGAGGTGGCATGAGCTGGGGTTGACTTCTCCCCCAGTATCAAAGCTCTGTCAGAGCCAAGTTATTAGACAAACAACACTCATCCTTAACTCAGAGTCTAGAAGCCAAAGAAACGGATGCTTGAACAAGATACTTTCTTTTCCCTACTGCTGCTCTTCCTCAGAAGAAACGGGATAGACCGCGATGAGCGGCACCCCCAGATTCTCTAGCTTATGCAAGACGCCGTGGAGCGCCGCCTGATCAGCAAGAGGACCCGAGAGCAGCGTTTCACCGCTTTCCAAATGCGTCAAGCTCAGTCCTTCTAGCCAGCTGCTCCAATGTTCGTCAAGATGACCTTTGACACGAATCTGATACAACTCTGCCATGACAATGTTCCCTTTCTCGTCAAGAAGCCAGCCACTCTTTCATCGTGGACATCGGCTGCAAACTGCGTGCCACTTCCCACTGTCTGTGCCCCGATCTGACCTGCTGCTCCCTGATGAGCTTTGCGATGTGCGAACGAGCTTTTCTTCTTGATCTCCTTCCAGTGTAGACTCCCAACAAACAGAAAGGCATGTCCCGAAAGTCGTATTCAGAGGTTGTGCCCGCCCCCGCAGGCTCGTCCCACGGCTGCGGAGAACGGGAGCTTGGCCCACATACTGCGCCGCGGCTTCGGCCGACTCACACAGTGTAAAGTTGAGCGTAACGACCACCAGAAAGCCTCCGGTCAACAGTCCACTCCCCGGGATGGTCAGTAAGAGCGCGATTGAAGCTTTCCATCGGTCCTCCAGTTCGTCAGTTGGTTCTCCATGCTCTTCAGTTGGCGCTTGTGTTTCTGACTCCGGCTCGACCTTGACCAAGGCCAGTAACTCAGCATCCAATTGGGCAATGTGCTGGTTGAGACTTTCGATGAGTTGCCGATTGCGCTGGCCGACGGCAGGAACCACGACCGGAGGGCTCCGTGTGGGCAACAAGTTGATGGCTCATCTGGGTGCGCAGTTCTAAAAAGCTGCTGCGTTGTGCAAGTCGGGGCTTACGCCAGTTCCGCCAGCATCTGGGCATCCAGCATGTCACTGTTGGCCCGTTTGAGCTGGGCTTTAGCGAAATGATGGGCATGCGCTGGATTGATCACACTCACGGCAAATCCCGCCTGGTGCAAGGTCGTCGCCAGACCCATCCAATAGATGCCGGTTGCTTCCACGACGATCAGGATGCGAGCAGGCCCCTTCTCAGCTCGTAGCTCTGATTGGCGGATAGCTCATTCGGCATCGTGGGGTCGCCTCGTTCTTCGCTCGTGATGCCTGCTCTCGGCCACTGGATACGGTTCAGACTTACTGGCTCCCCAGAGTGGGGGGTCTGTCTGTTGAAGGCGGTAGGGCCGCCAGGCTGAATCTCGACCTCACCCTCATTCCAGTTCCGATATCCGTATTATGCGAGGCTGGTGTATTGTGAGGAGGCAGAGCCATGCTTCTCTGGAGACAGTGGTGCGGGGGTGCCTACAAGAGAGGGAAGCAATCACTTCATGAGTCCAATCGGTAACTGTCTATTGAGCGTGGGAGGCCACCCTCCTTTAGAGATGGTAGAACGAGCGATCATGCCGCGAGCCAGACTAGAACAGGCTTAGTTCTCTCGCCCGCGCCACCGCCTGCGTGCGGTTCGCCACGGCCAATTTGGAGAAAATATTGCTGAGATGGCGCTTGACGGTCCCGGCAGCGATAACCAGTTGCTCCGCTATCTCAGCATTCGTCGCTCCCATCGCCAGTAAGCGCAGTACTTCCAATTCGCGCTCGGAAAGTGGGTCCAGCGGCAGTTGCGCTTGCCTCACCGCCTCTGTCATGGCAGGAGCTTCAACTGCCGATTCAAGCTCAGGCGTCTGACAGGCGGCAAGCACGGTCTGGATATAGGCGCGCATGCGTTGCTGCGTGGGGCGCAGCAGCGAGAGCAATGTGACCATCGCTTTCCCCTCGTCGGCAAAGACACGGATATATCCCTCCGGTTCTGCTCGCAGGAGCGCCTGCTCTAGCAGGGCGAGAGCCCGCTCCCTTCCACCCCGCGCCTGCTCAGCCAGTGCTTGCAGCGCCAGAAGCTCGATCACGCTACCTCCTCGGTCGGCCACTTGCGCCGCCTGCAAGAGTCCCTCCAACAGCTTCCTTGCCTCGGCATCCCGGCCATGTGCCATGAGGACCCGTGCCAGCGTCAGATATTCAAATTCACGGGGATCTCTTTGCGTGAGAACCTGTGCGATGTCGTCTGCCTTCAAGCCGCGTTCCTTTGCCCAGTGCGCTGCCGCGTCAAGGTTCCCCTGCCACACACAGAGTTGCGCCCGTCTGGCTCTCGCCATGGCCAGTGGTCGTTCGGCAGAGACCGTCTGGGCCAGACGCTCCACCAACGCCAAGCTGGCAAAGGCGGCATCCACTTCGCCCTGCGCGTACTGCACACGGGCCAGGGGGATGTAGAGGGCCTCGGCGCTTCGGACCACACGTCCCGTCTCCTGGAGCAACTCGATCCCTTTCTGCAGGAACGAGCGCGCGGCATGCAACTGGTTGCGCTCGCAGAGGATGTTGCCCAAACCCCCATAGGCGAGCACCACCGCACGGCCAGGTTGATCGCCCCCTTCTTCTATCACCTCGTGATAGAGTTCATCGGCCTCACTCAGGCGTCCTTGCTGCACCAGCACGTTTCCGAGAAAGTCCTTCGCGGCCCCAAAAATCCCCGACGATACTCCCTCGCGCTGAAAAATGCTGATGGCGCGTGTCAAGACCTTTGTCGCTTCCGCAATCTTGCCTGAGAGCATCAGCCCGGAACCCAGCACCATGGAGAGTATGCCCTGGAGCCAGTGGTTCGCCGGCAACAGCGCGAACGCCTGCTGTGCCAGGGCGATCGTGCTCTCCGTTTCGCCGCGAAAGCCGGCGGCAGTGGCACGGATGGCCGCTACCTCCCCGCTCAACTCATCCGGTATGGGCTCCTCCGTGAGATGGCGCATCCCTTCCTCAATCCAGGCCTCGATGGTATCCCACCGGCTCGAACCAGACAGGATGAGCGCCCAGGCATACATGAAGCACAGGCGTGGGCTGCTACGAACGTACTCCTCTGGCAGCGCTTCGAGCCGACGCAGCAGGGTCGCCTGCCGCGCCGAGGCCATTGCAGCGTAAGCCGCCTGCTCAATCAGCCGGGCCGTGCGGGCGACGTCTTTTGCGGCCAGCGCGTGTTCGATGGCCTCTGTCAAAAAGCCCTTTTGTTCAAACCAAGCGCTGGCTCGCCGGTGCAGTTCGGCCGCCTGTGACGGCTGCGCCTGGGAGAGGCGACCACGCAAGGCCTCGGCAAAGAGGTGATGATAGCGATACCAGAGCCGCTCATGGTCAAGCGGGATGAGGAACAGGTTGGCATGTTCCAGGTACTCCAGTATCTGCTGGCAATGGCGGCTGGCATCGGCTCCAGGCGTGGCGTTTTCCTGCCGGCGCTCCCCCTCCTGCTGCTCCTGGTCGCCCCACAGCACGCTCGCGCACAAGGGCGCACACAGACGGCTGAGGATGGCGGTAGAGAGCAGAAACGTCTGGATATCGGCAGCTTGACTACCTACCACCTCTTCCAGCAGGTAATCGATGATATAACGGTTGCTGCCGGTGAACGTGGCCACAAACTCGCTGAGATCTGCGCGATTGCGCATGGCAAGCGCCGCCAGTTGCAGGCCAACGATCCAGCCCTCAGTACGCCTGGCTAACGCCTCCACCTGCGTAGAGGCGAGCGGCACTTGCATCACCTCTGTCAGAAAACGGCCCACTTCTTCCAGGGTAAACCGCAGATCGGCGTCGCGTATTTCAACGATCTGCCCTCGCACGCGCAGGCGAGCGAGCGGAAGCGGCGGCTCGTAGCGGGTGATGACGACCAGGTGCATGGAGGGCGGCATATGCTCGAGGAGAAACGAGAGCGCCTGGTGGATCTGCTCGGTCGTGATCAGGTGGTAATCATCCAGCACGAGGGCGAAAGGCGCGGCAGATTCGGTGAGGAGATTAATCAGCCGTGTGAGCATGGATTCAACGGGCGGCGGATAGGGCGCCTGGAGCAACGGAAGAATCTGCTCGCCCACACTCGGATGAATCCGCTCTAAGGCGGTGCAGGCATAGCGCCAGAAGCGCGTAGGATCATTATCACCCTCGTCCAGCGAGACCCAGGCCACAGGTAGATCATCACCATACGAGGACTGGAGCCACGCGAAGAACAGCGTCGTTTTGCCTGATCCAGCGGGGGCGCAGATGAGGGTGAGCTTGCCCTCAAGTCCCTGGCGTAATCGTTCGAGCAGGCGCGGGCGAGAAACGAGGTGGTGCATCGAAGTAGGGAACTGGAGTTTCGTGACCAGCAGCGAATCCTGAGTAGCGGCCCCGGGGGATAAAGCAGAACTTGAGCCGCTCGTGGCCCAGGCCGAGGGCGCGCTCGCCTCGGGATGGAGTGAGTAGATCAGCTTATGGAGCCAGCTCTCATCTAGCAGCACCCGCTGCCGGGCAGCTTGCCACAGTGCCCGGATCTCTTCTTCTTCGTGGCCTGCAGCAAAAGCCTGGTGCTGGACGCAGACCTCAATAAAGCGTTTGAGGCTGTTTACCTTGGGATAACTGCTGCCGCCTTCCCAGGTCTGTATCGCCCGTTCTGTTACCCCGAGCAGCCGGGCGAGTTCCCCCTGGGTCACGCCGATGGCGGTCCGTAGGGTGACACAGAGGTTGCCGAACGCGTAATCCCGCTCGCGGTACTGATAGGTACTCTTCATGCGCACCCTCCTTGCGCGCAGAGCACGAGATGACCCGAGATCAAACCCACACCGACCCACATTGATCCACACTGACATCCAGGAGAAATGCCACTACACTGAAAGGTGATGGCCGGGTTCACCCGGTAGGTCACGCCTGAGGTTGGATCATCTCGTTGGATTGAGAACCTGTATCATCTTATCTCTTTCGACTGACTCTATCTTAGCACACTTTCAGAAGTGCGGTAACGGATAGGGGTGCGATAATCGGGCTCCTGGAGATCGGGAAGCGTCTCCCGACCTCACGGAAAGGAGCGATGCGATGAGAAGGAACTATCGGAACCCGACCGGGTGCAGACGCACTTGCTGGCCACCAAGTTTTTCGTACCCGCATCCTGGCGGGCACTTATCCCCCGCCCTCACCTGGATAGCTTGCTTCACAAGGGCATACAGCGCCGCCTCACGCTGGTCTCGGCCCCTGCTGGCTTTGGCAAAACCACCTTGCTGGCGAATTGGGTCCACTCGCTACAGACGGGAACCCTTGAGAATCACGGGGTGGCCTGGGTCTCGCTCGATGAGGCAGACAAAAGCGCAGTACGGTTCTGGACCTATGTGCTCACCGCGCTGGAGAAAAGCGAACAGGGTGCGGCTACCGCTGCCTTGCACATGTTACAGGCCCAGCATACGCCTCCTCTGGAGGGGGTGCTGACCACCTTCATCAATGTACTGAGCCAGACGCCAAATAGCTACCTGCTGATCCTGGACGACTTTTACCTGGTGGAGTGAGCAATGCTGGTGGCCGGTTCAACGGCCACCAGCCTGTCAATGTCTTGTGTGTAGAGGTCAGTATAGGGGTGAGTTTCAGCAATGTCATGGCGCGAAAGGGACATTGTGCCCCAGAGTGTCACTACGTCTTTTGGCTGATTGCCCGCCTTGATTGCTCCTTCCACTACACCTGAGAGCCATATTGACAATGGCTCCTTTGGCTCATGACTACACGTCACCCCGAGGCTATACTGATTCCTATCAAAAGGCAGAGGATGAACAGGCTGGATGGACGCTTTCCGGCCTGCCATCTGAGGGGGTATGACAGAGGGACAGTACCATGAGCATACAAAACAGCGCGAAGAAAGAGCAGGACAGGCAAGCGGCAGAAGAACGCTATCGGATAGGCGCCGAAGAATACACCGAAGGCAGGTTGGAACAGGCCGCGATTTCGCTCGGCAACGCTGAGGGCTTCTTCTACCTGCTGGGAGATTTTCAGCGCGCCGCTGATTGCCGCGCGCTGATTGCTGATATTGAACGTCAGCTCGGCTTGCTTGAGCAATCTACGAGCAGTTACTGGTGCGCCATTCAGCTCTATCGTGATACCGGTCGCACAGGTGATGAGGCGCAGAGCCTCCTGGCGCTGGGCCATGTCGAACGGCAACTGGGGCATCTCGATCAAGCGCAGGAGGTGTATTTCCTGGCACAGCAGCTGTACCAGTCGTTGCCTCAGGGACCAGCGCTGGGTCATGTTGCCCTTGCGCTCGGCCACATTGAGATACAGCGCGTGCACCTGGAGCAGGCCGGGCAGTATTATCAGGAGGCCCTCGGCTCTTTCCGGGCGGTCGAGGACTCGGGGGAGACCGATGCGCTGAGCAGCCTTGCCACCCTCCAGCGCTTGATGGGCCTCTTCTCGGAGGCGGAGGCCAATTGCCGGCTCGGACTGGAAAGGTACCGGGAAAGCGAGGATACCTCCGGCGAGATCAATGCGCTCACGGACCTGGGGTCTATCTACCTGGATGCAGGACGCCTCGAGCAAGCTGATCAGTTCTTTGCTGAGGCGCTCGAAGTGGCACGCAGCGCCGACTATGCGCAGGGTGACGGTGGTGCCTACCTGGGAGTGGCCGAGGTGGACCTGCGCCAGGGCCAGGTGGACCAGGCGCTGCTCGGGGCGCAGGCTGCCCTGCTCGCCTATACCAGTTACCGCTATGATGTGGGGATTGCCAACGCGCAACGCCTGCTCGCCGAAATCCACCTGCAGCTCGGCCAACTTTCCCAAGCCAGTTCCTCGATGGAAGAAGCGATCCGGCTCTACAAGCAGCATGTGTTTGGGAGAGGCCTGGCCACTGCGCTGGTGGGACTTGGGGAAATCCAGCGGAGGCGAGGCCTGCTTGTTGATGCGATCCGCACCTTCCTGCAGGGACGTGAGAAAGCGCGCCAGTGGGGTCTCAGTCTGGTTGAAAGCAGGGCACTCTTGGGGCTCGGCGATCTGTACCGCGAGCTCGGACAGCTTGAACTAGCCCAACAGTTGTATCTCGAGGCAAGAGCGTACATCGAGCGCTCTGCTCTTGCGGCAGGCACCCAATGGCTGGCCGAGGCAGATCTCCGCCTGGCGAGTCTTCCCAGGTAACGTGAGGAACGAAGAGGGGAGGTGCTTCATGGACGTGTTTCTTACCGGTGCAATCGGCTACATTGGGGGAGCCATTGCTGATGCACTCCTCCGTGCAGGGCATGCTGTGCTTGGCCTTGCCCGCTCAGACGAAGTGGCAGAAGGAATGCGGGCGCGGTATTCGACGCACCGGGTCGGCCGGCATTCCGTTTCAAGGAGATTGCCCAGGCCATCAGCCAGGCGGTGGGGCTGGGTGGGCGAACGGAGTCCTGGTCTTGTGGAGTTAAGAATGTGGAGCCACTCCACGGAGGTGGACGAGATACTCCCACCTTTTTAAGAGCCCGTCCACTGGACATCGTCGTCTGGAAATGTGTTGGGAGAAAGGCGCCTATGGCAAGGTCTCCACATCACTGGTAGCCTTTGCTACCCATCGCATCTGAATATGCACACACAGGTTGATCCTGAAAGGAGGAATTCATCCTATGAGCACGATCACCACGAAGGACGGCACCGAAATCTACTACAAGGACTGGGGTGAAGGCCCGGTCGTCACGTTCTCGCACGGCCTGACGGCCACCCTTCAGGATCAGGTCAACGCCGACCTGCTGGCCTTCCTGGAATCCTAAAGATGTTGTGACTCTTCTCTTGTGAGTCGCTAGGAAAGGAACTACCAAATGACCACTCTCTCGAACATGGCGTCAATTTCCGAGCGGGAGAACCGGGAGATCGAGGCGGCCAACGCCTCTGGCAACACCCCGGTCGTCTTCATCCACGGCCTCTGGCTGCTGCCGAGCAGCTGGGCCAACTGGGCGGACTTCTTCAAGCAGGCCGGCTACGCGCCGCTGACGCCGGACTGGCCAGACGATCCGGAAACGGTTGAAGAGGCCCGGGCGAACCCCGACGTCCTCGCCAAGAAGACCTTGAAGCAGGTCGCCGATCACACCACCGAGGTCATCACTGCCTTGGACAAGAAACCAGTGGTAATCGGGCACTCGACCGGGGGATTGCTGGCGCAGATGCTCGCGGGCCGGGGCCTCTCGGCAGTCACGGTGGCGATCGACCCCGGAGTGTTCCGCGGTGTTCTGCCTCTGCCGGCCTCGGTGCTTAAGGGCGTAGGCCCGTTCCTGGTCAACCCGCTCACGCGCGGCCACGCAATCACGCTTACGTTCGGCCAGTTCAAGTACGGCTGGGCGAACGCGCTGGACCAGAAGGAGGCGAAGGAGCTCTACGGCACGTTCCACGTCGCCGGCTCCGGGATCTCTCTCGTCCAGATGGGCGACGCGAACCTCAACCCGTGGACGGAGGCGAAGGTCAACACGAAGAATCCCGACCGCGGCCCCCTACTGATCATCGATGGCGAGAAGGACCACACAGTGCCATGGGCGATCGCGAACGCCGCCTACAAGCGGCAGAGGCGTAACCCCGCCGTGACGGAGATCGTGAAGATGCCGAACCGAGGCCACTCCCTTACGATCGACCACGGCTGGCGCGAGGTCGCCCAGACAGCGCTCGACTTCGTCAAGCGGTTCGCCTAAGCGGTCACGTCTGGATACCGTAGCCTGACCTTCCCCCGATTTGGTGGAGTAGGGAAACGTGGACTATACTCTACCGAAGGAGGCACGCTCTTTAACGACTGTAAGGGTTGCCATGAAGGCCACATCAAGAGAACGATGCGAGGGCTGAGCGGCATGCGTTGGGCAGCGGCACTGCGGAGGCGTGTGAAGCCCCCTGACAAAGAACCAACTCCTCTAGCCGAATGGAGGACCATGGAAGAGCCCTGCGACCCAGGCTGACGCGAGGAACCCGTGCTTGAAGCGTCGTGAGTAGAGACAAGTGAAAACGGCTGAGACACTTGACCAAAACGGTGCTGGTGTTGTGCCTCACGGCTCTCCTTTCCGTGAGGGTTCTCCCACGAGACACCCGGCGTACAGCAGGCAGCTACCGGTCGCGAACACCCTGGCAGCCGGAACTGAGGAACTCTGACACTGCTCCACCCGGCAACGGGACGCGACAATGCCAGCGTGCAGGACAGGGGGCGGAGGCGCCTAAGTCGGCCAAACACCAGCCGGTAATGGGCTGGACACGACGAAGGTCCGCCAGGAAAAGCCACCGGCTCAAGTAGACCTAGACATACCAAAACGTCGGCGGGCAACCGCTCGAGCGTGGTCTACCCGCAAGACAAGGTCTCGGCCTTGCTGGGAACGGGTCCCAAGCGAGTCACAGGAGCGAAGTACGGAAAGCCGTGTGCCGCGAAAGTGGCCTGCACGGTTTGGAGCGGGGGAAAGGGTGCGAACCCCTACCTATCGCTACGGGAGTATGGCCAAGCAACAGAAGATGTATCCGCGAGAGTTTAAACTGGAAGCGGTGCAGCTCGTCAAGAGCAGTGGCAAACCCATGAGCCAGATCGCGCGCGATTTGGGAGTGAGCGAAACCGCCCTGTATCGACTTTAGCAAGCAGTGGACCGAGCAGGGCGACCAGGCCTTTCCTGGCAGTGGGCATCAGACGTCCGAGCAGGAGGAGATCCGCCGCCTCAAGCGGGAGTTAGAAGTCACTCGCCAGGAGCGCGATATTGTAATAAAATAGTCGGCATCTACTCCAGGGATGCCAGATGACGTACCAGTTCATTGCCGAGCACCGCCAGAGTATCCGGTCAGCACGGTGTGCGAGATTCACCCGCTTTTGTGGAGACCCGAACCATTCGGGCTAACCCACCCATGGTTCATAAGCAACCAAGCTGAGGTAGCCCAGCAAAAAGGGACACGCAAACTGAGGACGAATCAGTCAGGCATCAATGAGGTGCATACGGTGTGAAGTAGAGGGCGAGGTCTTAGAACCTTTGTTCTATCATATCTAGAACAATTGTATAAATAGTAGACCGGAACCGACGGGTGTCGGTCTCTCTCTCACCAACGCTCACCCTCTTCCTGGCTCCACATGGCAAGCTGTATCTCAGGCTTCAAGAATGTTTGCCAGAAAGCGCAAGCGTTCGCCTCGCAGTTTCTCCCTCTCCAAAGACTAGAGCATCTTCAATCGCACTACCAAAATCTACCCTTCGAGCTACTGATTTTTTCGCACGGATATCCTAAGTAGCCAGTACAGAGGCCGGTTCGTCTTCTGAGCGTATAACTGTCGTTTTCTACTATCCCGTTTTTTCAAGAACAGATAGCCCGAGTAGCAAGGACGATCAACTGCTTCAAATGACTATTGACATTCCACTGGACCTTACTGGATCGATTTTATGTTGTATGTTTGGTGCCGCGTAGTTGATCGCAAATCTGACGTATCTCCTCCACGATTTTGACCAAGGTAGAGTCCTGATCTTTGCGGGAAGCGATGGGTTTATAATCGCGAGGTAGCGCCTGGAGATTGCCGAATGGCGTGTAGCGCCAATCGGCATCGCGTAGCAGGATAGGAATAACGCGCGCGGTACCTTTAGCATGATGATCCATAGCGTTCGTCATTTCCTTTTCATAGCAATAATCGGAGGCAATGAACTCCTGACTTACAAGCAGGAGGATCAGCCGAGCCTTATTGATGTTGTTATTTACTTCGTCATCCTTGTCCAGTCCTGCGCTCGCCTGCCGACTGTGCCAAGTGCTGATGAGTCCTTGTCGTTTGAGCATCACGAGGTGCTTTTCGAGCTTCAGTCGTAATTCTTCGTCACTTTCAACATAGCTGATGTAGACCGGGAGAGGGGAAGTCGTCTGGCTGCTCTGGACTGTCCCTTTTTGCGCATGCACATCTGCTTGAGTTTGTACAGATGAGGAATCGACGGATTTCGTACGCGAGTTAACGATGCCGGCTCTGATGAAGGCATAGGTGAAGGCAGCAGCGCTATGGCAGGCGTAGCGGGTCCAAGCGGGGTCCCGTACGAGTCCGACGATGTCACTGATGCCGCGAATGGCCATGACGGGATAGTGTCGTTGTGGTTGCTGGGCTGCCTGAAAAACACCGGCTGCCTCCATTTCAACTGCACGGATGCTACGAGCATTTTGGAGCCACTGGGTTAAGATGGCGGTATCGCGCACTAAACTGTTACTTGAAGCGATACTGCCAGATATGAAGAGTGGGGTAGGGGGACGCTGGATAGGGCTACCGAAGTGCCACTTCAGTGTTTGCATGATTTTTTTTTGCCACGACTCTGGAGGGGAGCCATCGAAATCAATCCTGGTGGGATCTACGGTTGGTCGCGCAATTCTTATGTTGGACTTGTAGTTCCAGCCTTTCATCAAGTCCCTATAAATAGGCAGGCTAGCAGCGATTTCACTGACCTGTGGATGAATACCGCCCCGCACATCCCACTCAATTTCACCTGCTTTATAGGCGTTAACATCAAAATTGAGGATACGTGAGGAGATGATGACGTCACCCAGCGTGAAATCAGTGTCAGGGACCGCACCGGCAATCCCAACCACCAACAGCAATTGTGGAGCGAACTCGCTTATCATTGCGTGGGCCAATTGCTGAGAGGCATCGTTGCCTTGGTCGGTACAACGTGCTATAGCAACTGTGCAATCCTGTCCACCCATGGTCTTTACATGGCCAAAACCATAGGTGTGTTCGTTGCCATCACGATAGATCGTTGGATTAAAGCGCTCGGCAACGGCTTCATATTCATCCTGGCGAATGGTGATGATGGCGAAATCGGCCGACATTACAACCTCTCGTTCCTCTACATAATAGAATACGCAATTGATAGTCTATTTTGTGCACCGCATGATCTAGTGCAAGATAAGCTCATTAACATTATTCATTATACATATTATTTTCCAATTGTAAATCACGGTTGTCAAGATACTGCTGGCGAACCCCAGCCAGACGAGTATACAGGGGGGAAGGCATCTGGTAGGATAGGGAGAAACGCTGTCAGGAGTCCAGAACGCCTGGCAGATGAGGAGAAAAGCGATGTCTCTCAAACCACAAGAGGTGAATCCTATCCTGGAGGAAACGATCCGAGTCGCCCGTGCAGCCTTTCCCAAGGGGAATGCCCTCATGCGTCTGCGCGATCTTTTGGGTCCCATTTACAACGACGCACAATTTACGGCCCTATTTCCTCCTGATGGTCAACCAGCGCTCTCCAAAGGGCGACTGGCTCTGGTGAGCGTCCTGCAGTTAGCCGAGGGACTGGTCTTTTCGGCGGGCAGCCGATGCCGTCCGCAATTAGATTGACTGGAAATACATCCTGGGGCTGAATCTGGATGATGCGGGCTTTGATGCCTCGGTGCTCTGCGAGTTTCGCAGTCGCCTGTTGGCTGGGAGAGCGGAGATGCAGTTGTTTGAGACGCTGCTGAGTCTCTTGCGTGAGCAGGGGTTCCTCAAAGCATGTAGCAAACAACGCACCGACTCGACCCATGTGCTGGCTGCCATTGTCACTCTCAATCGGCTCGAATGTGTCGGAGAAACGCTGCGTCATGCGCTCAATGTATTGGCGACGGTCGCTCCCGACTGGCTTGGAGCGTGGGTTCCGTCGTCCTGGTATGAACGATATGCACAGCGCTTTGAGGAGTATCGGTTGCCCCCGAAAAAGGAGGACCGCTATGCCCTGGCAGAGCAGATTGGCGCCGATGGACTCCAGCTCCTCCAATGGATTCATGGCGAGCAAGAGTGGGCCTGGCTGCGCGAGATCCCTGCAGTTCAGATCCTGCGACGCGTCTGGATCCAGCAATTTGATGCCGGCGAGCCTGGCTCTGCTGTCCATTGGCGTGTAGCGGCGGATCTCCCCCAGCCCCACTCTTGATCAGCTCTCCATATGATCCAGATGCACGCTGGAGCAAGAAGCCGGACACGACTTGGACCGGGCACAAAATGCATCTCACCGAGACCTGTGATGACGACTTGCCGCACTTGGTGACCAATGTGGAAACCACCCCGGCACCGGTGGCCGATCAGATGATGACGAGCATCATTCATACCGATTTAGCCGAGCAGGACCTGCTCCCCAGTGAGCACATCGTCGATACCGGGTATGTGACCTCCGACCATTTAGTGAGCAGCCAGGAACACCAGGTGGATTTGCTGGGGCCGATGCGTGAGGACCATAGCTGGCAGACGCGTGCGGCTGCTGGCTCTGGGTTGGCATGCTTTGCCATCGATTGGGAGGCTGAACAGGCGACCTGTCCTATGGGCAAAACCAGCGTCATTTGGAAACCCACCACCGATAACCGGGGAACGAGCGTCATCAATATTCGCTTTGCCCACCGCGATTGCGTGGCTTGCTCACAGCGCTCGCACTGTGTCAGTTCTTCCCGCTCGCGAGCCCTCACTATCCGAGAGCGTCCGGCGTACGAAGCCGCTGTTTCTGCTCGCCAACGCCAGACGACGGAAGCCTTCAAGCAATCTTATGCGAGGCGAGCCGGGATTGAAGGAACCCTTTCACAAGGAGTTCAGATGGGGGACCTGCGGCGCACGTGCTACATTGGCCTGCCCAACCCCATTCCAACAGAATACCCCGCTGGGATTAACAGCACTTCCCACTGACACGGTTGAGGACACTGATCCGACCCATCCCCTCTATGGCCTCAATTTTCCGCTGATTGGTATCACGGTCAAACAACGGCTGGGCCGCGTCTGTCTGGTGTGGCTGCACCCAGGGATTGAGCGAGCAATCCCCGTAAGTGCGACGAACCTGGCCGGCGAAGAGAGAGTGCTTTCTGCGTGTCGGCTCTCCATCGCTGGACTCCAGGCGCTTCTGCATGTGCTCTCCTCTCTGGTATGTCCCTGCCAGGAGGATGCTCATGAACCACTCGCAAGCACACAACTCAGCACTGCCACCCATTCGTCAACTTCCCTTGCCGTTTCCAGACGCCGAACCGATGCCGTCCCCGCTCCCGACACCAGTGGTGTTCTTGTCTCCCCAGCAGATCTGGGCGACCTTGCCCCTGGCCATGCAGTTGGGAGTCAGAACCACACTGCTCCGCGTCTTTCAGGAGGTGCTCAAGGATCGCTCTCGCACCTGACAAAATTACCAGGCGTCACCGTGAACTCGAAGCCTATGTCTACGTCCGTCAGTCGACTCTCAAACAAGTGCAACAGAATCAAGAGAGCCGACACAATCAGTATGCGCTCGTGCAGCGGGCGATCGATTTAGGTTGGTTGCCCGAGCGAGTCCATCTCATCGACAGTGACTTGGGTCAGTCAGGACAAGACAGTCAGCGTCCCGGGTTTCAAAGCCTGGTCGCTGCTGTTTCGCTTGGGAAGGTCGGTCTGATTCTGGCTTATGAAGCCAGCCGCCTGGCCCGCAACAACACCGATTGGTACCCCTTACTGGACCTAGCGACCGTAGTCGGCGTCCTCATTGCGGACACTGAGGGCATTTATGATCCACGCGATGTGATGATGGTATTCTCTTGCCCCGCCAGCAGCGCGGAGGGGCATATGCCGGGCAGTTGGTCTGGCGCAAACCCACCCAAGCAGCGCTGAGTGAAATCCTGCACAATCCGGCCTATGCAGGGGCCTTTGTCTATGATTGCCTCGGTCCTCATCCAGACCGACGACCCGGACAGATGCGCCAGATCCGACGTCCGATGGAAGAGTGGACAACCATCCATCAGGGGGTGTATCCTGCATATATCACGTGGGAGCAGTTTCTGGCCAATCAAGCGTGCCTAGCAGACAACGCCAGCGATTTCGCGCGGCGAGCCCACCGGGCTCCACGACAAGGCGGTGCTCTCTTGGCCGGGTTGGTTGTGTGTGGGCGATGTGGCTACCAGATGCGGGTCACTGACAAACCACAACAACGCTACACCTGTACGGCGCTCGCCGCCAGTTCTGGTGCAGCGACCTGCCTGCATGTGGACGGTGCTAGCTTGGAAGCCGTGGTCGTCGATGCCTTTTTCGCGGCACTGGCCCCGGCCGAACTGAATCTTTTGGAAGAGGTGTTGGCAGCCCAACAAGCAGACGTCACGCGACTGGAGAAGCTGCGTGCTGACCAGCTGGCACGAGCAGAGTACGAGGCCGGGCTCGCCCAGCGGCACTATCAGGCAGTCGATCCAGACAATCGGCTCGTTGCAGCTGAACTCGACCGCCGCTGGGAAATCGCACTGCAGGCGGTGGTCGAAGCGCGAGAGGAGATGGAACGCATGGCTTCGCATCCTCACATTCCTGAGCTGACGGTGGAAATGAAAGAGCAAGTGCAGGATCTTGGGCGACATCTTCCCGCGATGTGGGCAGGCGGACGCTTGACGCCTGCCCACCAGAAGGAAGTCTTGCGGAGCCTGATCCGGCGTATCATTGTGACGCGACCGACACCCGATACCGTCGAAGTCAGGGTGGTGTGGGTCAGCGGAGCCGTCACCCCGTTCTGGGTCCATCCCCCGATTGCTCGCGGCTCGGACGTGGGCGGGTATGAACAATTGGTCGAGCGGATTCTTGCACTGGGGGCTCAGGGACATCACGACCCCGAGATCGCGCGGATCGTTTCAGCCGAGGGCTTTCATTCTGCTCGCAGTGCGCGCATTCCTGCTTCGCTGGTGGGGGAGATCCGACGAGCACGCGGACAAATCTCCCTGACCGAACAGTTCAAGACGCAAGCCAAGGTCGAGGGACAGTGGACCGTCTTTGGGTTAGCCCAGGAACTGGAGGTCCATCGCAACTGGCTGTATACCCGTCTACACAAAGGGACGAGGCCCTCGACTCGTCACAGCGTCACCGGGCACTACCTGATCGCCGATGAGCCAGAGGTCCTTGCGACACTCCGCGCTCAACGCGATCGATGCTGCTATCGTTAGGAGGGCACTCTTATGAGATCGTCAAGACACGACTGCTTCATCTGCTGATGGCTACCGCGCTCAATCTGCTGAGGATGGCTGGCTGGCTGGCGGAGGTCCCTCTTGCTCGGACTCGTACTTCACCCCTGGTCGCGCTTGGAAAGGCGGCTGCTTGCTATTGAGGATTCACCAGCAGTATCTTGTCAAGTGGCTCTGGGACAATTTCGATACTGCTGGCGAACCCCTAACCCCCATTTGAACCGGATAGGCAGCGAAGAGTTTGTTTGGTATGATAGGCAAAATTCGTAGCCGAAAGCCAGATCCGAACAAAGGAGGAACAGGATGTCACTTAAGCCAGAGGGGATCCATGCCGTCCCAGAAGAAACCGCCCGTATTGCCCATGCCGTCTTTCCCAAAGGCAACGCCTTTATGCGCATGCGAGATGAACTAGGCACGATTTATCAGGATGAAACCTTCGCCCACTTGTTTTCTCATACCGGACAACCAGCAGAAGCCCCCTGGCGCTTGGCATTGGTCACCATTATGCAGTAGGCCCTCGGACTTTCCGATCGGCAAGCCGCCGATGCGCTGCGCGGGCGCATCGATTGGAAGTATGCGGATGGCGGCTTGAGCTCACCGACCCTGGCTTTGATGCTTCGGTGCTGAGCGAGTTCCGCACACGCTTGGTCGAGGGCCACGCCGAAGAACAGCTCTTGACGACGATGCTGACGCTGTTCAAGGAGCGTGGGTGGCGGCATCCGCCCGCGGCAACCAGCGGACCGATTCGACCCATGTCCTGGCCAAGATTCGCGCCAGCAATCGCTTGGTCTGTGTGGGAGAAACCCTGCGTCATGCGCTTCCATTGTCTGGCCATCGTCGCTCCTGACTGGCTGCTGGCGCACAGTCAACCGGAGTGGGCGGATCGCTATAGCGTGCGTCTGGAAGACTCGCGACTGCCGTCGAGCGAAGCAGATCGTCAGAGCTGGGTTCAAAGCGTTGGACAAGATGGATCCAGCTTGCTTAGCGCCCTCTTTGAGCCCGAGGCCCCCTCCTGGTTACGAGAAGTGCCAGCCGTCGAGACCTTGCGGCGCGTATGGGTCCAGAACTATCAGTGGACCGAAGGCCAGCTGAGTTGGCGTTCCTCGGAGCATATCCCTCCCGCTGCCTTGTATAGTAGCTCCCCCTACGAGTCTCTATGCCCACTACAGTAAGAAGCGCACGACCAGCTGGGTGGGGGTGGAAGCGTCCACCTGACGGAAACCTGCGAGAAAGACAGCCCGCACCTGATCACTCATGTCGAAACGACTACGGCTCCTGTCACTGATGACGCCACAACCGCCACCATTCATGAAGGACTCAAGCAGAAAGAACTGCTGCCTGAGCAACATATCGTCGATACCGGCTACGTCGATGCTCAGTTGCTGCATAGCAGAAAGCCGGGACTATGACATTGATCTGGTTGGCCCCACCCATCCCGATGTGCAATGGCAGGCCCAGCAAAAGACGGGGTTCGAGGCAGGGCAGTTTTCCATCGATTGGCAAGCCCAGCAAGCTAACTGCCCGGAAGGGCACACCAGTATCAGCTGGACCCCTGTAAATCACGGTTGTCAAGTGGGTCTGTCTCACTTTACGTGAAGAGCACGAAGGTGATACAATAGACCAAACTTCTCCGTCGTCTTTTCTTCCCTAATGCGAAAGTAGATCTATGCTGTCCCTAACCACCTTGTTGTTTCCGTCGTGCCCTGACCTCCTGCTTGAGGAGATGACTCGTGAAGGCCAGATCCTCTTTTTGACCGTTCGCTCTTCGCGGCGAACGTTTGCCTGCCCTGACTGTGCTCAAGAATCGGTGAAAGTTCACAGTCGCTATACGCGCATCCTGGCAGATGTCTCTCTGATGGACTATGCCGTCCGGCTGCGCGTCCAGGTGCGTCGATTTTTCTGCTCCAATGCTGCTTGTGCACGCAAAACCTTTGCCGAGCCATTTGTCGATGTAGCGGTGGCCCATGCTCGTCGCACCAATCGACAAGCCAGCAGACTCCGTGCCATCGCCAAAGAACTGGGAGGCCGACCTGCGGCTCGGGAGAGCCAAAACGTGCAGATGCCTGTCAGTAGACACACGCTGCTCCGTTTGCTCCGCCGTGCTCCCATTCCTGCTGCTCCTCCCCCACGCGTGCTTGGAGTGGACGATTGGTCCATCCGCAA
>Ga0070717_10000360_pt1 | contig 29299 bp, 12 predicted proteins | sample LARL113metaG_FD_71366 | JGI IMG/M metagenome (GOLD analysis project Ga0070717, IMG submission 71366) | Corn, switchgrass and miscanthus rhizosphere microbial communities from Kellogg Biological Station, Michigan, USA - LAR L11-3 metaG | ecosystem: Host-associated > Plants > Roots > Rhizosphere ...
CACCTCCAGTGGACCCCTGAAGCGGTCAGCCCGGAGTACGCGTTGGTGGAACAACTCGCGCAACGCTGTCCCGGTCTGCTCCTCTTGACCGCCACGCCGACGCAGCTGGGCTTGGCCGGGCACTTCGCGCGGCTCCGGCTGCTCGATCCGTATCGTTATAGCAACTACGAGCAATTTTTGGCGGAGGCGGAAGGTTTCGGGTTGGTCGCGGAAATCGCGGCCAAGATCGTTGAGCAAAAACCCCTCAAACCGAAGGATCACGCCGCGTTGAAGAAAATCTTCACCAAAGACCCCTTGCGCCTGGGCGAACACCTCGACGCACTGGCGCAGGGAAAATCTGGAGCGCGGGACCGTTTGATCAAAACCCTGCTCGATCAACACGGCACCGGCCGAGTGGTTTTTCGCAATACCCGCGCCAGCATGACAGGTTTTCCGAAACGCAAATACTCGCCCGCGCCGTTGACCGAGGACAATCCGACGCTGATCACGCGAATCGGGCGAGAGTTGGAGGCGGAGGAAACCAACACCGACGGTGCCATTCGTTATTCCTTCAGAGACGATCCCCGGATCGATTGGTTGGCCGCTTTCCTGAAAAAACAGAATCCCAGCAAGGTCCTCTTGATCTGCAAATCGCAGCGCAAGGTCATGGCGATCGAAGCCGCGCTGCTGGAAAAAATGACGGTGAAACTGGGCCTCTTCCATGAGGGACTGTCGCTGGTTCAACGCGATCGCAACGCCGCTTGGTTTGCCGATCCGGAAGGGGCGCAACTCCTGATCTGTTCCGAAATCGGAAGCGAAGGCCGCAACTTTCAGTTTGCCCATAACCTCGTGCTGTTTGATCTGCCGCTCAATCCCGGATTGCTGGAGCAGCGGATCGGCCGACTTGATCGTATCGGCCAAACGGAGACAATCCGCGTTCACGTGCCGTACCTCACCGGAAGCGCCGAGGAGTTTGTGGTCGAGTGGTACCACCGCGGACTCGACGCCATTGAAACCCCGCTGCACGGCGGCAACGATTACCAAGACAAGTTTCGGGAGCGCCTGCTCGCTCTGGCCCTAGCCTACGGGGAGGGAGGCAAGAAAGTGGGCAAACGCCAGCTGGACGAGTTTATCGCGGAGACGGTGCAATTTCGCGAGGAGCTCTCGCTCAAAATGAAAAAGGGGCGGGACCGCCTGCTCGAGCTCAATTCGTTCAACGCCGAAGTCGCGCAAGGCGTGATCGACCGCGTGCGCGCAGCCGACGCTGATCCGTTTCTGAAAAACTTTCTCGGTGAACTGCTCGATCACTTCGGCGTTCGGATCAAGGATCACGAGGAAGGCGATGTCTTTTACGATCCGAGTCACGCCTACATCGAAGGTTTTCCCTCGATTCCGAAGGAGGGCATGCTGGCCACCTTCAACCGCCAACGCGCGACGGCTCGCGAGGACCTGCGCTTCCTCTCGGCCGACCACTCCCTGGTCCGCGACGCGATCGATCTCTTGATCAACGCCAAAGCGGGAACGTCGGCCTTTTGTACTTGGGAGTCAGATACACCCAACCTGCTGCTCGAGGCGATTTTTGTCCTCGAGACGGTCGCGGAGTCGCGCTGGAACGTGGACCAGTTCCTCGCGCCCATGCCGGTGCGCGTGCTGGTCGATCTTCGCGGGCGAGACCTGACCGAGGAACACGAGGCCGCGTCGCTGGCGGACGAAGTGCAAGATGGAACCATCCAACGCTTCTTGGAACGCCCGGGTTTCAATTCCGAGATCCTCAAAGCGATGGTCGAGGGCGCGACGGACTTGGCGACCGAGAAGAGCCGGACGCTGAAGGCTGCCGCTCAGGCCAAAGCGCGCGAGGTATTGACCGCAGACCTACAACGCCTGATCGACCTGCAGAAGCTAAACGACAACGTTCGTCCCGCTGAAATCGAGCTAGGCCAGGAGCAACTCCGAAAAACCACCGAAGCGATCGAGCAGGCGAGACTCCGGCTGGACGCGATTCGTCTGATCGTGGCGACGGCGGAGGAATAAGAGGCAAGTAACAAGTATCAGGTGACAAGTAAGAAAAAGTCTGCGCGAAGCGCGCTGACCTCTTCTCCGAGACGGCCAGAGCGTTTGTAGGCTCAGTTCAAATACATCTGGGGTTTGAAAAAACGCCGGCCCAGAGCGTTTGGAGGCGGCTGTTCTGGACATTTAGCCGGGGCAAAACGGGCACAGGAAAAAGGCCGTCGTTTTCCGCTCAGTGGCCGAAAGCAGAGAGCGAGCCAGCGCCGGGCTCGGGCACGGGGGAGGCCGGCGCGGGTATTTCCGCGGAAGGCACTTTCGGACCCAGGGCGACGACTTCCTGGTGATCGATCCGGCTCATGGTTTCATACCAACTCTTGAGCGAAGCATAGGCGGAGACGGGAACGGTCACGGCGTTGCGCACGTATTCACGCCGTAACTTCAGGGTGCTTGAGGCTTCGTCGAAGGAAAGCGTGGTCTGATACGCCATCGCCTGACCGGACGGCGGCAATGTCTCTTCCGTGAATTGTGGCTTGTAACCAGGAGGCATCTTGATGCTGATCGAATCGAGGTCTTGCAGAGCGTACGGAAAGTAAACTACATGGGTCCGCTTTTCACTCGTGAACGGGTTTGCTGCGGCCGCGTGGAAAAGACCCGGTGGAAAAATCAGACGCTGGTCTGCAACTTTAGCAAAACTGGGCAGCGTCAGGCGGTACTCGATCTCGACCGGGGTTTCCGGCGTATCCAGTCCCGAGATACTTTTGATCAAGACGGCTCCGGTCAGTCGCCGCGGGGGCAGGTTGGCTGCCTCGTCTTCGATCAATCTCAAGGGCTTGCCGACGCCTTGGAGATCGGCCTTCAGGCTGGCCGCAAACAACCGGTGTTGCCTCCCACGGTCGGCGTTGAACATTTCCGAACGCAAAGCAGACGCCGCATGGCCAGTGTAGGTGCGTTTCGCTTCGCCGGTGAGTGTGCCATCGAGGCTTAGCTCGAATGTGCCGGTGTTGCTCGTGACCGATTTCGAGCTGTCCGAAAAAGGCACCGGAATGAATTCCTCGGAGCCGTCTTTGACCAGCAACGCCACTTGTCCTTCGCAGTACCAGGGAATCTCGCCGAAGGGCAGCAGCCGAAGAGCGTAGGACTCGCGAGTATCAACGGTGGGCATTGAAAAGACCCAGCGACTGCGCAGTTTTACTTGCAAAGCGGGGTGGGGCAGAAACGCACGACACGGAATATCGCGGTCAAAGGGCGCGATGCGGCGGTCCGGCAACAGAACCATGCGACACTCTATACCTGCGGCTTTATAGAGGGCCTTTGCAAGGGTCAGTGGATCCGACGAGCGAAACCCTCGGCTGGGGATGCTGCTGCCGCGGTTCATCAGGCCGGCTAAAAATCCGGGAGAGTTAAAATGGGAGGTTTTTTTGAGCCTCTCGTCATTCAACCACGAAATATACATACCTTGCACACGCTTATAGATCTTTCGGGCTTTTTCCTCCTGATCTTTGGCGTCACCCACCGCGTCGTTCAGGAGGTTCTGTAGAGCGACATCGTTTTCGACATATTTTAGTTGCGTTTTGTACTCCCAATTCGAATACGCCGACCAAGAGCCCGTTCTTTCCATCTCCGGGGCAGTTGCGAAGGTATTGCGAGGATCGACAATTGGGTGTTCGGGCAAAAACAAGGAGTCATCACGCAAAAAGCGGCCTTCAGGGTGGACGAAGAGTGAGCCCTTGTCGCTCCGCAATGCGGTCGGCTTTTTTTCGTAGAAGGTCATCAATGACAATGTGTAATAGCTATCGTTTGGACCCGAGAAGGGCTCGCTCGTGATAGGGGGAACGTTGGATGCTTCCAGAGTGAGCGTTTCCCCCAACAGAGGTTTGTGGATTTTGCAGGGGGCTACCTCGCGATTGAGGACATTATAGCGAGAAAGCCAGCGGTCGTGGTCGGGCGTCGTCACCTTGAGCTGAACCTTACGTATCGCCATGCCGCGGCGTTGAAGCGTGAAGAGGCTATATAAACGATCGATCAGAGCAGGTTCTTGGCGTTCGATTTTATATTCCAGAATTGCCCCGGCTTTAGCTGCGGCAGCCACCACAAGTCTCGCCATGACCTCCTGGGAGCTCCTCCCCAATAGCCGTTTTGAGCCCTCCGCATAGAACTGAGCTTGGCGTCGTTTCGGAAACGCCTCCTCGCTGAAAAGCTCGGAGGTACCGTCAGGTTGGGTTAAGCGCGCCCTCAACACAACGTGATCCGAAGAACCGAAATCGTTCTCTTCTGAAAGCCCGAAACTGAGCATTGAAACCAACGGCTCAGGCTTAACGTCGTCCGGTTTGTAGATCTTTGCGCGGATATATTCCTGACGCACCCTCTCTGGCACCTGGTCTTGGTCGTCGACCTCCACCTTCAACTCGAGAATCTCCGCCGCGGCACCAGGCAGAAGTTTAGGAGCGGTCTCAGCCAACTCTTCTGGGGAGATTGGCTGCCATGGTTCTGGTGTCGCGGCGAGTCGCGAGGTGGCAAGCAAGAAGATCACGACACCGAGCGACGCGGCGGCATAGAACCAGGATTTCGCGGACCGGCTCCCGCCCTCCCACGCGCGACATAAAATGTGCATACTCGGATGATTTAATTAAAAGCGGTCGGAGGTAATCAATCCTACAATTGCGGGAATCGGAGGGCCAAGTGGTATTCAGGAACCGAGAAGGACTCTAATCGGGTTCCGCGCCCATGGGAGCTACGACGTGCCGGCTTTCTTGTCACCTGTTACCTGATACTTGTGACTCGGCCAAAAAAAACAGACTTGGTTTCGGTTCGGCGGGCGCCTAGCTCTTTCGGTTCCATATGGGACTCGCACTTCTTTTTGCTGGGCAAGGCGCTCAGAAGGTTGGCATGGGCAAATCGCTCTATGAAAATTCCGCGGCGGCTCGCGCGCTTTACGATGAAGCGAACAGAGTTCTCGGATGGGACCTGACGCGGGTTTCCTTCGAGGGTCCGGAAACCGAGCTGACTCAAACAAAAGTCTGCCAACCGGCGCTTTTCGTTCACGGGCTGGCCTTGCTCGCGGCCTTGAAAGAGCAGGGTAAACTGCCGCCGATCGATTATGCTCTGGGGCTGAGCCTGGGCGAAATCACCGCGCTGACCGCCGCGGGCGTTTTTGATTTCGGGACCGGCCTGCGTGTCGTAGCAGAGCGGGGACGATTGATGCAGGTCGCCTGTGAACAAACCACGGGCGGCATGGCGGCGATTGTGGGCGAAGAGCGCGAGAAGGTTTTGGAGCTCTGCCGCGAGTTCGAAATCCAGGCAGCCAATTTCAACGCACCTGGCCAAATCATCGTCTCGGGAGAAAAGGCGAAGGTGGAAGCAGCGGTCGCTGCGGCGAAGGCGCGAGGCATCCGCAAGGCGGTGGCCTTGAACGTTGCGGGCGCTTATCACAGTCCGCTGATGGAACCGGCGCGGGCGGCCTTCGCGACCTATCTTTCGTCCGTCTCCTTCGCCGCACCCGCGTTTACGGTCTTCACCAACACGACCGGACAGGCGGTCAGAGCTCCAGAAGAGATCCGGGCGGCGATTGTTAAACAAGTGGTGTCGTCCGTTCTCTGGGAAGACTGCATGCGCAACGCGGTTGCAGCCGGCGCGACCGAGATGTGGGAACTCGGCCCAGGGGGCGTCCTGGCTGGCTTGGCTCGCCGCACCAATAAAGAATGGTCGGTTAAAACCTTCGCGGAGTTTTCCGATTTAGCCGCTTGAAACTGCCGTCCTGTGCCGCAGGCTCGTTGGTTTAACCTTTTGAACCCGCCTCGGCGAAGGTCGCGGCCGGTATGCTCATGCAAGAACTCCTTACTCGCAATTTCTGCATCATCGCCCACGTGGATCACGGCAAGACGACCCTTTCGGATCGTTTGCTGGAGTACACGAACACGGTCGAACAGCGCGTTCTCACCGCGCAGCACCTCGACGCGATGGACCTGGAGAAAGAACGCGGGATCACGATCAAGAGCCACCCCGTGACCATGAAGTACACGGCCAAGGACGGCCGCGTCTTCAAGCTCAACTTGATGGATACGCCGGGCCACGTGGACTTTTCCTACGAGGTGTCGCGCAGTCTGGCAGCCTGCGAGGGCGCGGTTCTTCTGATCGACGCGGCTCAGGGCGTCGAAGCCCAGACGGTGGCGAATGCGCATCTGGCCTTTGCCCAGCAGCTGAAGGTCATTCCGGTGATCAACAAGATCGATCTGCCCAGTGCGAACCTGGAACTCTGTCTCAAGCAGATGGAGGACATTCTCTACATCCCGGCGGACGAGGCGATTCTCGCGAGCGGCAAGGCCGGTATTGGAATTCAGGATATCTTGGAAGCGGTCATTCTGCGCATCCCGTCGCCTCGCTGGCGCGATTACCCGCAGCCGCGCGCGCTGGTTTTCGATTCTCTCTATGATTCTTACCGCGGCGTGATCGCCTACACCCGGGTATTCTCGGGTATGATCAAGGCCGGGGATATGATGTTGTTGATGAACACGGGCCAAAAGGCCGAAGTGAAGGAGGTCGGCGTCTTCACTCCAAAGATGATGAAGATCGATAGCCTCGGCGCGGGGGACGTGGGTTATATCGTATCGAGCATCAAGGATCCGTCCGAGATCAAGACGGGGGACACCATCACCTTGGCCAACAAGGCAGCCACGGAAATGCTGCCCGGCTACAAGGAAGTCCGCCCCATGGTCTTTTGCGGACTGTATCCGCTGGAGTCGAATGACTACGAGAAGCTGAAGGCGGCGCTGGGCCGGCTGCGGCTGAACGACTCGGCTTTCATGTATCAGTCGGAAAGCTCGATCGCGCTGGGCTTCGGCTTCCGCTGCGGTTTTCTCGGGCTGCTTCACATGGAGATCATCCAGGAGCGCATCCGCCGAGAACACGACGTCGATATTATTTCGACGTATCCAAGTGTTGTCTACAAAGTGAAAACCCACGCGACCGAGCTGGAGGTCGATAATCCGGTTAACTTGCCCGAGCCTGGTTCGATCGTGGAAATCAGCGAGCCGACGATCAACGCGTCGATTCACATCCCCAATGAGTGCATGGGAGACATCCTCTCTATCATCATGGAAAAACGAGGCATCTGCGAAAACACGGACACCCTCGACGCGAATCGCGTGATGTTGAAATGCATCTTACCGCTTAACGAAATCCTGGTCGATTTCAACGATCGCTTGAAGAGCATCACTCACGGGTATGGCTCGATGGATTACGAGCTTGGCGCGTATCGGGTCTCCGATCTGGTCAAGATGGACATCATGATCAACGGCGATCCGGTGGATGCATTCGCCAGCATCGTACACCGGGACAAGGCCGAGGGCAAAGGCCGCGATCTCTGCGAGAAACTTGCCGAGATCATTCCTCCCCAGATGTTCAAGGTCGCCATCCAGGCCGCGATCGGGGGCAAGATCATCGCGCGCGACAACGTGAGGGAAATGCGCAAGGACGTGACCTCGAAATGTTACGGCGGCGACATCTCCCGCAAGCGCAAGCTGCTCGACAAACAAAAAGAAGGTAAGAAGAAGATGAAGCAGATTGGGCGTGTATCCATCCCGCCAGACGCTTTTATTCAGGTGCTCAAGAACAACTAATTCCCGGAGGTACTGTGTTCGGACTATTCGACTCGGTGGAGAAAACGATGCGCAAGAACGCCGCCAACTGGCTGGAACTCGCCGAGAAGATTTATCATTACCGTCGGGACGAGTTGAAGGAAACGGAGCGCGCGCAACTGCAGCAGCGGATGGAAGTTTTGCGCGGCATGCTGCGCGACAAGGCGGACGCGAGCAAACTGAAGCTCGGGATCGAGCAGCTCGAGGAGGTCCTGCGCCGCACCGGAGGAACATTTTATCCGAAATCGACCCTGCAGGAGTATGTGGAGTTTTTCCTCGTCGCCGCGATCGTCGTGCTCGGGGTGCGCACCTATTTTCTCCAACCCTTCAAGATCCCGACGAACTCGATGTACCCGAGTTATTATGGGATGACGCCAGAGGTTTTTCCGGACCCCGCCACGGCCCCAGGTCCGCTCAAACAGGCGGCGCGGTTTATATTGTTCGGCGCTCAACATAAGCAGGTGATCGCCCCGCAAAGCGGCCCGATCAGTATCCCGGTCGGGGTCGATATCGAAGGCAAAGGCCATACCTTCTATGAAGAGAAACCGGGAAGAAAATGGCTGATTATTCCAACCACGGTCCGCGAATATACCCTCTTTATCGGTGAGACTCCTGTGACCCTTCAAGTCCCGGGCGATTTCGAATTCGACTGGGTGATATCCGAGTACTTCGGGATCACGGCTCAACAACTTGGGGCCAAAGCCCGGGCTTCTTCACAAACTGCCACGCTCGGAAACTACAATTATCGCTTGGTCTCACTCGACAAAGAAGCGGAACGCGGAAAGCAGCTGATCAACTTCGACGTATTGACCGGCGATCAGCTTTTCGTCGATCGATTCAGCTACCATTTCTTCCCACCCAAAGTCGGAGAAGGCTTTGTCTTTCGCACCGGTCACCTTTACGATTTGCATGCGATCCTGCCGCGGGGCCCAAAGGATCAATATTATATCAAGCGCCTGGTTGGTTTGCCGGGCGACAAGTTGGAGATCAAGGAACCCGTCTTATATCGTAATGGCGCGCCCATTACAGGGGCAGCAGCCTTCGACAAGAATGCGCGGCGGGAAGGCAAGTATCCCGGCTACAGCAATGTGGAGCGCGATCGCGCCATCCTGGCCAAAGGCAAAGTCGCGGTCGTGCCTCCGGACTTTTTCCTTCCCTTGGGCGACAACTCCGCGAGCAGCCTCGACGGCCGTTACTGGGGCTATGTTCCCAAAGCGGACGCCGTCGGTCGTCCATTATTTATCTATTATCCGTTCACGCGCCGCTGGGGCCCGGCCAGGTGAGGGGCGGCGTCGTTGCGGGGGCGGAGGCTGTTCCCTCCTTTTCCCGTTGCTCCGCCGACGTATCCTTTATGCGTCTGGCCTTTTGGTGCCAGGTCTTTTCCGCGCCATCACCAGAAGAAAAAGTTCAAACGTCGGTCTAAAAAATCGAGCGTGGGCATCCGCACGGCGGTGCGCCAGACCGTGGCGTACTTCGACCACGGCCCAATGATTTCTCCGTCGAAAACCGGCTCCCACTGCGGCGCGGCCTTGGAAGGACGACTGTGAATTTTTGCCAGAAACTCCTCGTGGCCTTGCGGGGTGGCAAAATACAAGCAGCGCCGCTCGAAAAAATCCTTCACGTTGTCCCCCCCGCCGCGAATTTTGTGATACGTCACCACAAATTCATTACGCGCGAGCTCGACCATCGCGCGAGCGGTCGCCCCCGCCACCGTCCGCGCCGCGGCGTGCCCGTAGCTGACGTGGCCGGAACGAGAGTAGCGGTAGACGATAACAGCTTCCCCAAAGTCCGCCGGATGATGGAGCCGCAAGACATTCACTCCTGGCGCGGGAGAAGAAGTGGGGGAGGCGGAGATCCGCCCGTCCCACCACGAGATCAAGGCCAGGCGTTCCAAGGCCTCGAACCGGGAACGTTTTTGACACTGTCCCTTCAGCAGGCCGGGAAATGCGGCCATTCCGTTGGTCGAGCGGTCGGCTTTGAATCCGTATTTTTCCGCTCTTGGGCCATTATATTCGGTGTGAAAAGCCCAGCGCTCCATCGCCTCAGAAATGGCCATATAACGAGCGATCTGCGGAGAACTGCTGGACCCGGTGCCGTCCGCGTTGCCGTAGATTTCGCGAACTCTTTTTTGCGGAATTAAGCCAGGTGTGAGATAAGCGTTGGCTTGATAAGAATTACTCCCATAGATCGCGAAAGGAGCCGAGTAGACCTGAGCAATAGGTCCGCCAAATTCAGCGAGCACATTTCGATATTTAATCGCGGCTAAACTAAACATGAGCGGAACCCTTGAAGCGGACACAAATACAAGCCAAAACCTCCCCCCCGTCGCTCCGGTGATTCCCGGTGGCGGCGAGTCATCCTCTTCGGCGCGCGACGTGCGAGCCGAGTTATATGGCCGGGTCTAATGGGCCCCGTCGTCGCATGCCAAGCAACCCAAACAAGCTTCATCAGGGAGAAGAGGCCTCATCAGGGAAGAGGCATGGGTGGAGATTGGATCTAACCGCTCAGCCGCGCGAGACAATCCGGCGGCCAGCAAAAGAGTGGAAAGCAAGGCTAGGATGAGGCGAGACAGTTTTTTCATAGCACTCTTACGGTATATCATTTAATGGTTGGTACGTACCACGCCCGAGTGCCTTCATGAAGGGAACTATCTACCTCCGTTTAGGTATATCCTACACGAGATATGCAATCCTCTTGCTTCTGGCGGGGTTAGGCGTGTTTGCGGCTCCGTCGCTGTTGCCTTATGCCTTTCAGCAAAGCGGAGCATTGACTGAAACATACTCTGGAGACGTCACAGGTGCAAACTCTGCGGTTTTTGCGGTGTGCGAGGACGAGGCCGGCATGGTCTACGCTTCCTCTGCGAACCGGCTGCTGATCTTCGATGGCAGCAGCTGGGCTCAGACCGACATTGGCACCACCCCTTTGATCCGCGCTCTGGCGGCGAGCGAAGGACGAATTTGGATCGGAGGTGCGCGTGAGGCCGGCTATCTCGAGCAAAATGCCGAGGGCAGCTTTGTCTACACCAGCATCACGGGGCTGCTCAACACCGCGATTGAAGGACTGGTTTGGTCTGTCTTCATCCTCGATGATTCGGTCGCGTTCGTGACCGATCGAAAAGTCATTTTGTATCCAAAAAAAGGAGGCGAGTCCCGGGTCTGGGAATTGCCCAACGACGCGCGGCTCGCGGCGCAAAAGGTCAGCACCGGCCTGCTGATTTGTCAGCCCGGTGCTCCGTCGTCCAAACTTTGGCTGCTGCGCAACCACACGCTGGAGCCGGTCGAATCCGTGCCGGCGCCTTTGATCAATCGTTCGTTCGACTTCGTGGCCGAGCAGGACGGCCACTGGATCTTCAACGCGCGCTATGACATCTTCGACTACGATCTGAAGACCCGTCAGGTCCGCGTTTTGTATCAGGACGATGGGTACGTTCACAAGGCGGTGATTGCGTCCGGCACCTACCTCAACGGCTACATCTATCTGGCCACGGTCAACAGCGGTTTGTTGATCATCGACCCCCAGGGCACGCTGGTCCAGGCGGCAAAGACCCCGGGCCTGAACGAGCACAGCGAGGCGGTCTGTGTGAGCGCGGCCGGCGGGGTTTGGGTGGGCCACGACAAGGGTATCTCTTTCGTTCACGACATGAGCCTGGCTCGAATCCATTTGCCGACCACCTCCGTGCGCGTGATGGCGGCCAACCGAGAGCAGTTGGCGGTCGCGACCGGACAGGACGTCTTGCGGCTGACCCACGACGAAATCACTTCATATCCCTTGTCCGCGACTTCGTTGGCGGTAGCGGGAACGCGGGTTTTCGCCGCCTCCTTTGGCTCGGTGCACATCAAGGATGAAACCGATGTGGGCTTCCGCAAAGTGTTCGTGCCGACCACGGTGACGGGCGGACTGCGGCGCCTCGTGATCAGCCGAAAGCACCCGAGCACGGTCTTCACCCTCTTTTCTCGCGGTATTGTGAAATATGATACCGTGACCGGGGCATCCTCGACGCTCGATTTCCCCGACGTGCCGGTCAACATGGTCGAGGATTCCGAGGGCAATTTATGGCTATCGGCGATGGGCGGCGGTATCCGAATTGTGGATGCCGAGCTGCAAAAGATGATGGTCAAGATCCCCGATCGCGAACTCTCGTTTCTCGCCGTCCACGAGGGACAGCCTCTCCCGTTTATCCGTCGACGCGGCTTCCTCCAGGTCAACGGCCAAGTCGTTCGTCAAACCGAGGCTTTGATGGACGTGACGGCGGCCTCCACCCCCGACGGGCCAGCGTGGATCATCGGCACGACCGGGGATGTGGCGCGCGCCGGAGTGGTGGCGTCGCAGGGCGACCGGCTCACCTGGGTGCGAAAAAATGTTCCCGGTCTGAAAGGACGCCGAGGAATACCGACGGTCGCGGTGGTCGACGACCATCTCTTGCTCGCGCTCGATTATGGTGTGATCGATGTGAATACGAGCGCACTGCAGGACGCCGATCTTTCCGTGCCACCGATCGAGACGCTCAAAATTCGCAATGTGGAAACCCACGACACGCGCACCGCCTCCTTCAAGAAGAGCGGCGCGCGCGGGTTGGAACTGAGCGACGACGAGCGGGAAATCACGTTGACGTTGAAAAAACGCCTGTGGGGTTTGCTCGAAAAACCCACCTACGAATCGCGCCTGGTGCCGTTGGAAGACGAGTGGACGCCGCATGCTTACGGCGAGCCCATCATTCGAAAGAGTCTGGCCCCGGGCCGCTACACCTTGAAGATCCGGGCCCGACACCTAGGGGAGGTCGGACCGGTGTCGGAATTTGTTTTCACTCGACTGCCTCCCTGGTACGCCTCGCAGCTGGGCATCACGGTGCTGGCGCTGGGGGGCGTGTTTCTCTTTTTTGGCGCAGTCAAATTTCGCACCCGTCAGATCGAGCAGAAGAATCGCCAGCTCGAGGAAAAGATTCGCGAGCGCACGCATGAGCTGGCCAAAGCGAACGCGGCCAAATCCGAATTTCTTGCCGCGATGAGCCACGAAATTCGCAATCCGATGAACGGCGTGGTCGGAATTGTGAAGATGCTCCAGGAATCGAATCTCGGTGTGCGGGAAAAGTACCTCCTCAGCACGCTGCACCGCTGCTCAGAGCAACTGCGCACCACGGTGGATGATGTGTTGGATTTTTCGAAGATCGAGGCCGGCGAAATCACGCTCCACGTCGACACCTTCGACCTGGCGGAGACAATCCGCTCCACCATTTCGGCGATCGACGTGAGCGGGGAACGCGCGGAACTTTCCTCCTGGGCCGGCAGTCGCCCGGTGGTGAAAGGGGATCAGGCCAAGCTCGCGCAGATCCTGACCAACTACCTGAGTAACGCATTGAAGTACGGCATCCCACCCCGCGCCTCAGTCGACGTTTTTGTCTTGGACGAGGGCGATAAACGCTGCCGGGTGACGATCGCGGTGAAAAACTCGGGAGCCGATATTCCTCCGGCCGAAGTGGCCAAGCTCTTCGAGCGTTTCCAGCGCGGCGAATTCGCCAAGGTCCGTCGGATCGGAGGCAACGGACTCGGGTTGTCGATCTGCAAGCGCTACGCCGAAGTGATGGGCGGAAGCGTCGGTGTGACCAGTTCGGGCGGGATCACGGTATTCCAGGTTTCGATACCGTTTGAAAAAACCGAGGCTCGCCAGGCCTTGGCCGGCACGCTCCTGCCCAAGAGCTTGAACGCGCGCGCCCTCGCGATCGAGGACGAGGACTACAACCGGCTCGTATTGGGAAATGTGTTACACAAACTCGGGTACAAGGTCGACTGGGCGCCGGACGGGAAATCAGCCATCGCTCTGGCCGAGCAAAACGGCTACGACCTGATTCTGACCGACTGGATGCTGCCCGATATGGACGGAGGAGAGTTGACCAAAAAACTCCTCAGCATCGCGGAGGATCCAAAGCCTCCTGTCTTCGCCGTCACCGCCTATTCGACCAAGGACAAACACGACGAATGCCTCGCCGCCGGCATGGCGGGCTTCATCAGCAAGCCGATCACCTTGGAAAAACTCGAAGCGGCCTTGGAAGGGTGGGGCGCCAATCGCGCCGCGCGTCCATTGCTGGAAGGTGACGAACCCGCCACTCTGGTTTCGCTCGAGCAAATCAGTCGGCTGGGACCGGTCGAACTGATGGTCCCGGAGTTCACCTCCCGCCTCGAGCAAGAGTGGCATAAAATTGAAAGTCTCCTCGCCCGCGATCCGATTCAAGCGGCCAACGGCGCGCACAAACTGACGAGTGCCACCTTGCTGGTCAGTGCGCAGTACCTCACCGACCAATTGCGGATTTTGGAAGAACAACTCCGCTCCGCTGTCGGACGAGAAGAGATTGAAAAACTCCGTGAGATTTGTCGCGAGGAAGTGGAAAAAGTCGCCCAGTCTCTCCGCGCCGCCGCCCGCCGTCGCGGTCGAATGAAAGAAGATCACAAGGAGTGATCCTGTTGCGCGCGTTTGCCGCCCACCCGCTCTTTTTCAGGAAAACACCCTAGAGCTTTTGGTGGGCATTATAAATTGTTTGAGGAGCGAGCGAGTTAGCCGGCACTTCCCAACTGCGCGATGCTCCTATCTTGGCGCAGAAGGGGGGGACGGCCTGAGTAAGCCGACGGGGAAGCGTTCCCGTTGGCTGATTCAGCGCGGCTCCGAGGTGATGAAAAGCCGGCGGATATTCCCAGCCGTTCGCTGACGCCGTTAAATTTAAACCTCAGCTCTTAACTCTCAGATCGCCCGGCCACCGCACGCTACCGCAGGTCGGAAATCGTGGTGAAGCCGTGCTTCAGCGCATAGGCTTGGAGCTGCATTGCGCTGTGTAGGCCCAGCTTCCTCATGATATTGCGCCGATGGGTTTGCACCGTCTCTGGACTGAGCGCGAGCATTGGCGCCGCTTCTTCATTGGTCAGACCTTGGCCCAACAGCTCGAGCACTTCCTGTTCTTTGCTCGAAAGCACCTTGCTGAAGCTATCCGGATCCAAGCCCATCTGGCGACGCAGCTGTTGCACGGTGTATCCAAAATAACATCCCCCGCCCATCACTGTTTCGATCGCGCCCGCGAGCGCTTCGGGTGAATCGTCTTTGTGAACGTATCCATCCGCTCCCGACTGAAGCGCTTTGTGCAGGAGATAATCTTCGCGCACCGAGGACAAAAGAATGATCTTTGTGTCTGGCAGAAGGGTGGAGAAACGGCCCGCGAGGGTGATGCCGTCATCGCCCGGAAGTTGAATATCGAGCAAGATCAGATCGATGCGGCCAATGCTTTGTTGCGCTTCAAGGAAGGCGTAGCCGGAGCTATATTCGCCGACGACAGTCGCCCCCAGCTTTGATTGGAGAAGGACGCTTAAGGACGCGCGGAACATCAGCTGATCTTCAACCAGTACAACTCGGATCATAGAAAAAAAGTATATAAACGGTTTATGAGCACAAGAGCACCCGATTGGGCGGGGTGCATTCGAAGTTTCTTTACGCAGGTGATGGAAAATACAGACGCTTGGCCCCAAGTCGCTGCCCTTTTCTACCTTCTGAGGGGTAATCCCCGATTGACGAACACCTCATCTTCCGCGTCGGTGCTTTCAGCAAGCGCTATCTTATTCACCAATTATAGTCATATGTCCCTTCCACTACACCCTCGTTTCCTGTTGTTTGCTGGATCGTGCCTCGGGTTTTGCGCAGGCGGAATGGAGGCCGCCGAACCTCCGGCGGTCTCGCTGGCCGAGCCTGCGACAGCAGTCACAGAGGTTCTTCGGGACGCAATCCATTCTCTGCAGGTACCGCTGCCCGGCAGGGGATTGAGCCAGCATCCGTTCCTTTTCACCGGCGAGTGGGATCATCGAAAGAACGATCAAACGATTTTTCTGGTACGGGATGGGAAAGTAAACTGGTCCTATAGTATTCCGATCAAGGACGAGCACGGGGTGCTGCAGGAGCTGGGAGACGCCACGTTGTTGTCCAACGGCAATATTGTTTTTTGTCGCAAGGTCGGAGCGAGCGAGATCACGCCGGAGAAAAAAATCGTCTGGGACTTAGTCGCTCAACCGGGCTGCGAGATCCATTCCGTTCAGCCGATTGGACTGGGCCACGTCCTGGTGACGCAGAATGGCAATCCCGCAAAGGTCATGCTGATCAACACCACCACGGGTAAAACCGAAAAAGAAATCGTTTTACCCGCGACGCATCCGGAAAAAAGTCATCTTCAATTCCGGCGGGTTCACCAAACGAAGGCCGGGACCTTGCTCGCCGCCCACCTCGACGGAGGCAAGGTGGCCGAATACACCGAGGACGGGAAGGAAGTTTGGTCCTACGCGATTAGATCACCCTGGTCGGCCGTGCGTCTCAAGAATGGCAATACACTGATCACCGGCTATCCGTCGATCGTCCGCGAGGTCAACCAAGCCGGAGAGGTCGTCTGGGAGTTCACCCAAAAGGATGCGCCGGATTATAAATTCTATATTTTCCAAGAAGCGAGCCGCTTGGCCAATGGCAACACTGTGATCTGCAACTGGTGCCCCGTCCATGTGAAGGATCCGAAGAACTGGCCCGGCACGGTGCAGGTCATCGAAGTGACACCGGAAAAGAAAATCGTCTGGGCGCTCAGCGCCTGGGGCGACCCCGTCGACCTCGGTCCCGCGTCCTCCATTCAGTTACTCGACGAGCCCGGTCGCGCTGAAGACGGCGATCTGCAGCGATAAAATGTCGCCCACGGCAAAGCCCGGAGCTCGGCCCCAATTCTCCATTTCCGAACGTCGCCTCCGCACGTAGTCCGCTGCGGGAGCAGTGGGACTCCGATTCTCCCCTCGATCAAATCACAAATTTTAGATCCCCGATCCTCCTCAACCGTGGTACCTCGTATGCAACCACTACGCCTTGCTCTCTCCACCCTGGGCTTGCTCGCGACGCTCCCGCTTCCCGCCGCGGAGCTGCGAGAAATGACCACCGATCGTCCTGACGTGACGGAGAGCCCGTTCACCCTCAATCCGGGACACGTCCAGGTGGAGTCCAGCTTTTTTGAATACGGAACCGACCGGCGCACGCCGGCGGGGAACCAGATCAGAACCACGGACTGGAGTTTCGCCCCGACCAACGTCCGTATTGGCCTGACGGAGACGACGGAAGTGGGCTTTATCTTGGAGCCCCTGCTCACTAGCCGGACCGAGAACGCCGGAGCACGGGAGCGCCAAACCGGCGTAGGGGATATCACAATACGCCCTAAGTTTAACTTTTGGGGCGACGATGGTGGATCGACTGCGTTTGGCTTGATGCCATTCGTCAAAGTCCCAACCAATACTCACGGACTCGGCAATCGACACGTCGAAGGCGGCCTGATCGTGCCCTTTGCCTGCACCCTGGCGGAAGGCTGGGATATGGGTGCGATGACGGAGATCGACGTTATACGGAATAATAATGATGACGGTTATACCCCCGCCTGGGTCAATACTGTGACGGTGGGACACGAGCTCACGAAAAAACTCGGAATGTATATCGAGCTCACTTCGACCGCTACGGAAGGCCCCCACGCCCTGACCCTCGACCTCGGCCTCACCTACGCGGTGGACGAAAACCTCCAACTCGACGCCGGAGCCAACCTCGGCCTCACCCGCGCCGCCGAAGACCTCGTCCTCTTCACCGGAATTTCCCGGCGGTTTTAATCGTCGCAGCAGAAGCGTTTCGCTTCGGTTTTTCCGACTTATTTCTAAATTGTAGCCGGGGGCGCCGACCCCGGGGGTATTGGGCTCATCGATCTCGAACCCCGGGGTCGGCGCCCCCGGCTACAACGGACATCGCTTCAATTTGAGCGTAAACTGGAATTAGCCCGCTCTGGGAGCAGCGGGATTTCGACGTTTTCAATTCTCAAATTTCAAATCCCAAATCCGCCTGGGACAGCTCGTCGCGTCGTGGAAGCGCTCCGGCTTTTGCCGGCATTTTGTCTCCTGTTTGACCTCCGGTTGTAGGCAAAACCCTGAATCCGTGCGTGGCCATCGATTGTATTTGTCAACCAATGACGGCTAGGGGATTTTCCGGTGGTTTGATACGGTCGTTTGAACAGGCGGGCTGGTGCTATCCGCGGGTTCGAGAGGGCCGCATCCATTTCCGCCCATGCCCAACTCGCTCGAATCGACTCCGCTGCTTCCTGCCTTTGCGTTAACGATCCTCCTTTCCCTGCGGGAGTGTTTCCGTGCGCTCTTTTCGATCTCTCGCTTGGCCCACACGTCCACCGGCAGCCGGGTGAGGTTGCCCACCACTTTAAAATCCCAGATTCTGAATCCACGCCTCGCTGTTTTTTTTCTGGCCTTGCCGGCTGGCTTGTTCGCCGCGCCTGCCGCGCCGACCGGGCTCGCGGCCTCGAGTATCACCGTCACCTCCTTTACCCTGAAGTGGACCGCAGTCAGCGGCGCGGCCAGTTATCAGATTTTTAAAGCCGGTGTGCTCGCGGGCACCGCCACAACCGCGTCCTTTAATGTCACCGGTCTGTCTCCAGCTACCACCTACAGCATGACGGTGAAGGCCAAAGACAGTGCAGGTGCGCTCTCCGCCGCAAGCACCGCCTTGTCGGTCAAAACCGCCACCGATACGTCTGCGCCCACCGTCCCGACCGCCCTGGTCGCCTCGAGTGTCGCTGCCTCGACCTTTACCCTCAAGTGGACCGCTTCGACTGACAACGTCGGTGTCACCACCTACCTGATCATGAGCAACGGGACGCAGGTAGGCACCTCCACCACAAACAGCTTCAATGTCACCGGCCGTGCTCCCGCCACCGCTTACTCGATGACGGTGAAAGCGAAGGACGGCGCCGGAAACACCTCTGCCGCTAGCACTGCCTTGTCTGTCACCACCGCGGCTGACACCGCTGCCCCGAGCGTTCCGAGTGGCTTGAACGCATCGAGCGTGGGCGCGGCCACCTTTACGCTGAAGTGGACCGCTTCGACCGATAATGTAGCGGTGGCCAGTTATTTGATCTTTAAAAACGGTGTTCAGATCGGCACCTCGACCACCGCAAGTTTCAATGTCACGGGGCTGACGCCATCCACCGCCTACGCGATGACGGTGAAAGCGAAAGACGCCACAGGCAACACCTCCGCCGCAAGCGCCGCTCTTTCCGTCACCACCACCGCGGACACGGTCGCGCCCAGCGTTCCCGCCGGGCTCGTCGCTTCGGGTCTCACAGCGACTTCCTTCACCCTCAATTGGACGGCATCGACGGACAACGTCGCCGTCGCGCTCTATAACATCTACAACGGCACAACCCTCGCCGGGACATCGACCACCCCGACCTTCGCTGTAACCGGGCTCACCGCCAACACAACTTATAGCATGACGGTGAAGGCGAAAGACGCCGCGAATAATCTCTCGGCCGCGAGTACCGCGCTTTCGGTCAAAACCAACGCCGCTTCCGGCACGCCGCCGACTGTCACGCTGACTGCGCCCTCCACCAACGCAGTTTTCACTTTGCCCGGGACCATCAGCCTGACCGCAACGGCGACCGCCACGGGCGGCACGATTTCAAAAATCGAATTCTTCAATGGGTCCGCCAAGCTGGGCGAAGATCTGTCTTCACCTTATCAATACAGTTGGACCCCGACCGCTCCGGGCAACCTCAGCCTGACCGCGCGTGCGACGGACAGCAATAACCTGACTGGCACCTCCGCCCCGGTGGCGATCCGACTTCTGCCCAGTTTGCCCTTCACCGCCGACTTCGAGACCGCCGAAGGTTACACCGCTGCGTCGATCAATAACCAACTCGGCTGGACCGTGCCGACCGGTAGTGCCACTGTCACTACAACGGGAGCGGCCCACGGCACGCAGAGTGTCACGCTGGCCGCCCAATCGCCCGCGAGCGAATTAGACCATGAATTCGGCTCACTGCCGCCCGATCCGACCGTTGTGTTCGCCGATCTCTTTGCGAAGCCCGTGGCTGGAGTGGATTATACCACCGCTACGCAGCTCGACGTCGACGCTGCTCGCGTTGCCTTCATCAAAACCGGCACCACTGGCCAATTCGCCGCCCTCGACGGAGACGGCGCGGGCGCCGGCGCTTGGAAAAATCTCGGTCCGACCGTCGCGCTCGACGCTTCCGCCGCGGCCTCGACCTGGCAACGGATCACCGCCCGGCTTAATTATACCGCGAAGACCTGGGACCTTTATCTTAACGGCGCGATGGTTGCGGCCGACCTGAAGTTTCGCCTCAACACCGCCACCTACTTCAGCTGGCTCTCGCTCAAAGGCCACACCGCCGGCGCTGTTCAACTTGATGACATCTTCATCGGGGCGCCTAACCCACTTTTTGCCGACACCAATAACAACGGGATCGACGATGCCTGGGAGACCGCGCACGCCATGTCTCTGGCGAGCGACAACCGCACCTCCGATCCCGACGGGGATGGTCTAAGCAACGTACAAGAGTATCTCCGGGGTTCCGATCCTCAAGATTACTATAATAGTTCAACGCCAATCTTAACGTCGCTCGTTGACGCTAGTGGCCAACCTGGTCCTCAAGGGTTGATATCTGTCAAAGTGACGAATTCGGCCAGCAGTATGCCGTACGCGAATGCCCCAATTACTTTTTCGGTCAAAACCGGTGCTAGCCAGATTACAAGCATTCCAGGTGGTGCTCTCGCAACACAAATACAGGCCCGCACCGATGGCCAAGGGATCGCAAAGTGCTACATTCTCTTCAATGCGTCTGCCACGGAGATTATGCAGGTTACTGCTCAGACGGCTCGTCTAAGCATTCCGGTTTTCACCCCGGGAATGGGGGTACCGACGGCAGGGCTACGGCTTTGGCTCAAAGCCGACTCTTTGAAGCAACCAAATGGTTCTATTATTTCCGCTTGGCCCGATCAAAGTGCCATGAGCAACAATGCCCAATCTCAAGATAGCAATGAAACATTGGCATTAAATGGACCAAACGGGCTCCCAGTTGTACATTTCAATAACGGCGCATTTATTCTTCCTAACGTTATGGCGGGAGCCGCAGGCGGGGACGCTTTTATTGTTTTACGTGCATCCCCAGACCAAACGAACCAAATCTGGGGATTTGGGGGAAGAAACGGAAGCCAGTATATAAGAACGGATGGTTCCTTAGGTGACGATTTTGGAACCGATGCTTGGATTCTGACCCGTGCGCCGCCCCAAAATATTGCAAATTACCTTTTATACAATGTAGCCGCTAGTAGTAGCGAGTGGACGCAACGGTTTAATGGATTAATCCACTATACTCGATCAAATAATAACGTGGCGTTTAACGCAGCGCCGGTTTTGGGCAGCATGGCTGGCGATGTCGCCGAAGTGATGGTTTACGATCACGTATTGACCCCGACGGAGCGGGAAACAGTGACTAGGTACCTGGGCGGTAAATACGCTCTGTTTTTGGTCCCATCTTCTCCCGCCAATCTTACCGCCACCGCGATCTCAGGGAGCCAAGTAAACCTGCAATGGCAAGTCTCTTTTGGCGGTGATGCTGTGCGGTACGTAATCGAACGTAGTATGAATGCGGTGGACTTCGTTCAGGTTGGTGAGATTATAAATGGATCAAGTTATATAGATAGCGGACTGCTTTCGGGGAAAACCTATTTTTACCGAGTGAAAGCGATAGGATTAAGCGGCAGTTCTGGATATAGCGCCACGGCGACCGTGACGACGCCTATGTCCGCGGTAAATTTGCCAGTCGCGGGAATACGCTTGTGGCTTAAAGCGGATACCGGACTGGATGGAGGAGACCAAATTGGCACTTGGCTTGATCAAAGTGGAAATAACAATCATGGATATGTGCGTGATGGGAATGAGCACATGGCGGTAAACGGGCCCAACAACCGACCGGTGGTGCACTTTAACAACGGCGCTATTGGTTTCACCGACGTGATGGCTGGGGCGGCGGCTGGAGATGCTTTCATTGTGTTACGCGTAGCGACGAATCAATTTAATCAGGTACTGGAATTTGGAGGTCGAAATGGAAGTCAGTATTTGAGGGCTGACGGTACACTGGGAGATGATTTTGGTACGAGTATATGGCTTCTCACCCGGGCGCCGACTCAGAATATAGCTGACTATCATTTGTATAACGTTTCAGCAAGTAACAGTGAATGGACCCAACGGTTCAATGGATTCCTTCACTACACGCGCTCGGTTAATAATGTCGCTTTTAATACGTCTCCAATCTTGGGAAATATGGCCGGAGATGTTGCCGAAATTATTATATATGACCATGTCGTAAGTCCCGCCGAAAGGAAGGTAGTGGAGAGGTACCTGGGCACTAAATACGCATTGTTTGCAGTACCCGCTGTTCCGGCCAACTTTAATGCGACAGCACATGCTATTGATCAGATCGGCCTTCAGTGGCAATCAGTGATCGGAGGCGAGGCTGTTCGATATGTGATTGAACGCAGTGCCACCGGAAACAATTTTGATCAAATTGCCGAAATAATAAACGGACAAAGCTATGTGGATAGTGGACTGACCGCGGCGACAACTTATTTCTATCGAGTGAAAGCTGTCGGATTAAGCGGCAGTTCAGCGTATACGGCCGTCGTCTCGGCAACGACACCATCAATCGGTCGTGGGGTTCCGCTTTCCGGAATGCGCCTTTGGCTCAGAGCCGACACTGGGCTTGACGGAAAAAGCCCGGTCGGAACTTGGCTCGACCAAAGCGGCAGAGAAAACACCGCGCATGCCTTAGACGCAAACGAGACAGTCGTTGAAGGTGTAGTCAATGGACGGCCCATTGTTCATTTTGACGGTGGCGTGTTTAGTTTGCCCGATGTGATGATGGGAGCGACTGCTGGAGATGCATTCGTTGTATTGCGGGTGACGGTCACGCCGAATCAGGCCAACCAGATTTGGGCTTTTGGTACGAGAAACGGTAGCCGTTATTTGGAATGGAATGGACTCTTAGCGGATGATTTTGGAACCGATTCCTGGGTTCCAACCGATGCTCCAGCCCAAGATATAACGAAGTTTCATCTTTATAACGTCTCCGCGAGCGACAGCGAGTGGAGCCAGTGGTTTAACGGCGCCATCCACTATTCTCGCTCGAGCAATAACGTCACATTTAATTCGGCACCCGTTCTTGGCGCGATGAAGGGCGACATAGCCGAAGTGATCGTCTACGACCACGTCTTGACCACTCAACAGAAGGAGGATGTCGCACATTATTTGAACGTGAAATACGCCTTCGTCGAAGAAACTACTTTTGGCAAATACCGGGATAGCAACCAAACAACTCTAACCGATAAACTCGCCGCCAGTCTCGGCTTTGATCCGAATGCTATTGATACAGATGGAGACGGGTTGCCAAATGCTTTGGAATTGGCGTTGGGTACCGACCCGCTGAATCCGGACACAGACGGGGACGGGATAAACGATAAAGACGATGCTTATCCGCTTGATTCGACGCGTTGGCTCGCCCCAACACCCACTCCAGGTGACGTTAGCCCGCCCGTGATCAACTTAACCAGTCCTGCACAGGCAATTCCCCTTCCTTGATATGAACGGTTTCTTTCGCTCGATGTCTCCTCTGGCGCCCGGTTCTCGCTTTATTCGTGTGGTATCAGCTCTTTTGGTGCCATTTTATCTGAACTTGGCGCTGCCGTTCGCACCGATCGTGTACGGCCAACCAACTTCCGTGCCCGAGCGAAATTATTCGCACGAAGAATTATTGCCCCCAGTTGTTCGCACGCCTGAGCGAGTGATTATCAAACGTGCGCAGGCTCAAGTCGAGATGACTCGACCAGATGTCTCATTGCCCCAGTCGCAGGACACTGTTCTTGGGGGCGCTTTTTCCGTTCCTTTAATACCGTTTGGAGAAAGCAGCATTGCCGAGAAATCTGCTCTGGTCGCAGCCGTACGTCAGTTTTTAGAAAAAAAGGACGAAAAGCGCTTCGCTCCGTTGGCCTCTTTTCTCGACGAATTTCCTGGGTCAGTTTACACGCCCTCGCTGGAATTAAATCTTGGTTTAAATTATCTGGGATCCGCCTACTTTGCGAAAGCGCTATCATCGTTCGAAAGCGCCTGGGATAGCGCGAAGATGGCGACGGATCCCGTGCAGCGCGCAATTGCCGACCGAGCATTCGGAGAGCTTGTGCACTTGCACGCGCGACTCGGACATATGCACGAGCTTGAGGCGCTCTTTGCTACGGTCGAAAATCGGCAATTTTCCGGGTCTGCGACGGAGCTTGTCGGTGGTGCGAAGGCTGGATTGGGAATGATGAAGTCTCGCCCTGAGGCTTCCTTTCGCTGTGGACCGGCGGCCCTGGGACGTATACTTGCTTTTAAGAATCCAGCGAGCTCGACAGACTCCACCGCACTATCAAACGCTCGATCGGCAATAAAGGGGATAAATCTATTCGAGGTATATAAACTTTCCCAACAAGTCGGCCTCGATTATCAAATCGCAAAACGAACTCCTGGTGCCCCGCTGCTTTTCCCATCGGTAATCCACTGGAAAATTGGACATTACGCTGCCTTGATCCAGGACCGCTCCGGCATTATCACGGTTCAGGACCCTACCTTTGGGCCAACCTATGCGGCCTCGCAAGCGGCTATTGATACTGAGGCTAGCGGATACTTTCTCGTTCCCTCTGGACCGCTGCCGGCCGGGTGGACGACGGTGACAGCGGAAGAGGCTTCTGAAATTTGGGGTCGTGGCCAATCATCAATTGGCGATCCAAACCGGACGCGTGAAAACGACAAGAAAGTCAAGGACTGTGAGGGTAGCCATGGAATGCCTGTGGTTAATGCTCATGCCATGGTTTGCAGCCTCAATATTGTTGATACGCCGGTTGGGTATGCACCGCCGATCGGTCCCGGCGTGGACATCAGGGTGATATACAATCAAAGGGAAGCTCAGCAACCCACTGTCTTTACCTATTCCAATTTTGGACCTAAGTGGAATTCAAATTGGATTGCCTATGTTTCATATGTTACCGTGTACTATCCATTGGGTGATAAAATCGTGCCAATCGACTACCCGATTGTACACTTGCCAGGAGGAGGAATGGAGTCGTATTTGCCTAAGTACCTTGCAATTGAGGCTCCTCTTCCGATAGATCCAGATAGTCATTGTTACATGACTCGTACGGCAATCGATACCTGGGTTCGGACTGCACCTGATGGATCGCAGATGATTTTCCGTGAAATGCCCGGTGTATATGTTCCCGGAAAAGACATTACGACCACTGCGACGTATGATACGACAAAAACGGGGTTCTTTCTTTCACGATTGCAGGATCCTGCTGGAAACTCGGCTAAGTTGGGGTACGACATGCCGACTATTAACGGGAACGCCTCGGCTCGATTACTTACGATAACCGACTCTTTAAATCAAGTCACCACCCTCACGTATGAACTCAACGCAGACCCACTGAAGATTACCCGGATTTCCGATCCGTTTGGTCGTTTTGCACGCTTTGCTTATGACGAAAGTGGACGATTAAAGCAAATCACCGACGTCCTGGGCATGGCGTCCGATTTCTCATACTTAGGAACCGGTGACTTTATTGCCACCCTCACGACACCATACGGCACATCGAAGTTTGCGTTCGGAGAGCAGGGGGCCGCGAAGTGGCTGGAAATGACTGATCCGCAGGGAGCCAAAGAACGCGTCGAGTTCCCGCTTTTCACCGTTTATGATCCCGGACCGGCTCCTAGTGGGATGACCACGTCAACCCGCTGGCACAATATCACCTATTATTGGAATAAAAGAGCGATGGCTGAAACGCCTGGGCAATACCAGAGTGCTTACCAATATCACTGGCTTTTGGTGGATAATTCGGCCGTAAACGCGTCTGGATCAGTCGCCTCTGAGCGTCCGGCCCTGGAAAATCCCATCCATTATAACTACGCCGGACAGCCGGGCGACTCGATACAGGGAGATAGCGGGCAGCCAATAAAAGTGGGGCGCGTTTTAGCTGATGGCAGCAGCCAGGTTTACCAGTACCAATATAATGTTTTAGGGAAAGTCACATCCACTATCGATCCTGCTGGCCGCGTCACGCTGTATGTCTATGAAAATGATAACACCAAGTCGGGGTTCCTGGCTGATTTGAAGGAAGTTCGCCAAAAAATCGGTCCCGGCCCTGCAGATTACGAGATAGTGGGGAAATTTACTTATAATTCTCAGCACTTGCCCCTTAGTTCCACGGACGCGTCGGGACAGACGACCTATTATACCTACAATGCCGTTGGCCAACTTCGAACCCTCACGAATCCGAAGGGCGATGTCACCACGTTTTGGTATCATTTAACCGGCAATCCATTGGATTTGGTCTATCCATTTGATTCTTCCGCCCCTCTCGACCCGGCTGCCTCAGGGTACCTGGTTAAGGTCGATGGACCGGCGCCAGGAGATTCGGACGCGACCACTTTTATTTATGACGGTTATGGTCGAGTCCGAAAGACAAATGACACGCAAGGGTATGCCGTTACCATGGACTATGATTCCTTTGATCGGCCTACCGTCGTCACGTATCCAGACGGTACATTCCAGCAGACGGTTTATGATCGGCTGGATCCGATAAAAGTCCGAGACCGCATGGGGCGTTGGACCACTAATCTCTATAACAGTTTGCGACAGTTAATTCGTACCCGCGATCCTCTTGGGCGCACCACCATTTTTGACTGGTGCTACTGCGGGGCGCTCAGCTCCGTCATCGACGGGAATGGCGCAACCACAGCGTGGCTTTACGATCTAGAGGGCCGAGTCACGGCAAAACATTTCAGCGACAGTATCGCTTTCAATTATCAATACAACGTAGACGGAAAGCTTACGTCGGTTACAGATGCGAAAAAGCAGAAAACTAGTTACCTATACAATGTTGATAATTCAATTTCCCAGATAAGTTATTCAAACGCTGCTGTAGCTACGCCCAGCGTTAGCTATACGTACGATCCATTTTATCTCCGGGTGGCATCTATGACCGATGGCGTGGGAACGACCACGTATGCGTATAATCCGATCCCTACGACGCCCACCTTGGGTGCGGGGATGCTGGCCAGTGTCACTGGGCCGATTGCAGGTGCGGTGGTCAGTTTCGGCTATGATGAGCTGGGGCGAATGGTGACGCGCGCGATCGACGGCTCGGTCAATACGAGCACGCTGCACTATGACACCCTAGGGCGGATCGATCAGGTGACCAATTCACTCGGTGTATTTAATTATGGATACGTCGGTGTAACCAACCGCGCGGACCACATCGATTATCCGAACGGACAGCGGACTAATTTTGCCTATTATCCGAACACCTCTCCGGCGGGCACCGGCAACGGCGACCAACGCTTGCGGCAGATCCAGAATTTAGCGCCCGGCGGAGCGAACCTCAGCACCTTTGGCTACACCTATGATGGCAACGGGCTGATCCAGACTTGGAGTCAAAAGAATGACGCAGAGGCGGCTCTGACCTCGTCGTTTAAGTATGATTCAGCGAGCCAATTGACCGAGGCATTGGTTCCGACCACCGCTTCGATTATCAAAAACTACGTTTACCGCTACGACAAGGCAGGCAATCGCACGAGTGAGCAGATCGATAGCGGCGTGACCGCGGCGAGCGTGAATAACGCAAACCAGGTGACGGCGTTGTCCCCGAGTGGGCTGATCCGCTTTGCCGGGACGTTGAGCGAACCGAGTACGGTGACGGTCAACGGCGTGGCTGCGAGCGTGGACGCAAACAACGCTTTTGCCGCGGACGTGCCGCTGGCACCGGGTACGCAAACGGTGGCTGTCGTCGCGACCGACACGAGCAATAACAAGACGACCAAGAATTACCAAGTGGTCGTGTCGAACGGTGTGTCGCGAAATCTTCAATACGACCAAGCAGGTAACGAGACCGATGACGGCGCTGGTAGAACGTTCGCTTGGGACGCGCTCAACCGCCTGGTCAAGATCACTCAGGCAAGTGGAGTGACTGAATTTACCTATGACGGGAATGGCCAGCGCATGCAGGAGAAACTTAACGGCGCGGTTATCAAACAGTGGATTTGGGCGGGCGGCGCTCAGCCTTCAGAAGAACGCGACACGAGTGGTAACGTGACCAAGCGTTTTTATGCTCGTGGCGAGCAGATTGGTGGAAGTAATTACTTCCTAACCAATGACCACCTCGGTTCCGTTCGTGAAATGACCGACTCGGCTGGAACGGTGAGAGCGCGGTATTCGTATGATCCCTACGGTAGAATCACCAAGGTTTCGGGCGACTTGGAAGCCGACTTCGGCTTCACCGGAATGCAGCGGCATCAGGCTTCCGGGCTCTCGCTCACTATGTACCGTGCTTATGATCCGGAACTCGGACGATGGCTATCTAGAGACCCTATCGGGGAAAATGGAGGACTAAATTTATATGCGTATGTTGGAAATACTCCCATTAACGCGATCGACTCCTACGGTTTGGCTTGGGATTTTACGCAAACTCAAGGACTTCACTACAATGACCGATCCAGCAAATTTGGGTTTAAACTTGTTGGGGATGGAAGAGGTCGAGTTATTCCGGCTCCTTTAGGTGGTAAGCACACTTTTGATGCTAACCGCGCAGCTGAAATACTTCGTAATGAGCTGTCTGATCCAAAGAGAGGTCAACAATTGCGCGATTGGGTAAGAGACGCCTTCGATGATCCAGCGTTTCGGAACAAGGATTACCTTCGGGAAATTGGTGGAGGGCTGCGGAGGACGATGCAAACACTCGCTGTTGTAGCCATCGTCGTCAGCGTAGCCGACGTCGCTATGCGTGCTGATACGATCGCACATAATCTAATGCAACACGCCTGCGACGTGAAGAATGGAGATGATTGGGGAATGATAGCGCTTCACGAAGACATGCAGGATCTAGCACCTGGATTCGCTGGACATATAGCGTGGTTGATCGCGATTGGTCAGATGTAGAACTATATATTATGAGCACGATTGGCTGGGTTCTATTTCTTGACCAAGTGTACCCGTACCACCTTCGGGAGCTACTCACTAGCGCACACCTCTTCAACCAACAGCTGAGCTCGTATGACTACGAGCTTTTGGATGATTACTTTGGAAGCGAAGCGCAGATTCATTCGCGCCCATCAGCTTCATTTTTGGAGGTGTGGCCCAAGTTTCTTCGATTATTAGTTGAACGTGCTGACGATGTGAGGCGAGATTTAGTCCCCGAACTCTCTCCGAGTATTGTTGATGATGTATGGATTCCTGCGGTTAGAAATATGATCGATTCCGCAGAAAAAAATCGCTATATCGTTTGGACTTCGCTCGCGCTTGTGGTTGACGGCAAACCTTTCTCTAACCAACCGGTCAAACCGTTGGTGCTAATGCGAAAAGTAGAATCAAATTTAACAGGTTCGCTACGTGAACGTGCTTCAATGCTGCTGAATTTTGGGGACGATGTGCCCGACTACATTGATGGGTTTATTAAAACGTACAATGTTGTAGCCTGTGTCATGAATGACCAACCAGCATTTTTGAACTTCGATCCGAGGAAATCGATCTATACTAAGCCAGAATATTTTTGCTCTCTCATGAAAGATAAAACGAGATTTCCTGTGTGAGTATTCGAAAAACCTATCAAAAAGGAATTGGCTTTGGGGTCTACATTTTTGGTACGAACCGGGCTGATAGGTAACACTTGAACCGGGTTGATGGGTTACATTTCTGGGCGGATGCCCTGGAAAGAAGTAACCGACATGGAAGAGAAGCTAAGATTTGTGAGTTTATT
>Ga0070717_10000361_pt1 | contig 29296 bp, 29 predicted proteins | sample LARL113metaG_FD_71366 | JGI IMG/M metagenome (GOLD analysis project Ga0070717, IMG submission 71366) | Corn, switchgrass and miscanthus rhizosphere microbial communities from Kellogg Biological Station, Michigan, USA - LAR L11-3 metaG | ecosystem: Host-associated > Plants > Roots > Rhizosphere ...
CCAAACGCGGACACGCCAGCAAGCGCCTTGACCACCCTTGGCCATCGTAAATCGGCATGTCGCCATGCCCGATGCGTATTGCGGCGCGCTTTTGCCGCGGGAAACCGGCCGCCAAAATTAACGATTTGGGCAACAGAGGAGTCCGATTCCGGTTTGTTCTCAAATTAACAACTATGACGGACATGAGTTGTGGACAGCGCGCCGGTTTCCCTGGGTTTCGTTGTGGACGGACTCGGGGTGGAGTTGCGCCGATTCAGCAAATCACATCACTTGATCCCGGCAAGCCCGCCACCTCCAACGGGATTGCAGCCGGCAACCATACGCGAGGAAGCGCGCGCCGGTGCGGCTGCGTGTGTATCAACAAAGTACAAAGGTAGAGGTCGAGACGGCATGTCCTTGCTCGAAGGCATTATCGATTCGCGGAATAATCCGCTCGCGGTGGTCGAGGACGTCGCCGCCGACAATAATTGGGCGTTCGAACGCTCCGGCGAGGACGAAGTCACCATCGTCTCCAAGGGCGAGTGGACCGACTACCAGCTCTCCTTCACCTGGATGGGCGAGATCGAGGCGCTGCATCTGGCCTGCGCCTTCGACATGAAGATTCCGACCGCGCGGCGCGCCGAGGTGCAGCGGCTGCTCGCCGCCATCAACGAGCAGCTGTGGATCGGCCATTTCGATCTCTGGACCCATACCGGCATGATCATGCACCGCCAGGCGCTGGTGCTGCCGGGCGGGCTGACCGCGTCGACCGCGCAATGCGAGAGCATGCTGGCCGGCGCCCTCCACGCCTGCGAGCGCTACTACCCGGCGCTGCAATTCGTGGTGTGGGCCGGCAAATCGACCGCGGAAGCCATGAGTGCCGCGATGTTCGACACCGAGGGCGAGGCGTAGCCGCTTGCGTCGCCCCCGCCGAGTGCGCAATTGCGCACGGGGGCGGGGGCCATGCCGCGGGGGCGGGGCCATGCCGCGTGATGTACGCGTTTGGGCAAAATGCTTGTCGCGCCTTCCGCGCTTCTTTAGAATCGCCTGTGGTTATGGGTCCCGGCTTTCGCCGGGACGACGTGGGTATCTATTGTGAGCGCCTTGCAAAACATCACCGGCACCATCGTGCTCGCGGGCGCGGGGAGGATGGGCGGGGCGATGCTGACCGGCTGGCTGGCACAGGGGCTGGAGGCAAAGCGCGTCGTGGTGATCGAGCCGTCGCCTTCGCCCGAGATCGGCGCGCTAGCCAAAAAGGGCGTGCGGCTCAATCCGGCGGCTAAGGATATCGGCGACATCGCGGCACTGGTGATCGCGGTCAAACCGCAATCGTTCCGCGAGGCCGGCGCGGCGCTGAAGCCGCTCACGGCCTCATCGACGCTGGTGGTCTCGATCATGGCGGGCACGCCGATCGCGCTGCTCGAACAAGTCTGCGGCGGCAGCGTGGTGCGCGCCATGCCCAACACGCCGGCGGCGATCGGCCGCGGTATCACGGTTGCGGTCGCGGCCAAGAAAGTCAGCACCGCGCAGCGCGCGATCGCCGATGCACTGCTGCGCGCCATCGGATCGGTGGAATGGGTCGAGGACGAGGGCTTGATGGATGCGGTGACCGCGGTGTCAGGCTCCGGGCCTGCCTATATCTTCCTGCTCGCCGAGGAACTGGCGCGGGCGGGCGTTGCCGCGGGCTTGCCGGAAGCGCTTGCGACCAAACTGGCGCGCGAGACCGTCGCGGGCTCCGGCGAGTTGTTGCATCGCTCGGATCTGGCGTCGGCTACGCTGCGCCAGAACGTCACCTCGCCCGGCGGCACCACCGCCGCCGCGCTGAAGGTGCTGATGGGCAAGGACGGCCTGCAGCAGCTGATGACGCGCGCGGTCGCGGCGGCGACGGCGCGGTCGAAGGAATTGGCGAAGTAGTAGCCGCTCTTTCCGTCATCCCCGGGGTGAACGCAATTGCGTTCACCCGTAGGTGCGCGCACTCGCGCGCCTCGAAGGATGAATACCCGTGGCCTATCCTTCGAGACGCGGCCAAGCGGCCGCTCCTCAGGATGACGTTTGAATTTGCGGCTACGTCGCCCCAAGGCGCCTATTAAAACTCTCGAGATTGACGAGGCCGCGGGCGTGGCGGCCTTCGCCGATACGGCGACGCTCGTCGAACGCCTCGACCTCGAAGCGGATCACGCGGCGTTCCACCGCGATCACCTTCGACGTGGTGCGCACGGTCGCGCCGACGGGGGAAGCCGCAAGATGCCGGATATCGACCTCGGTGCCGACCGTGATCCAGCCCGGTTCGAGAAATTTGTTGATGGCGTCGCCGGACGCCAACTCCATCTCCAAAATCATCATCGGGGTCGCAAACACCATCGGCATGCCCTCGAGGATATGCCCGACGGTGCGCTCCGGCGGCACCACCAGGATGCGCTCGGCGCTCATGCCGATTGTGATGACATTGCGTGCGTCCATGATTTCCCTATAGGACCTTCAACAAGTGCTGTTGCGGATCGACTTCCACCTCGGCACCGCTCTGGATCGCCGCGGTGATATCCTCGTCGAAGCCGGCGAGCATCGCGACGTCGCCGAGTGCTGCGCCTTGCGCCAGGATCGGGTTGACTGAATTGAGCACGATCGCCAGCGGCACGATGCCGCGCGATTTCATCTCGTGCAGCATCCAGGCGGTCGCAACCCCGCCCTTGGCGGTGTCCAGCACCAGGATCTTGCCGACATAGGACTGGCCCGCCAATTTGTGCGATGGCCGGCTGAAGATGCCCTTGATGCGATCGAGGTCGTAGCGCGCCGAAAACCCGTCGCTCGCAACCAGCGCCGGCCCGCGCACGACCGGTCCCATGGCGTGGCGCGCCCTATAGATTTTTGCGCTCATGTCCGTATCAGCTTGCCGCTGACGGCGGCATCCACACAAGATTCCATCGAGGCCAGCATCGGCCGGTAGCCATAGCCGCCGAGGATATTGACGAGCTTGGCGCTGTTGGTGGCAAGGCGCTTCCAGCCGCGCGCTTCCGAAATTTCGCGCGCATAGGATTGATAGAAGCACATGCCGGACAAGACGCTGCCGCCGGCCGCTTCGATGCGCGCCGTATAGCCCATCCGGTCGGAGTCCGGTTTCACCTGCGGGCTGGTCACCGCGAGCAGCGGCAGCGAAAACCGCCGGCCGTCGCAGAGCTTTGCGAGATCGCCGAGTTCGCAGAGGCTGAGCTGCGGCGCGGAGAAGACGACGACGTCGACCTGATCATCGCTGTGGTAGGAGCGCTGCAACGCCTCGACGTCGGCCCTGGTGACGCGATGAACCGGCAGATCGGCGGCCGCGACATCCGACAGTCTTCCTGCTTCCGGCGTCAGGCCGACCAGATGATAGAGCGCAATCGAGCCAAAGCTCGCCATCGATGCGCCGAAATGTTTCAGCTGATCGGATTTCGGCGCACCTTCGATGCCTTCGATGACCGGCACCGCCCAGTAATTGCCGGCGATGCGGCCGATCACGCCGCCGAGCGCGCCCCAGCCATTGAGCATGGTCGGGGTGTGGTCGACCTGGATCCGTACCGTGCCGCGGCGCAATTCCGGCAGGTGAAAACCGTAGCGCGGCGTTCGCCCGGTGAGGCCGGCCGACAGCGCGGACGGGCCGCCCTCGAAATTGGAGCGCGCGCCGCAGACCGAGTTGGAATAGATCACCACACCCGTATCGCCGAACGCCGCATGCTCGTTGCGCGTCGGCGCCTGGATGGTCTGGTAGTTGATGCAGGTGTTGGTCATGGCGACGCCGAGTTTCTCGAATGCGGCGATCGCCCGCCGTTCGAGATCGAGCATGACCGAGGTCTGGCCGAGCCAATCGGCCTTGGCGAAGTCGGTGCCGCGGGGATCGGTGATGGTCGGGATGCGCACGCGGCGCTGACCGTCGGTGGTCGCGGCCAGCCCTTCGAGCCATTGCACACCGGCCTCGCCGAGGCTTTCGGTGTCGGCCATGATGTGGGCCTGCGTTACCGGCACGAAATCGGCGGCGCCAAAGAACTCGCCGACCTTGATCTGGTGCCGCAGTGCTTGTTGCGGCACCGGACCTGCCTTGCCGGCCAGGATATCGCTTTCTTCGTCGTTGAGTTTCATCGCCATCAATCGATCTTCACGCCGGCGTCCTGCCGCGCGAACGGCCGCACCACGAGGGCGCGCTCGGTGCGCATTTTGTCATTCCGGGGCGCGCCAACGGGTCCGCGCAATGCGCGGCCCGATGACAGGCTCCGCGCGAGCCCGGAATCCATACTCCCGATCGTGGTTATGGATTCCGGGCCTGCGCCATCCAAGTCGGCTATTGCCGACTTGGACAATGATAGTTGCCGAACTCGGGTAAACCCGAGGTCGGTCGGCGCATCCCGGAATGACGAAGGAAACTATTTCTTCGCGGCCGCCGCGCGCTCCACAAACGTCTTGCCGCCCTTCATCTTGTGGGCCAGCGGCGCCTCGTTGATCTGGATCACGACCGCATCGGCATCGACGCCAAGATTCTTCACCAGCGCCTGGGTGATGTCGCGCATCATGCCGGCCTTTTGTTCGTCGGTACGGCCGGCGGCCATGCTCACGGTAATTTCAGGCATACTCGTCTCCTCGTTCTCTTTTCTTTTCGTCATGGCCGGGCTTGTCCCGGCCATCCACGATCTTCTCCATCAAACAAGACGTGGATGCCCGGCACAAGGCCGGGCACGACGCCTGAGTGAATAGCTATCCCCACCTCACGGCATGCCGGGCCAGCACCTCGCGCACTTTTGCGACGATCTCATCTTCCCTGCATGAAAATTGCGCAGGCCGGGTCTCGCGCCATTCCTGGTTGGAGGCGATCGCGGCCGCCGCCTTGGCGCCCTCGATCAAATCCTTGATCTGCACCTCGCCGCGCGCTTTTTCGTCCGAGCCCTGGATGATGACGCAAGGCGAGTTGCGGCGGTCGGCATATTTGAGCTGGTTGCCCATGTTCTTGGGGTTGCCGAGATAGAGCTCGGCGCGGATGTTCGCGCTGCGCAGTTGCGCGACAAATTTTTGGTAATCCGCGACGCGGTCGCGATCAAACACGGTGACGACGACCGGACCCAACTCCGGCCTTGTGTCGAGCTTGCCCAACATCGTCAGCGCGGCCTGCAAGCGCGACACGCCGATCGAGAAGCCCGTCGCCGGCACCGGCTCGCCGCGAAACCGCGATACGAGTCCGTCATAACGCCCGCCGCCGCCGACCGAGCCGAAGCGCACCGGGCGGCCTTTTTCGTCTTTGGTCTCCAGCAGCAGTTCAACTTCGTAAACGGGGCCGGTGTAATATTCGAGGCCGCGCACGACGGAGGGATCGATCTTGATTCGATCTGCTCCGTACCCGGACGTCGCAACGAGCTTGCTTATTTCGTCAAGCTCCGCACGACCTTCCTGGCCAATCTTGCTGTCACGCAGTCGGGCGTCCATCTGTGCGCCTTTGTCGACCGCGCCGACCACGAGCGCAATGTGGTCCGCTTTCAGTCCGGCGCCCTTGGTGAAGTCACCAGACTCATCCTTGCGACCTTCACCTAGCAATTGCTGAACGCCGGAAATTCCCAATCGATCGAGCTTGTCGATCGCACGCATGACGGTCAGCCATTGTCCGTCATCGGCGATGCCGATCGCATCGCGTACCCCATCGAGCACCTTGCGGTTGTTCACCTTCACCACATAGCTGCCGCGAGGAATGCCCAGCGCTTCCATCGTGTCGGCCGCCATCATGCACATCTCGGCGTCGGCCGCGGGCGAGCCTGAGCCGACGGTGTCGGCGTCGAACTGCATGAATTGCCGGAATCGCCCCGGGCCCGGCTTCTCGTTGCGATAGACATAGCCGACGCGGTAGCTGCGATAGGGTTTTGGCAGCGTGTCGAAATTCTCCGCGACGTAACGCGCGAGCGGCGCGGTCAGGTCGTAGCGCAGCGAAATCCACTGCTCGTCATCGTCCTGGAACGAGAACACGCCCTCGTTCGGCCGGTCCTGGTCAGGCAGGAACTTTCCCAGCGCATCGGTATATTCCATCGCCGGCGTCTCCACCGGCTCGAAACCGTAGCGCTCGAACACCTCGCGGATTTTCTCGACCATCGCGCGCGTGGCGTTGATCGCGGCCGGGCCACGATCCTCCAGCCCGCGCGGCAGGCGGGCTTTCGGCTTTTGCGGTTTTTTCGGTTTCTCGGCCATGGGCGGCGTTGGTATCAGCCGACGCGCGGCGCGGCAACTGCGCTCCTTTTCACCTTGCCCCGCCCTTTTGCGGGGAGAGGTCGAAATTCGAGCATCGCTCGAATTTCGGGTGAGGGGCATGGCACGATGCCCATCGCGAATTCAGTGCTCGCGGAGAGGAGAGCCCCTCACCCCGCGAAGAGCGGGGCGAGGGAGTGAAAGGCCGCGCCTTGCCTTACGCGGCGGCGGCCTTGCCTTTGGGCTGCACTTCGGCGGTGTAATCTTTCATCAGCGCCTCCGAGATCGCACCCGGCTTGAACTTCCACTTCGCGATCTCCGAGACCGGCGTCACTTCGGCGGCGGTGCCGGTGATGAAGCACTCCGAGAAGCCGTCGAGTTCGTCGGGCATGATGCGGCGCTCGACCACCTCGATGCCGCGGCGTTTGGCCAGATCGATCACGGTCGCCCGGGTGATGCCCGCGAGGAAACAGTCGGCGGTCGGGGTATGCAGCTTGCCGTCCGTGATGAAGAAGATGTTGGCGCCGGTGCATTCGGCGACCCGCCCCTGCCAGTCCAGCATCATCGCGTCGGAATAGCCTTCGCGCTCCGCCTTGTGCTTGGAGATGGTGCAGATCATGTAGAGGCCCGCCGCCTTCGCCATCGCCGGAATCGTCGCCGGATCCGGCCGCTTGTAATCGGCAAGGCTGAGACGGATGCCCTTCAGCTTCTCGGCCGGATCGAAATAGCTCGGCCATTCCCATGCCGCGACCGCCAGATGAATGGTGTTGCTCTGCGCCGAGACGCCCATCATCTCCGAGCCGCGCCAGGCCACCGGGCGGACATAGGCATCCGGCAGATTGTTCTTGTCGACGACGAGCTGCTTGGCGGCATCGATCTCGGCGACCGTATAGGGAATCTCGAAATCCAGGATATTGGCGGAATTCTTCAGCCGCTCGGAATGCTCTTTGCTCTTGAACACCTTGCTGCCATAGGCGCGCTCGCCCTCGAACACGCAGCTCGCATAATGCAGGCCGTGGGTCAGTACATGGACGTTGGCATCCTTCCACGGCACCAGCTTGCCGTCGTACCAGATGACGCCGTCGATCTTGTCGAATGAAACTCCCATGAGCCTTCTCCCGGATGGGCACGCCGCTGCGCGCCGTTAACTATGCTGGCACTGGGTTCCGCACCAGCCTCTTTTGTTGGGGCCGACCTCCACGCCAGCATGTCGCGGAGGACATGCTTTTGCGGAATGCGGAAGTCCAGTATGTTTGCCGAAAATGCCGCTCGACAATCGCACGGTAGACCAATTTGAAGCGTCGCCGTCTCGTTTGGCTTCCTCAAGCCTTTTTGAAGCGTTACCGCAGGTGAAACGATCTAATATTTCGTCGCGGCGGATTGTTTTGTAACATTGAACTCAAGATACGTCAATATGGTTGACATAAATTTCTCAAAGCCCGCACCAAGCCCTGATTCGCGGGCGGTCGAGGCGCGCGCGCCTGTGCTACGGGAGGGCGAATTGCGCTGGGATATCATCGAACTACTGTTCTTTGCGTATCGCGACTTCGTCGGCGACGCCGACCACGAGCTCGAAGCTTTCGGGTTCGGCCGGGCGCATCACCGGGTCATCCATTTCGTCCACCGCTATCCCGGGCTGAAGGTCGCCGACCTGCTCGACGTGCTGCGCATCACCAAACAGTCGCTGGGGCGGGTGCTGAAGCAGTTGCTCGACGAGGGCTATATCGTGCAAAAGACCGGCAATAACGACCGCCGGCAGCGGCTATTGTTTGCCACCGCCAAGGGCGAGGCGCTGGTCGGCAAGCTCGCCGGCCTGCAAACCACGAGGATCAACCGCGCGCTCGCCGAACTCGCGCCGGACGACGCCGAGACCGTCAAGCGCTTCCTGCGCGCGATGATCGATCGCGACGATCCCGACAAGGTGCTGGAGACGATCTTCAAAACCGGCCCTGCAACCAAAAAGGAATGATCTTGGCCCAGGCTGCAACAATCGCACGAACGCCGCAGCAACCGGCCGACGATGCGCCGCATCTGCTCTTGGTCGACGACGATCGCCGGATCCGCGACCTGTTGTCGCGCTTTCTCTCCGCCGAAGGTTACCGCGTCACCACCGCGATGAGCGCGAGCGACGCCCGCGCCAAGCTCAACGGCCTGCATTTCGATCTTCTGATCCTCGACGTGATGATGCCCGGCGAGACCGGCTTTGATCTCGCGCGCTTCATCCGCACACAGTCCTCGGTGCCGATCGTGATGCTGACGGCGCGCCACGAAGCCGAAAGCCGCATCGAGGGGCTTCAGATTGGCGCCGATGATTACGTCGCAAAGCCGTTCGAGCCGCGCGAGCTCGCGCTTCGGATCGGCAATATCTTGAAGCGCACCGCGCCGCCGCCGGTCGCGACCCTGGAGCAGGTCGCGTTCGGGCCTTACGTGTTTCATCTCGAGCGCGGCGAACTACGCAACGGCGAAGAGATCATCCATCTCACCGACCGCGAACGCGAGATGCTGCGCATCCTTTCCGTCGTCCCCGGCGAGACCGTGCCGCGGTCCGCGCTGACCGGCAACGGCACCGTCAACGAGCGCGCTGTCGACGTCCAGATCAACCGGCTCAGGCGCAAGATCGAGCGCGATCCGGCCAATCCCTTGTTCCTGCAGGCGGTGCGCGGCATCGGCTATCGCCTGGTCGCGTCGCCATAACGCTTTAGCCGTAGAAACCGTAGCCTTGGCCCCTCCCCGATGAGCACGCTCGACACCGGCCTGGAGCTGATCCGAACCGCGGCGGGGCGCGTCTCCGCGGCCAATGGCTGGGTCGGCAATGCGTTCAAGGGCTGGATGCCGGCCGGGCTCTATGCCCGCGCGCTCTTGATCATGATCGTGCCGATGGTGGTGCTGCAATCGGTGGTGGCGTTCGTGTTCATGGAGCGGCACTGGAACACGGTGACGCGGCATTTGTCGGCGGCCGTGGTGCAGGACATCGCGAGCCTGATCGACGTCTACCAGACCTATCCGCAGGACAAGGAGCGCGCGCAATTGCGCCGCATCGCCGGCCAGCGGCTACAGCTCGTGGTCGATTTCCTGCCCGTCGGCGACATGCCGCCGCCCGGCCCAAAACCGTTCTTCTCGCTGCTCGACCAGACGCTGTCGGTCGAGCTTGGGCGCAAGATAGGCAAGCCGTTCTGGATCGACACCGTCGGCCGCTCCAACCTGGTCGAAATCCGCATTCAGCTCGACGATGCGGTGATACGCATCTTCGCCCAGCGCAGCGCCGCCTATGCCTCGAATTCGGAGATCTTCCTGTTCTGGATGGTCGGGACGTCGTCGATCCTTCTGATCGTCGCGGTCCTGTTCCTGCGCAACCAGATCAGGCCGATCCTGCGGCTTGCGGATGCCGCCGAAAGTTTCGGCAAGGGCCGCGAGGCGCCGAACTTCCGTCCGCGCGGGGCGCGGGAAGTACGCCGCGCGGCGCAGGCGTTCCTGGAGATGAAATCGCGCATCGAGCGCTCGATCGAGCAGCGCACCGCGATGCTGGCCGGCGTCTCGCACGATCTGCGCACCATCCTCACCCGTTTCAAGCTCGAGCTCGAACTGATCGGCGACAGCCCCGAAGTCGACGGCATGCGCAAGGACGTCGACGAGATGTCGGGGATGCTGGAGGACTACCTCGCCTTCGCCCGCGGCGATTCCGGCGAACACGCCCAGCCGACCGACATGGCGATGGCGCTGGAGGAATTGCGCAGCGACGCCGAACGCAACGGCCATGCCGCCACCGTGTCGTTTCACGGGCTGCCGGTCGTCACCGTCAAGCCGGCGTCGTTCAAGCGCTGCCTCGGCAACCTCGTCTCCAACGCCGCGCGGCACGCCAACACCATCTCGATCGTCGGCCATCGCGATCACCGCTATCTGACGGTCACCGTCGACGACGACGGACCGGGAATCCCGGCCAGCATGCGCGAGGAAGTGTTCAAGCCGTTCCTGAGGCTCGACGGTGCCCGCAACCAGGACGAGGGCGGCACCGGGCTCGGCCTTGCGATCGCCCGCGACATCGCCCGCTCGCATGGCGGCGACATCATGCTCGGCGACAGCCCGACGGGCGGCCTGCGCGCCATCGTGCGGGTGCCGGTTTAAGTGTGGCTTGCGGGGGGAGACGCGTAGGATGGGTTGAGCGCAGCGATACCCATCAATCGCGTACGATGAGGTGATGGGTATCGCTTCGCTCAACCCATCCTACGTTCGCTACCGCTTACTTCGGCAAAAGCCCTTTCAGCTTTTCCGCGTCCTTGACGTTGAGCTTGAAGCCGCCGGGCATCACGATATCGCCTGGCTTCTGGTCCGGCTTGCAGGCGCCGAGCCATTTCGCCTCGATCGTGGTCACGGTGTCGACCGGCTTGTCGCCGCGCTGAATATGCGCCGTGGTCTTGACGGTATAACCGGAGTTGAAGTCGCCTGAGATATCCGAATGCGAGGTCATCGACACGCCGGCGACGGTGCAGACAGAATCGGAAACGTATCCGGTTCCAGTCTTCTGCACGTCCTGCTTGGAGCAGACCTGCTTGGCCATCGGGGAGACCGTGTTGCTCATGTCCTTGTCGGTGGTCTCGTCGGTGCAATGCTGCATCGTCATGTCGGGCAGGCCCGTGCCGCTCTTGACGATCTTCATTTCCCACAGGCCCGCCTTGCGGGTCGGCAGATCGTCGGCGCGGGCTCCGCTCGCGGGCAGCAAAGCGCAGCACCCCAAGAGCGCAAGGCAAAGCGATAGCTGCAATGAAAGATGCCGCGTCATGTTGCGCGCTCCTGTCTTGCTAATTCCGTCAGGCGTTGCGCCGGCTCAGTAGAGCGCGCGCACCGGCAGCTCGTTGGCGCCATACGGCACCCAGCGGCAGGAGAACGATAAATAGCCGCCATATTGAGGCTGGACGGCCAGGAATTTCACCACCTTGCCGTAGCGCGCGCAGTGGTCGACCGCGATCTGGCGGGCATCCGCCGTGGTAGCGAGCTCATAGGCGATGATGCCGCCGGTATCATTGCCCTTGAAAGGCGGCACCCAATCGGCCCGCGCCGGTGCCGACGCCAGCATCCCGCATACGGCCAAAAGACCCACGGCCCCAATGATTCGCATTCGCCAACTCCCATGTTGAGGCGCATCTTAGGGCCCATCCGGCACCAAAAAAAGCCCGCCACGGCGCCGCTGGTGGACTTAACTCCAAGTGTTGCCGCGCTGCACTTGACCCGGTCGTCCCTTCGCGGCACGGTTGCAAGGGTGCCACCAGCCTTGGAATGCCCATGCGCGACTTCGCTTCAGCCGTGAAAAGAACAGCTTTTGGCGCCGTCTTTGTGGTGTCCGGCCTGCTGGCGTTCGGCCAGACCGCCAACGCCGCCAACCCGTTCGAGCTGAATTTCGGACTGTTCGGCCCGAACTATGAGGGCCGGGTCGCGCCGTGCGAAAAGGCGACGGGGACCATCACCACGCAGTTCTGGGAGAAGGAAAGCTCCTTCTGGAATTCGACGCTGAAGATCACCGGCTATAGCGACATTCACGAGATCGCGTTCCGGCCCTGGCAGTCCGACAACATTCCGCGCCGTTACTGCGCCGGACACGTGATGCTGAGCGACGGCCACGTGCGCGGCCTGTATTACTCGATCATCGAGGATGGCGGCTTTGCCGGCTTCGACGAGGGCGTCGAGTGGTGCGTGACCGGGCTTGACCGCAACTGGGCCTACAATCCGGGCTGCCGGGCCGCCCGTCCCTGAACCCTCGCGCCTGGCTCACCCCTAATATTGCCCGTCAGTTTGGTGTTTTCGCCGTGTCTTGTGCGGCGCATCCCATTTTGTTCTTTAAATGTTCCGCTCGCCTGCTAGACTTTGCGAACAGTCTGGTGGAGAGGGCGCGTCATGTTGCATTCCCGGTTCGTTTCGGTTTCGCAGGTCTTGATGGCCTTGGGCCTGCTGGTGTTCGCGAGCCTCGCAGCCGCGGGGGGTGCTCGCGCGCAGGACAGCCGGCAAAATGCGCCCGGCGAATTCGACTTCTATGTGCTGTCGCTGTCGTGGTCGCCCTCGTTCTGCGAAGAGGCGGCCGAGCGCGGCAATGGCAACCGTTCGCAGGCCCAATGCGGCGGGCGGCCGTTTTCCTTCGTGGTCCACGGCCTGTGGCCGCAATACGAGCGCGGCTTTCCCGAATATTGCGTGCGGCCGTCACCACGGCTTGAGCGCAACATCATGACGTCGATGCTCGATCTGATGCCGGCGCCGGGGCTGGTCTACAACGAATGGGACAAGCACGGCACCTGCTCGGGCCTTTCCGAGCGGGCCTATTTCGAGACCATCCGCAAAGCGCGGGCGGCGGTGAAAATCCCCGAGGATTTCCTGCAATTGTCTGATGCCAAGACAGTTGCGCCCGCCGAGATCGAGGATGCCTTCATCAAGGCCAATCCGGGCCTGTCGAACGCTGCGATATCGGTGACCTGCAACCGCACGCGGCTCTCCGAAGTGCGGATCTGCATGAGCAAGGACCTGCAGTTCCGCGACTGCGAGGAACTCGACCGCCGCGCCTGCCGGCGCGACCAGGTGACGATGCCTCCGATCCGGGGCGGATAGGCGCTCACGTGCCCCGGATGCTACGCAATGCGCCGCTCTTGCGGCGTCGTGCGCTGCTGATCCGGCCCATCCTTCATCGCTGTGGGTCCCGGCTCAGCGGTGCACCGCTAAAGAAGCGCTGCACCGCGTCCGGGACACAAAACGCAGCATGCCTTTGCTCGATCGACCCTGGTAGCGTAGTGCTTCGGCGCATGAACTATCGTCACGCCTTTCATGCCGGCGGCTTCGCCGACGTCATCAAGCACATTGTGCTAGTGCGTATCCTGATTTATCTGCACGAGAAGCCGGCCGCGTTCCGCGTGATCGACACCCATGCCGGCGCCGGCCGCTATGATCTCACAAGCGAGCAAGCACGCCGCGGCGGCGAGTGGCTGACCGGCATTGCGCGGATCATGCAGGCGCGATTTTCGGAAAAGACAGGGCCGCTCGTGATGCCCTATCTCGACATCATCAGAGCCTTCAATCCGCAAGCCCCGTTGAGCGCCTATCCGGGGTCGCCGCTGATCGCGCGCGCATTGCTGCGGCCGCAGGATCGCTTGACCGCCTGTGAGGTTGAACCGAACGCGCGCAAAGAGCTGATCGGCGCGCTGCGCCGCGACACCCAGGCCCGCGTCGTCGACCTCGACGGCTGGTTGGCGCTGCCGGCCTTCGTGCCGCCGAACGAGCGGCGCGGGCTGGTGCTGATCGATCCGCCGTTCGAGGCAAAGGACGAGTTCGATCGTATGGCCAATGGCTTTGCCGAAGCCTTCGCGAAATGGCCGACCGGCATCTATCTGTTGTGGTATCCGGCCAAGAGCCGGCGCGCCAGCGACGGCCTCGCGCAGCGCGTCGCGGAGATCGCTTCCACAACTTCAGGCAGTGGAAAATGCCTGCGGCTCGAGTTCAGCGTCGCGCCGCAGCAAGCGGGCGCAGCGCTGGCCTCCGCGGGACTTCTGGTGGTCAATCCGCCATGGACGCTACAGGACGAGCTGAAGGCGATCCTGCCCGAACTCGAAAAGCCGCTCGGCCAGGGCGGCGCCGGCCGGTTCAAGCTCGAGACGCCTAAACCGTAGGCCTGTGTGGCTGTTGAAAAGCCGTAGTCAATTTACGGTGAACCGTATTATGCTCAGGGCGTTTAAGGACCGGCGTTACGTTCCGCTTCCGCGAATGGTTGCGGCGGAGTGATAAGGACCTAACAAAAAAATCCAGGCGGATCGAGACGTGAACCGATCCGCTCAAGGTGGCCAGCTTCCGGCAGCGAATGTCCGGTCGGCCGCTACGCGATGTGCGCGTAAGCGGCGGAGCAGTGCGGGGGAGGAGTTTCCCGATGGCCATGACTGGGACGGTCAAGTTCTTCAATGGAGAACGTGGCTACGGCTTTATCAAGCCCGATGACGGCGGCCGCGATGTGTTCGTGCACATCACGGCGGTCGAGCGGGCCGGATTGAAGGATTTGACAGAAGGACAGCGTATTACGTTCGAGGTCGAACCGGACAAGAAGGGCAAGGGGCCCAAGGCGGTCAACCTCGTGGTTTCATCGTAGTCGCGCCGTGTCAAAAAGAATCCCGGCCGCTGGAATGGCGGCCGGGAGGCCGTGGTCCGATATTTTCTTGTTGCTATCAGAAGTGATAGTTCACACCGGCCCGGATTTCGCCGAACCGGTATCCATTCGACACCCCTGTAATCGAGAAAGGATTACTGGCGAGATCGACATAGAGATATTCGATCTTGGCGGTCCAGTTTGTCCCGAAGCCCATCGGCGCAAGGGCGAACTCGGTGCCGAAGCCGACGGTCCAGCCCGCGCTGGTGTGCGATTCCGTCAGTCCGAACGTCTCGCCGCGCAACTCGCCGAAGGCAAGACCGGCGGTGCCGTAGAACATGACGTTGGCGAGGGTGTAGCCGGCCCGGCCGCGTATCGTGCCGAACCATGGGTTGGAAAACTTCCAGGGCGCGAACGTGTCCTCTGCTCCGGTCACCTGGATGTCGCCTTCGATGCCGAACACATAAGGCCCATTCTGCCAGTTGAAGCCGCCCTGAAGTCCGCCGGCAAGGCCGGACGGCTTGGCCAGGTTGTTCTCGACGGTACCCCAGGCGTAGCCGAGGTTGCCGCCGATATAGGGGCCGAACCAGCGATAGCAGTCGGCAGTTATTGGATAGGCGACCTGTGGTGGGGCTTGAGGTGGTGGAGGCGGGTAGTAGTCGGCAGCGCTGACCGGCGCTGTCGCCCCCGTGGCCAACAGCGTGACCGCGCCCAAAACGAACCGTTTCATCTGAACTCTCCGACGGAACTGACCTCGCGCACGGTTCACGGGCGCAGGCGCGGCGGGTAAGGCCGCATGGTTAGGGATCCCCAGCCCTTTCCGCTAAGATTTATCGAGAGTTTTAAGTTAAGGGCTTGCTAAGGCGGGTTACCGCGTACTTAACGTCCTTAATGAAGCATCATTTACGTTGGTTATCAGATACTTAACGCCATTAATGAAGGTTAACCGGCAAACCACTCAAGCCGGTTACCAAAGCCTTAACGTGCTTGATGAACTGCTACCGCGGCAGCGTCATTCCGGACCTCGCCGCGGCCCGTGGGTTGCGACCTCCGGCGCTGGCGGCGCCTGCGGTGAACGCCTAAATTCGCTCCATGGATACCGACAAAACCGATCGGCCGAAGGCGCCAGGCCCGCGGATGGCGGAGGCTGGCCCGACCGCCGATCTGCCGCCCCAGGATCGGGCTTCCCAAGCGCTTAGCCCCCCCGATCTCGATCCGGCGACCTCCCCCGCCGAGGAGGACGAGGAAGCGCGGCTTCCGGATTTGCCTGAGGACACGACCGAGGCGGTCGCCGAAGGCACGCTCGCCATCGGCCATGCCGCGATCGAGAACGCGGTGCGCCTCGCCCCAACCTCGCCCGGCGTCTACCGCATGCTGAACGCAGCCAACGACGTGCTCTATGTCGGCAAGGCAAAAAATGTCCGCAAGCGCCTCACCTCCTACGCCCGCGTCAACGCGCCGCAGCCAGCGCGCATCCTGCGCATGATCGCGGCGACCGTGACGGTCGAGATCATCTCGACCTCAACCGAGACCGAAGCGCTGCTGTTAGAAGCCAATCTCATCAAGCAACTCAGGCCGCGCTTCAACGTGCAGCTGCGCGACGACAAATCGTTCCCCTATATCCTGATCACGGGGGATCACTGGGCGCCGCAGATCCTCAAACATCGCGGCGCGCAGACGCGACCCGGGCGGTATTTCGGGCCCTTCGCGTCGGCAGGCGCGGTCAACCGCACCATCACGGCGCTGCAACGCGCGTTCCTGATCCGCTCCTGCACCGATTCGTTCTTTGAAAGCCGCACCCGGCCCTGCCTGCTCTATCAAATCCGCCGCTGTGCAGGCCCCTGCACGCGCGAGATCGATTTTCCCGGCTATTCCAACCTGGTGCGCGAGGCGACCGACTTCCTGTCCGGCCGCAGCCATCTGGTGAAGCAGGAACTGGCTAGCGAAATGGAAAAGGCCTCCACCGAGCTCGAATTCGAGACTGCGGCACTTTATCGCGACCGCCTCGCGGCTTTGTCGGCGATCCAGTCGCAGCAGGGCATCAACCCGCGCACGTTGGAAGAGGCCGATGTGTTCGCGATCCATCAGGAAGGCGGCTATTCCTGCGTCGAGGTGTTCTTCTTCCGCACCGGGCAGAACTGGGGCAACCGCGCCTATTTCCCGCGCGCGGAAAAATCCTTCACGCCGGAAGAAGTGCTGTCCTCGTTCCTGGCGCAGTTCTACGACGACAAGCCGCCGCCGAAATTGATCCTGCTCTCGCACGAGATCGAGGAAGGCGAGTTGCTCGCGGACGCGCTCACCGTCAAGGCCGGACACAAGGTCGAAGTCTCCGTGCCCAAGCGCGGGGAGAAGAAGGAATTGATCGCCCACGCGCTGACCAATGCGCGCGAGGCGCTGGGGCGCAAGCTTGCTGATACCGCAACGCAGGGCCGGCTCTTGCAGGGGCTCGTGACCACGCTCGGGCTATCGCAACCGCCCAAGCGGATCGAGGTCTACGACAACAGCCACATCCAGGGCACCAACGCGGTCGGCGCCATGATCGTGGCGGGGCCGGATGGTTTCATCAAGAACCAGTACCGCAAGTTCAACATCAAGTCCGAAGGCTTAACCCCGGGCGACGACTACGCGATGATGCGCGAGGTCTTGCAGCGGCGCTTCAAGCGCCTGGTGACGCCACCCGACGGCGAGAAAGTGGAGACCAAGGCCGACGACGATTCGTTTCCGCAATGGCCCGATCTCGTCATCATCGACGGCGGCAGGGGCCAGCTCAACGCGGCGCGCGAAATCTTTGAGGGACTCGGGCTGACGCAGGTATCCTTGCTGGCGGTCGCCAAAGGGCCGGACCGCGACGCCGGCCGCGAGACCCTGTTCATGCCGGATCGCGAGGCCATCAAACTGGAGCCGCGCGACCCCGTGCTGTATTTCATCCAGCGGCTGCGCGACGAGGCGCATCGGTTTGTGATCGGCTCGCACCGCAAGCTGCGCAAGAAGGACATCCGCGAGGCCGGATTGCAGGAGATCCCCGGCATCGGCCCGTCACGCAAACGTGCCTTGCTGCACCATTTTGGAACGTTGAAGGAGATCGAGCGGGCCTCGATCGCCGACCTCGGCAAGGTTCCCGGCGTCAGCGCCGAAAGCGCCCGCAAGATTTTCGAGTTTTTCCACGCCCGGCCGGGTTGAAAACGGGCTTCGAGTCATATGAGCGTCGTCCGTGACCGGTCATGTGATCCCAGCGGTTGACCTTCAAGCTTTGGCGGTATTGGTAGGACGGATGAACATCGCGACCACCAGGGGACAGGCCAAAAGCCTGTCCATCCCGAATATGCTGACCTACGCCCGGATCGCCGCGATTCCGGTGGTGGTCGGCTGCATCTATGCGCAGTCCATCATGGACGGGCCGCTCTGGCTGCGCTGGGTGGCGGTCGCCGTGTTCATTGCCGCAGGCGTCACCGACTATCTCGACGGCTATTACGCGCGGATCTGGAACCAGCAATCGGCGTTCGGCCGGATGCTCGATCCGATCGCCGACAAGCTGTTGGTCGCATCCTGCCTGCTGATGCTGGCCGCCGACGGCATCATCCACGGCTGGGCGCTCTGGGCCGCCATCGTCATCCTGTGCCGCGAAATCCTGGTATCGGGCCTGCGCGAATATCTGGCGGCGCTGCGCGTCAGCGTCCCCGTGACAAAGCTCGCCAAATGGAAGACCACCATCCAGCTGATTGCGATCGGCTTCCTGCTCGCGGGCGAAGCCGGCGACCAGGTGGTGCCGGTCGTCACCCAGATCGGCCTGTTGCTATTGTGGGCCTCGGCGATTTTCACCATCTATACCGGTTGGGATTATTTCCGCGCCGGCATCCATCACCTCACCAAGGAGGACGAGGGATGAAGGTGAAATATTTCGCCTGGGTGCGCGAACGGATCGGCAAGGCCGAAGAGATGGTTGAGCCGCCTGCTACCGTGCGCACCGTGAGCGAACTGATCGCCTGGCTCGCCAAGCGTGATGAGGCTTACGCCCACGCCTTTGAGACGCCGCGGGTGATCCGCGCCGCGATCGACCACGCCCATGTCAAGCCCGACGCCGCGATCGCCGGCGCCCGCGAGATCGCGTTTTTCCCGCCGATGACCGGCGGCTAATCCCCATTGCGATGACGACCCCCGCGACCATCCGCATCCAGCAAGACGATTTCGATATCGCGAAGGAAATCGCTGCGCTCAGCAAGGGCCGCACCGACATCGGTGCGGTCGTTAGTTTTTCCGGTATCTGCCGCGGCAGCGAAGGTGATGAGAACATCGCAGCTCTGACGCTCGAGCACTACCCCGGCATGGCCGAGGCCGAGATCAAGCGCCATGCCGATGAAGCGATGTCGCGCTGGCCGCTCGACGGGCTGACCGTGATCCATCGCTTCGGCCGCATTGAGCCCGGCGAAAACATCGTGCTGGTGGTGACCGCCTCAAAGCACCGGCAGGCGGCGTTCCAGGCCGCGGAGTTTTTGATGGATTACCTAAAAACCAGCGCGCCGTTCTGGAAGCGTGAGGAAAGCGCCGGTCGAACCGGCTGGGTCGAGGCGCGCGAGCACGATGACACAGCCGCCGCGCGCTGGTCCAAGTCCTGATGGCGAAGCGTGCCAAGGGCACCGCGAAACGCGGTCGCGCCGGATCGAAACCTCCGCAAGTCGAAGCGAGTGAACTGAAGACGCTGCTCGACTTCGTCCGCTATGCGGCGAGCCGTTTCGTCGAGGCTAGGCTAGCGTTTGCGCACGGCACCACCGATCCGGTCGCGGAAGCAGCCTTCCTGGTCTGCGAAACGTTGCACCTGCATCCCGATCAGTTCGAGGCCTTTGCCACGGCGCGGGTCACGGCGGCCGAGGGCAAGCGGATCCTCGATCTCATCGAGCGCCGCGTCACCACGCGCAAACCCACAGCCTATCTCGTCAACAAGATCTACATGCGCGGCCTGCCGTTCTATGTCGACGAGCGCGTGATCGTGCCGCGCTCCTTCATCGGCGAATTGCTGGACTCGCATTTCGGCGAGGATGACGGTTCACTGATCGGCGACCCCGCCTCGGTCGAAAGCGTGCTTGATCTCTGCACCGGCTCGGGTTGCCTCGCCGTCCTCGCCAGCCGGCACTTTCCCAACGCGCAAATCGACGCGGTCGATATTTCAAAGGACGCGCTCGCGGTCGCCGCGCGCAACATCGCCGAGCACGGCCTCGAAGAGAGGGTGACGCTGCACCGGGGCGACCTGTTCAAGCCGATCGGCGAGCGGCGCTACGACCTGATCATTTCCAATCCGCCCTATGTCGATGCGGCGGGGATGGCGAGCCTGCCGCGGGAATGCCGCGCTGAGCCAAAACTTGCCTTCGACGGCGGCGCCGACGGGCTCGATATCGTAAGGCCGATCCTGGACCAGGCCGCATCACATTTGACGCCGCAGGGCGGGCTGTTGTGCGAAATCGGCCGCGGCCGCGACAATCTGGAAGCCGCCTACCCGCAACTGCCCCTGCTCTGGCTCGACACCGAGGAGGCAGAAGCCGAAGTGTTCTGGATCGGCGCCGCCGATCTCGGCTGAGAATCCCGCCTAATGAAGCTGGAATATCTCGGTTATGGCGTTCCCGCGCCGCGACGAAGCTGATAGCTTAGGAAGCAGCCGCATTCACCGAAACTTCAAGAGAAACTCGAAGAGGCCCCCATGCTGGACAAGAGCCCCAAAACCCCCAACGTCAACGTGCCGAACGACCTTGCCGCGCACTGGATGCCTTTCACCGCGAACCGGGCCTTCAAAAAGGCGCCGCGGCTGCTCGCCGGCGCCAAGGACATGCACTACATCACCGTTGACGGCCGCAAGATCATCGATGCCGCCTCGGGCATGTGGTGCACCAATGCCGGCCACGGCCGCAAAGAGATTTCGCAGGCGATCGCCAAGCAGGCCGAGACGCTCGACTATGCGCCGCCGTTCCAGTTCGGCATCCCGCAGGCCTTCGAGCTCGCAAGCCGCATCGCCGACCTCGCGCCTCAAGGGCTCGACCATGTGTTCTTCTGCAACTCGGGCTCGGAAGCCGCCGACACTGCGCTGAAGATTGCGCTGGCCTTTCACCAGCTCGCCGGCCAGGGCACCCGCACCCGCCTGATCGGCCGCGAGCGCGGCTATCATGGCGTCGGCTTCGGCGGCACCGCGGTTGGCGGCATCGTCAACAATCGCAAGATGTACGGCACGCTGCTCGCCGGCGTCGATCATATTCCCCACACCTACGACAGGGAGAAGCAGGCCTTCACCAAGGGCGAGCCAGATTACGGCGCGCATTTCGCCGATGAATTAGAGCGCCTCGTCAACTTGCACGGCGCCTCCACCCTGGCCGCGGTGATCGTCGAGCCGATGGCGGGCTCGACGGGCGTGCTGCCGGCGCCGAAGGGCTATCTGAAGCGGCTGCGCGAGATCACCCAGAAGCATGGCATCCTCTTGATCTTCGATGAGGTCATCACCGGCTACGGCCGGCTCGGCTATGCTTTCGCCGCCGAGCGCTACGGCGTGCTGCCCGACATGATCACCTTCGCCAAGGGCATCACCAATGGCGCAGCTCCGATGGGCGGCGTCATCGTGCGCGACACCATCCACGACGCCTTCATGAGCGGCCCGGAACACATGGTCGAATTGACCCATGGCTATACCTATTCGGCGCATCCGCTCGCCTGCGCCGCGGGGCTCGCGACGCTCGACATCTACCGCGACGAAAAGCTGTTCGAACGCGCCAACAAGCTGGAGCCGAAATTCGCCGACGCCGTGATGTCGCTGAAGGGCCTGCCCAACGTAGTCGACATCCGCACGGTGGGCTTGACCGCCGGCATCGACCTTGCCCCGCGCGCGGAGGCGCCCGGCAAGCGCGGCTTCGACGCACTCAACAGCGCCTTCCACGACAACGATTTGATGCTGCGCATCGCCGGCGACACCCTGGCGCTGACGCCGCCCTTGATCGTCAGCGAGGAGGAGATCGGCGAGATCGTCGACAAGGTCGGCAAGATCATCCGCGCGGTGGCGTAGGGCTTGGACACGCCCCACCCTCTCCCCGCCTTCGCCCGAAGGCGGGCTTCGGCGGACAAGAGGGCGGGGCGAGGGAGCCGACCGCCGCCGCGTGCGGCCCCGGAACACTCAGGACGAGCGGTTCCCGGCGTGCCAAAGAAACACTAGCATCTCGAATCAACATTGGTGTTAGGATTGGCGGCGCTGGGGGAGTGTTGCGCGGCACATGATCCGTATCTCGACGATTTTTATCGCCATCTGCATGGTGCTGGTCGCAGCATCGCTCGGCCTGATCCTGTATTCGATGGCCGGCATTTCGGGGTCGGAATCGGCCATCGTGGCGCTGACCGCGCTGACCTTCCTGATCCTCTACAATGCGGTCTCGATGCGGTTGCGCGACCGCACCGATGTCGGCGGCCAGATCGCGGATTTGTCGCGCGGCACCGCCGATCTCGCCCGCCAGGTGGCCGAGTTCGGCCGCAGGCTCGCCGCCGTTGAAGGCCGGGTGGCCTCGGCCAATTCCGCCGGCGCCGACCGCATTCAGGCGGTGGTCGGCGAGATCAACGAACTCGGCTCCCTGGTCAAGCAGCTCGCGACGACGGTTGCAACCCACGAGGACATGCTGGCCGCGGCCACCCCTGCCGCCAAGCCGGAAGGCGATCCGCCCGAGCCGCCGAACAAGCCGCTGCCCGCCCAAGGCGAGGGCAAGGACGAAGGCAAGAGCGAAGACAGAGGCGAAGACCGGAGCATCGTGCCCTCGCCCGCGACGGCGGCTACCAATTCTGCGGTTCACAAGGCCGCAGCCTCCACTTCCACGCCATCCCGCAGCCACGCCCAGGTGCTGGCCGCGGTGCGGAGCGCGGTCGAGGAGAACCGCGTCGACATCTACCTACAGCCGATGGTGACCCTGCCGCAGCGCAAGGTGCGCTTCTACGAAGCGGTGACGCGGCTGCGCGACGAAAAGGATCAGATCCTCGCCGCCGAGGATTTCATCGGCGCGGCGGAAGCCTCCGGGCTGATCGGCCGCATCGACCACATGGTGATGCTGCGCTGCGTGCAGGTGCTGCGGCGGCTGATGGTGCGCAACAAGGAAGTCGGCGTGTTCTGCAATGTCTCTGCGGCGACGCTCGGCAACACCGTGACGTTTGCGCAATGCCTCGATTTCCTCGAAGCCAACCGGGCGCTGGCGCCGTCATTCGTGCTCGAATTCAAGCAGGCGACATTCCGCCATCTCGGCCCGGCCGAGACCGAACATCTCGCCGCGCTGGCGCAGCGCGGCTACCGCTTCTCGATCGATCACGTCGCCGATCTGCGGATCGAGCCGCGCGAACTCGCCGACCGCGGCGTCCGCTACATCAAGGTGCCGGCCGCGCTGTTGCTCGATCCAAAGCAGACCTCGACATCGGACATTCACCCGTCCGACCTGTCCGATCTACTCGGCCGGTTCGGCATCGACCTGATCGCCGAGCGGATCGAGGGCGAGCGCGCGGTGGTCGACCTGCTGGACTATGACGTGCGGTTCGGCCAGGGCTTTCTGTTTGCGCCGCCGCGGCCATTGCGCCCCGAGGGCGCATCGGCAACCGGCGGGGCGGCTTCGAACACGGGCGAGGATTCCGCTACCCAGGATTCCCAGGGAAGCAATGGCTCCGGCAAACCGGTGAACGTCGAGGCTGCGGCCATCGATCTGCCGGCGCGGACAAGCGGCAATGCCGCGCTGGCGCGCCGCCTCGCCGGGCCGGGCTAGGCGGCGTCGTTCGCCATGGCATTGCGGTTTGTCGAGCGGCTGCGCGACCTCATCGACGGCGTCGAAATCGTGCTCTCCGACATCTGGGGCGTGGTCCATAACGGGCTCGAGGCGTTTCCCGAAGCCTGCGAGGCGCTGCATAATTTTCGCAACCACGGCGGCACGGTGATCCTCATCACCAATGCGCCGCGGCCGGCCGATTCGGTGCAGCGGCAATTGCGCAAGCTCGGCGTTGCCGACGAAACCTATGACGCCATCGTCAGTTCCGGCGACCTGACGCGGCACTACGTCGCCGACCATCCCGGCCGCAAGGTGTTCTGGCTCGGCCCCGAGCGCGACAATTCGATCCATCGCGGCCTCGATCCGGCGCTCGCGCCGCTGGAAGAGGCCGACTACATCGTCTGCACCGGGCTGCTCGACGACGAAACCGAGAAGGCGGAAGACTATCGCGCCATGATGACGCAGGCCCGCGAGCGCAAGCTGCCGCTGATCTGCGCCAATCCCGACATCGTGGTCGAACGCGGCGACCGGCTGATCTATTGCGCCGGCGCCATCGCCGAACTCTATCGCGAGCTCGGCGGCGAGGTGATCTTCTACGGCAAACCGCACCGGCCGATCTATCAGCGCGCGATCGAGCTTGCCGCCGAGCGGCGAGGTCATGCGGTTCAATTGGGCCGCGTGCTCGCGATCGGCGATTCGGTGCGGACCGATCTCGCCGGCGCCCACGGTTTCGGGATCGATTGCCTGTTCGTGACCCGCGGCATCCATGCCGAGGATTTTGAAGGCATCGATCAGCTCGACCCGGCCTCGGTGAAGGAATTATTCGGCCACCCGCCCCGCGCGTTGACGCGGGAGTTGAGGTGGTAGGCAGCGCTTCTCCCTCGCCCCGTCAAGACTTGGAGTTTTTGGCCTGCGCCGTGCCCCTCACCCGAAATTCGCTGTCGCGAATTTCGACCTCTCCCCGCGAAAGAGCGGGGCGAGGTTAAGGCGGCAAGCGGGGCGAGGTGACGAGGTGCCTTACGCGTTCGCCATGTCCGGGAATACAGCCTCGATCTTGGTCTTCAAGGTCGCGGCGTTGAACGGCTTGACGATGTAATTGTTGACGCCGGCCTTCTTGGCCGCGATCACGTTCTCGGTCTTGGATTCGGCCGTGATCATGATGAAGGGGGTGGTGGCGAGGTTGGGGTCGGCGCGGACTTCCTTGAGCAGGTCGTAGCCGGTCATCGGCTCCATATTCCAGTCCGAGATCACGAGCCCGTATTTCTTGCCGCGCATCTTGTTCAGCGCCGCCGAGCCGTCACTGGCATCGTCGATGTTCTCGAAGCCGAGCTGCTTCAGAAGATTTCTGATGATACGGATCATGGTAGAGTAATCGTCCACCACCAGAACCGACATCGACAAATCAACCGCCATCTCGACTCCCCCAAACGTACCAAACACGCCAAACGAACAACGCGCCTGCGGACGGCCATAGCCCCGCAGTCCACCCCAACCACTAGCATCAGCCCTTAAACAGCGCGTTAACCGGCCGCGGGCGGAAACGGTATAAACCTGCCTAAATGCTTCGATTTAGGCCCGGCTTGACTTCGCCGGCGGCGTCACGTCACGGTCCCGCCCGCAAAGCCCGTGAGCCGAAAAATCCTTCAAAGAATGCCCGAAATGACGCCCGGTTTTATGGTCATCCGCGACACCACCCAGAAGGCCGCGATCCCCAAGGGGACCGTGGTGGCGATGGGTAATTTCGATGGCGTCCATCTCGGCCATCGGGCCGTCATTGCAGCGGCGCTGGAGATGGGGCGGACGCATCGCAAACCCGCGCTGGCCCTGACATTCGAGCCGCACCCGCGCCGCTATTTCAGCCCGAACACCCCGCAGTTCAGGCTGACCGACGAGACCGCCAAGTTGCGGCTGTTGGCCGGAACGGGATTGGCCGGTGCCGTCGTCATGACGTTCGACAAGGTCCGCGCCGAGACATCAGCGCAAGAATTCATTTACCACGACCTGATCGGGCGGCTCGGGGTTTCCGGCATCGCGGTCGGCTACGACTTTCATTTCGGCAAAGGCCGGGTCGGCTCGCCGAGCCTGTTGGTCAGCGAGGCACCGCGGCTCGGCATCGAGGTCGATGTGCAACCGCACGTCGATATCGCCGAGCGCCCGGTCTCCTCCAGTACGATCCGGATGGCGCTCGCTGAGGGGCAGATCGCGGACGCCACCGCCATGCTCGGCGGCCCCTGGTTCGTCTCCGGTGAAGTCATCCATGGCGAAAAGCGCGGCCGCGACCTCGGCTATCCCACCGCCAATATCAGCCTCGACCAGAATTGCGGCCTCAAGCACGGCATCTATGCGGTGCGGATCGGCCGCGGCCAGGGGAAAGATCAGGAGCGGCTTGACGGCGTCGCAAGTTTCGGCCGCCGCCCGACCTTCGACAATGGCGCGCCGCTGCTGGAAATCTTCCTGTTCGATTTCAACGGCGAGCTCTATGGCGAGAGGCTCGACGTCGCCTTCATCGGCTTCATCCGCGAAGAGCTGAAATTTGCAAGCGTAGACGCGCTGGTCGCCCAGATGAACGACGACTCTAGCCGCGCCCGCGCCGCGCTGGGAGCCGCGCCCGGGGCATTTCCGAAGTTGGGAGCGATCGGTTGAACAGGACCGAAAAGCAGAAGATGCTCGCGGGTGAGCTGTATCGCCCAGATGCCGAATTAGCGGCCGATCAAGCCGCCACCAAGGCATGGCTTGTCCGCTACAATTCAGCGTTAGCGATGCCTGCTTCCGAACGGCACACGCTCCTGTGCGAACGTCTCGCCCGTGTCGGTAAGGACACCGTGATCCGCCCGCCGTTCTTCTGCGACTATGGTTACAACATTCGTCTGGGCGATGGCGCGTTCCTCAACTTCAATTGCGTCATCCTCGACGTGGTCGAAGTGACCATCGGTGACCGCGCGCAGATCGGACCGGCGGTACAAATTTATGCAGCAGATCATCCGCGCGATGCCGAAACGCGTCGCTCCGGGCTGGAGTTTGGCCGTTCGGTGCGCATCGGCAACGACGTCTGGATCGGCGGAGGCGCCATCATCCTGCCTGGGGTCGCGGTCGGCGATGGCGCAGTGATCGGCGCCGGTAGCGTCGTCACGAGGGACGTCGCCGTCGGCGATACGGTGATCGGAAACCCGGCCCGAGTTCGACCGAGATGACCTACCTCGATCGCTTTAGCCATACGACTCGAACCTTTGCGATTTCCCCTTCCGGCTGCTATGGAAAGCCCCCATGTTTGCGCGGCGCACCATCGGCATTAGCGGCCCGGCTTCCGCCTGAGCTTTAAGCTCGGCGCAAGACCGGGATCTTCCTCGTTCACCCGCGATTGATCGCGCTTCTCGCGCCCTTCCAAGCCAAACCAGAGCCGTTATGTCCGAAAAGCCGCAAAAATCCGGAAAGTCCGACGCCAAAGACTATTCGAAAACCCTGTTCCTGCCGCAGACGGAATTCCCGATGCGCGCCGGCCTGCCGCAGCGCGAGCCGGAAATCCTTAAGCGCTGGAACCAGATCGACCTCTACGGCAGGCTGCGCAAGAACGCGCGCGGCAAGACCAAATTCGTGCTGCATGACGGCCCGCCCTATGCCAACGGCAACATCCATATCGGGCACGCGCTGAACAAGATCCTCAAGGACGTGGTGACCAAAAGCCAGCAGATGCTCGGCTTCGATTCCAACTACGTGCCGGGCTGGGACTGCCATGGGCTGCCGATCGAATGGAAGATCGAGGAAGAGAACTACCGCTCCAAAGGCCGGCAGAAGCCGGATTTCCGCGACTCCGCCGCGATGGTCGCGTTCCGAAAGGAATGCCGCGCCTATGCGACGCACTGGCTCAATGTGCAGCGCGAGGAGTTCAAGCGGCTCGGCATCATCGGCGACTGGGATCACCCCTACGCCACCATGGATTACTTCGCCGAAGCCCAGATCGCACGCGAGCTGATGAAATTCGCCGCCAACGGCACGCTCTATCGCGGCTCAAAGCCGGTGATGTGGAGCGTCGTAGAGAAGACCGCGCTCGCGGAGGCCGAAGTCGAGTACGAGGACTACACCAGCGACACGGTGTGGGTGAAGTTTCCGGTGTCGTCGCCGGTGCATGGCGCGCTGGCATCGGCCTCCGTCGTGATCTGGACCACCACGCCATGGACGCTGCCCGGCAACCGCGCCATCTCCTTCGCGCCGAAAATTGCCTATGGCCTCTACAAGGTCACCGACGCACCCGCCGACAACTGGGCCAAAAATGGCGACCTCCTGATCCTCGCCGATGCGCTCGCCGAAAGCGTGTTCAAGCAGGCCCGCGTGACCGCTTACGAAAAAGTGCGCGAGATTCCAGCCGACACCCTCGAGGCGGTGGAGTGCTCGCACCCGCTGAAGGGTCTTGGCGGCAACTATGAGTTCACGGTGCCGCTTTTGTCCGGCGATCACGTCACCGACGATACCGGTACCGGCTTTGTGCATACCGCGCCCGGGCACGGCCGCGAGGACTTCGACGTCTGGACCGCGAATGCGCGCGAGCTTCAAGCGCGCGGCATCAACACGGCAATCCCCTACACCGTCGATGAGAACGGCGCCTTCACCGATCACGCGCCCGGTTTCACGGGCAAGCGCGTCATCAACGACAAGGGCGAAAAGGGCGACGCCAACGACGCTGTCATCAAGGCCTTGATCGACGCCGGCATGCTGCTGGCGCGCGGCCGACTGAAACATCAATACCCGCATTCCTGGCGCTCCAAGAAGCCGGTGATCTTCCGCAATACGCCGCAATGGTTCATCGCGATGGATAAGCCGATTGCCGATGGCGGCAAGGCCAAACCCGGCGACACCCTGCGCGCCCGCGCGCTGCAAGCGATCTCGGTGACGCAATGGGTGCCGCCGCAGGGCGAGAACCGCATCACCGGCATGATCGAGAGCCGGCCCGACTGGGTGATCTCGCGGCAGCGCGCCTGGGGCGTGCCCATTGCCGTGTTCGTGCGCGAGAAGGGCGACGGCTCCGCGGAAATCCTACAGGACGAGGCCGTCAACGCGCGCATCGCGGATGCCTTCGAGAAGGAAGGCGCCGACGCCTGGTACATGGAGGGCGCCCGCGCGCGATTTCTTGGTCCGCTTGCCAATCAGGACTGGAAGAAGGTCGACGACATCTGCGACGTCTGGTTCGATTCCGGCTCGACGCATGCGTTCGTGCTGGAAGACCCCGTGCACTTTCCCGGCCTTGCCGGCATCAAGCGCAAGGTCGATGGCGGCGAAGATACCGTCATGTATCTGGAAGGAAGCGACCAGCATCGCGGCTGGTTTCATTCCTCGCTGCTTGAGAGCTGCGGCACCCGCGGCCGCGCGCCGTATGACATCGTGCTCACGCACGGTTTCACGCTCGACGAGAACGGCCGCAAGATGTCGAAGTCGCTCGGCAACACCGTCGAGCCGCAAAAGGTCATGGCGCAATCCGGCGCCGACATCCTGCGGCTCTGGGTCTGCGCCACCGACTATGCCGACGACCAGCGCATCGGCCCGGAAATCCTCAAAAACACCATCGAGACCTACCGCAAGCTGCGCAATACGATCCGCTGGATGCTCGGCACGCTGCATCATTACGGGGCAAGAGACGAGATCGCGTATAGCGAAATGCCCGAGCTCGAGCGGTACATGCTCCATGAGCTTGCCCTGCGCGCGGCGACGATCCATCAGGCCTACGCCGAATTCGACTACAAGACCGTGGTCGCCACGCTGTCGGCATTCATGAACAGCGAATTGTCGGCGTTCTACTTCGATATCCGGAAAGATGCGCTGTATTGCGACCCGCCATCGTCGGTCGCGCGGAAAGCGGCGCTCACCACCATCGACATCATCTGCGACGCGGTGCTGAAATGGCTGGCGCCCATCGTCAGCTTCACCGCCGACGAAGCGTGGTTCATGTACCGGCCGGAAGGATCGCCGTCGGTTCATTTGCTTACCTTCCCGCCCAATCTGGACGGCTATCGCAACGACGCGCTGGCGGCGAAATGGGAGGCCATTCGCGAGGTTCGCCGTGTCGTCACCGGCGCGCTGGAGCTCGAGCGCGCCGCCAAGAACATCGGCTCGTCGCTGGAAGCCTCGCCCGTGGTCTATGTCTCGGACCGGAAGATGCTCGCCGCGCTGTTCGATGTGGATCTGGCCGAAGTCTGCATCACCTCGAACTACGAGATCAGAGAAGACGAGGCACCAGCCGATGCATTCCGCCTGGACAATGTTCCGGGCGTCG
>Ga0070717_10000363_pt1 | contig 29200 bp, 18 predicted proteins | sample LARL113metaG_FD_71366 | JGI IMG/M metagenome (GOLD analysis project Ga0070717, IMG submission 71366) | Corn, switchgrass and miscanthus rhizosphere microbial communities from Kellogg Biological Station, Michigan, USA - LAR L11-3 metaG | ecosystem: Host-associated > Plants > Roots > Rhizosphere ...
AAAGTGATTTGCTGGCTGGTTAGCTCAACGCCCGAGAAAATCAGCGCCGTGCCGACAAGAACTCCCGTGATCGAGCCAATAGGATTGAAAGCTTGCGAAAAATTCAGCCGACGCTCGGAAGTTTCTGGATCTCCACATTGCGCAATGAACGGATTGGAAGCCGTCTCCAGAAAGATAGCCCACTGGCGATCACGAAGAGCGCTGCCAAGAAGAAAGAGTACCGGCCTGCAAGTGCGGCTGGCCAAAAAAGGAGAGCCCCAATTCCGTACAACCCCAAGCCGATCAGAAATCCGGCTTTGTAGCCCAACCTGCGCATCAACAACCCAGCTGGGATTGCCAGTACGAAATAGCCCATGTAGAAGGCCGACTGAACGAGTCCCGCCTGAAATCTCGTAATCGCGAACGACTTCATGAATTGGCGAATCAGGACGTCGTTAAGATTGTTCGGGATTCCCCAAAGAAAAAACAGGGCTGTCACCAGGAAAAACGGGATGGTACTCTCAGCGGGGAACAGCGAGGCTTTACTCCGGCATTCTCGCACGCAGTGAATCTCGCATTCGCATGCTGGAACTCGATTCTGTACCTCAGCTGAATAGCTAAGTCCGTCGCGATGGCCGTCGACGGCTCACACTACGTTAAGGCACGATCCAGATGAACATAGCCTCCGTCCACAAACAGATGCTGGCCGGTTGTATGGCCGGATTTGGCCGAAAGTAGAAACACCACCGCCGCCGCAATTTCCTCTCCCGTCGTCATGCGTTTTTCCAAAGGAATCTTCGAAAGGATCGTCCTGAGCTTTTCCTTGGGATCGGGAAATGTGTCGAGCCAACTGCGGTAAAGCGGCGTCATCACTTCGGCGGGAATCACAGTATTGACGCGGATTCCGCAAGGCAACAGTTCTGCCGCCCACTCGCGTGTCAATGCCATGATCGCCCCTTTTGCCGACGCATAGCCCGATGTGCTGCCTTGTCCCGTAACCGCCGTCTTCGAGCCAATATTGACGATTGACCCGCGAGAACGCTTGAGGTGGGGAAGAGAGTAGTGAGCCATTGAGTAGTAGTGCACAAGATTGCGATGCAGCGACGCCACATACTCGCCGGGGTTGCCGGATTCAAGTCCCACCTTGTCGTTTTGCCCGGCATTGTTGACAAGACCATCGAGCCGTCCAAACTCCTCCAGCGTTTGTGCGACAGATCGCTGACAGTTTTCGGATGTGGCCAACTCAATCGTAATCAGCCCACAAGTTGCGCCGTTCCGCTGCAACTCATTTTGCACTGACTTGCCCGCCTCGGCGTCCCGGCCGACAATTACCGGAATGGCGCCCTCGCAGGCACAAGCGTGGATGATCGCTTCTCCGATCCCTTTCGCGCCTCCAGTAACGATTACGACTTTACCTTTTAGCTGTAGATCCATGGGTTGCCTCGCAGATCGAAAAACAACCGTCGAGTGGATAGGGTTGCGGGCAACGTACGCCCTGCGTTAGTTGGCAATTTGGAAGACCGACGTCAGCTGATGCTGTCGGCAATTACCTCGGGCCAACTACTTGCTGACGCGATTCTCCCAGGCCTTCAACCCCAAGTTCCACAACGTCGCCAGCCTTGAGATATCGCGGAGGATTCATCCCAAGACCCACGCCAGCCGGCGTTCCCGTGCTGATGACATCTCCGGGAAGCAGCGTCATGAACTGGCTGACGTACCCAACCAGCGTTGCGACATCAAAGATCATGTTGGCGGTGGAGCTATTTTGCCGAGTCTCACCGTTGACTTTGAGCCACATCGCAAGTCGACCGACGTCCGCGATCTCATCGGGTGTTGCGAGGAAGGGGCCTAGAGGAGCGAAAGTGTCTGCACTCTTTCCTTTCACCCATTGGCCGCCTCGCTCCAACTGAAAGCTGCGCTCGGAATAGTCGTTGTGCAAAACATAACCCGCCACAAAGTCAAGCGCATCTTCCCGCGAGACATAAAGGGCCTTTTTGCCAATTACCACGGCAACTTCGACCTCCCAGTCAACCTTGGTGGCGCCTCTTGGAATCACCAGAGGATCATTCGGGCCCACCAGAGATGTTGTTGATTTGAAGAAGATGACTGGCTCGTTCGGAAGTCCCATCTTGCTCTCGGCTGCGTGATCCCTGAAGTTGAGACCTATGCACACGATCTTGCTCGGCCTGTCGATGGGTGGGCCCAGGCGAACCGAGGACGACACGCGTGCTGCCGCGGGCCCTCGATGATGGGTCCACTCGCGCAGTTGCGCGAGGCCATCGCCGGCGAAGAACTCCTCGTCATAATCGAATACACCGGTGGGGCGAAACCCAGAAGTGTCGATGAACGTGCCGTCATTGAGCAGGAGTCCGGGCCGTTCTTTCCCTGGTTCACCAAAACGAATTAGCTTCATGCAAACAGGCTCCTCCTCGCCCGCGGCGACTTTGCTGTCCGGGCATGATCTACACTAGAGGAGATTCCGAGGCCACCCCGGCATGTGGCAAGAGCAACACTTCATGGGCACCCGAGCCACACCAACCCAGCCCCCTAGGACGAAATCCTCTGGCATCGTATCCACCTCGAAACCCTTAAGTTGCGAACCGTAAGGTTGCTCCTTTCGAAGGGAGCTAGCTCTCAGGTCCCACTTGACACGAGGTGTAGAGTAAACGATAAAGTAAACGGGATCGCAGGGTCAACCCTGTTTTACTGATTTCGGCTAATGGGTGTGCTACCTAAGATTTAGGCAACCCCAGTTGACCTACACCGGCACTGCCAGTTAAAGAACCTTGGTTCACGTTAAAGTTAACAGCCGCTGGCCGTGATTGCGAGTAAACCTGTGAATACTGAATTCTGGTACCTATGAGCGTTCGAATGAAGGACATAGCCAAAGATCTTGGCGTGTCGATCGTAACCGTCTCGAAGGTCTTGCGGAATCACCCGGACGTGGGAGAGGAGATGCGCGAGCGCGTTCTCGCCCGGGTAAAGGAACTGGATTATCGACCGAACCTTGCCGCACGCAGTCTCGTCACCGGACGCACGTACTTAGTCGGATTGATCGTCCCCAGTTTGCTGCACTCCTTTTTTGCCGAAATCGCAAAGTCCCTCTCCGAGATTCTTCGGGAGAACGGCTACTACTTAATCATCTCTTCCTCCGAGGAAGACCCTGAGCTCGAAGAACAGGAAGTTGATCAGCTTCTGGCGCGCCGACTCGACACGCTGGTCATCGCTTCTTGCAGGTCAACCGTGGAAGTCTTTTTCCGAATCGAGAAACACAAGACGCCGTATGTATTGATTGACAGAAGCTTTCCCGCGCTAGCTGCTAACTTTGTCGGAGTTGACGATGTAGCGGTGGGAATGCTCGCCACGCAGCACCTGATTGACATTGGCTGCAAGCGGATTGCCCACATTCGCGGCCCGAAAACAAGCCCTGGTCTTCAGCGGTTCGAGGGATACGAGCGAGTATTGGCGCAAAACGGGAGGAGCATAGTTGATGAATATATCATCACCGAACGGAAAGGCGATGTCGGGACGAGACAGCATGGCGAGGAAGCCATGAACCAACTGTTAAGTCGTACCCCAAAACCCGATGGCGTCTTCTGCTTCAACGATCCCTTAGCCATAGGAGCGATCAATGAAGCCGTGAATCAGGGCCTGCGAATACCCGAGGACATCGCCATAATCGGCTGCGGCAATCTCCAGTACGATGACTCGCTCCGCATACCTCTTTCCAGCATCAACCAGCACAGTCATCGGATTGGAGAAGAAACCGCCCGTTTAGTGTTGAATATATTGAAATTCAAAGTAGCTCCAAAGCCTGAGACTGTCGTGCTGCAGCCAGAATTGATCGCGCGCGCGTCGACGGCGCGTCGACCCAGAGAATAGTCTTTTGTCCTTAATAATCGACGGAATCTGGCAACTCGAAGGTTACGATTTTGGATCGCTCATCTTCAGCACATAGGCGTAATGCCCGGCAAGATGGGGGGGTAATTTGATTTCGACGTCCTCGCCACGTTGAACCCATTGCAGCGCTTCATGCTCTCCTAGCAAGGAAATTGACGAGCCTGCCTTGGGTGCAAGGTTCTTCAGCGTTACACTGCCCGTCTTGGGCTCGCCCAGGAGAGTCACATAAAGAAAAGAATCTTTCTGAATGAAGCGAGTAGGAATGTGGTCGACGGTCTCCCCCTCGGCCCGGATCCACGGGCGCGTGGCGTAAATCGCTTCACCGTTCTGTTTGAGCCATGCGCCCAATGCCTCCAACCGGCTCATCTGGACAGCAGGAATGGTTCCGTCGGCTTCGGGCCCAACGTCGAGCAGGAGGTTTCCGTTCTTGCTGACAATATCGACAAGCAAATAAATCAGCTTCTCCGGCGGGATTGTTTCGGCCTCACCCTCAGCGCGGTTGTATCCGAACGAGCGACCCAGACCGCGACATTCTTCCCACTTGGTTGGACTGATCTTATCGAGCGTCTGGTATTCGGGTGATTTGAAGTCCGAATGCTTCACACCGAAGCGGTCGTCAATTACCCCGTCAGGAACCGTGTTGTAGTACTCGGCCATGATCTCCAGCGGATGCCCCGACTTGGGATAGTCAATGTCATTCCATAGCACGGCGGGACGATAGCGGCTGATCAACTCCCGGAATTGTGTGTCCGCATATTTGCCGTATGCTTCGCTTTGCGGCTTCACCGCCTGATAATCGGCAGCTTTGGCGATCGGGCCGGGGACGAACGTCCAGTCATAGCCGCCGGAGTAATAGAGTCCCATGCGCAAGCCCTGGGCGCGCACGGCATTGGTTAATTCCCCCACCAGGTCACGCGACGCATGCTGGCGGTCTGCCGGGAGGCTCGGATTGGGCGTTGCACTTGGCCATAGGGTGAAGCCGTCGTGATGCTTGGTCGTGAGCACGACGTATTTCGCGCCGGCATCACGGAAAACTTTCGCCCAGGTATCGGGATTCCATTTCTGAATCTGTTTATCAAACACCGCGGCGAAGTTGTAGTAGTCGTAGTTGGCGCCGTAATGCTCGCGGTGATACTCTTGCGTTGGCGATCCATCAAGCCGCATGCTGTTCAAGTACCATTCCGCATAGGGATTGTGCTGAATGTAGTCCTGCGAAGTGAAATCGTGTTCGGGATGTACCAGCGGTGCCCAACCCGGGACTGAGTACAGTCCCCAGTGGATGAAGATTCCCAGTTTTGCGTCCGCATACCATTCTGGCAGCGAGTGACGATTCAGGGACTCGAGCGTGGGTTCGTAATGCGCTGGGGCCTGCGTTCCCTGAGCCCAGAGCGGTTCAGCAATGCAAGCAACACAGCCGACGAGGATCAGCACGACGACGAATCTACCTTGATTGAACATGCGCGCTCCAGCAATCGTATTTGCAACATTGGCCTTAGACGTAAACATCTTGCAGCTTCATTTCAACTACGGCATCGAGAACCCGCGAGGTTCATTGAGTTGGGCTTCGGGATAGACTCCAATCTGGTGATTACGCACCCGAGGCTTCAGCCGTCGGCCACTGGTCTGGGAAATGAGCACCTCCGATTCCTGCAAGGGCATGTGGCAATCGACGCAATTGCTGGCAATCGCTCGACCCAGCTTGCGAAATTTCGTGCAGTCCTTGGCTTTGTGACAGCTTAGGCAATGGGGTGAGAATGCGGCCGCATCGCGCTGCCGTCTGTGAACGTCATGGCAAGTCGTGCACGTCATGGTGCTGCCCTGAAAACAGCGGCTCCTGGCCAGCAGTTGGGTCTGGTTGCCATGAACATCAATAGCAGCGTCTGGTCGGTACGGAATGTGCACGTAATCCTCCAAAGCCGCTCCCGGTGTGAAGGATAGGGCAGGAGCGAGAGGCTTGCCGGGACCGGCATGACAGAGGGCACAAATATCGATTTGCCGGTCGCGGGCAAGTAACGCGGGATTCACGATCGGATCTCGCATTCCAGAGCTTGCGGCAGTCTTTGAACCGCGAAAAAGCACGTGCCCGCGGCCGGGACCGTGACACTTTTCGCACGTGATGCCTAAGACCAGGCTGCCTGGGTCGTAAGAATTCTCGGACTGCGGCAGCGCTTCGAACCGGCCGCTGTGGCATTCCAGACACCGCGGCAACACCGGTTTGTCGAAGCGTGGAGAGCCGTCCGGAAATCCTGGACTGTTGATCCAGCCGTCCAACTCGGTCCAATAGCTGACTGGCAGTTCTAACAGTTGGTCGCCCCTCCAGAGCAGATAGGTCTGGCCCCTGCGGCCGGAACCAAACACAATATCAATGCGCTCGGTGTGAGAGACCTTTTGGAAAGGCGTAACCTCTTCTACCGCACTCTCGAAGTATCCGTCGTTGTTGGCGGTCATTTGGTAGTAAATCGTGGGACTCGAGGTTCTGAGAATGTTAGCTCCGTCGCTGAACTTTCCCAGGATCGAATTCTGGTCAGGCATTCGTGAGGTCAGGTGATGAGCCGTCTCGAAGTACGTGCTTGTCTCCGGTTGATGGCACGGGAGGCAGGCCTGGTCTCCAACATATCCGGATGAGTTCGAGACATAAGCCGTCGCCAGGCGCTGCTGTGATTGCAGAGAACGAGACAGCACGAGCAACAGCAAGAGCAAAAGCGTGTTCCACAATTTCAACATCGCAATCGCAATTGGTCCGTGATGCGTCAGATGGTAGCGGGTCGCAGGCCAATCCTCAACGAACTCTCACCGCCTCCTTAAAGATCGTTGGCGAAACAGAAAAATGGCCGCTTCCGGGTTCGATGAAAGCGGGCAAACCTGTAGCCTCCATGTCCGGTCAGTAATAGAACTTGAGCGCGAACTGCAGGATTCGTGGTGCGTTGCCGGATGCCCTGCCGGTCACCAAGCCAAAGCTGGCTGAATTGCTGACATCATTCCCCGGCGCACCGAAAATGGTCGTATTGAACAGGTTGTAGGACTCGGCACGGAACTGCAGCTTGTGCTGCTCACCCCACAGCGGGAAATCACGGAATACTGAGAAGTCCATATTCCAGAACCGCTGCGCCTGGAAGGCGTCCGGCCGCAGATTGCCGAACGTCTGGAATGGGGCGGCAAACGCACTCGTATTGATCCAGCAGCTGATGGAATGTACGTGCGCCCCATTCGGACACGATCCAGAATTCGGGTCCCCGACCAGGTTCGCCTGTTCGTACCCGGCCCATGCTGCGTTGCCGGTGTTCGCCGGATCACCGGAAGAATCCTGAACGCTGTACCGCTGTCCGGAACGGATGGTGAAAATTCCATTTAACTGCCAGTTACCCACGAGGTAATCAACGGCATGATTTCCGGTTGAGTATTGCTTTCCCACCCCAACAGGAAGATCGTAGTTGAAGTTCACCACAAGCTGTTGCGGAATGTCGTACCCCGCGGGGCTCAGACTGGCTCGCGGATTGTAGGGATCGGCGACGTTCTTGCCTTCCGCCCCGAACCACCCATCATTCTCGTTGAGTGCTTTCGAGAACGTATACGCCACTTGGTAGGCCAAGCCTTTTGTGTAGCGCTTATTCAACGACAACTGGAACGCGTGATAGTCGGCGAAGCCCACGCTACGGTCATAGAAGGTCGCGATCATGTAGGGGTACAGAGCTCGCGCCTGCGGGTTACCCGGGCCAGGCGTTAACGCGGTGTTGTACATGCCACCAACGTTGGCCCGATGGGTCAGCGCGCCGACATATGCGCCCTGGATGGTCGTAGTCGAGTTGATCTGTCGTTGAATACCGAAGTTGAATTGGTATGCATAGGCATCTTTGATGTGCGGATCGTAGTGCCAGTTCACACCGCTGGATGTAAACGGCGTGGGAGCCGGCAAACCCGCACTGACGCCGCCTGCGGCAAAGGGATCCTGGAACTTGGCCGTCGGCGGACCGTTCGGAGCAGTAGAGCTACCAGGCACGTTCAGGTTATTAGCAATGAGCTGGCCAATTCCTGGCCAGTCGCCTTCGATGTTCTGCGACATCTGGCTGACTGCAGCCCAGTTGTCGAAGACAATTCCCGCTCCTCCCCGCACCACCGTGTTTTCCGCTGCGCGATAGGCAAACCCGACGTGCGGGCCAATATTGTCGTAAGTGTTATGGGAGATGCGGCCACGCGGGTCGACCACTACGTGCGGCGGCAGCGTACCCGGAGGCAAGCAAGTTTGTGTGGCTGGATCGCAGGCGATCACCTTTCCAGGATTTGCCGGATCCGGCATGATACTTGGGATGCAGGGCGCTTGTCCGCGCACCGTACACGGCGGCGGCGGGTATTGCAGTACGTAGTTTCCATTGGAGAAATCGAAGTCGCCGGTTTCGATTCCACCCTGCTTGTTTATCGTGGCATGTGTGCCGTATGCCGGAATGAGCGTCAGATCGTAACGTACGCCATAGTTCACGGTCAATTTCGGTGTCATTTTCCACGAATCCTGGAAGAAGCCATCGAGCAGACCGCCCGGCCGTGTCGCTTCATCCACATCGCGCCGGTTCGCGCCATTGGGAACTCCGATCAACCCTGAAGCAACGCTGAATCCGCCGACTCCATTGCCGTTATTGGTCTGTTGGTTATCGAAACCCACGTTATCAAAGCCGATCGGACTGGCGAACTTGTTGCTGATAAAGCCGCCCCCAACCGTGAAGGTGTGGGTGCCCCTCAATATGTTCAGCGTTGCCGAGAACTGATTGTTGTCCGTACCCATAGTGGTGTAGTTGAAACTCTCACCGCCCCCGCCGCTGTAGCCGTTCCCCAAGCCGTATCCCGGAAGCAGGCAGCCGGAAATTCCGGAGAAGTTGCAGTACAACCCGGGAGCGAAGCCAGCCGCTTGGGCGAGCGAGGTTGGGTTCACGCCCTTCATCTTCGTCAAAGAAAGATCTTGGACTGTAGTACGAGAGAACAGCACTTGCAACTGTAAGGTTGCATTAAAGGTATGCACCCAGTTCGCGCCGTAATTCCGTCCGGGAATTGATTCTGTCCCATCCAGGCGCGGGATGCCGCCCGGCCGAACAAGGTCACTGTTGATCCTGCTATAGCGGAACCATGCCGAGTCTTTCGATCCGAAGTTGTGGTCGATGCGAACGTTGTACTCGTTCTGGTGCTGGGTATTGGGATCGCTATCGAAGGCATTGCTATTCAGCCGGGCGTTGTACGGACCAGCCGCAGGCACAATCGCCTGCAGGAATGAAACGATCTGGGGCTGAACATCACCTGGAGCATTCCCCACTGGAATCTGATTTCCCATGTACGGTGTGCGCGTATATACCACTCCCGACTTCACGGTCGTGAACGGGTTGTAGATTTGATGCTTTTGGTTATTGCAAATACCACCGGTGAAGCCTTCGCTGCAGTAGGAGCTGAAATCGCCTGCGTACATGGCCGCGGTTGGAACCAGAATCGGACTGCTCACCGGTCTGCTATAACGGAATCCCTGATACGCAAAGAAGAAGAACGTGTTGTTCTTAAGGTGCGGCAAGGGAACCGGGCCGCCAAACGTCGCGCCAAATTGGTTTTGATGGTAGCTGTTAATCTTGGCGAACTGATCGTTAGAGTCGAAGGCATTGTTGCGCAGGTAATCCCAGGCTACACCGCGGAACTTGCTGGTGCCCGACTTGGTGACCACGTTAACTACGCCGCCAAGAACAGAACCGTACTGGGCAGAATCGGCGTGAGAGACGACCGTGAACTCCTGAATCGCATCGATGATCGGAGGCACAGCGTAGGCGCTGAGGAATGCCGCGAAGTTGCTGAGGCCATCCGTCAGGAAGTAGTTGCTGCGATTGGTTGCGCCATTGATCGCAGGAAACGAGAAATCGGATCCTTCCGCGATCGGCGTGGCAAAGCCACCAGGACGGCCTCCCATCGAGCTCTGTCCTACGCTGATCGGTACCACACCAGGCGTTAACGAAAGCAACTGCGTGAAGTTGCGCCCATTGAGCGGCAGATCATTGACTTCCTTGGTCGCAATAACCGTTCCCAGCTCCGCTGAGGATGCCTGCAGCTGCTCGGTTGTCGCCTCCACGCTGACGACTTCCGACGTCGCGCCGACCGCCAGCGAGACGTCGATCGTGGCCGTCTGGTTTACGGCAAGCTGGAAAGCCGAGACTTCTTTCGTCGAAAAGCCTGGCACACTCACCTTCAGCGTGTATCGCCCCGGATTGATATCCAAAACCACGTAAGCACCAGAATCATTGGTGGTGGTGGTACGCTCGAAACCGGTATCGGCATTGCGCAGAAGCACCGTCGCCTTGTCAATTACGGCGCCCTGAGGATCACGAACCACGCCATTGAGGGATGCGGCCGAAAGTTGCGCTTGAACCGCGCTGCTTGAGAAAGCGAGAGCGGTGATCAATAACAGGATGCGGAAAGCTACAGGTGCGCGCGAATCGGTCATGGATTCCTCCAACCTATCCAGTTAGCTTGATTTTTAAACCGAGCCCCAGTAATCGTTAACTTTAGCGAAATGTGGCATTCTAGTATAGAGATACTAGAGATTGTCAAGAAGTTTTTTCGATGAGTTCTCGTTTATCGCTAACCCTGTTACTTGCGTCGTTTGACGATAACTTGAACCATCTCCGCTTGCGTGCCACAATTCTAGGCGCTCGCCGGGACAGGTGGGTTTTGCCGCAACTGGCTAGGTCGCGCCGGTAGCTATCTGCCATAGACCAGCTCACCGAACATCTTCATGAACAGAAGTCTTTTCAGCGTGTTGTGGCTGGGTTTCTGGACAACTGGTCGGTCTCGGGTTCTCGTCCGCTTGCTGCTTCATGGGCTGTTGACTGCGGGACTATGCGCAGACCAATCGTCACAGATTTCGCCGGCGCAAAAATCATCGGCCTCTGCGCCCTCGGACTACGTCGGCTCCTTGGAATGCGCCCGATGTCACCAGCAGATTTACAACTCCTACAAGCGGACGGGCATGGGACGGTCAATGTCCAGCATCACCCCCGAATGGGTAACAAGTCACCAAACGTCAGGCTCGGTCGAGGACAAGAACAGCAATTCAAAATTTGAGGTCTCCGCGGCCGAAGGGAGGCTGTTCCAGTCGCAACACGAACAGGCGAATGGGCAGCAGATTCTTCGCGAGAGTCGCGAGATATCCTGGATCATAGGGGCAGGCGAAAACGGCTTCGGGGGCCTGGTGCGAAAAGGGGACTATCTATTTCAGGCGCCCCTATCGTTCTACTCGAAAGCACAACGCTGGGAACTGTCACCCGGATATGAGCTTGTCAACCCGGGCTTCAATCGCCCAATTCTGCCCGGCTGTATTTCTTGCCACAGCGGCCGTCCCAATCCCTTGCCTGAAGGGAATGGGCATTTCGCCAGTCAGCCGTTTTCTGAGCTCGCGATCGGATGCGAGAACTGCCATGGCCCGGGATTGGCTCATGTAACAGCGGCGCAAATGGCCCAGGGAGAATATGAGGGGCATGATGGCTCGATCGTGAATCCTGCCAAGCTCACACCGGGTCTGGCCAATGACATTTGCATGTCTTGTCACCAGATCGGAGATGTGCGAGTTCTGATACCTGGAAAGGACTTTCAGAGCTTTCGGCCGGGTAGTGCGCTGGATGACACGATGTCAATCCTCCTGGTGCCTCCAAACCGCGAGTCCCCACCTCAGCAGGACCTGCTTGAACACTACTACTCGATGACTCTGAGCAAATGCTATCGCGGCAGCGGGCAACGCCTGAGTTGTATTTCGTGCCACGACCCGCATGTGGAGCCGTCCAGCGTGGAGGCTCCCGCTTATTTCCGCAAGAAGTGCCTGACATGCCACACTGAGAAAAGCTGCACCGTGCCACTCCCGGCCCGCGAGCGACAGCAACCCGCTGATGATTGCGCGGGCTGCCACATGAAGAAGCGCGACGTTCGTGAGATTTCTCATTCAACGATTACGAACCATCGCATTCTCGCTCGCCCTGAAGAGTCATTCCCTGATATCGCTTTTCAGCAGACCACTTCCGCCTTGCCCGACTTGATTCATCTGAATGCCCCGCCTGCAAAGAAAGGTATGCCCCTTCCCGCACTGACGCTTCTGCAGGCGTATGGCGAGTTAGTAGAGAAGCATCCCGAGTACCTCGCCCCCTATTCTGCGGTACTGCAGGAACTGGAGCGTAGCGATGCAAACAATCCCCTCGTTCAGGCTGCGCTCGGAAACCGCGAGCTTCAGGCTGGCCACTATTCTGAGGCTGTTGCGCATCTGCAGCGCGCTATGGATGGCGGTGCGACGACGACGGTTTTGTACACCGATTTCGCCGAGGCTCTGCTCAAGCTGGGTCGCAGCAACGAGGCAGTTACCTCGCTGCAAAAGGCAACGGAACTGGATCCCTTCAATGCTGCCTTGCGGAAGCGACTGATCGTGCAGTTGATCCAGACTAAGGATTACGCGAAGGCGCGGAAGCAAATGGAAGATTACGTTGAGCGGTTCCCGGCGGATTCATTTATGCGGGAGATGGAGCGCCGCGCAGAAGCCATTGGAAAAGCGAAATGACCAGTGCTTCGGGACACCTGAGGAAACTCCTGGCGTTGGCGCTGGCAGCTCCCTTGTTCGGGGCCCCGGGGGAGCGCGCGGCGTCGCGCATGCAATTCGAAAACCGGCAACCAGGATCGGGTGTCACTTTTGTGCTCGACAACGGCACTGTTCCCGACAAGCCCATGATTGACGGCATTCCCGGGGGCGTTGCATTGTTCGATTACGACGGCGACGGATATCTGGATATTTTCTTTACCAACGGCGCGCATCTTCCCGGGCTGGTGAAGGACAACGACAAGTACGCCAACCACCTCTACCGGAACAACCACGATGGCACCTTTACCGACGTGACTGATCGAGCCGGACTACGCGGTGAGGGATACAGCGTCGGGGCAGCCGCAGCGGACTATGACAACGATGGGCACGTCGATCTCTACTTAGCCGGTTACAATCGCAATTTTCTCTATCACAACAACGGCGACGGAACGTTCACTGACGTGACCGAAAAGGCTGGCGTCACCGGGGTCTCGTCGGGCAAGAAGCTGTGGGGAATCGCGGCCGCCTGGGTGGATTATGACAATGACGGCAAACTCGATCTGTTCGTGACCAACTATCTGGATTGGTCCTTCGCCACGTCGCGGGTATGTGGTCCGCCCGATAAACGTCTCTCCTGCTCGCCTACTCTCTATAAAGGCCAGCCGAGTATTCTCTACCACAACAATGGCGACGGAACGTTCACCGATGTTTCTGAATCAATGGGAATCTCAAAGCACGTCGGCAAGGGCATGGGGATCGCGATCGCAGACTACAACGACGACGGTTGGATGGACATTTTCGTGGCCAACGACAACGAGCGAAATTTCATGTTCAGGAATCGAGGCGGGAAAGGATTCGACGAAGTGGGCGTCGAGTCTTTCGTCGCTTACACAGACAACGGTATTCCAGTCTCAAGCATGGGGGTGGACTTTCGCGATTGGGACAACAACGGCAGGCCCAGCATTCTAGTGACCGCCCTGGGAGGCGAAACGTTCCCCTTGTTTCACAATGAAGGGAACGGGCTGTTCAGCGATGACAGTTACAAAGCCGGCGTCGGGTTCGGCACTTTCCAGATGAGTGGCTGGGGTGCCGGCATTCAGGATTTAGACAACGACGGCTACAAGGACTTGTTTACAGCAAATTCCCACGTGAGCGAGAATGCCGACATTGACGGGAAGCAACACTATCTCCAGCCCAACGCTGTTTTCCGCAACATGCATGATGGCACATTTCACGACGTCAGCAATGAAGCTGGTGCCGCGTTGCAGCTTCGCGCCGCGCATCGTGGGTGCGCTTTCGGTGACCTGAATAACGACGGCAAAATCGACATTGTGGTTTCGGCGATTGGCAGTCCGGCAGAATTGCTGTACAACACCTCCACGGGCAATAATCACTGGATTCTTATCCGCACCGTGGGCGTAAAGAGCAACCGAGATGGCATCGGGACGCGGATCAAAGTCACTGGCGCATCTGGGTTGGTGCAGTACAACCACGTAACCACCGCTGGGAGTTACGCCAGCTCGAATGATCCTCGCGTACACTTCGGACTCGGCTCCGATAAGCTCATCCAGGAAATTGAACTGCGGTGGCCGAGCGGAACGGTGCAGCGATTGCATTACGTCAAGGCTGACCAGGTGCTCACGGTGACGGAGGAATAGATTATGCGCGCCGCCCTTCGATACCTGTTCTTCGCGACCCTTGGTGCGTCTCCCGCGCTGGCCGGACCGTGCTCCGGCGCCGACACGCAACTGGCGCAAATCTCCAGGCACCTGACGCTCAATTCTCTGGATGGGGTCAAGCCAGCACTGCAGGCTCTAAGTCGCGCGTATCCGGATTGTCAGCAAATCGTGCTGCAGCAGGCGCGCCTCGCCCAGGCAGAAGGAAATCCCAATGCCGCAGCCGATCTCTACTACCGGTATACCGACGCCGATCCGAACGACTCCAAAGGGCTCGCCTACTTCGGGCACTTCTTTCTCGAACAGCACGACTATATGCGAGCGGATGCGCTTTCGGCAGCAGCGGTGGAGAGGAACCCGGAAGACCCAGCAGCTCTGGCCCTGCGCGGCCAGATTCTCGTCATGAAAGGTCAGCAATCCGAAGGGCAAAGGTTGCTGGAGAAAGCCGTTCAGCTTGATGCCGACGATCCGGAAGCGCAATTTCAGCTTGGCGCGATTTATGACAAGGTCAAGTCCGCTCCGAAGGCCGTCGAACGCTTTCGCACCGCTGTGAAACTGAATCCTCGCGATGCTAGAGCGTGGGATTACCTGGGGTTGAACCTTGAACCTTTGGGAGACTTGGACGGTGCCGATCAGGCTTATCGCAAAGGACTCGAGGTGAACCAGCTTGGCCGATATCACGATGCCTTTCTTGACTATAACTACGGGCGTTTCTTGGCGAAGCGAAATGACCTGGTTGCGAGCAAACAACATCTCGATCGCGCCGTGGAACTGGCTCCTCTGGTTCGGGCCGTATGGTACGAGCGAGCCAGGCTCGACGTGCGCATGCAAAATTATGAGCAGGCACGTGTGGACGGCGAAAAAGCCGCCGCTTGCACACAAGATGGCGGCATCATTGATCTGCAGATATACAGCCTCTTGAGTCAGGTTTACACCCGACTGGGTGACAAAGCCTCAGCGAAGAAATACACAGATCTGACCCGAGAGACTCCGCCTCCGGTGCGTGGGGAGTCACGGTAGCTTGCCTTCGAAAATGGACCGCCGATCTTTTCTGCTAAGCGCGCTGACCATAACACCCGCGGCCAAGCTGTTCCGCGCCACCCTCACGCCATCCGACCCCCGGCCGATTTTTGCGAACGTAACCGCAAAATCCGGCTTGAGGTTCAAGCAAGAAGCCAGCCGCACCAGCCAGAAGTACCTTCCCGAATCGATGGTCGGCGGAGTCGCCATGTTCGACTACGACAACGATGGCTGGCTCGACTTGTTTTTTGTAAATGGAGCCAAGCTTCTCGATCCCATGCCCCCGGGAGCTGCGCCAGACAAATCCGACCCTCGCTACTGGAACCGCCTTTACAAGAACAACCACGATGGAACCTTCACTGATGTGACGGAGAAGGCCGGCATTCAGGGCCGCATGTACGGAATGGGTGTGGCCACCGGTGATTACGACAACGACGGCAACATGGATCTGCTCGTCACCAACCTTGGCGGCAACCTTCTCTACCACAACAATGGCGATGGCACGTTCACCGACGTCACTGCCAGAGCCGGAGTGGAGGGCAGCGGATGGTGTACCGGAGCAGGTTTCGTTGATTACGACCGCGATGGCCGCCTTGACCTGGTCGTCAGTCGGTATGTTGAGTGGGACTTTAGCGCGAACGTTTTCTGCGGCGGACACGAGACCGGCTACCGCGCTTATTGTCACCCGGACCAGTTCAATCCGATCTCGCACCTGGTCTTCCACAACAATGGCGATGGCACGTTCACTGACGTTTCCAAGAAATGCGGAATCGGGAGCTCGCCGGGAAAGGGCCTTGGTATCGCGATCAATGATTTCGACGGCGACGGCTGGCCGGACGTCTTTGTCGCTAATGATTCAGTGGCGGAGCAACTATTCCGCAACAAGCACGATGGAACGTTCGAGGAAGTTGCGCTCACTTCGGGCCTTGCCTATGACCAGAATGGACATGTCTTTGCCGGCATGGGAGCCGATTTCGGGGATTATGAAAACAGCGGATGGCCGTCGGTGTTCGTAAATGCCCTCGCGAATCAGAAATACAAGTTATTTCGTAACAGGAAGGGCAAGTTCGACGATGTGACCGATTCGCTCGGCCTGGGAGCATCGACTATTTCGCATTCCGGTTGGGGAGCGAAGTGGATCGATTTCGATAACGATGGCCGACTCGATCTCTTTGTGGCGCAAGGGCACGTCATGGACAACATCGAACTCACCGAACCCAGACTGCACTATCGTGAGCCTCCTCTGTTGCTGAAGAATGATCCGACTGGATTTCGCAACGTTTCGATGCATGCCGGTCAGGTTTTCAATGTGCCCATGGCGGCTCGCGGCGCGGCATTCGGCGACCTTGACAACGACGGTTTTATTGATGTCGCGATCAATTGCAACGACGGGGCCGCACTCATTTTGCGCAATCTGGGTAATAATCAAAACCACTGGCTCACACTGAACCTCATCGGAACCAGGAGTAATCGCGATGGCATCGGATCGAAGATTCGTTTGGTGACCGACGATAGCCAGCAGCAGACCGCCTTCGTAAGCACTGCCGGGAGTTACATTTCAGCCAGCGACAAGCGTGCGCACTTCGGGTTAGGGCCCTCGAAGAAGGCGCAGGTCGTCGAGATCACATGGCCGAGTGGAATCGTGCAGCGCCTCGAATCCGTCGCCGCCAACCAGATATTGACGGTGAAGGAGCCCTCACGGTAACAACGAATCGCCAATCGATGCGAGTGCTTGCTCCGGTCCGAAGCAGGCAATTGTTATCGCCTGTCCCCGCGCAGCACTCTCCACGACGATAACTGCGCCTGCACCCAATCCGCATCTTTCTTCGTGTGGCACATCAGGCAGGCATTTGGGCTTTCTTCTTGCCCGAAGCGCTTTGTCATCTCGGCACTCGGGATGTCATCTATCTGGTGATAGCGCGCCCGAAACAACAGGGCATCCATAATCCGAGGCATGTGGCAGGAAACGCAGCGGCTGGCTTCAGAGTCCGCCGCGTGATGGGAATGCCGTGCAATCGCGACCGCATCTTGAAACTGTTTGTGGCATCCCGTGCACAGCAGGTTAGGCTGATCGGGGAACTTTACAGACGTGGGGTTGGAAGCAGAATCGTGGCTGTGTGGATCGTGGCAGGCGACACAGCTGATGCCGCCTTTCTTGAAACATTGCGAACGCTCCAGCGCTTCCACCAGGAACGTCGTTTGCCGAAACCGTCCGTCCTTGTAAAAACCTCTTCGTGAGAACTCCCCGTATGGCTGGCGCAAACGGTGGCCAAAGAACTCCCGGGAAGAGGTATAGTTCAATTCCCCATTGGGCCCCGGAGTGCGAATCGCCGACTGCATGTGACACTGCGCGCAAATTGCAACGGATGTTCGGCTGTCGATTGCGTGGAAATCTACCGGCGGGGCTAGAGGATCTTTCGATGTGTAGCCCGCCTCGTTCATTTCCAAAACGTGCTGTTCGGACGGTCCGTGGCACGCCTCACAATTAATCCCCGGCTCATTGAACTCTAAACCATTGACAGCGAAACCCCCGCCTTGGGTATTTCGTAGTTGACTGGTGTGGCATACCGCGCAGTTGGCCTGGTAGCTGGTTGAGACATCCAGTCTTTCCCAGTTGCGCGGGTCCGCACGCTCGCTTCCGGGTCCATCAATAACTTTCCAGAAGTTGACCCATTGCTTATAACGCACGTTGTATTGGATCGGAAATACATGTATTTCGCCACTCGGCAGCTTCGTCGCATACGCCTGCTCGAACTTTGATCCAATGGTGTAGTCGACACGATAGCTGCGCCACTTCCCATCCGACCGCAGTATGTCGAAGTAATGATGGTCTCCACGCGTTACCATCCTGGCAAACGGTCTCCGTTCCCGACCTGACTTCATTTCGAAGTTTCCGGAGCGATAGTCGGCGCCGTCGCCAAGATAGAATTCGTTTTGCTTTTCAAAATCTCCAATAACGTTTTGCGGAGCGTATGGCCGAAGCATTTTCGACATGCCGCTGCTCGACCAGCCTCTATAAATCTCGGAATGGCAGGAGCGACACGATGCGGAACCGAAATAGCTCGCGGGTGTAGCTTTGTGATCTTCCTTGTTCCCCTCTTCATTCCGATTCTGGGCAGAGGCCTTCCAGCGATCCATTGATTGCTGCAGGAAAGTCTCGAATGGAACCGAATTCGGACCAAGCAAGCGATAGATGGCACGAAGATTGTCCAGCGCTTGGCTGGCACCTTCCCCGCCTTCTCGATAGACAGCTGCGAAGTTGCCACTCGCGGCAAGGGCCTCCCCGTTTGTGAGTTGTGCAAGTCCCAACACGTAAGCAATCTCCAGATCACCAACGTTGGAATGCAGCGCGTCGACCAGCGACGACTCGGAGCTTTTCAATAGCGAGCCTCGCCTTTCGCCTGCTGGCTCCCCAAGCGCCTGTTGCAGCAGAGCGCGACCTTTGGCAAAACTGGCAGTTGACTTGAGCCGCCGTCTTAGGTCGGGCCAATCCTGTTCCCGAACCGCTGAGGGTCCGGCAAATCGGTCAAGATCTTCGAGCGCACTATCAGCGTCCGCAATCGCTGCCGAATTTAAACGCTGTCGAGCCTCCACATCGGCCACCGAAACCAGCAACAGTGGATTTTCCGGAAGCAGCGCCAGCGATTGTTGACCGTATGTAAGGCCGCGGTCGTAGTCTCCGAGATCGAAGGAACTGCGGGCTGCGACCTCGTATGCCTGCGCCAGAAAAGCGGACTGCGGAAACTGCGCCACGAACGTGTCGGCTCGCGTCCGCATGTCCTGTGAAGATGCGGGCGCGAATAGTTGCAGAAAGGCAGATCGCTCGGAATGATCTGCAATCTGGTCGGCTAGATTTACAGGACTACGATTCTGAAGAGAAGGTACCGAATCGAGATCTTGGCTTGCCAGGCGGGTAAGCGACCACAGAAGCAAAGTAATCAGAGCTAGCCGCCGCAACATGGGCTTACACTCTACACCAACTCACTTATGAACGGACTGCGCGATCCGGATGGCTCTGTCAATATCTGGATCAGCAGGTATCAGCTTCTTCGCTTCCTGAAGCTCCTGAAGTCCCTCCTGAATATCGCCAGAGTGTAAATAAATAAGCCCCAGGTCCTTGTGCAATTGGCCAAGAGCAGTGCAACCGCCACAAACCTGAATCCCTTCCTTCAGTTGTGAAATAGCCTGCGGCAAATCATGGGCGGCGGCGGATGCCAGCGCGAAATTTCCCAAGGTCTGCGCGCGATCCATGATCTGTTTTTCCGCCTGCAGAGCCTCAAAGCGGGCCTGCATGCGTTTGGCTTCTTCCGGTTCGGATTGCGCCAGTTGACGCGAAAGGTTGTAAAGGGCTTCACCATGCTCTGGGTTGAGTTGTATGACCTTTCGCCATTCGGCAACGGCCCCGACGCGATCTCCCGCGTGCAGAAGCTCTTGTCCAAGCACGAAAAGTGTGTCGGCGTTCTTGGGATCAAGTTCTGCCGACTTCTCCAGGACTTGCACGGCCTCCTTGGCCTTTCCGGCGGTCTTATGAATCAAGCCCAACAGGTACCAGGCTTCTCCGTTCTGTGGGTCCAAACGCACCGCGGTCTCAAGCTCTGGCTGCGCTTCCGGATATCGGCGCAAATCGAGCAACACACGTCCCTTGTTGTAATGCGCGGCTGCGGAATCGGGATCGAGTTTTAGCGCTTCCGAAAACTCGGCTAGAGCACCCTCGAGGTTGAAAGCGTCCGCGTACGCAATTCCGAGATTCAGATGCGTGCCAGAAGACTTGGGGTCGAGGTCCATGACCTTCTTGAAGTAGCCGATTGCCTCTTCGGTCTTCTGCGTGCGCGCTAGTACCATGGCCAGCGCAGTAAGGGCTTGGGAATTATCTGGACTGGTTTTCAGGGCCGCGCGAATGATCGGTTCTGCCTCTTTGAAACGCGATTCCCCAGCCAGTATCAACCCTAAATTGACGAAGGCCTGCGTGTACTGCGGGTTGTTCTCTGTGGCCCGGCGGAAAAGGTCTTCCGCCTCTTTATTCTTTCCTTGTTGACCATACAAAACACCGAGGTTGTTCTCCGCCTCTGCATAATCCGGATCTAAGGTCACAGCTGCCTTTAATTCCTTTTCAGCTTCTGATTCCTGATCGGCTTGCATACACAGGAATCCAAGTTGGTTGTGCGCCCGAGCAAGTGAGGAATCGATTTCGATAGCCTTTATTAGGGCCTCGCGCTCCTCAGCGATTTTTCCCAAGCGATCGAGCGCCAGGGCAAGATCGTAAAGTGTCTTCGCATTTCCCGGGTCCTCTGCCAGAGCTTGTCGATAATAGTCAACGGCACGCTGATAATCGCCCTGTTCGAAAAATTCGTTGGCCTGGTTGACTCTCGTGCCCGCGACATTTTCCTTTACGCTCTCCTGCTTCTTTTCTTGGAACTTCTCCAATTCCTCCCGAGCCTGCTGCTCCTGGCCTAACATTCGCAGCACTGCAGCTAATTGAAATCGAGTTTCGCTTGATTCGGAATTCAACTGCAGGGCTTTTTGAAGATGCGGCAGAGCTTCTCTGGGCTTACCGAGCTTGGCGAGCACAAAGCCCAGGTTGTAGCGCGCCTCGTAATGATTCGGCTTGAGGGCTATGGCCTTCTGTAGTAAAGGTTCTGCAGCAGCATAGTTTCCGAGACCGCGGTCAACCACTCCCATCAGATACAGGCCATCAAACTCGCCCGGCTTACGGCGATAGTAGCTCCGAATTTCAGGCAATGCAGTTTGGAACTCCGCGAGGATGATCAACGCCTTCACATAGGACAGCCTGGTAATGTCGTTGGACGGATCCAGACGCAACCCCTCGCGGAACTCGTCAGCGGCCTGCCGGTACTGAGACTGCTGCGTGTATGCGATGCCAAGTCTGGCATGCCGGTCGGCCGAGGTCGGCTCCTGTTGCACCAATGCGGTGAGCAACTTCACTGCCTCGGAAACATCACCGCTACTGGAGTAAGCCACGGCGAGGTCATCTTGCAGCAGGGGATCAGCCGGCGCGTCTTTCAAGTATGCGATGGCCGCCGAATAGCGCCTCTGCGCAATCAAGGCTTTCGCCAAACCGTCCAAGGCGGGCACTGATTTGGGATCAGCGTTTAACGCAAGTTTAAATTGCTCAACTGCAGCGTCGTTCTGCTCCAATTCACCGAGGGCTTCGCCAAGCGCAATATGCCCCAACACATTGTCCGGCTTGAGGCGTAGCGCAACTCTCAGTTCACGAACCGCCCCTGCAGGTTCATGTTTTTGGAGAAGCGCGAGTGAAAGGTTGAAGCGTGCTTCCCACGAATTCGGATCCTGATGCACTGCGGCTTCAAATGCGGCGATGGCACACCCTAATTGTTGCCGCTGGCCAAAGTAGGCGCCCATGGCATCATAGGCGCTGGCCGACGGATGAGTTGCAAGCACTCGCTCCAACTCCACTGGTCCTTTGCAATCAGAAGGGACTTCGGCGAGCGCAAACGTGCACAGAACGGCTAGAAGCCACGTGCAAAGACCGATCTGAGCCCAGCCACGCATCGTCCAAAAAATCCGATTCCCATCCCGGGCTTTCGCGTCAATCGTATCAAACAAACGCAGCGGCCTCCGGTGCTAGTGCTATGATCGCAGAAATATGTTCGTGCGGATGCTACGGTTAGCTCCAGCTATTTCAAGCAAACTTCCTCACCTTCCGGGCTGGATCCTTATTTCGATCGTCATTTCTATCGTCGGCGTTCACCTCGCGCTCGGACAGGGCGCAGCCACTGGAGGGACCGCTGTTCCACAGAGGCCTCTTCCTCCGGGCATGAAACCACCAGTGGTTGATTATCGAGACATCGCCACTCCAGCCGGACTCGTCGGTGTGAACGTCTCTGGACCGAAAACGTCAAAACAGTACATCGTGGAGACAACCGGCAATGGCGTCGCAATCTTCGACTACGACAATGACGGACTCCCGGACATTCTTCTGGTCAACGCGGGACGGTTGGAAAAGGACTCTGCTCAGCCCAAACATTTTCTTTATCACAATCTTGGCGGCCTCAAGTTCGAAGACGTCACGGACAAAGCAGGAATCGGGCAAACTGGATGGGGACAGGGAGTATGCGTCGGAGACGTCGACAATCATGGGTACCCGGACCTGTTCATTACGCAATGGGGGCAGAATGTTCTCTATCGAAATCTGGGGAACGGCACGTTCAAGGATGAAACCAAAGAACGGGGACTGCTTTCGCCCAAGCCGCGCTGGAGCACGGGTTGCGCCTTCATCGATTTCAATCGCGATGGGTTTCTGGATCTTGTTGTAGTCCACTACATTGATTTCGATCCGGCCCACACCCCTCATCCCGGTGAAACCAGCCAGTGCCAGTGGAAGGGAAAGCCGGTCATGTGCGGCCCACGTGGCTTGCCTCCGGAAACACTCTCGTTCTATCAAAATGACGGCCACGGACATTTCAACGACGTTTCAAACCAGGTCCATATCGCAGGCCCCCGAAATTGTTACGGCTTCACCGCTCTGACCGGAGATTTCGACAATGACGGTTGGCCGGATATTTTTGTCACATGCGATTCCACCGCGAACCTGTATTACCACAATGTGGGCGGAAAGATGTTCGAGGAAATCGGAGTCGGGGCTGGCGTTGCCTACAACGAAGATGGGCGTGAACAAGCCGGGATGGGAACGGCTGCGGCTGATTTCGACGGCGATGGTTTGCTTGATATCTTCAAGACCAACTTCGCCGACGACACACATACGATGTACAAAAATCTCGGCAAGAACAACTTTGAGGACGACACGATCGGATCGGGCCTAGCGGTAAACACAAAATTCCTGGGATGGGGGACCGCATTTCTCGACATCGACAATGACGGATGGAAGGATTTGATTGTGGCGAACGGGCACGTATATCCGGAAGTTGACTCGGGACACACCACGGAGACATACAAACAGCCGCGTCTCCTTTACTGGAATCGTGGCGATGGCCAGTTTTTTGATCTGTCATCGCAAGCCGGGCCCGGTATTCCCGAGACTCATTCTTCCCGAGGTCTGGCGGTAGCCGATCTGGATCATGATGGCAAGGAAGAGATCGTAATCGTCAATATGAGCGAGCCACCCTCATTACTGAGGAATTTCGCAAACAGCGGTGATTCGCTGACCATCCGGGCGATCACAGCCCAGCGAGACGCAATCGGGGCACGCGTCACAGTCAGTGCTGGCGGACACAAACAGATTGATGAAGTGCGCAGCGGTGGCTCTTACATCTCGCAGAATGATTTTCGCTTGCACTTCGGGTTGGGCCGTGCCTCCACCGCAGAGGTATCGATCCGGTGGCTCGACGGAAAAGTCGAAAATATCGGCTCCGTCGCAGCAAATCAGATCGTGACAATCGAAGAAGGTGAAGGTATTGTGCGCAGACAGCCTTACTCATCGCCAAAGAGATAGGTTTTCTTTATCTCTACCGGGTTTGCACTGACATCAAGACTGCTGGTTTACCGAGATCCGGCTGGAATCGCGAATCGTGCATCATCTACAGGCACGTTGAACTTTACCTCATCAATCCGGATTGCAATGCGCGAGTTCGGACGGGAAATTGTCCGGAGGAGGGGAACCTTTAGTCCGTCCTGATCGCGGTAATTATCATGATCGATCTGAGTAGGGCTCTGCCCAAGGGGAGTCTTTGTATAGCGCAAGATCCGCAACAGATATCCCGAGTCCTTGTCGAAATAGAATTTTGCAGCAATCTCTCCCGTGTTAAAGCCGGCCACAACGTAGGTCTGACGATCCCCGATATTCTCTGGAGGCATACTCTTGACCTGATCAAACAACTGCTTCATGTGCATCGGCAACTGCAGGTCCGTCTCGGTTCGAGCTGAAATGGATTCAATGGACGGAATTGGATGTGCGGGACGATTTGGCGCTGAACTCCAGCCAGACGTCCCGTCGTAAGCCGTAATACTGTCACCGTTGGTTAAATGCACGAGGGTAAGTTGCTTCCCGCCCGTGCTCGTGATGATCTCAACGGGTAGATTTCGTCCGCTAATAGTGATCGTTCCTTTTTCCTGCCGCGTTTTCACTTTGGACAGTGCAACCGCTCCACCAATGGCATCCAGATACTTCGCGATTACATCCTCAGGCGACGGAGCCTTGGCAGTTGCTTCGGCTTCTGGAGGAGTTTCGAAAGTTGGTTTTGCTCCGGATTCGACAATCATGGGAATCGAGACTGGACGTGGGGCTCCGCGATGACAAGAGTTGCAGGTCACCATCTGCTTCGAATCAAAGTTGTCCCGATTAATTGCGAGCATCATCCGCATCATCTTCCGCGCCGTCAGCTTGGTTTTCTTATCGTCCTTCTCCAGAGCGCCTTCCACGTGGCAATAACTACACTCCACGCCCAGCGCGTAGGTCATGAACTGCATGGCCGGGATTAGCTCATCCTCGGGAACGTCCGTCAGTACCTGTATGTTGCGGTATCGCTCTGCAGCGGACTTATGGTCACGCGAGTTTGTGACTGTAGTCTGCGTGAGAAGCTTCTCTGAAATCGGCAGCAAAAAAAGAGAAACGGTTAAGGCGGACAAGAATCGCTTGAACATCACTCTCTCTTCCTCCCATCACAAGTTGTGAAGGTATATCCCCTCCGTAAGCGGGCCTATTCGACGGCTTTCCGACGGTGCCCGCAGGTTCTGTGTCGGCGGGCCCAGTCGCGGGCATGCCGCGAATAGCGACCCAGTTGTCCCAGAGCTTTTCCCTTCAATTTATACCTCTGGATTTCGTGTCGCGACCTTTCTATCGCCATGCACAACTTTGAGAGAAGCTGCCTAGTTGCGGAATGCACGCTGGAAGATTGGACCGTCCTGCTCTCCTTCGCGCACCGCCCCGCAGGACCGGTGGAAATAACAAGGCGTTGCTATTGCGGGTCGGCAATCTTGCCAGTGTGCTGTGCCACCCGTCCGCCAGGCAGAAGCCTTAACCTTCACACCAGGCGCCTGTGGTGGGGTGTCTTGGGAGCCACACCCTCAAGATCGGATGACGAGCCGGCAGCCCGGGGGGTCACATATACACCGCGTTCAACTCGTGCTGGAGTCACAAAATGCTGTCGCAGATGAGGAATGTATTCAAGGAACAAAGTCTCGTGGCCAAGCGCAATGTGGTTGAACAAGACCAGGTGCTGATGGATCTGGCCCATGTCGCCGACGTGGGGTACCACCGGGAAGCCGAGTTTACGGGCGAGCAGACTGACAGTAATAAATTCTGAAACTCCGGCAAGGCGGGTGCAATCCGGTTGCACGACATGTACTGCCCTGGCTTGCATGAAATTGTGAAATAGAATGCGATTGGGGACGTGCTCGCCCAGTGCAATGCGGGTCGGGGCAATGACTTCCGCGAGTTGTCTGTGAGCAGCAATGTCGTCCGGGTGAGTAGGCTCTTCAATAAAGTAGGGGGAGATGGAGTTGAGTTCCTGGCATATGTTGAGGGCGGTCGGCAAAGTCCATTGCTGATTGGCATCGAGCATGATGAGAGGATCGGGGCCGACAACCTGGCGCAGCATGGTCGCCCTGCGTACGTCACGCGCCGACTCATGTGAACCGACCTTCAATTTGAACGCGCGAAATCCCTGTTGCAACGCGCGACTCGCGAGGTCCTTCACGCGCCCATCTTCGTAATTGAACCATCCCACCGAGGTGTCGTATCCGGGATAGCCTTCCTGCAAAACTGCCTCTCGTGCGGCTCGTTCCCCAGAGTGTTCCTGAAGGATCTTGAGTGCTTCTTCCGGTGGAAGGACGTGCTCCAAGTAGCTCACATCAAGCAGGTTGACAACCTGCCGTGGAGTGAGATCAAGAAGAAGACGCCACAAAGGAAGCCCACGCGTCTTGGCCCAAAGGTCGAAGCACGCGTTGGTGAGAGAAGCCAACGCCAGATGCACAACACCTTTGTGGGGTCCAAGCCAGCGGAGTTGCGGATCCTGGGCAAGCTGACGAGAAACCTCTCCGAAATCCGCCATCAGTTCTTCGATCTCGCGCCCGATGAGGCTGGTACCGAGCATTGCGGCAGCCTCGCAAACTAACTCGTTACCTCGGCCGAGAGTAAGTGCGAGTCCGGTGCCAAACATTCCGTTCGACGTTGCAAGCAGAGTTGTTGCAAAGGCATACTCGGAACCGGAATGGACCGCGTCAGTACCCGCGCCACTTTCGAGGGGAAACCGGACGTCGCGAGTTTCGAGCGACACGATGCGTTCAGATATCATGAATAAATTGCGTTGTCCAGTTCGGAAAAGGAAGAACCAGCTTCCCCATGTCCGCACGAACGCGGCGGCGAGGCTAGAGTTTAGTTCAGCCGTTCCCTCGCTGCAAACTACGAACCAGGAGACAGTCTCGATGAAGCGCTACGGCTCAGTAATCGGCGTCAGGCCTGAGGCAGTTGAGGAGTACAAGAAACGACATGAAGAGGTTTGGCCTGAGGTTTTGGACACGATCCGGCGCTGCAATATCAGGAACTATTCCATCTACCTGAAGGACGATTTGCTGTTCGGTTACTTCGAATATCACGGCTCCGATTTCGAGGCTGACATGGCCAAAATGGCTGCTGACCCAAAAACTCAGGAGTGGTGGAAGTTGGTTGGGCCCATGCAGCTTCCACTCGAGTCTCGGGCGAAAGGCGAATGGTGGGCCAGCATGAAAGAGGTTTTTCACCTCGACTGAACTGACGGAATGTCATCCAGTCAAAAAGTCACTAGACCGATTGTCGTCACGTTCGGATCAGGCGCGTGTTGCGGCAATTCAATCTTCAACTTGTCTTCGGTCTGAGCGACGTTCAATCGTTGCCCGGTCGCGAGCAGCCGCGCCGAGAGAACTTTTACTTTCACGTCGCCAACCTCCAGCGCCGAGTTTGGCCAGTCGAACACATGAATGAAGATCCTGTTTGCCTTGCCGGTGGTACGTATCCCGGCTAATCCTTGAATCGGGCCATACGTTGTGCCGTAAATTGAATCACCGTTCACGGAAAGCCATTCGCCAATCGCACGCAAACGCTCCTGGAATTCCGGTTGGATTTGCCCGTCGGGCTGAGGACCTACGTTGAGCAGAAAGTTTCCTCCGCGGCTTGCCACTTCCACCAGAGAACGAATTAGGAATTGCGCAGATTTGAACTCGTGATCATTGGCGTTGTAGGCCCAGGTGTTATTGATCGTCATGCAGGTCTCCCACAACTGGAAGTCCTCTTCTTTGGGGAGTGCAGAGCTCAGCTTCTGCTGGACGCTGGTATCCACCGCGTTGAAACGAATTCCTTTGGTCGGAATTCCGCTGGGAATGAATTGTTCGGGAGTCTGGTAATCCCCAGGTACACCCAGGCGATCGTTGAAAAGCGTGCGCGGTTGCAGCCGGTGGATGAGGTCGACGAACCTGGGTCCGTCGTATTTTTCTTGATCGAAAAGACCGTCGAACCAGATGAGCGCGACCGGGCCATACCTGGTGAGCAATTCCGACAGCTGCAACTGCATGTAATCGAGATACAACGGCCACTCAGGGCGCATCGGCTCTCCCCGCCAGTTCGCAGAGGCGAGCTTGGAAGTATCCCGAAACGCAGGGTGATGCATGTCAGGCGGCGAATAGTAGAAGCCCAGAGGCATGCCGGCGTCCCCTGCGGCGTCAGCGAGTTGACGAACGATATCTTTTCCGTACGGCGTGTTGGTGATTTTGTAGTCCGTGTAGGCACTGTCGAACATGCAAAACCCGTCGTGATGTTTAGTCGTAAACACCATGTATTGCTGGCCAGCCGAGCGTGCGAGATCCACAAGTGCATGCGCATCGAATTTTGCCGGATTGAAACGCTTCCAGAGTTGCGTATACTCCGTCTGCGTAATCCCCCCGGGCTTCGGAACCATAATCGGCCAGGAGGCTTCCACGCTCGCCAGCGAGTAAGGTCCCCAGTGGATGAACATTCCGAATTTGGCATTGCGATACCATGCCGTACGCTCGTCGGAAACGATCAATGACCATGCGAAAGTCTTAAGCAGAGGCAACGTACAGACGGCGCCGCCAAATTTTAGAAACTCGCGCCGGTGACAACCGACAGCGGGTTTCGACGAGGACATGGCCTGTGGTTTGGGATGTGGTTCCATGAGTTCCCCCGGATTTGCCCTTCCGAAAACGATCACGAGACCTACATCTCGCGGCAGAACCTTGCAAGCACTCGAAGGTCGATTGACTGCGCCAAAGCGGGAGCTATAGTATCACTCCTCGCTCGAGTGGATACCTCACATTCATTGTCAGCCCAGCGCGGCCGGACATTTCTTGTTTGTGTCGGAGATTTGATGGAGAACAGCACGGTGGCAAGCGCTCTCGAAGGCAAGGTCGTGGTGCTCACCGGAGGCGGTGATGGCATAGGACGCGAGTGCGCACTAGCTTACGCTCGCGCCAAGGCGACGGTTGCGATACTGGATGTGAATCTCACCGCAGCCCGGCGCACTGCCGAAGAACTCGGCAGTTTGGGTATAGCGTTGCACGCGGATGTTTCGAGTGGCCCCTCGGTGGAGTCCGCAATCAGCTCGGTGCTTAAGACTCTGGGGCGCATTGACGCAGTACACAACAACGCCGGCATCGCAACCCCGTCCAAGCCGCTCCACGAAACGGATGAGGAAGAGTGGGACAAGCTGCAGCGTATCAACCTGAAGTCTGTCTACTGGACAACGCGCTATGCCTTCGAGGCGCTTCGCGATAGCCAGGGAACGATTCTAAACACGGCCAGCATGGTCGGGCTGATCGGGCAGCAGGACCATGCTGCCTACGTCGCTACAAAGGGCGGCATGATTTCGCTCACCAAGGCGATGGCGGCCGATTATGCACGCTATTCCATCCGTGTGAACGCAATCTGTCCAGCGGGCGTCTGGACTCCGATGCTGGAGCAGTGGTGCAGCGAGCAAAAGGATCCCGCCGGGATCGGCAAATACCTCGACGATATCCACCTGCTAGGCTACTGTCCCCGAGGAGACGTCATCGCCGACACCTCCGTGTTTCTCCTTTCTGACAAGGCTCGATTCATTACCGGCTGTATTCTGCCGGTGAG
>Ga0070717_10000364_pt1 | contig 29183 bp, 26 predicted proteins | sample LARL113metaG_FD_71366 | JGI IMG/M metagenome (GOLD analysis project Ga0070717, IMG submission 71366) | Corn, switchgrass and miscanthus rhizosphere microbial communities from Kellogg Biological Station, Michigan, USA - LAR L11-3 metaG | ecosystem: Host-associated > Plants > Roots > Rhizosphere ...
TGACGCTGACAATCGTCAGCTCAGATTTTGGAAATTGCTGCAGCTCGGCAGCAACCGAAAACCAGGATAGGACGATCACAACCGAGGCTAGACTGGTGAAGAGCGCCCGCCGGGTCGTCATCAGCGGATGCGATCTGTCGTTTCCGGTGAGAAAGGTCATTCGGGCATGTCCGAGAAGCAAAGTCCCTTATCGGGAATGCGCCCCATCGGTCAATAAAGACAAGATGTGTCGACATCCGTCCGGAGGGTCGGCCTTGTGAAGAGAAACAGCTGCCGGTAGGTTCTCGACGGCCGCCCATGCCTGACACTATTCAGACCGTATTTACAGTAACGGCCCTGCTGGGGCTTGTGAGCCTGCTGCTGCCGCTCGCGGAACGGTTTTCGATCCCCTATGCCGTATTGCTCGCATTGGTCGGGATCGCGTTGGGCGGAGCCACCAGTCTCCCCGTCGCTTTCCAGCCCGGCGGCATTCTTGGCGACATCCTTAGCTGGCTGCGCAATTTCGGGCTCACCGCCGAGTCCCTGCTCTACGTCTTTCTACCGGCATTGTTGTTCGAGGCCGCGCTCAATGTTGACGTGCGTCAGCTGAGCGACGAAGTGGCAACAGTTCTTCTCCTCGCCGTCATCGGCGTCATCGTTTGTACTTTTGTTGTGGGCTTCGCCTTGTGGCCGATTTCTCCGGTGGGTATCCTTGCCTGCATCATACTCGGCGCGATCATAGCGACCACCGATCCCGTCGCGGTGGTTGCGATCTTTCATGACATCGGGGCGCCGCGTCGCCTGTCGACTTTGGTCCAAGGCGAGAGCCTGTTCAACGACGCCGCCGCGATCGCGATCTATACGCTTGCCGTTTCGATGCTGGCCGGTCACCGGTCGTCGAGTCCCATCGACGGTATACTCACCTTCCTGCGCCAATTCGCTGGCGGTCTCATCGCCGGTTATCTCGCCGGATGGATCGTCATGCTTTTCATGCCGATCCTGCGAGCCAGCCGCCTGGCGGAAGCGACGTTGACCATTGGCTTTGCCTACGTGATCTTCATCGTCTGCGACCATTACCTCGGCGTCTCTGGAGTTGTCGCGGTCGCCACCGCGGCGCTCGCCATCAGCACGGCAGGGCGACGCCGGTTATCGCCCTCGAACTGGGAGAGCCTCGTCGTCACCTGGGAGCAGCTTGCCTTCTGGGCGAGCTCGTTGATTTTCTTGTTCGCGGCGATGCAAACACCGGAGCTCCTCGCGAGAGCGGGCTGGAGGGATCTCGCAATACTGGGCGCGCTGATCATTTCCGCGCTCGTCGCTCGCGCACTGACGTTATACGGGCTGATTCCGATGCTCAGCTTTGCCGGCATCGCGAAACCCATCGACAAGAATCACAAACTCGTCATGCTGTGGGGCGGAATGCGCGGCGCGGTTTCCCTCGCCCTCGCCCTCGCTGCGTCCGAGAACGCGGCGCTGCCGCCCGAAGTCCGTCAGTTCGTCGGGATCCTCGCCACCGGGTTCGTATTATTTACCTTGCTTGTGACCGCGCCGACGATGCGGCCGCTGATGCGCCTTCTCAAGATCAGCAGCCTGGCGCCGGCAGAGGTTGCGGTCAGCCAGCGGGTGATCGGGCTGTCGCTTTCTTCGATCCCGCAGGAAATCGAGACCGTGGGGCGCCAACATCAGATATCGCCGGAGATCGTCGCCGAGGTCGCAAAGGTCTACGACGGCCATACTCGCGACCCCGCGGAAGCGACGGCCGAGGCTGAGAATGCGCAGCTCCCGGCCGAGCTGAGAGAACGGGTAGCGCTATATGTGCTGGCCGATCGAGAGCAGGAATTCTGTCTCGACTATTTCGAGAGCAGGAAGGTGTCGCGGCGGGTCGCTGCCAGTCTTCTCGCCCATGCCGCGCGGCTCCGTGATGGGGCGCGCAGCGACGGCGTCGAGGGTTATCAAAAGGCGGCGGCCCGCATTCTAGCCTTCAGCGCGACCTCGCGCTTGTGCCTTGCGATCCATCATCGGATCGGCATCGCCCGGCCGCTCGCGCGAATGCTCGCGGACCGATTTGAGGTTCAGCTGGCTGCCCGCTTCGTTCTGCAGAACTTGATCGAGTTCAACCGCAACCAAATCGAAGAAGTGTTCGGCGTTGGCCCCACCGCAGCGATGGCGCAACAGCTCGATTCCCGTTTTAATGCAATCGATCAGGCGATCTCGGCGCTGAAGCTGCAGTACCCGACCTACGCGCGTCAGCTCGAAATTCAGTTTTTGGCCCGTACCGCGGCCCGCCTGGAAGAAGAGCGGTACCGCCGGCTGCATGCCGAGTCCATCATCAACCAGGAAATGTACGAGGATTTGCAGCGCAAACTACGGCCGCGCCGTCGTGCCGTGGAGGTTCGGCCGACGCTCGATCTCGGGCTGAAGCGCGAGGATCTGATCAGCCGGGTCCCGATGTTCGTGGCTGTGGATGCGAAATCCCGGCGCTCTGTCGCTCGTATGCTGCGGCCCCGCCTCGCCGTGCCCGACGAGGCTATCGTCCGCAGAGGGGAGCGAGGCGACGCAATGTACTTCATTTCCTCGGGCGCGGTGGAGGTGCGGATCCTGCCGAACCCCGTTCAGCTCGGCAGCGGAGATTTTTTCGGCGAGCTGGCGCTGCTGGTCGCCGAACGCCGTAATGCCGATGTGGTGGCCCTGGGTTACTGCCAGCTGCTCACCCTCGCGGCACGCGATCTGCATCGCCTTTTTGGCACCGAGCCGGCGTTGCGCGATCAGATCCACGCCATCGCTGAGGCGCGCACCGCCGCAGCGGAGATCGGATGACCCGCAAACCACCTCAGCCGTCGACGATTGCCGCGCAAGGGCTCGGCTGGACCGATGCCGAGACCGGTGCGGTCGTGTTGCCGATGTACACCGCGACGACCTTTTTGCGCGATCCCGACAATCAATACCGGCGCGGGCGCAGCTACGGACGCGCGGACAATCCGAGCTACGACCAACCACAGGCGGTGTTGACCGCACTCGAGGGCGGTGCTGCCTCGCTCCTGTTTTCTTCTGGCATGGCTACAGCAGTCCTGTCTTCCAGCGCCTCCCACGAGACCGCCACCTCGTTCGGGGGCGTCGAGAGCCTGATTGAGTACCGTGCCTCGATCGAGGGCGTTGACAGCCCTATCCCCGCCGATCTCCTCCGTCTCACAGTTGGAATCGAAGACCCGGGGTATTTGGCTGCCGACCTGGAGTGGGCGCTCCGCACGTAAAGAGTTATAGTTAGCAGATCGCTTGCGTCTCAACTGTCGATCGAATATACCGGTCAGACGCTTGTGAAAAAGTGAGGTCTACGCGGGTACGACGTGTTTTGCGGGTTCTGAGGCGACTTTCTCGGATACCCGAGTGGAGCCGCGTAGAAGCGCCGGATGCTTGTAATCGGCCGCGATCGTCCATCGGAGCCCGCTGCGCTCCGCCGAGACCGGATAGCCCACCCGATCATCCGGAAAACACTGGCTCGTGCCAAATCACTCGGCCCTATTCTCTACCTGGTCTCCGTTGGGGTCATCGCGACCTGGGTAATCGGCATATTTTTTGGCGTCGGCTTTTTCTTCCTAGTGCATCATCACTCGGAGAACGACGCCTCCCGTTTGGGTATCGGTAGGGTCCATCTCAGCGCATCACTGGCGGAAAGCCCCTGGGTACTGCAATCGATGACCGGGCCAGATCGGCTTTTTCCGCAGCCATTTGAAGTTGCGTCCGGCGATTGGGACCTGACTGTTGCCGCGCCCGACAAGAAGAATGCGGCCTACAGAGATCGACAGGCGGTGGCGCGAGCCGAACCAGCAGCAGACCAAATTGCGATGGAGGGTCGCCCGCTGCTGGCTGACCTCGAGACCATCCCTCGCGTACTTGGCGAATTGTCTCCATTCTCTCGACCTCTAAGTCAGCCCTCGGACGCGATCGGGCCACCGAGCGCAGCGCAATCCGCGCAGTCTGCGTCACCTCAGAAATCAAGTCATGCGCGATCGACGAACACCCGAACATCGCAACAGCATGCGCCGGTGCAGGCGATTCAAGAGCTGCTGCAGAAGCACTCTCAGCTGCTCAAATGACACTCCGGCGCCGTCGACCGGAGCCATGGGCGTTTCGACCGTAGTTACAATAGACCGAGCTCGAGCCTTGCTTCGTCGCTCATCAGGTCCTGGGTCCAGGGGGGTGTCCAGACGAGCTTGACCCGGACGTCGGAGACGCCGGGGACGCCACGGATCGCCGTCTCGACCTCTCCGGGCATTGCGGCAGCGACGGGGCATGAGGGTGTCGTCAGGGTCATTTCGACATAGACGGTGCCGCCCCTCTTCACTATCAGCTCGTAGATCAGGCCGAGTTCGACGAGATTGACCGGGATTTCCGGATCCTGAACCGTCTTCAGCGCCTCGAGCACCGGCGCCATCAGCGCGGGATCGTCCTCGCCAGCTTGCGGCCGTTCGATCTCGTCTTCAGCCGCGGGTGGATTGGGCGTGAAGTCGAAGGGATCGCGATCCATATTCCTACTCCGTCTTGACCGTCGTGCCTGGACCGCTGCCCTTCAACGCAGCCTCAAGCGCATGCCAGGACAAGGTTGCGCACTTGACCCGAGCGGGAAATGCCTTGACCCCGGTCAGCGGCTCCAACCGGTCCATCTCCTCGGCCAAGGGGTCCGATAGCGCCTCCGCGGGTTCGCCGCCGGTGACCCGTGCATGGAATTGCGCAAAGAGGGCGCGGGCGTCGGCGATTGTCTTGCCCTTCAGCACCTCGGTCATCAGCGATGCCGCCGCGGTTGAGATTGCGCAGCCGCGCCCCTGGAAGCTGACATCGGCAATGCGATCCCCCTCCAGCGTCAGATATACCGTCACCCGGTCACCGCACAGCGGGTTGTGCCCTTGCGCGAAATGCGTCGGCCGTTCCATCACGCGGAAGTTGCGAGGGTGTCGGCCGTGGTCAAGGATGATGTCCTGGTAGAGTTCGCGAAGATCCATCATCGTTCGAACATCTCCCGGGCCGCCTCGAGCGCATCGGCCAACGAATCTACATCGCGCTCGTCGTTGTAGACGCCAAGCGAGGCGCGGGTCGTCGCGGCGAGCCCCAGCTTCTCGACGAGCGGCTGGGCGCAGTGATGCCCTGCGCGCACCGCCACGTGATGCTGATCGAGCACCTGGGCGAGGTCGTGCGGATGCACCCCCTCCAGGTCGAACGAGAGAATGCCGAGCCGGCGCTGGCCGGCCTCTACCAACCGAAGTCCGGGAATACGCGACAAGCGGTCGACCCCGTAGCCGGTCAGTGCCTCCTCATGCTCGAGGATGTTGTCGCGCCCGAGATGCTCGATGAAGTCGATCGCCGTACCAAGTCCGATCGCGCCGGAAATGTCCGGCGTGCCGGCCTCGAACCGATGCGGCGGATCCTGGAACTCGCTCCTTTCGAAGGTGACGCTGAGGATCATCTCGCCGCCGCCTTGCCAGGGCGGCATCGCCGAGAGCAGGTCATATCGGCCGTAGAGCACGCCTATGCCGGTCGGCCCATAAGTCTTGTGGCCCGAAAATACGTAGAAATCGCAATCAAGCGCCTGGACATCGACCGAGAGCCGCGGAGCCGCCTGGCAGCCGTCGATCAGCACCTTCGCTCCCCGCTGATGCGCCAAGCGAGCGACGGTCTCGATCGGCACGAGCGCGCCAGTCGCATTGGCGAGATGGGTCATCGCCACAAGACGGGTACGGGGCGACAAAAGTGCCTCGAAGGCCGCGAGATCCAACCCGCCGGTTGCATCGATCGGCGCGACGACCAGCCGAACACCGATGCGGTCGCGCAGCAGCTGCCACGGCACGATATTCGAGTGATGCTCGAGGTCGCTGATCAAGACTTCATCGCCCGCCTGGAGGAAGGTTGTGCCCCAGCTCTGGGCAACGAGGTTGATCCCCTCGGTCGCGCCGCGCACGAAGACGATCTCACGCGAATCGGCGGCATTCAGAAAAGCGCGCATCTTCTCACGCGCTTCCTCGAACAGCTCGGTCGAGCGTGCGCTCAGGCGATAGACCCCGCGATGTACGTTGGCGTAGTCGGTACTGTAGTAATTCGAGATCCGGTCGATAACGGAGCGCGGTTTCTGGGCGCTGGCGCCGGAATCGAGAAAGACGAGATCGGGGTTGCTCGCAAAAATCGGAAACTCTCGCTTCAACAGGCGCGGGTCGAAGCCACCCGGCCCCGGGTAGACGCTCCTCAAACTCGCCGGCCTCATTCTCACTCCTCCAATATTGCCAAGCGCAGGGCGAGCCGTGACAGCAGATGCTCGCGGAGCGGCTCCTGCTCGACGAGCTCGACTGCCGCGCGGGCAAAGGCTTCGATCAGCATCCGCCGCGCCTCCTTATTCGGGATGCCGCGGGCGCGCAGGTAAAAGAGAGCTGCTTCGTCGAGATCGCCGACCGCAGCGCCGTGGCTGCATTTCACGTCATCGGCGTAGATTTCGAGCTCGGGCTTGGTGTCGATCGCCGCGCGCGGGCCCAGAACCAGATTGCGGCTCAGCTGATGCGCGTCGACCTTCTGTGCTCCCGGGCGAACCGTGATGCGGCCCTGAAAAGCGCCATGGGCGCGCTCCGCTGCCACTCCTTTGAAGGTTTCACGAGTTTCGCCGCCCGGGGCCGCATGATCCACTGTCGTCAGGATGTTCGCCTCCTGGCGGCCGGACAGCAGAAAGACGCCATTGAGTTCGCAGCGGCTCCTTTCCCCCTCGCTCCGCACGGTGGCTTCGTGCCTCACCGTCCGGCCCCCCAGCAGCAAGACGAAGCTGGAAAGCCGCGAGGCCGCCCCGAGCGTCGCCAGCATTTCGCCGAAATGCAGCGCGTCGGCCGCCTCTTCAATGAGCGCGACCCGGGTAAGCTCGGCTCCAGCGGCGAGCTGCAGCTCGACCACATCGTTGCGCCAATACTCGCCGCTGCCGGTGAAGGTCTCGATCACCGAGGCGGAGCTGCCTTCACCGGACGTAATCAGACTACGTGTATGCAGCGACCCGCCGTTATGGCCCGAAGACAGGTGAAGGATCTCAACCACTCGCTCGAGGGTGACGCCGGGCGCGATATCGAGCACGAAGCCGTCGGCAAATAACGCCGCATTGAGCGCCGCGAAGGGCCGCGCGGCGTCGAGCGATGGTGCTTCAAGCCGCGAGCGCACGAGATCCGGCCGATGGTCGATTGCTGCCGCCATCGATCCGAGCCACACGCCGGGAGGCAGCTCCTCGATCGCGGAGAGCTCGGGCGTAAAGCGCCCGTCGATCAGCACGAGGCGATATGCCGGACCGGCAAGCTCGATTTCGTTGAGCCGGCCGCGAGTCGCAGCGCTGAGGACGGTCTGCTCTGTATCGGCGGGCAACATGGGCCGCTGCTCAAGCGGACGCAGATCGATATAGCGCCAGGCTTCGCTACGGCGGCTCGGAAAGCCGAGCTCGGCGAAGCGGGCGAGGCTGCCCTTCCGATACCCGGCCAGCCAATCGGGCTCGCTCTCGTCTCGGCTGAGCGCGCGGCGTCCGAAGGCTTCGAGGTATGGTCGCGCCTCGGGCTTGGCTGGGAAGTTGACGACGGCACTCATCGGCACTGTTCGGTTGGGCTCAAGCCGCGTCTTCGATGGCGCCGTAACCGCGCCGTTCGAGCTCTATCGCGAGGCCTTTGTCGCCCGATTCAATGATGCGGCCGCCCTGCAGCACGTGCACCCTATCCGGCTCAACATAATCGAGCAGCCGCTGGTAATGCGTGATTATGACGATCGCGCGGTCCGGGGCGCGCTGCTGGTTTACACCGCGGGCAACCATCTTCAACGCGTCGATGTCGAGACCGCTATCGGTTTCGTCGAGGATGGCGAGACGGGGTTCCAGCATCGCCATCTGAAAGACCTCGTTGCGCTTCTTCTCACCGCCGGAGAAACCGACATTGACGGCGCGCTGCAGCAGGTCCTCTCCGATGTCCAACAGCTTTAGCTGGGCGCGCACGATCCGCAGGAACTGACCGGCATCGAGCTCGGGCTCGCCGCGATGCCGCCGCTGCGCATTGATCGCGGTGCGCAGGAAATACATGTTGTTCACACCCGGGATCTCGACCGGGTATTGGAACGCCAGAAAAAGACCTTCGCGCGCCCTCTCATCTGCCGCCATAGAAAGGAGATCGCGGCCGAGATAGGTCACCCTGCCTTCGCTGACCTCGTACCCGTCGCGCCCGGCAAGCACGGCCGCAAGAGTGCTCTTTCCGGAGCCGTTCGGCCCCATGATCGCATGCACCTCGCCGGCCTTTATCGAGAGATCGATGCCGCGGAGAATCTCGCGGCCGTCCGTCAACCGCGCATGGAGATTGTTGATTTCGAGCATCACCGCACTATTGCAATTACTGCGATATCCGCCTCACCGCCACACAAGCGGTGTCCTGTTTCTGCAGGCGAAATACAGGACTTTCATCCGACGCTGCCTTCGAGGCTGACGGCCAGCAGCTTCTGCGCTTCGACCGCAAATTCCATCGGCAGCTCTTTCAGCACTTCCTTGCAGAAGCCGTTGACGATCAGCGATACCGCGTCCTCGGCGCTCAATCCGCGCTGCCGGCAATAAAACAGCTGATCTTCGCTGATCTTCGACGTCGTCGCTTCGTGTTCGACCCGGGCAGAGGGATTGCGCACTTCGATATACGGCACCGTGTGTGCGCTGCAGCGATCGCCGATCAGCAAGGAATCGCATTGCGTGTGGTTGCGCGCCCCTTGCGCCCTCGGCTGCACGCGCACGAGACCACGATAGGTGTTCTGCCCGCGACCGGCGGAGATGCCCTTGGAGACGATCGTCGACCGGGTGTCCTTGCCGAGATGGATCATTTTGGTCCCGGTATCGGCCTGCTGGCGGTTGTTGGTGATCGCCACCGAATAGAACTCGCCGACGGAGTGGTCGCCCTCGAGCACGCAGCTCGGGTATTTCCACGTGATTGCCGAGCCGGTCTCGACCTGAGTCCAGGAGATCTTCGAGCGCGCCCCACGGCAAGCGCCGCGCTTTGTCACAAAATTGTAGATCCCACCGCGGCCCTGCGCATCGCCTGGATACCAGTTCTGCACAGTCGAGTATTTGATCTGCGCATCCTCATGCGCGATCAGCTCGACGACCGCCGCGTGCAGCTGGTTCTCGTCGCGTTGCGGCGCAGTGCACCCTTCCAGATAGCTGACATAAGCCTCTTTGTCGGCGATCAGCAGAGTGCGCTCGAACTGACCGGTCTTTGCGGCATTGATCCGGAAATAGGTGCTGAGCTCCATCGGACAGCGCACGCCGGGCGGGATGTAGGCGAACGAGCCGTCGCTGAACACCGCGGAATTCAGAGCCGCAAAGAAATTGTCGTTCTGCGGCACCACTGTTCCGAGATATTTGCGGACAAGCTCCGGATGTTCGCGCACCGCCTCGCCCATCGAGCAGAAGATGATGCCGAGCTTGCCCAGTTCTTCCTTGAAGGTCGTTGCCACGGAGATGCTGTCGAACACCGCATCGACGGCAACTCCGGCGAGCACTTCCCGCTCCCGCAGTGGGATGCCGAGCTTCTCGTACGTGCGCAGTAACTCCGGATCGACCTCGTCGAGCGATTTCGGACCGGCGTTCTGTTTTGGCGCCGAATAATAAGTCGCGGCCTGATAATCGATTGGCGCCAGCTGCAGCTTGGCCCAGTTGGGTTCGGTCATCTCGCGCCAAGCGCGGAATGCCGCGAGCCGCCATTCGAGCAGCCATTCCGGCTCTTCCTTTTTGGCCGAGATGAAGCGAATGGTGTCTTCATCGAGACCGGGCGGCGCCGTCTCGGCCTCGATATCGGTGATAAAGCCGTACTTGTAGCCCTCCTGCGAGAGCGAGCGCACGGTCTGCAGAGTTTCTGTCGAAGCTGTCATGCGAGAAATCGCGACTCATCGTGTTGGGGCGGATTGGACGAGAGAGCGGTCCGGCGAATAAATGCCGCTGGGGTGAGCATCGCCTCCAGTGAGACTGCCGACAGAGCCTCTCCTACCGCGCGATTGATTGCGGCCCAATGCGGACGGGTCGGACAATAAGTCGTCCGCGCGCACTCATCGACGTGGACCGAGCATTGGGTAAGCCCGATATCGCCGTCGATTGCGGCCACGACTTCGGCGACCGAAATCGCCGCAGCGTTGCGCGCAAGACGATATCCGCCGCCGGCACCTCGGAATGCTGTGACCAGTCCCGCGTGCGCCAATGCCTTGAGGACCTTGGCGACCGTGGCCTGTGGCAGCCTAGTTTCGGCCGCGACCGTGACGGCATTGACCCGCCGATCGGGAAACGCGGCGAGATGAGTGGCGACGATGACGCCGTAATCCGCGAGCCTGCTTAGGATGATCATCGATTTCGAACAACTCCAGCCTGGGCCGAATTCGGACCGAATTAGTACGTTATAGATCGTCGCCCGAACTCGGCCCGTCAAGCCGGAAAAGAGCGGCACCGCCTCGACGCCGCAAACCTGCGACGACCGGGCGCAAACGGCTTGCTCTGTTCGCGTGTGGATACCACTTGATCCTCGCCGCTTTTGTACATGCACCTTGCCCCAGATGAAGATCCTCGTCGTCGAAGATGATCGTGAAACCGCCGCCTATTTAGCCAAGGGTCTGAACGAGAGCGGGTACACGGTCGATTGTGCGAAGGATGGGCGGGAAGGATTGTTTCTCGCCAGTTCCGGTGACTACAACGCCATGATCCTCGACCGGATGCTGCCGAGCATAGACGGCCTTACCGTTCTCGGCGCGTTGCGCGCAGCCGACATCGGTACCCCGGCATTGATTCTGAGCGCCCTCGGCAGCGTCGATGACCGCGTCAAAGGACTGCGCGCGGGAGGTGACGACTACCTCGTCAAGCCGTTTGCTTTCAGCGAGCTGCTCGCCCGGCTGGAGGCGTTGCTGCGCCGTGGCGCCGGACCGGCGACCGAGACTAGGCTGCGGGTAGCGGATCTCGAGCTCGACCTGTTGACCCGAACCGTCAAGCGTCACGGCAAATCCATCGAGGTGCTGCCCCGTGAATTCAGGCTCCTAGAGTATCTGATGCGCAATGCTGGACATGTCGTTACCCGCACGATGCTGCTCGAACACGTCTGGGATTACCATTTCGATCCGCAGACCAATGTCATAGACGTTCATGTGAGCCGGTTGCGTCAGAAGATCGACAAGAGCTTCGCTCACCCGTTACTACATACGGTTCGCGGCGCCGGTTACTGTCTGCGCGCCCCGGAATAGCCGAGCGCGGTTCCGCGTTCATGGCTGTCGAAAAGCTGCAACCTTCTCCGGCGCGGCCCTGGTCCGCGCCACAGCTTCTCGCTAGCGCCCGGCGTCTGGTCCTCACCCATGCTTTCCGACTGGCCGCGCTCTATTTTCTGGTATTCGCGGCTTCGGTGCTGGGTGTTTTGCTATTTGTCTATTGGACGAGCGCCAACTTTGTCGAGCGGCAAACCGAGGCGACCCTTGACGCCGAAATCACTGGACTGGCCGAGCAATACTCTCAAAGAGGGTTGAGCGGCCTCATCCAGATTGTCGCGGCACGCAGCGCCGGCGATCGCGGCGATGCGATGGTCTATTTGGTGACCGACCCCGACGGAAAGCCGCTCGTTGGCAACATCGCCGCTTGGCCCGCTGGTGTCCCGACCCGTTCCGGCTGGCTGTCCTTCGGGCTCGAGAGAAATGTCGGCGGCCATCTCGAAACCCACCCTGCCCGAGGCAGATTGTTCACCCTCCCTGGTGGCTATCGCTTATTGGTTGCCCGCGATATCAGCGACGCGGCGGCATTCCGAGGCCAGGTGAGATCGACCCTGCTGTGGGCAGGTCTGATCGCGCTGTGCATCGGTCTGGTTGGCGGCACGGTGATGAGCCGCAACATGTTGCGCCGCGTCGAGCAGGTCAATCGGACCAGCGAGCGGGTCATGACCGGCAATCTGTCGGACCGAGTTCCCGTGCATGGTACGAGCGACGAATTTGACCAGCTTGCCGCCAATCTCAACCGGATGCTGGATCAGATAGAACGTTTGATGACGGCGATGCGCGAGGTCACCGACGATGTCGCCCATGATCTGAAGACGCCGCTCTCAAGATTGCGCGGCCGGTTGGAGCGGGCGTTGGCAGACCCAAACGTAGGTTCCAGTCAGAGTGAGGCTATTCGCGCGGCGATCGACGAAGCCGATCGGCTGCTCGCGACATTCAATGCTCTCCTCAGCATCGCCGAACTGGAGTCGGGCGCGCGCACGGATCAGACTGAGCCGTTAGACCTCTCGGACGTCGCTCGGTCAGCGGCAGAGCTTTACGAGCCGGTAGCCGAGGAAAGGGGGTTCGTATTGGCGGTGGTGGCAGAACCCGAGGTCAAGATTCGAGGCGACCGGCACCTGCTCTCGCAGGTGCTTGCGAATCTGCTCGACAACGCGCTCAAATATGCTGGAAACGGAAAAATCGCGATCCGCGTCTTCCGCCGCGATGGGCAGGCTCTACTCGAGGTAGCGGACCGCGGTCCGGGCATTCCAGAAGCGGATCGAGAGGCGGTGTTGGATCGCTTTGTGCGCCTCGAACCGAGCCGCACCACCCCGGGCAATGGTCTTGGGCTGAGCCTAGTGCGAGCCATTGTGCGACGGCACAATGGCTCGCTCTTACTCGAGGACAACGGACCCGGGCTGCGGGTGCGACTCGAATTCACAGCGCTCGCAATATAGGCCCGGCCTCCTTCAATCTATCTGCTGCCGCCGCACCGTTCTCGTTTCTCGATCCGGCGCGCTGTTTCCACCATCATTTCGCGAAACTCGTGCGCTTCCAGCCCGGCACTGCGCAATACAGGCGTCATCACGTCGTCCGCGAGGAGATCTTCGAGGCTCGGCTCATAACGGCAGCACTCAAAGCGCTCGTCCATGACTCTCTCCTTACCCGTCCGATTGTACGCAGCTTCGCCGGAGCGTGTGTCCGCTTTGTGTCCTCGGATCGAAAATTTCGCGGCAATTCGTATGAACGCTTAACAATATGATCTCAACGGTAGCGTCAGTGCAGCGTCAACGGCCACCGGTTAAGTTTTGGTTAGCGGTGTCGCGAAATCGCTGTAGCTGACGAGCCTGATGCCCAGCTCGGCTATCCGGTTTCTAACCGACGGGCTCAGCAGAGCAGCGAACTCTTCCAGGTAGTTGTATCCCGGAATTGCCGCTGCGAAGGCAGCGCTGCCCTTGGTCGCGGGGTGGAGATAGATCTCGCTGACCCCGTCGGGCAGGTGCGGAATGAGCTTGAGCAGACGCATTTCGACCATATTTCCGCTCCATGCCAGACCGAAAGTATAGTCGTTAACAAAAAGGCCGGCGCGCCGCAGCCTGTAACCCAGCCCCGAGATCCAAGGGCTGTAGATTGGCACCGAGCTGTGCTCCCGAGGGAATGCGCGGCGCAGCACGCGGACCGGTTCCGAGGGCACCCGAACCGCCTTCATTCCGAAATCGCGACCGATCTCGATGACTAGCCTTGCGACGGTCGGATGAAGATGGAAATGCTTGTGGGCGTTGACGTGGTCGAGGGTGAGACCGGTTGCGCGAAACGCCTCGAATTGCGCCCGGATCTCCCGCGCCAGCTGACGTCGAATTTGCGGCAGAAAGAAGAAACGGGCAGCAGCTCGCGCCATATTCGGGTCGAACGCGGCGCTCGCGCAGACGAGACCAGGGATTTCTGCCGGTGGCAGAAGGGGAAAGCCGTCGACAAGAACGAGATGGAGGCCGACCCCTAGACTTGGCAACTGATGCGCGCGCGCTACTGCGTCGGCCGCGGCAGGGCCGCCAACCATCAGGCTCGCGGCCGATAGAATACCGCGGCGGTGGGCCTCCTCGACGGCTTCATTGACAGCAGGATCGAGCCCAAAATCGTCTGCGCAGACGATCAGGCTTCTCAGCTCGCCATCTCCCTATTTCGCAGAAACTGAAAGAATTCCACGCCCTCGCGCAGCCGGCGTCGCATCATTTCGGGGCTCTTGATCATTTCAGAGACCAAAGAAGCAATCTTTCCGCGACGGAAGTAGAACCGTTTATAGAAGGTCTCCAGCGACTCGAAGATCTCGGTGTGGGACAGATGGGGGTAGTGCAGCGGCGCAATTTGTACGCCGCGATCGTCGATCAATTCGGCATGGCTGACGTCGAGCCAGCCATTCTCGACGGCCTGCCGGTGCAAGTACGTGCCGGGATAGGGTGCGGCCAGTGAAACCTGGATCGTGTGCGGGTTGATTTCCGCGGCAAACCGGATGGTTTCCTCGATCGTCTCCTTGGTTTCGCCGGGAAGCCCGAGAATGAAAGTCCCATGGATCGTAATCCCGAGCTCGTGACAATCCTTCGTAAATCGCCGGGCAATATCGATGCGCATCCCCTTCTTGATGTTGTTGAGGATCTGCTGGTTCCCGGTCTCATAGCCGACGAGCAGCAGCCGCAAGCCGTTGTCGCGTAGAACCTCCAGCGTCGCGCGCGGCACATTGGCCTTGGCATTGCACGACCAGGTCACTCCGAGCTTGCCGAGCTCCCGGGCGATCGCCTCGGCGCGCGGCTGGTCATCGGTGAACGTGTCGTCGTCGAAGAAGAACTCCTTGACCTGTGGGAAATAGCTTTTGGCGAGGCGAATTTCCTCTATGACGTGTCCGACGCTGCGTACCCGATAGCGGTGTCCGCCAACTGTCTGCGGCCACAAGCAAAACGTGCACTTCGACCGGCAGCCTCGCCCGGTATACAGCGAGACATAGGGGTGCTTGAGATAGCCGATGAAATAATCCTCGACCCGCAAGTCCCGCTTGTAGACTTCGGTGACAAAAGGCAGCCGATCCATGTCTTCGAGGATCGCCCGGTCGCGGTTGTGCACGATCGCACCGCCGGTGCCGCGGAAGCTCAAACCGTCGATCGCGTCATACGGGCGCCCTTGCGCCACCTCCTTCACTGTCAGATCGAACTCCTCGCGGGCCACGAAATCGACGGCCTTGGAAGCCTTGAGACTGTCCTCAGGTTCGACGGCGACCTTGGCGCCGACCATCCCGATCTGGAGCCGCGGGTTGGTGTCCTTCAACGCTTCGGCGACCCTGATGTCGGAGGCGAAGGATGGCGTCGAGGTGTGCAGCACCGCGAGTTCGTAATCTCCGGCGAGCGGCAGCACGTCATCGAGCTTGAGCCGTGCCGGGGGAGCGTCGATCAGCTTGCTGTCCGGAACGAGCGCCGCTGGCTGGGCCAGCCAGGTCGGGTACCAGAAGGAGCGGATCTCGCGTTTGGCTTGGTAGCGCGAGCCGGCCCCTCCGTCGAACCCGTCGAACGAGGGCGGATGGAGAAACAGGGTCTTCATCATAGCGCCTTTTCTCGGTCAATTGTCATGCGGCCGCTCGCCTCGACGTGAAACAGCTGGTCCCGCCAGAATACCGTCCGCCCGAGAAAGCTGGCGACGAAGACGGCGAAGGACAATGCGTCGCGCACCGGAAGCAGCCACGGCTTGGCCGGGGGAAGACCCAGCGCTCCCGCGGTAACCCGCGCCGTAACCCATCTGAGCAAGCAGGAGATCACAAGCAAAGTGCAGGAGGTCAATTCAAATCTGGTCGCTGCTGCGCAAAGAGCGGCGATTGCAACCGGGTGTGCCAAAATCGACCCTGCAAAACCGGCGGGTGCGACTGCGCGCACCGTACGTGCCCACCGCAACTCGTGCTGCCACAGGCTTGTAAGGCTCGGTTCGGACACGCGAGCCTCGACGATGTAAGGGGACAGCGCCACAGCGAGCCCATGGGCGCGCACTTCGGCCCCGATCCGATGGTCGTCGGCGAGTTCGTCCCGCAGGCGTGTGAAGCCTCCGATGCGCTCCAAAGTGTCGCGTCGAAGCGCGATCGTCGCACCGAAACAACCACCTCCCAGACCCAACGATTCGGCGGCGAGCGCACCGGGGAGAAACCCGAAATTGATGTGCAGAGCGCCGAACTCGGACCACTTTCCGCCGGTGGATACAGCCTTGTAGAGGCAGGTGACGACACCGGTGCCAGGATCGTGCAAGGGTGCCGTAACCGAGAGGAGATAGCGCCGATCGACCCGCATGTCGCTGTCAGCGAGCACCAGAACGTCGTGGCGCGCCACCTCGATCATGTTCTCCAGGTTCGCCACCTTCCGATTTGAGCCGTTGACGCGCGTATCGACGACGAGGGCGATATCGCGGTTAGGAAATTCACCAATCAGAGTGCGGGCGGCGGGCAGCGCGCCGTCGCTCGGATCGTTGACGCCCAGGATGATTTGGACAGCGGGGTAGTCTTGTTCGGCAAAGGAACGGAGGTTTTCATAAAGTCCGGGTTCCATTCCATGCAGCGGCTTCAGTATGGAAATCGCGGGTCGATCGGGTGATGCCGGCCAAGACCGCCGGGCGAACCTCGTCACGGCCACGGCCGATCCGATGAGATAGACCCAGGTCGGAGCCAGCAAAATCGCGATGGCGAGATCGACGCTCATGTTCGTTCAGCGGAATTCTGCGCTGCGCTTAGCCAATCGCCTTTGGCGTGTGCTTGTCCGGCTGGTAATTGCGCGCGCATTGCGCGACGGATTGTGTAAGGGATGCTGAGCGTTCATATAGTTTGCGCAACGCGGGCTGGCGACGGCTCCGGTCTAATGCTGGTGAGGCAACGAGGCGATGCCATGCGGGTGGTACTAGCCGAGCCGCGAGGCTTCTGTGCGGGGGTCGAGCGTGCAATCGAGATCGTCGAGCGTGCGCTCGAAAAATATGGCCCACCGATCTATGTGCGTCATGAAATCGTTCATAACCGTCACGTCGTCGAGCGTCTGCGCGCCAAAGGCGCACATTTCGTCGACGAGATCGACGAAATCCCAAAAGGCAGTGTGACGATTTTTAGCGCACACGGTGTTGCCAGCGCGGTGGAGGAACGCGCGGCCGACCGCGGGCTCCCGGTTCTCGATGCCACATGCCCACTGGTGTCGAAAGTGCACATCGAGGGTCAGCGCTATGCAAACCAGGGTCGTGAGATCATCTTGATAGGACACGCTGGCCATCCGGAAATCGTCGGGACGATGGGGCGGATCACCGGTCGCGTGCATTTGATTTCGAGCCCCGAGGAGGTGGCGTCTCTCAACGTCACCAACCCCGACAAGCTCGCCTTTATCACCCAGACCACACTCAGCGTCGACGATACACGCGCCGTCATCGAGGCGCTGAAGGCTCGTTTTCCGACGATCGTCGGCCCGGACACCAAGGACATTTGCTACGCGACTCAGAACCGGCAACGGGCGGCGCGGGAACTTGCGAGGATCGTCGATGTCGTGCTGGTTGTCGGTGCGCCGAACAGCTCGAACTCGAATCGGTTGCGTGAGATAGCCGCCGAAAGCGGGGTTCCCAGCTATCTGATCGAGGGTGCCCGTGCGCTCGACCCGGACTGGATCGAGGGCGTTTCTGCAGTCGGCATCACCGCCGGGGCGTCGGCTCCGGCGGAGCTCGTCGAAGAGCTGATCGCTCGATTGCGCGAGATGACTGAGGTCGAACTCTCGGTACTCCCTGGCGTTACCGAAAACGTCCGCTTTCGGATGCCGTCGCAACTCGATGAACGTAACGGCTGAGGCCGGAATCCCCCGAGATTACTTAACGAGGCCTATCGTGCCAATTCCACTGCGCCAAACGATCCGGGTCGGCGCCTATGTAGTTGCTCAGCACCTGAAGGGTGTCCGACGTTATCCGCTCGTTTTGATGCTCGAGCCGCTGTTCCGGTGCAACCTCGCCTGCGCCGGTTGCGGCAAAATCGACTACCCCGACGCGATCCTCAACCAGCGGCTCAGCGTCGATGAATGCGTCTCGGCTGCCGATGAATGCGGGGCGCCGATGGTGGTCATCGCCGGCGGCGAACCCTTGCTGCATCGTGAAATCGATGAGATCGCCCGGCGCATGACCGCGAAAAAGAAGTTCGTCTATCTGTGCACCAATGCGCTGCTGCTCGAAAAGAAGATCGATCTGTTCAAGCCAAACCCCTATTTTGCCTGGACCATCCATCTCGACGGTGAGCGCGAGGATCACGATCGCACGGTGTGTCAAAGCGGGGTCTACGATCGCGCCGTCGCCTCGATCAAACTCGCTAAGGCGCGCGGGTTTCGGGTCAACATCAACTCCACTCTGTTCGATACGGCTGACCCCGAGCGCCTCGCCCGCTTTTTCGACGACATGATGGAGATCGGGATCGATGGCATAACGGTATCACCCGGCTACGCTTACGAGCGGGCACCGGACCAGGCGCATTTCCTTAATCGGCGCCGCACCAAGGAGTTGTTCCGCGAACTCTTCAAGCGGGATCCGGGCCGCCGCTGGTCTTTTAACCAATCGAGTTTGTTTCTCGATTTTCTTGCGGGCAACCAGTCCTATCATTGCACCCCATGGGGCAACCCGACACGGAACTACTTCGGCTGGCAACGTCCGTGCTATTTGCTGGGCGAGAGCTACGCGAAGACGTTCAACGAGTTGATGGAGGAGACCGACTGGGACGCTTATGGAACCGGGAATTACGAGAAATGCGCTGATTGCATGGTCCATAGCGGGTATGAGGCGACCGCAGTCATGGATTCGGTCAAGAACCCACTGAAAGCCGCGGCCGTGGCGCTACGAGGGGTCCGCACCGAGGGTGAAATGGCACCGGAGATCGTCCTCGACCGGCAACGGCCGGCCGCGTTCGTCTTTTCCCGGCATGTCGACGAAGCGATGGTGCGGCTAAAAGGCCGTGACGAGCCCGCGGAGAGCGCTAGCCGGCCCGGCTAGCGCTTCCAACGCCATCCGCGTTTCGAGTGCAAGTCTGACGAGGGTCCCGATCTGGCGAGGCCGCCGAATGACGGAGCCCAACACGCGAGCCAGATTTGGGGTCCCGCCCCCGGAGAGCGGGATCAATGCGGCCGGCGGGAGGCGCCGATGGGCCGCGTCCGCGATAGTCCTCGCAACGAGGAAGGGAATGCCGGCCAACGTGGCGATGCGCGCGACCACATCGCTTTCAAGATCAACCGCAAGCGCCCCGGTTTCGCGCCACGCACGCCCCTTTTCTGCCTCGCTGGCAAGGATTACGGACGCGCCGAACACGGGCCCCTGAAATGCTCCGATCTCGCGGGCGAGATGGGCGACGCGGGCACTAAAGCGCTCGTCAGCTCGCCAACGGCCGTCAACCGAGACGACCTCTGCCGAGATAATCACGTCACCAGCCCGCAGATTCGGCGCAAGAGCACCAGCAACCCCGAAACTGATCAAGCAATTTGCGCCGTTGACGACGCTTTCGACGAGAGCGGCGGTGCGTTCCCTGTCTCCCGCACCGATAAGGACGGGAAAGCCCGCCGCCCGCGCGATTCTTGCTTCAGCGGCTAGCCCCGAAGTGCAGAGCACCGTCGACAACCGGTGCATGCGCCAGTCTCCCTCTCCCGCGTCGCTCCGAAGCGGGTCTGGCTTCGTTAGCGGATTCGACCACAGATTTTACAACACGGAAGTTCTAATCGCGCATGCGCTGATTGGCCGTGGACAAAACGCCGCGGGCTGCCTGGTTGTCGATCAAATAGGCGATGCCGAGCGCTTCGATCTACATTACGATTTTCAAAGGCCGAACGGGACCTGTTGCGAGTTTCCTTGCGACAGCCGACGATACCTGGCAAGAGCCCAAAGGGGGAAGAAGGCACGGTACCCGTGGTAGCGCAAGTAGAAGACACGGGGGAAGCCGACCGCTGTATACCACGGCTCGTCCCAGTTGCCGTCCTGATCTTGGTTGTCGATCAAATAGGCGATTCCGCGAGCTACTGCGGGATGACCTGCCTCGCCTGCTGCCATCAAACCGAGCAAGGCCCAGGCCGTCTGCGAAGGGGTGCTATAGGGCGCATCGCCGTGCGGCGCCCCAGGACAATAGGATTCCCCCCCTTCGCCCCAGCCACCGTCTTTATGCTGGCGCGCCAGCAGCCAGCCGACGGCGCGCCTGACTTCTGGTGCATCAGAAGGGATGCTGGCACTGTTGAGGGCGGCGAGCACCGACCACGTACCATAAATGTAGTTCGTACCCCACCGCCCGAACCAGCTGCCGTCCGGCTCCTGCTCGTCTCGCAGATAGGCCATCGCTGCTGCGACTGCCGGATAGTCTTGACCATGGCCGATTTGGGTGAGCAGGCTGAGGCAGCGGGCGCTGACGTCGGCCGTCGGGGGATCGAGCAACGCGCCGTGATCGGCAAATGGGATATGGTTAAGGTAATGGTGGGTGTTGTCGGCATCAAAAGACCCCCACCCGCCATTCCGACTCTGCATTCCGACCACCCATTCCACCGCTCGCTCTATCGCAATGCGGTACCCCCCCGTATCGAAGCGGTCGAGAGCAAGAGCCACTGCCGCGGTGTCGTCGAGATCGGGGTAGTAGGGATTTTCAAACTGAAAAGCCCATCCGCCGGGGCGTAACCCGGGGCGGGTCACCGCCCAGTCACCGACTACCTCCAACACCTGTTTACCTTCTAGCCAGTCGAGTGCGCGACGCAGTGTCGATTCGAGGCGATCGTCATCGACCTCCATTAGCGCATGGCAAGCCAGCGCCGTGTCCCAGACTGGAGACAAGCAGGGTTGGCAATAGCTTGGCTCGCCATCGAGCACGAGCAGCTTGCGGACCGACGCCAACGCCATTGCGTAGTCGGGGTGATCGGGCTCGTAACCGAGGCAGTCGAACATCATCGCGGCGTTCGCCATCGCCGGGAAGATTCCGCCAAGGCCGTCCTCGCCATTGAGGCGTTCGGTCACGAAGGCGACAGCCTTTTCGATGGCTCGCCGTCGCGGGTCCGCCGGGAAGAACGGCTCGGCGACCCGAAGCAACCGGTCGAGCATGCCGAATGCGACGGACAGTGGTGACGAAGTCGGACCAGTTATCCAATCGCGTACCGATTCCGGCGGCTCGGTAAAAAGCTCGCCGATGGTTATTGCATTTGGGTTGCGGGCGCGCGGGCGCAGCGCCATCAGAACAAGCAGCGGGACCAGGACCGTTCGCGACCAGTACGACACTTTCGCAATGTGGAAGGGAGACCAGCCCGGCAGCAGCATGATCTCGACTGGCATTACCGGAACCGCACGCCAGGGAACCTCGCCAAACAGTGCGAGGAGGATCCGAGTGAACACATTGCACCGCCGGGCGCCGCCACGTGCCAGGATCGCCGTTCGCGCGCGCGCCATATGAGGTGCATCTATCGGATCACCGGCGGCTTTCAGCGCGAAATAAGCTTTGACCGAGGCGCTGAGGTCGATCGTGCCTCCGTGGAACAGCGGCCATCCGCCATCCGCACCCTGAGTCGCGCGAACATAACCCGCGATACGGGCCTGCAAGCCGGGCTCGATGCGGCCGAGATAGTGCTGGAGCAGAATAAACTCCGACGGGATCGTCACGTCGGCCTCCAGCTCGAAGACCCAGTGTCCATCCCTATGCTGAAGTGCCACCAGCGATTCACTTGCTCGCGTGATGGCCTCGTCGAGTCGCGCTGCTTGAACGCGATCGCTCAGCCGCGTCACTTCCTTCGTCGATATTTCATTCATGGAACGCGCGATGTTGCTCTTGTTTTGGCTTCCGTGGTTAACGCGGAGGGAGGGCTGCCGCCGCCCTCAACTGTCGAAGACGACGCTTGGGGCGAGGAATCGATCAGCAGCCGCGCCGCGGCAAAGCCCGAGCGAATAGCGCCTTCGATCGTCGCGGGCAAGCCCGTGTCGACGTAATCGCCCGCCAGTAGAAGGTTTTCCCATGCGGTTAATTGCCCCGGGCGGCGTTTCAGCTGCTCCGGGCTCGCCAGAAATGTCGCGCGCCGCTCTTTGACAATCCGCACCGGCGGGACGGGATGCGCCGGGAGGCGGTAAGCGAGTGCGACGTCCCGCCAAAAAAGTTCGCAAAGCTCTGCCGCTGGAAGGTCAACGATTTGGTCAGCAGCGCTGACGGTTACCGATAACACTCCGCGTTTGCGAAAGATCCATTGTGCGGCACCACCAACCACTCCGACAAAAAAAGGCGCTTGATCCGGCGAATTGCAGCGGAAATGCGCGTTCACGATCGGCGAAGCAAGATCCGGCACGGTGAGAGCCGGGACAAGGCGCGCGGCGATTGCCGCGGGGACGGCAAGGATTACGCTGTCGCTGCTGCCAAGGCCGATCGAGCCGGTGTCGAAAACCAGTTCCGAAACCCGCTTTGCTGCAAAGCGCAAGGCTCTCAGCCGAGTCCCGAAGCGGATCTCGGCGCCCTGGGCACTTAAGCGAGCGAGCGCCGGCTCCACAAATGTCTCCGAGAGGCCGACCCGGGGTAACAGTGGGCGGCATGCCACACCGCCCCGGCCGAGCGTTTCACGGAGGATGTTCCAGAACAGAGTGGCGGAGGCCTGCTCGGCCCTCGTATTCAAAGCGGCGATGACGAGCGGCTCCCATAATCGTCGGAACAAGATCCGCCTGGGATTGAGGACGGCGGCGACAATGGCAGAAGGGCCCACTCGCCGCAGCGCCAAAGGGGCGAAGTAGTCTGCCATGCGGGTCTCAGGAACCCGCCTCGTGGAGCTCAAGACCCACCATGGCACCGCACCGCGGTTGGGTCGCAGCGTCCAGCGCTCTTTCGTCGCAGCATCGACGAATGGAAAGATGGCCTCTACTGGGCCTTCGACGGTTTTTTGCGCGCCGGTCAGCTGGAGGTAGTCAAGAGCGGCATGGTTGCCGCTAAGAAGGAGATGGTTACCGTTGTCGATCCGGCAGCCGAGTTCCGAATCGAAATAGGATCGGCAACGTCCACCGGCGTGTAGAGCGGCCTCGTGCACAATTACGCTACGACCGGCGCTGCCGAGCCGAACCGCGGCGGCGAGGCCAGCGAGCCCCGCCCCGACGATATGCACCTGGCCCGTGCACGCTCCCGGTCTCATAACAGGCCGTGGCGCAACACCAGCCAGAGCTTTAGGGGTTTGGACAGGCTTACCCGCGCGGCGGGCTCGCGCCAACCAGAACGCAGCAGAGCGGAGAGCGTCGCGTAGTAGATCGCAGCCATCACCGCGGCGGGACGCATGGCTCGGCGGGAGCAACCCATCATTGCCCTCCGGGCGTCTCGGAAGTGACCTTCAGCAACGGCAGCGACATCACGGCAGACGGCAGGTAACACCGGATGCCGCAGAACGGCGGTTGGGTCGGAGCCGGCAATTCCATGCCGGTCGAGAACTTCGCGAGGCAGATAAAGCCGGTGCCGATCCGCGTCCTCATCGAGATCGCGAAGTATATTGGTAAGCTGCAATGCTCGGCCGAGCGATTCGGCGACCATATGTGCGGCGTCGCTGGGATCGCCAAAGACGTGCACCGACAGATGGCCGACGGCGCTCGCGACCCGCGCGCAATAGAGGTCGAGTGTGGCGAGATCGGGAGCCCGGATGTCTTCCCGGGCATCCATCTCCATGCCGTCGATGACCGCGAGAAAATCTTCTCGGCGCAGATCATAGCGACGCGTCGGCTCGTGCAAGGCACGGGCTACGACATGATGCGGCCGGCCCGCATAAACAGCGCCGATCTCGTCGCGCCAAGCGGAGAGCGCGGCAAGCTTGTGCTCAATCGGACGGTCTCCGTCGGCGATGTCGTCGACCTCCCGGCAGAACGCATAGATCGCGTACATCCCGTTGCGGCGAGCCTGCGGCAGCATCCGCATTGCCCAGTAGAACGAGGTCCCCGCCGCCTCCACTCTCTGCCGTACGGTTTCGTGTAACGCACTGTCGTCCGGCCGATCGGAGATGGGGTGCAATGTCGCACCGCTCATCCCCGGCTACCTTCCCAGACGCCGATTACAAAGGCAGCGAAAAAATCTGATTTCCGCAGCTTGACGCGCGTGGCTACCGGATCGCCGCGAGTTAGTCGGCGCAGCAATCGCGCAGCCAATTCGACGATAACGCCGCATTCCCAGCGCAGCCCGGAGGCGGTGACAAGCGGCGGCAACCCGCGGGCTGCGCCGATCAGCGCTGCCGTGCGTTCGAGCAGCCGATCAAGTACGCGACGCAGTCCTGGGTTTGTCGCACCGGCCCTGAGAGCCTCGACGCTAATGCCTGCCGCGGCCAGGTCTGCTAGTGGCAAATAGACGCGGTCGAGGAGCCGATAATCATCGACGCAATCCTGCAAATGGTTGAGCACTTGCAGCGCCGAGCAAAGGGCGTCCGAGGCTGGCCAGGTGTCCCGGCTCTCGCCGTGCAGGTCGAGAAGCTGGCGGCCGACTGGTGAGGCCGAATAGCGGCAATACGCCATCAGATCGTCCCAGTCCCGGTAACGCAGCTTAACCGCGTCGAGCCGAAAGGCGTGCAACACGTCGTGGCAGTGCTGCGCGGTAATCCCGGTCGCGATCAAGCTTTTCCGCATCGCCGAGGCAGCGGGAGAATCCCCACCTGACTTGCCGTCGAGGATCGCTGCCATACGGTCGAGGCGCTCGATCTTCTCATCGGCGGCCAAGCCAGGGTTGTCGGCGATATCGTCCGCGTTCCGGGCGAAGCGGTAAAACGCATGCACATGCGGCCGAAGATCACGCCGGATCAGGAACGAGCCGACCGGAAAATTCTCGGCATTGCGCCCCTTGCCGGAAGGGGTCTCGACCGTGGTCGGCGCCGCAGTCATTGCAGATATCCGTTGGTCTTGAACCAACTGACAGCGTCGGCGATGGCCTCGCGCGCCAGGCGCGGCTTGTAGCCAAGTTCGCGCGAGGCCTTATCCGACGTGAAGTACATCTTCTTTCGCGACATGCGGAGGCCATCGAGTGTGACGAATGGTTCGCGGCCGGTGATCCGCGCTGCGAGCTCCGCCCCGAAAGCCACGGGAAACAACATTGTATGGGGGACCCGCAGCCGTGGTGGGCGTCTGCCGACCGTACGCGAGACCATCGCGAGGATCTCGGCGAGCGACAGGTTCTGCCCGCCGAGAATGTAGCGCTCGCCGATTCGGCCTTTTTCGGCCGCCGCGAGATGGCCGGCGGCGACGTCGTCGACGTGCACGATGTTGAGCCCCGTATCTACGAAGGCAGGCATTTGGCCGCGTGCGGCCTCGAGGATTAGGCGGCCGGTCGGCGTCGGCTTTACGTCGCCTGATCCCACAGGGGTCGAAGGATTGACGATTACGACGGGCGCTCCGCGTTGCCGCGCAAATTCGCGCGCCAGTTCCTCCGCTTCGAATTTTGAACGTTTGTAGGGGCCGATCATATCCTCGGCGCTGCTCGGAGTGGTCTCGTCTGCCGAGCCGTCAGGGACGAGGCCAAGCGTAGCGACACTGCTGGTGTAAATCATCCTTTCGACACCGGCTTCGAGCGCGGCCAGCAGCAAATCGCGCGTCCCCGCCACATTCGCGCGGAACATCGGCGCCGGATCGGGCACCCAGATCCGATAATCGGCGGCGACGTGATAGACAAACCGGCAACCGGCCACGGCACGTGCGAGCGATTGAACGTCCTCCAGCGACCCCTCCGAGATCTCCACAGAAAGATCGGCGAGGTTTCGCCTGTCACTGCTTGGGCGAACGAACACGCGAACGCGGTGTCCCTTTTGCAGTAAGGCGCGCACCACCGCCGAGCCGACCAGCCCGGTCGCTCCGGTCACCAGGCTTAGATCCGGCGAGGGTGGCATTTCGTTAGATTCGACGGTTTACGGCTTGGTAACGGTCCGGTTCATCCGCTCTGATCGCGTCTGGATGCAACGCGATATAGCGCGGCTGTCACGCCTTTGTCACTCAACGCAAAGTATTGAAGCTGAAGACTAACGCGCTGTGTAGCGGATTACTTTAGGGGTGTCGGCGCTGCCGGGGGCGACAAAGCCGCGGCGGCACGGGCGCGCGCTGCTTGCGCTTTCTCCGTCTCACCGAGCACATCATAGGCGCGGGCAAGACGAGCCCATCCCTCCTTGTCATTCGGGTTCTGCTCGAGCCGCACGGCGAGCCGGTCCACCATTCCGCGGATCATCGCCTGCCGCTCCTCTGGTGACATTGACTGAGCCGCGGCGACGTCCTGCGCTGTCGGCCCGGCCGGCCGAGCCGAGGCCTCTGGCGTGCTCGAACCTCTCTGCCGTTCGGCGGGATCGATTTCACTGAGGCGGTCGGCCACGACCTGACGCCAGGGTGCATCGGTGGGCGCATCGGCCAGCAGCGCGCGCAGCGCAACCCTCGCAGCTGCCGTATCGCCACGCTGCAGCGCGGCTTCAGCGCTATAGAACCGGGCCCGCGGATCATTCGCTGACTTCGCGAACTCGGCTTCCGCTTCGGGCGATACAGTGCCGCCAGCGACCAGTACGAGCACCTCGCCGAGCGCAGCGTGTAGCTGCGGTTCGTTCGGCGCCAAACCAATCGCGCGGCTGTAGGCGTCCCTCGCATCGGTGAAGCGGCCCAGCGAGGCGAAAGTTCGGCCCAGCAAGACCCAACCCTCGACCTGGCCGGGCTCGTTTTGCAATCGTGCTTTCAGTTGTTCGGCAGCGGCTGCGAGTTCGGCCCTGCTGTGGGGCTCCGCATTGCCGGCGGTTGTACCGACAGCCCGGGCCGGAGCGATGGCCCCCGGTGCACCGACCACGGAATAAATAGCGAGCGCTGATATCGGAAGCAGGCCGGCGATGATAACGGCAGCGCCGACCCGCCATGAAGTCTCGGCCGGAGGGCGGGCAGTGGGGCTTGCATCTTGGCCTTCCTTGTCGGCTGCCGTGAGCATACGCCGGGTCACCTCGGCCCGCGCCTCTTCCGCCTCGTCCGCGGCGAGCCTCCCCTGAGCGAGCTCGGTGTCGATGGTGGCAAGCTCCCGGCGAAATACCGCTACGACCGAATCGCCCCGATATGCGCCCTCTCCAGTACTCCGCACAAGCGGCCGCAGGAGCGCGATCAGTGCCGCCACCACCAGCAGCCCGGCAACGATCCAAAACCAGATCATCCGCGTTCGCCCAGCAGCAGCGAAGCGCGCGTTTTCTCTTCCTGCGTCAGAGCCGCGAGCCGCCGCTCGGGCCGGCGATGGTGCGCCCGGATCACCAGCAATGCACCGGCTCCAAAAACCAAAAGCGCCGGGGTCAGCCAAAGCAGGTAGGTTACCGGCTCAAACGGAGGATCGAGCAGTACGAACATCCCGTATCGAGCCGCGATGTAATCGAGGACCTGTTGGTTGGTATCGCCGGCGACGAGGCGCTGGCGCAACAAGATACGCAAATCATGGGCGAGGTCGGCATTCGACTCGTCGATCGATTGGTTCTGACAGACGAGACAGCGCAGCTCGTTGCTGAGCGTACGGGCGCGCGCTTCGAGCACCGGATCGGCGAGCCGCTCGGAGGGTTCGACCGCCCGTGCAAGCTGTCCGCCGATCGCGATCAGGAAAACGATGGCAAAGAGCAGCACTCGGATCATCGAGGATCCGCCGATCGTGCCGGGATCACCGCAGCCGACGTCGTCGCCGCCGGCAGACGCAGGCGCAGCCGTCGGTCGCTGAGCGAGACCAGGCCGCCCAGAGCGGCCAAGATTGCTCCGAACCATATCCATGGAACGAGAGGGTTGTAATAAGCACGCAACACCCACCCGCCCTGGCCATCCGGATCGCCGAGCGCCAAGTAGAGATCGCCAAATCCGTTGGTTGCTATTGCGGTATTGGTCGTTTGGCTCTGCGCCACCGGATAATGGCGGCGCTCGGGGTACATGGTAATGGGCATACCGCCGGGCTTTTCGACGACAATTTGCGCGCGTTGCGTATGATAATTGGCGACGTCGCCTTCGGTCACGCCGATAAAGCGCAAGATCCGGCCCGCGATCTGCAAGGTGTCGCCGGCATGAACGGTCTCGATGCGCTCGCTGCGCCACGCAGTCGAGACAACCGCTCCAGCGATCAGCACGCCGACCCCAAAATGGGCGATCGCATAACCCCAAGTTCCGCGCGGCAGATGGCGCAGCCGCCGCCAAGCTATGCTCCAAGGCTGCTTTGCCACCCCGCTGCGATCGGCGAGATCGGTCAGCACGCCAAGCATCGCCCAGACCGCGAGTGCGATGCCGGCCAGCGCCGCCGGCGGCGCGGTGCGGTCGAAGGCGAAAACGATTGCCGGTGCGAGAAACGCTCCGGCGACGGCCGGCGCGAGGCGGCGCAAAGCTGCACGGAGATTGCCGCGGCGCCAGGCCAGCACTGGACCTATAACCATCGCGATGATGGCGGGCGCGAGAATCGGCACAAAGGTCGCATCGAAGAATTGCGGCCCGACCGACAATTTCGCACCGCTCCACACCTCGGCGAACAGCGGATAGAAGGTGCCGAGAAACACCGTCGCCATGCCCGCACAGAGCAGCAGGTTGTTGAGGACGAGAGCGCCTTCGCGGCTCACCGGAGCGAACGGGCTGCCAGCCGCAAGGCCGGGAGCGCGCAGGGCGTAAAGGACCAAGCCGCCGCCGATCACGATCGCGATCAGTGCCAGGATGAAGACTCCTCGGGTCGGGTCGACCGCAAAGGAATGGACCGAGGTCAGGACGCCGGAGCGCACAAGAAAGGTCCCGATCAGGCTCATGCCAAAGGTCAGGATCGCCAGCAACACCGTCCAACGCTGCAGGCTCTCGCGCTTTTCGCCGACAGCCGCCGAGTGCAACAGGGCGGTCCCGAGCAGCCACGGCATAAAGGAGGCATTCTCGACCGGGTCCCAGTACCACCAGCCGCCCCAGCCGAGCACGTAATAGGCCCACCAGCTGCCCATCGCGATGCCAACCGTCAGGCCGCACCAGGCAGTCAGCGCCCACGGCCGCACCCAACGTGCCCAGGCGGCGCCGATCCGCCCTTCGATCAACGCCGCGATCGCGAAGGAATAGGTGATCGAGAACCCGACATAGCCGAAATAGAGAAACGGCGGGTGAAAGGCGAGGCCGGGATCCTGCAGCAGCGGATTGAGGTCGCGCCCGTCGATCGGGGCGGGGATCAGCCGATCGAACGGGTTCGACGTCCCGATGATGAAGGCGAGCGTGCCGAAGCCGAGCAATCCCTGGATCGCCAGGGCGCGCGCCCGCAACGTCATCGGCAGCGAGCGCCCCAAAGCCGCGACCAGCCCGCCGAACAAGCTCAGCATCAGGACCCAGAGCATCATCGAGCCTTCGTGGCTGCCCCAGACCCCGGTCACCTTGTAGAGCATCGGCTTTGCGGTGTTCGAATTCTCGAAGACATTCCGCACCGAGAAGTCCGAGGTGATGTGGGCGTGCATGAACACCGCAAAGGCGAGCGCCACCAG